>JAESFN010000848.1_pt1 | contig 19670 bp, 18 predicted proteins | sample 9269411 | NCBI WGS metagenome assembly JAESFN01 (sample SAMN14505399, study PRJNA617100) | algae metagenome | isolation source: Iphinoe sp. HA4291-MV1 and co-occurring heterotrophs from trail next to... | place: USA: Maunawili Falls, Hawaii | collected 2009-07-25
TTGATACATCGACGATGGCCGTCAGCCGGGCGGGCAGGTCTGGCAACGCGAAGGTCCGTTGTTCGTATCGTCCGAAGATCGTTTCGTGGACTCGGGCGCTGACCGCCGCGTACAGGTCGGCCTTCGAGCCGAAGTGGTGGTAGATCGAGCTGGAGGTGACGCCCGCGCCGTCGGCGATCGCCTGATTCGTGGCCGCCTCGTATCCGAGCTGGGCGAACTGCTGCTCGGCAACCCGCAATATGCGCTCCCGGGTCGCGGCGGCGGTGGCCCCGGGCGGACGCCCGATCCGCCCGGTCCCGTTGCGCGCCGTCGGCGCTGTGGAAGTCGCTGGTCCGTCCATCGTCGCCGATCGTAGCCGAGCGATCTTCTCTTGAAATAAACTGACTAGTGAGTACATTAAGGCTGTTCCCACCACCACGGAGGCTGTGTCATGGACGACACGCTCTTTCCGCACGTCGGGCAGCCGATCACGATCGGTGGCTGTGAGATCCGGAACCGCATCGTCCGGGCGGCGCACGGCACGTTGTTCGGTGTCGGCGAGGTGTCCGAGCGGCTGATCGCCTACCACGAAGCTCGAGGCAGGGGCGGGGTCGGACTGTCGGTTGTCGAGATCATGTCGGTGCACCCGTCGTCGATGGGGGCGCTCCCGGGCTTCCTCGACACCATCTCGCCCGGCCTGGAGCGGCTGGCCGACCGGTGCCACACGCACGGGATGCGGGTGTTCCAGCAGCTGTGGCACGGCGGCGCGAACGCGCACCCCTTCGACGGCGGGCCGGCGTGGGCACCCTCCGCGCTGCCGGACCCGATGGAGGGCCGGCTGCCGCTGGCGATGACCCAGGCGATGATCGACGAGATCGTCGGCTCGTTCGCGGCGACCGCGCGGCGGTGCCGGGACGCCGGTCTCGACGGCGTCGAGGTGCACGCCGCCCACGGCTACCTGGTCGGGTCGTTCCTGTCCCCGGCCACCAACCACCGCGACGACGACTACGGCGGTTCGCTGCAGGGACGCAGCCGGTTCCTGGAGCAGATCCTGGCCGCGATCCGTGCCGAGACCGGCCCGGGCTTCGCGGTCGGGTTCCGGATCTCCGGCTCGGAGGCGGTTCCCACCGGGCTGGAGCCGGACGAGTCGGCCCGCATCGTGCAGCGGGTGGTGGGCACCGGGCTCACCGACTACGTGTCGGTGTCGATGGGCAGCTACTACGCGATGCCGAAGTTCATCGGCGGCATGCACGAGCCCGCCGGCTACGAGGTGCCGACCAGCGGCCCGGTCCTGGACGCGGCCGGGGATACGCCCACCATCGTGGTGGGTCGGATCCACACCCTCGAGCACGCCGAGCGGGTGATCGCCGATGGCGTCGCGGACATGGTGGCCATGGTCCGCCCGACCATCGCGGACCCCGACCTGGTGGTCAAGAGCCTGGCCGGGCGAGCTGACGAGGTACGCCCGTGCATCAGCTGCAACCAAGGTTGCGTGGGCGGGCTGTTCGGACCGGCGCAGGTGATGGGGTGCACGGTCAATCCGGACGTGGGCCACGAGCACGAGACCGCGCGGCCGAGCCCTGGCCCTCGCAAGATCGCCGTCGTCGGCGGCGGCCCGGCCGGGCTGGAGGCCGCGGTCACCGCCGCGTCCCGGGGCCACCAGGTGGTGATGTACGAAGCGACCGGGCAGCTCGGCGGTCAGATCCGCTGGGCCCGGCGGGCGCCGCACCGCAACGACCTCGGTCTGATCACCGACTGGCTCGCCACCCGCCTCGACCGGCTCGGGGTGAAGGTCCTTCTCGACACACCCGCCACCGTCGAAGCGCTGAGTGGCCGCGATGTCGATGCCGTGATTGTGGCCACCGGCGCCCGCTCCAACCATGACCGACCGCTGCGCTTCCGACCGGGCAGCGCCGTACCCGGGCTCGACCTTCCGCACGTCCTGGCACCGGAGGTCGTGCTCGCGCCGGATGCGCCACAGGCTCGACGAGCGGTGGTGTTCGACGACCTCGGCACAGCGGCCGCCCCATCGATCGCCGAACACCTGCTCGAGACCGGGGCCGACGTCGTGCTCGCCACCAGCCTGGTCACCTACGGCGCCGAGCTCGGGCCGTCCTTCCAGCGCGACCCCTACCACACCCGGCTCGGCGCCCACCCCAAGTTCCGGGCACTCACCGAGGTCACTGTGTCCCGGGTCGAGCCCGGCACGGTGACCCTCACCGGGCTGCACGACGGGCAGGTACACCAGCTGGCCGCCGATCTGGTGGTTCCGGTCGTCCGGGGGCGGCCGGTCACCGACCTGTACGAGCAGGTGACCGCGAGCGGCGCCGAATGCCACCTCGTCGGCGACGCGGTGGAGCCGCTCGATCTCCAGCACGCGATCGCCACCGCTCGCCGCGTCGCCACCGCCATCTGACGCGACATCTGACGTCGCAGCCAGCTGACCGCCGTCCGATCGAGACGAAGGAGCGCACCATGGTCGACTACAACCCGCTCAGCCAGGAAGCCCGGAATGGCGCTGCGCACCGGGCATTCGCCGAGCTGCGGGCTTCGTGCCCGGTGCACTACCAGAAGATCCCGGACGACCAGGTGATCTCCGCTGACGATGGCTATCTGGTGACCGCGCCGACCCACGAGTTCTGGTCGGTGTTCCGCTACGCCGACTGCATGCGCATGCTGCAGGAGACGGACGTCTTCTCCTCCAAGGAGGGCCCGGGTCCGGAGCGGGGCCTGACCCTGACAGAGGACGGGATGCTGCTGACCGCCGACCCTCCGGTGCACCGCCAGCAGCGGCAGATCGCGAACCAGGCGTTCTTCCCCCGGATGATCGAGAAACGCCGGCCACTGATGGAGTCCACGGTGACCGACCTGCTGGACCGGTTCGCCGACCAGGGGCGTCTGGACGTGATCGAGGATCTCGGCACCGAGCTGACCACTACCTTGATCACCGACATCATGGGTGTCGGCATGGACCGGCGCGGCGACCTCAAGCAGTGGGCGATCGACATCATCACCGGCTTCGGCGGCGACCCGAGTCTGATCAGCAAGGCCATCATCGCCGTCACAGAGTTCTCCGCATTCCTGATGGAGATGATCACCGAACGGCGTACGGCACTCGCTGAGGGTCGAGCTCTACCAGACGACATGCTCAGCGTGTTGATCACCGCCGATCACGAGGGTGTCAGGTTCACCGACGAAGAGATCCTGATGGCCTGTCACCAGATGCTCGGCGCCGGGTACGAGACCACCACCACCGGCTTGGGCAACGCCGTCCAGCTGCTCTGCGTCCACCCGGAGCAGCGTCGCAAGCTCGAGGCCGACTGGTCGCTGATCGACGCCGCCGTCGAGGAGGTGCTGCGGCTCGAGTCACCCGTCGAGGGAACCTTCCGGACCACCACCCGCGACGTCGACGTGGCCGGCGTGACCATCCCGGCCGGAGCGAAGGTCCGCGTGGTGTATGCCTCGGCGAACAGGGACGACACCGTGTTCGAGGACCCGCACACGTTCCGCATCGACCGACCGCTCAACCAGCTGCGCAAACACGTCGCCTTCGCCCACGGCATCCACTCCTGCCTCGGCGCGGCGCTGGCCCGGATGGAGATGCGGCTAGCGGTGGAGATGCTCCTGCGCCGTTTCCCCGGCCTCGAACTCGATCCCGACCACCCGCCGATCCGCAACACCGGCATGACCATCAACGGCTACAGCAGCCTGCCCGTCCGGTGGGACCCGGCGGAGGCCCGCCCGAGCGCTGATCTGGCCTCGGCCGGTCCGGCCGGCTGACCTGTGAAGACGAAAGCTGAGGACGGCGAGATGACCGACTACGACGTGGTGATCGTGGGTTCAGGAATGGCCGGCCTCTGCGCGGCCCTCACCGCCACCGACGGCGGGGCGAGCGTACTGATCGTTGAGGGCGCCGGCGAGGTGGGCGGTTCCAGCCGGCTGGCCGGCGGGCAGATGATGGGTGCCGGCACCCGCATCCAGCAACAGAACGGGATCACCGACACCGCCGAAGACCTGTTCCGCCACTACATGTCGCTCAACCAGTGGACCGTCGAACCCACACTTGTCCGCCGGCTGGCCGACGAGTCCGGCCCGGCCATCGACTGGCTGGCCGATCTCGGTGTCCCGTTCCACCCCACGCTGTTCTACTCCGGCGACGAGGCGGTCCCACGCGACCACGTTCCGCAGACCTTCGGCGCCGGCGTGATCGCGGTGCTCGAAGCCGAGTGCCGGCGGCGCGGCGTGGACTTCGCGCTGGGCAAGCGAGTCGACCGGCTACTCCTCGACGAGGGACGGGTAGTAGGCGTAGCGGTCGGCACCGATGAGGTCAGCGCCGGCGCGGTCGTCATCACCACAGGCGGGTTCGGCGCGAACCAGGCCGCGGTCAAGGAGCACTACCCGCGGACAGAGGAAGCCGGCGACTGGCTCTGGTACATCGGTGCGGACACCGCTCGTGGCGACGCGCTGGAGTTGGCCGCCCAAGTCGACGCCCAGATCATCGGAACCGACCGTGGGCTGCTGCTGCTCTCGCCGAACTTCGGGCCCGGCCTGGACGTCTACCTACCCGGCTGGCTCGTGGTGGTCAACGATCGCGGACATCGCTTCTTCGACGAGATGTCGCCCTACAGCACCACCGAGACCGCCGTCCGCGCCCAACGCGGGCCGGTGTATGCGATCTTCGACGACGCCGCGCGCCTGGCCGCCGACCGCGCGAGTGCCCCGGCCGCCAAACGCCAGCAGTTCCCGGGAGTAACGGAACTGATGGAGTTCAAGTGGATCGAGCCACTGATCACTGAGATGATCGCGGAAGGCGTTGTGCACCAGGCCCCCACGGTAGAAGACCTCGCCGACCACATCGGCGTGCCCCCGGAAAACCTCGCAGGCACCATCGAGCGCTACAACGCGGACCTGGAGGCCGGTGAGGACAGCTCCTACCTCAAGCCCGTCGACTTCGCCCGCCCGCTCACCACACCGCCCTACTACGCCACCGAGCTACGGCTGTCCGTGCTCTGCCTGACCTCTACCGGCCTACGCATCGACCGCAACGCCCGGGTGATCAACCAGCGCAGCCAGCCCGTCCCCGGGCTCTACGCCGCGGGTGAGTGCACCGGCGGCGTCCTCGGCGACATCTACGTAGGCAGCGGCAACTCCTACACCAACTGCCTGGTCTTCGGCCGGGTCGCCGGCCGGTTCGCAGCCCAGCAAGCCAAGACAGTCACCCAGACCGAGCGATAGTGCCGAGAAAGTGCAGCCGATGAGCGAATTCCAATCGACGATACCGGAGCACAACTTCGAGATCGGACCAGAGATGCCGGTTCTGGGTAACGCCCGCCGGCTCGACGAGCACCGCAAAGATGGCCCATATTTCCGGAGCACGGCCTACGAAGGATTCTGGGTCCTCACCGACGGCGAGCTGATCCGGGAGGCCATGCAGAACCCCCGGATCTTCTCCAGCTCCGCCACCGCCGTGATGGAGCCGGACCCGCCCTACTTGTGGATCCCGCAGATGCTCGACCCCCCGAGGCACACCAAGTGGCGCCATCACCTCGGCCCGTACTTCGCCCCGGGAAACTTGCGCCGCCTCGAGGAATCGGTTTCCACACGGTGTATGGAACTACTCGACGGTATGGCGGAACGGGGTGGCTGCGACTTCACCGCTGAGTTCGCGAAACGCTACCCCACCTCGATCTTCATGGACATGTTCGGACTCCCCATTGACGAGCTGGACAAGTTCCTCGAGTGGGAGCATCTGATCCTGCACCTGAGCCCAGAGGAGGATCCCGACCGGTCACGGGCCATCGGAGCGATGCTCGAGGTCATGCAGTACTTCGACGAGCTGATCAAGAAGCGTCGTGACGAACCCCGGGATGACATCGTCTCCGATTCGCTGACCTGGAAGATCGACGACGAGCCGATCCCGCACAACGACCTGCTGTCGTTCTGCCTGCTCATGTTCATGGCCGGACTTGATACGGTGACGATCCAGCTCAACTACTCGTTCTGGCACCTCGCCACGCACCCGGCGGACCGACAGCGGATCGTCGACAACCCGGAGATCATCCCCACCGCGGTCGAAGAGTTACTGCGCATGTACTCCTTCGTCCCGGCCGGCCGAAAGGTCATGGAGGACATCGACTTCCACGGATGTCCCATGAAGGCGGGCGAGATGGTCTATGCACCCACCTCAGCAGCCTGCAGTGACCCCAAACTCTTTCCCGACGCGGACCGCGTCATCCTGGACCGCCAGCCCAACCCGCACCTGGCATTCGGGGCCGGCCCGCACCGGTGCGTCGGCGCCGCCCTGGCCCGACGCGAACTACGGGTCGCGCTCACCGAATGGCACCGCAGGATTCCGGACTATCGGATCCCGGACGGGTTCGAGGTCCGCGAACAGGGCTTCATGCACGGGATCAATCAACTGCGACTCGAATGGACACCCGGCATGACATGAATTTGGTGGCACAACGCCGCGTTCGATGAGGAGCTGAATGCTGCTGACCGCCGACAACCCAGCCCACCGCCGACAACGCCAGATCGCTGGTAAGGCATTCTGCCGCGCATGGTCGAACCGCGCAAACCCCTCATCCAGAAGACCGTCGACGACTTGATCGACGCTGCCGCACCGCGAGGCCACGCCGACATCATGGACGACATCGCCACGCCCCTGACGATCGCCATGATCACTGATTTCTACGGCGTCGGTCAGGACCGCAGTGCCGACATCGCGCGATGGGCGAAGCCACGCTCGCGGCTCTCGGCGGCGACGCTGAGAGGGTCGCCGCCTCGGTCGAAGCCGTTGGCGAGCTGTTCGCATTCCTCGGGGAGAACATCCAGCAGCGGCGGGCACGGTTGGCGGCTGGGGAGCGATTGCCCGATGACGTCCTCTCCGCGCTGGTCACCAGTGAGTACGAAGGATCACATTTCACCGACGAAGAGATCCTCATGGCCTCGCACCTGTTCTTCGTCGGCGGCTACGAGACCACGCCACTGCCATCGGCAATACCGTCAGCCTCATGTGCAGCCATCCCGACCAGCGAGCAAAGCTCACGGCGGACTGGTCCTTGCTCGATGGCGCCGTCGGGGAGGTCCTCCGCTCTGCTTCACCGGTCGAAGGGACGTTCCGGACCACGACCACGCGACGGCTACCCCGACCACTACCCGCATCGCCCCGGTGGACACGAACGCGGACGGTCGCTGAACGCGGACTCCGTCGAACTGCGCCGGCTCGGGGCCTGGCATCCGCTGCTGCGCCCCGGCAAGGCGGGCTGAGGGGCGACCTGCTCATGCGCACCCTGGCCGAGGCGCCGCCCATGACCCGCGCCACGCGTACGGTCGACGGCCTGCGGACCGCCGCCAGGGTGGTCACGCGCACCGTGGCCGCCAGGGCGACCCGGCATCCCTCGGTGCCATGGGCCAGGCGCTCACCGCCCAGCTGTAGCAGGGAGCGCACATGGCGCATGAGCCCTGCCCACCCAGGTTCGTCGCCGACTGCCGGCGTGGTGGACGGGCCAGCTCGCGGGAGCCGCAGGATGTCTCGGGTCCGCCCGTCAGCCCCCCAGGGATGCGGCCAGCTCACGCAGCAGGGCCTCGCCGTTCGCCTCGAGCTCAGGCAGACCGGCGGCTGCGGCGCGGACCTTGGAGAGGCGTGCGCCGGCACGGTCGTCGCCTCTGGTTGCCGCGGCGACGGCCGACCAGGCTTCGGCGACCCGGGCGTAGCCGTCTCTGGCAGCGGAGGCCTGTGGCGTGGGTATCTGGTCGGCGAGGTCGGTCAGGAACTCCCACTGCAGTCGGCGGAACAGCGCGCCTCCGGTGCCGGCCTTGTCGATGAAGACCCGCAGCGCGGTGAGCGCGCGGGCGAGCTCGTCCGGGCAGAACAGGTCGTCCCAGCCTTCGAGGTCGTCGACGAAGGTGCGGACACCGTGCGTTCCGCTGGCCAACACGGACGCCGCCACGGGCCTCGGCAGCCCGACGCCCTCGCCCAGGCCGGCGGCCGCCTCGATGCACGCGCCCGCCGCGACCGGGGCGATCTCCGGCAGCTGCTCGGGGAACCGCAGTCGGTAGCAGGCGTGCCGTGTCGGCATCGGGAAGCCCTGGGCCGAGCGCGCGCGGGCCAGGTCGTCGAGCCCGATCGTCTGGGGCTGCTCACGGTCGTTGTCGACGATGGTCACGGTGCCGGCGGCCGTGTCGTAGCCAGTCACCACGATGTCGTGACGGCTCATCCGCATCGTCACCCGCAGGTAGGGCAGCTCAGCCATCTCCGCCCAGCAGAGGACGGGTCGGCCGTCGTCGAGCTCGTCACGCACCCATGTCCAGCCTTCGGCCGGGTCGTCGGTGCAGCGCAGCTCGTGGCCGATGCCGAGCCGGTCGCACAACTGCTCGGTGAGGGTGGGACCCCGCCCGACCAGGTAGATCGGTGTGCCCAGCCCCGGCCCGCGCAGATAGGTGAAGGCGATCGTCCCGCTCAACCCGAACACCGTGCCCTCACCCATCGGCCGGTCGCCGTAGCTCAGACCGGCCCATCCGAGCAGGTCGCGCATGGATCCCGAACCGCAGTGCCCAGCCAGGGTGTGCGGGTAGTCGGCGATCATGGACCCAGTCATGTCGTGCTCCTCGTGGTCCGGCCGGCGGTGACCTGATCGCGCTCGGGGGTGGTTGGCGGATCGTGCTCAGGGCTCACCCGGGGCGGCCCGCTGGCAGGTCCGGTGACCGGGTCGCTCCACGCTGCCCGGTTTGCCGGGGCGCCGGTGACGTAGCGACTCACCATCGTGGCGATGAGATCCGCGACGCGTTCGTGGGGGTGCAGGGGCATCACGATGTGGCTGATAGCCAGCCGGGTCGCCGTCTCGGCGACGTCGCGGGCGATCTCCGGCTCCAGATCGGGGCAGGCGTCCAGCACGCTCTGGGCGAGTCGGTCTCGTGCGGCACTGATGATGGGCTCGGCGTCACTGGTCAGCAGAGGCAGGAATTCGTCCTGCCCGTCCGCGGTGAGGACGGACTTGAGCAGCGGGTCGCAGGCGGCGGTGTCGAGGGTGTAGAGCACGGCCGCGCGCCACTGCTCGAACACCTCGTTGCTCCGGCTGATCGCCTCCTCGACGCCGTCGAGAAACCGGGTAGTGAGGCGGAGGATCAGCGCCAGCGCGAGCCCATGCTTGTTGGTGAACGCGTTGTACAACGTCTGGCGGCTGACCCCGAGGCGACCGGCCACGACCTGCACCTGCAGCCCGTTCCAGCCGTGCACGGCCACTTCGTCGGCCGCGATATCGAGTGCGGCGTTCATCATCCGTTGCCGACCACTGTCGAAGGGCGCTCGCATGACCACACCATACCGAAAGGTCGAGCAGAAGTGGACATCTACTTCATCTGTGTCTTGACAAATATTTTCTCTGTGTCCACTATTCGAGAGGTGCTGGGTGGAGCGGCCGCTCGGTTGAGGATCGGAGGCGCGTCATGACGGGACATGTGACCCGCTCGGCGAGCGGGAACCCTGACCGGCCCTACGACGAGCTGGACGTGTCGTCCCGGGCATTCTGGTCGACCTCGTCGGACGTGCGGGAGAAGACCTTCGCGTTGCTGCGCGAGCGCAACACGGTGACCTGGCATCCGCCGTTCCAGGACCAGCTGGTCGACGACCCCGAGGACTGGGGCTTCTGGGCGGTCACCCGCTACGACGACCTGGTCGAGGTGACCAAGCGGCACCAGGACTTCTTGTCCGGTCCGGGCATCCTGATGGAGAACCTGCCCGCCGAGTTCGTCGAGGCCGCCCAGTCGATCATTGGTATGGACCCGCCCCGGCACACCAAGCTGCGCCGGTTGGTTGCTGCCGCGTTCACACCCAGACAGATGCGCCGGATCAACGACCGCATCAGGGCCAACGCCACGATGGTCGTCGACGGCCTGCTGCACGCGATGGAACGCGACGGCGGGACTACCGACTTCGTCGCCGAATGCGCCGAGGTGCTGCCCATGCACAACATCAACGACATCATGGGTGTCCCCGACGGCGAGCGGCAGAAGGCCGCCCACCAGATGAAGGTCGGCACCAGCTGGAACGACCCCGAGCTGGCCGGTGAGACCCGTGAGCAGGTGTTCACCACGCTGTGGACGGCCATGAGCTACATGCACGAGCTGTCGGCCTCCCTGGTCACCCCGCGGCGGGCCGACCCGACCGACGACCTGATCACCTCGCTCGCTCTCGCCGAGGTCGACGGGGAGCGGCTGACCGACCACGAGATCGGCGCCTTCTTCGTGCTGCTGACCATCGCGGGCAACGACACCACTCGGCAGTCCACCAGCCACGGACTGCGTGCTCTGACCGAGTTCCCCGGACAACGTGAATGGCTGCTCGAAGACCTCCAGGGCCGTATGCCCGACGCTGTCGAGGAGATGGTCCGCTGGGCCACCCCGATCATGACCTTCCGCCGCACCGCCGCGCGTGACTGCGAGCTCGCCGGCCAGCAGATCACCGAGGGCGACAAGGTCGTGATGTTCTACTCCTCGGCGAACCGCGACAGCGCACGCATCGAACGACCGTACGAGTTCGACCCGTCCCGCCACCCGAACCCGCACATCAGCTTCGGCGGCGGCGGCATCCACCACTGCCTGGGCAACCAACTCGCGCGCCTACAACTCAACGCGCTGTTCACCGAGCTGCTCACCCGCTGCCCCGACCTCCAGGCCGGCGAACCCGAGCTGACCCCGGGCAACTTCTTCAACGTCGTCAAGCGCATGCCCGTCTGGCGCGACGAGTGAAGTCTGGGGAACTCACCGAAGACGGGGGCCTGTCCGCTCGCTACTTCAGATGATGCTCACCATGCGCGAGAACCCCGAACCCGACCGAGAGCGTCCAGATGCTGGAGAAGTTCTTCCTTCCCGGCGTTTATCGACGTGAGGCCAAGGGCCTACTGGGCGCGGACCTGTGGCTGCTCGCTTGGCGCGGTGTCTACTGCACCAAGAGCACATGAGTTGGGGAGTTCCGCGAGACCTGGAGGCTGATCGACCCGATCAGATGTGTGCCGGCGCCGCTGAGCTGGTGGTTGCCCATGACTAGCAGGTCGGCCTCGTGTTCGTCCGCGACCTCGAGCAAACCGCTCATCGCCTCTCCGCGTACCACGACGGTTTCGACAGACTCCACTCCGGAGACTCGGGCCAGGCCTTCCGCACGTCGCATCGAGGTCTCGATGGAGACCGACTCCTGCGCGACGTAGCTCTCCCGTTTCAAAGCATCCGTGGCGTGGGCGAGGACTTTCCTGTCCGCGGCCACGTAGGCGCCAACCAGGACTAACCGGGCGCCCGCGTCGGCCGCGATGCTGGCGGCCCGTTCGACGGCCCGCATCGAACGAGTGGAGTCATGTACTCCGACCACGACGGTGCGCAGGTACCGCGACGGCGTCTTACGGTGACGGCGGCTGATCAGCTTTCGCCAGCGGTCAGTTGTGGTGTGAACGATGAGCACGTCGCAGGCTGCCTGACCGGCAACGCCACTGGGCACCGACCCGAGCAGTCGGCCGGTCAGGGTCGACAGTCCCTGGCTGCCTACCAAGATCAGCTCTGCCCGGTGCTCGCGGGCAGTGCCCGTAAGCACCTGGACGGGTTCTCCGGCGACCGCGTGTGTTCGGACATCCTCGGCACCCATCTCGGCGCATCGTGTCGCCGCATTGGCGAGAGCACTCTGAACGGCGCCGGCCGCTCCTGTCTCGTGAGCGGTGGTCAGAACCAGGGCGGCGCCGCGCGCCTACGCCGACCACACCCCCGAGCAGCTGATGGAACGCGTCCGGTCGCACCTGGACCCCTCCGGGCTGACCGCCAAGTTCGGCGGGCGGATCGCACTGACCGACGGCCTGATCCACCACCAGGACATTCGCCGACCGCTCGGGCTGCACCGCCCGATCCCGGCCGAGCGAATGGTCGAGGCGCTGGCTTTCGGCTCCACGGCCCGGCCGATCGGCGCGGCGAAACGCATCCAGGGCCTGACGCTGCGCGCGACCGATGTGGACTGGCAGACCGGTTCCGGGCCGCTGGTCGAGGGACCGGCCGAGCCCTTGCTGCTAGCGCTGGCCGGTCGACCGGGAGTGGTCGGAGAGCTGTCCGGACCAGGCCAGCCAACCTTGGCCGAGCGCCTGAGCACCTGACACCGACTCGTTTCCGGCGTACGGGCACCGAAGCGACGGCGACGAAGTGGAGATCAGATCATGACCACATCGCGCGGGGATCACTGGCAGGACGTGTACTCCCGCACAGACGAGCAGTCGGTGAGCTGGTTCCAGCCGGTTCCGACCCGATCGCTGGCCATCCTGGATGAGCTCCAGGTCGGCACTTCCCAGTCGGTGGCCGATGTAGGCGCCGGCGCCTCACACCTGGTCGATGAGCTGCTCGCGCGAGGCTTCAGCGATCTGACCATCGTCGACGTCTCGACCGCCGCGCTCGACAAGGCCCGCGCCCGCGTCGGCACCCAGGCAGCCGGCGTGCGGTGGGTCGTGCACGACATCCTGACCTGGAGTCCTCGTCGCGCCTTCGATGTCTGGCACGACCGCGCGGTCTTCCACTTCCTCACCGAGCCCGCCGATGTGAAGCGCTACCTGGACGTCGCAGCGGGCGCGGTCGCCCCCGGTGGCCTGGTCGTCATCGGCACCTTCGCCGACGACGGACCTACCCACTGCTCGGGGCTGCCGGTCAGCCGGTACCGACCCGAGGAACTGAGCGCGATCTTCGGCCCGAGATACGAGCAGCTGGGCTCATGGCGCGAGGAACGCCGAACGCCCACCGACGCCGTACAGCCGTTCACCTGGGTAGCGCTGCGACGATCTCCGGCTGGGTAGCCGGCGCAGCCATAGAGATCAGCGCACCTGCCGGAACGGCCGGCAATTGGAGGACCGAGATCATGCCTTGTCATGGAGTGGCGGTCCTGGTGTTCAGGTGGGGCAGGATCCGGGCGATGTAGTCGCCGAGAGCGTCGGCGACGTGCTGCTCCAGAGTCAGGTTCAGGATCGACGTGACCGCTGTGTTGATCAGCGGCTGGACCTGCTGGATGTGCGCGGTGAGGTCAGGGATCTCGGCGGTTTCGGGGATCCAGTCGGGTGTGCGATCGCGGAGGATCTGCTCGGCGACGCCCTTGACGATCTCCCGGATGACGTCGTCGAAGCCTTGGCGGAGTTTGCGGGCAACGTCGAGGACGACCGCGATCGGTGCGCCCTGCCGGGCCAGGGCGCCGAGCGCGCTGACCATCTGCAGGTTGGGCAGCCGGTAACGGTCACCGTCTCGAGCGGCGAGGCCGGCGTCCACGATCTTGTCCAGGAGGCCGGCTTCCTTGTGCTCGGACCCGAACGCGGCGCACAGCTCATCGCCGGTCAGGTAGGTCGGCGAGCCGGGTGCGCCGACCTCACTGAGTACCTGCTCCAGTCCCAGGACGTCGCCGAGGTCGCGGCCCTTCTCCCACGCGCCGACCAGCTCCACGATGTTCGACGCGGTGTAGCCCCGCTCGAGCAGGCGCAGAATGAGCTTGAGCCGAGCTAGATGGAGATCGCTATAGACGGCCACGCGCCCGACCCGTCGCGGCGGAGGGATCATCCCGTTGTCCTGGTAATAGCGGATATTTCGGACCGACGTGCCCGTCTCGCGAGCAAGATCATCGATCCGGTACTGCGTCATTTTCGACTCCCACAGTCTCCACAGCTTCATGACGTGCGCCACACCACCCGCCCAGTCCCCACTGTATCCACTGGTGTGGCTGTCGTTTCGGCCGCGACGGCCATGGCGCGGATCGGATGACCGAGCGCATCAGCGGACCTCGGCGAGTCGACACTGGCGACCTTCATGGACGTGTCACATGCCGAGGTCCAGGTGTTTGGGACCGGTCGCGTCGGGTTTCTCGCTGGAGAAGGTCAGCGCGAACAGGACCCCGACGAAGGTGCAGACGGCCAGGAACAGGAAGACGTTGCTGTAGGCCTGCGCCTGGACCTTGAGCTCCCACAGCTTCATGTAGGCGAGCATCCCTTCGGGTCCCTGCTGCAGCATGTCGGTGACTCGCGGGTCGGCGCGTGTGCCGGCGTTGGTCATCAGGGCTGACAGGTCGGCGGAGTTCTGCGCGCTGGAGTTGGTGGCCATCGCCGAGAGCATGGCGAGACCGAGGGCGCCCCAGCATGATGCGGGTCGAGGACGACGGTCGGCCGATCGCGGATGATGGTCGTGTTCCTGATCCGTGGTGACGACCGGGCAGCCGCGCGCTGGTGGGTTAGCGCAGAAGCTGACGGCGTCGCGCAACTGGCGGGTGATCGCGGTGTGCGCGGTGGTTCCTCGGCCAGCGCGCGGTCGGCGAACTCGCCCTCACCGGCCTGCCATCGAGCACCGTTAGTACCCGAGTCAGAGCGGACCTCGCGTGGCGACGACGGCCCCGGGCGACTGTCTCTAGTGGGCCGGTGGGTAGGGCCGGATCTCGTCCGGTAGTGGCGTTGACGGTTGATCAAGCCAGAAGACGTGTCGGCCGCTGGTGTCGACGTCGACGCCGAAGCGGTTGGTTTCGGGGCTGCCGAGCTGTCGCCAGAGATCGGTGAGGTGCTCTACTCCGTTCCATAGTTGTTGCGGGCCCCGTTCTGTGACGGTGTTGCCGTCGTCGGAGAGTCTCGCCCATGAGCCGTCGCCGGCGTGCAGAGACCGCACGTGGGTTGGGGGGATCTGCACCTCGGGTAGCGTGATCCCGATCAGGGTCCGCAGGCCGGGTTCGTCCAGTTCGGCGGGGTGGACGGTGACGTCGCGGACGGTGGCGTGGTCGTCGCGCGCGGGTATCGGCGCGGCGAGGCGTGGGTCGCGGAAGGGATAGTTGAGGTCGGGTCGCATCCACATGAAGTGACCCGGGCGGCCGACGAACCGGCCCGATACGTGGCCGGGATCGGTCTTGTCGAGCGCGGCGAGCCCGCTGCTGGACTCGCTGCACAGGTCGACCACGATCCGGCCGTTCTCGGCGAGCTGGGACACCCAGGTGGCGGGTACTCGGTCGGCCCCGCAGGTGGCGATGAGCCGGTCGTAGGGTGCGCCGTGCGGTGCGCCTGCCCGGCCGTCGCCGACGACGACCGTCGGGTGCAGGTCGAGGTCGGAGAGCCGCTTGCGCGCGTCCCCGGCGACGCCCGGGTGCAGTTCGATGGTGGTGACCCGCTCGGCGCCGAGCAGCTGGCAGAGCAGGGCGGCGTTGTAGCCGGTGCCGGTGCCGATCTCCATGACGTCCATGCCGGCCTCAAGGTCGAGCAGCTCCAGCATCCGCACCATGAGCGAGGGCATGGTCGACGACGAGATCGGTACCGGGTGACCGTCGAGCAGGCCGGGTGTGGACGCCAGCACAGTGGCCAGGGAGAGGTCCGAGTAGATGGCGTCGGCCCATCGGGCCGCGTCGGTGCTCGCGGACACGGTGACCCAGCCATCGGGGCTCGGCTCGTAGAACCGGGGCACGAATACGTGCCGGGGGACCGCGCGTAGCGCACTGGCCCAGCGGGGGTCGGTCAGCGCGCCGTCGCGGCTCAGCAGCTCGGTCAGCCGTTCGGCTCGGGCCTGCCAGTCGATCATCAGCGGATCCTCCCGTCCGGCCCGCCGGCCAGTTCGTCGGCCAGAGCGCGCGAGATCGGCGCGCCGGTCTCGTGTTCGATCCATCCGTACTGGCCGGCGGTGTTGGCCTCCAGGAAGACCCATTGGTGGTCGGGCCGGACGACGAAGTCGAACGCGGCGAACCGCAGCCCGAGCGCCTTCATATAGCGGAGCACTCCGGCACGGATCTCGGGTGGGATATCGCTGAGCGTGTAGGTCAGGGCGGAGCTGTCGCGGCGCCAGTCGATCCGCGTCTCCTCGGTGCCGGCGCGGATCTGTGCGGCGAACAGCTCCTCACCGACGGCGGTCAGCCGGATCTCGTGGTCCTTATCGACCCACCGTTGCAGCATGTGGGGTCCGAGTTCGATCCCGGAGAGGTCGGCGAGGTCGTCGTCGGTGAGTAGGTGGGTGTGTCCGATCGAGGTGTCCGCGCCGTCGATCAGCATGATCATGCCGAGTGGTTTGATCACGGTCGGGGCGGCTGCGGCGAACGCGCGCGCCTGGGTGGGGTCGGAGGTGATGAGGGTGTCGGGTACCTCGAGCCCGCAGCTGGCGGCTGTGCGGAGTTGGCGGGGTTTGTAGTCCGCGTCGGCTTGCGCGCCCGGGTGGTTGACCCAGTGCACGGGCAGGTCGGCCAGGACCCCACCGAAGGCCAGGCGGGTCTCCAGGTCGGTGTGCTGACGCTCGGCCTCGCTCATCCCGGCGGGCCAGTGGCAGCGGCGGGTGCCCCGGTTCCATATCGAGCGGATCTCGGCCAGTTCGACCGTGCGCGGTCCGCTGCGCAGGGTGCCGGCCCATTGGCCGGCGGTGAAGCGGGCCGACAGGCTGACGGTGTGTGGGATGTCAGCGATGTCGCAGCGCACGACGGGAACGCCGCGCTCGGTGAGCATCAGCAGGACCCGGTCGACGGCGATGTCGTTCTTCGTGGCCAGGATCAGCACGGTCATCAGTTGCTGTCCGGGTCCTGGTCCATCTTGGTCTCTTCGTTGCCGTCCATGTTCCCGGTGGTGGTTTGGCTCCACGAAGCGTTCGGTCCCTGCACGACGGGGTGGCCCTCGTCGTCGACGGTAACCTGCTGCTCCTCGCAGTAGCTGAACGTGGCAGTGGCGGGAGGCAGGGTCTCTCGCGCGAAGAACCGTAGACCGAAGGGACGCCGACCGTCCGACGGCTCGGCGCCGTCGCTGCCGGCGGGTGTGGCGGGACGGCCGTGGGTCAGCGGGAAGCGGGACTTCGTCGGGTACATGGAAGACCTCCATCTCATGTGGGGCTACCTGCCGTGGCGCGAATGGCTGTCGCTGCGGGCGAGGGTCCGGAACGTCACCGGTGAGCGGTCGATGCGTGCAAGTGGCTCAGTCGTCTTTGATCTCGTGCCGCTGCTGGCGGCGCCGAACCGCTTGCGCGGCCGCGCGCGACACCTCCATCTCGCTCATTCCGGCTGTGTGCGGGCAGCTGCGCAGGTAGCGGACAGCCCGGGCGTGGTCGGTGTCCCAGTCGATCGTCGGGTTCACCACCTCCGCGCGAACCGACGCTTCGGCCCGCGTCGGAGCCGACGGGTCGAGCGACGTGCTGCGTGATGCGTTCACCCTGGTCATGTCCCGGGCTTTCCTCCTCAACACCGGGGCCTACGGCCGCTTCAAGTTTGCGGGTTTGCATGTCAACCGCTGTGACCGTACGGTCGCCGCACCGGAATGGCAAGGGGTTTGTGTGCAAACTTCGGCTAGGATCAGGGCCGTGGACCCAGAACCGCGGTTGACGGCCGTGCCGGCGCCGCTGCAGCTGCGCATCGCCGATGACCTGCGCCTGCGGATCGAGCGGAGGGATCTCGCGCCGGGGGACTCGTTGCCGACTATCCACCAGCTGGCTCGGACCTGGGAGTGCTCGCTCAACCCGGTGCGGGTCGCGTTCGACCTGCTCAAGACCCAAGGCCTGATCACCGGGGGTCGGGGGAAGCCGGCGGTGGTGCGGACCCCGCCACGTCAGGTGGTGCGCAGCTCGCTACGGCATCAGCAGGAGAAGGACCTGGTGCTCGCGCCGCTGGCCGAGCGGGCCCAGGTGGGCACCGCCGAGATCGAGTCCAAGACCACGATCCGCGACCTGCGCTTCCGCACCGTCTACGACGTCGTACCCGCCACGGATGCGGTGGCGGCCGCGCTGGGGATCGCCGACGGGGCCGAGGTGCTGCGCCGGGCCTGGGAGCACCTCAACCCCGCGGGCGGAGTTCGGGAGGCCTGGAGCGTCTCCCACATCCCCGCCGACTACATCCGGGACAACCCACGGCTGTTCGACTCGGGGTCCGAGCCGTGGCCCGGCGGCACCCAGCACCAGCTGTCCACCGTCGGCATCGAGGTCATGCAGGTTATCGACGAGGTCAGCGCGCACATGCCCAGCACCGCCGACGCGGCTCTGTGGGACCTGCCGCCCGGGGTGCCGATGCTGCGCTGCCGGCGCATCTCGGTCGACCAGTACGGCCGGCGGGTGGAGATCTCCGACGCCGAGTACCCGGCCGACCGCACCCGCCTGGACTTCGTTACCCCGCTTACCGCCTGGCCCAGCCAACCGGCCCCCAGCTCCGGGCACGACGACGCCGGATGAGCCTGGTCTCGATCCTCACCCCGGTCTACCGGCCCGACCCCGCCCACCTGGCCGAGACCGCCGCCGCGGTCGCCGGCCAGCGGCTGCCCGCCGGCCTCGCCATCGAGTGGATCGTGCAAGAAGACGGCCCCGCCACCGCCGGGGTCGCCGAGCTAGTCGCCGGCGCGGCCGCACCGGCCGTCCTCGTGCGCCACGAGGGCAACGGCACCCACCTCGGCGTCGCCGCGACCCGCAACATCGCCCTGGCCCGCGCCGACGGGCAACTCATCCAGGTCCTCGACCAGGACGACATCCTGCTGCCGCACGCCCTGGCCACCCTCACCCCACGATTCGACGACCCGGCCGTGCACTGGGCCATCGGTCAGGCCGACGACCTGCACTCGGACGGCACCCGCAACAACTGGAGCTCCGCCCTACCGTTCGGACCCATCCCGCCCGGCATGGCCAACGACCACGCCATCAGCCGTGCCGGAAACTGGGCCGTCCACTGCGCCGGGCTGATCCTGCGAGCCCCGGTACTGCGCGCCCTCGGCGGCTGGATCACCGGCGCCGGCGACGACGACGTCATCATGTTCGCCGGGCTCTCCGAGATCACCACCGGCTACAACGACCCCACCACCACCTGGCTTTACCGCCAACACCCCGCCCAGATCCACCGCACCCAGCACTACCGAGACCACAGCACCGCTGGCCGCCAAGCCGCCCTCCAACGCGTCACCGCGCTCCGCGCCGCCCGTATGCGGCTCACCGCTGAGCGGATCGCCCCAGTAACGACGCCGGCCGCTGGGCCTCCAGAGAAGAGCTGACGCTGCGACGAGCGAGCGGTGATCCGGGGCGGGCTGGCCCGCCCGGGCGCCGTCGATCACCGACGCCTCCCTCGCTCGAACAGTAGAGAGTCAGCCGCCGGCTTGCAGTGATTCCTAGCTGCGCTGTCCATCACGTTCGTCCATCCCATCGCCACCCGCCACGGCGCCTGTCGATCAGCGGTGGCCCGCTGTGCCAGACGGCACCGCCCCCGCTCGACGAGGCCGCATTTGACCACCTCGGATCCGCCCATATGCCGCGGCGCTGCCTGGCCCGTGACGGCATGGCGCGGTGAGTGCTTGTCGGCGGGTCAGATGCTGTTCTCGATGCCTTCGGAAATCCGGCACGTACAAACTAACTATCCCGCCGGACGTTCGATGTCGAAGTTCGTCACGAATGGGGTATGGCTCTCCGTCGTCGAGCAATTCGACCGTCCACATTCGGCATCCGCGCGTGAATGCATGGATACCGAGCTTCTGTGTCGGTGGATTGTTCGAGATGGCGGGGAGTCGGAGATGATTGTTCACGATCGGTGCGCTGGGATCGGCGGGGGTTGGGATGGCCCGCCCGACGACGCCGGATGCGAGACGGCGGTGAGTGTGGGGTGGGGTTTGGTGGCTCTTCCGGAATCTGAGTGCAGGTAAGGACGCGATGCCCCGGCGGGTAGAGGTCGTGTCGCTGCGTTGAGGCGGGCCCCGGGCGGCTGATGATGCGGGTTCCTACACCTT
>JAESFN010000849.1_pt1 | contig 19633 bp, 22 predicted proteins | sample 9269411 | NCBI WGS metagenome assembly JAESFN01 (sample SAMN14505399, study PRJNA617100) | algae metagenome | isolation source: Iphinoe sp. HA4291-MV1 and co-occurring heterotrophs from trail next to... | place: USA: Maunawili Falls, Hawaii | collected 2009-07-25
GCTCGTCGGTCACGGTCATCGGCTGCGCGGTCATCGCCTCGACGTAGGCCAGGACGAGCTTCTCCGTAGGCGTGAACAGCGGGCTGCCGGCGTACCGGTCGATGTCCCGCAGCCGGTCGATGTCCAGGCCCTGGTGGCGCATCAGCATGGTGCCGAAGTCGACGCACCACGAGCACCCGACGGTGGTCGCGGTCCGGTACACGGCCAGGTCGCGCAGCGCCGGCGGCAACACGGTGTGCGCTTTCTCGGCGGCCAGCTCGGCCACCGAGGTCGCCCAGAACAGCTTCCGGTGGTGGCGGGTGACCGCCAGCGGCTCCGGCACCGCGCCGAACCGGCGCCGCAGGTAGGCGTAGACCGGGCGGCCGATCAACCCGGCCCGCTCGGCCGGGACCGCGGGGATCCTGCTCATCTCCGTCTCCTTCCGTGAGGACTCATCGGAAGGACGGGGCGGCGCCGCCGGACGTGACACCGGGCCCCGGGTGAGGCCGGTCACCCCGCCGACGCCTCAGCCGGCGACCAGGCGCCGGTGCCAGACGTGCGCGTGCTCGTCGGTCAGGGTGGCCACCTGGTCGATCACCGCACGCCACCGGGCCGGGTCGTCCCCGGCGAGCGTCCAGGCCCCCCGGAACGGCTCGGACAGCGTCTCCGGCGCGCCGGCCGCCACCGCGTGGGCCAGCTCGGCGACCAGCTCCCGCTCCCCGGCCTGCGCGCGCAGCCGGTCGGGGTCGAACATCACGTACCGCACCGCCATCGCCTTGAGCAGCACCACCTCGGCGGCCACCGGCTCCGGCACCACCAGGTCGGCGGCGTAGCGACCCAGCGGCCCGTCCCCGTGCACCGCCCGGGTGGCGTCCACCGCCGCCGCCGCGAACCGGCTGACCAGCTCGCTGGTCGACCGCTTCAACGCCACCTGCCCGGCGGTGGAGGTGGAGTCGACCCCGCCGGCCAGCGCGGCCACCACCGGCAGCCCCAGCAACCGCTGCCCCGCCTCCTCGCAGGCCGCCCGGTCGGCCCCGAACGAGGTGGCGGCCAGCGCGGCCAGCGCCTCCAGCTCGGCCCGGTCGCCCAGCCCGGCCAGCTTCACCCGGCCGGCCAGGATGCCGTCCTCCACGTCGTGCACCGAGTAGGCCACGTCGTCCGACCAGTCCATCGCCTGGGCCTCCAGGCAGCGGCGGCGGTCCGGCGCGCCGGCCCGCACCCAGTCCAGCGAGGGCACGTCGTCCGGGTAGGCGCCGTACTTCCGGGTGCCCTCGGCGGCCGGCCAGGGGTACTTGCAGGCGGCGTCCAGGGTGGCCCGGGTGAGGTTCAGCCCGCCACCGTCGACCTTCGGCTCCAACCGCACCAGGATCCGCAGCGTCTGCGCGTTCCCCTCGAAACCGCCCAGCCCGACCGCCCGGGCCAGCTCGTCGAGCGCTCGCTCCCCGTTGTGCCCGAACGGCGGGTGGCCGATGTCGTGGGCCAGCCCGGCGGTGTCCACCACGTCGGGGTCACAGCCCAGCTCCTCGGCCATGCCCCGGCCGATCTGCGCGACCTCCAGCGAGTGGGTGAGCCGGGTCCGGGGCATCCCGGTGATCTCCGCACCCTCCCCCGGCCCGACCACCTGGGTCTTGCCGGCCAGCCGGCGCAGCGCCGCCGAGTGCAGCACCCGGGCCCGGTCCCGGGTGAACGGGCTGCGGTGCTCGGGCCGGGGGGAACCGTCCAGGGTGGACCGCTTCGGCGGCTCGACCCGCATCCGGGCGGTGTCCTCCGGGCCGTAGCCGTACCCGTGGGTGCTCATCCGAGGCCCGAGCTCTCGGTCTCCACCGAGGCGTGGGTCAGCCGGTAGAACAGCAGCGCGGCGGTCTCCCGGACGATGTAGCGGAACTGGGTGCCCCGGGTCTGCACCACCGGCCCGCTGCGGGTGGGCGACGACCACGCCGGCAGCCCCGCGTCCCGGCACATCGTGCGGGCCCGCAGCGAGTGCCAGGGATCGCTGACCACCAGCGCCGACCGCCAGCCCCGGGTCTCCCCCTCCTCGGCCACCGCCCGCAGGCTGCCCAGGGTGTCCGACCCCTCGCCGAAGGCCAGCACCGCGCTGGACGGCAGCCCCCGGTTCACCAGGTAGCGCTGCCCGGCCTCGGCCTCGGTGAAGCTGTCACCGACCTTGTTGCCGCCGACGGTGACGATCCGGCTGGCCATCCCCTGCTGGTAGAGCTGCTGGGCGTGCCGCAGCCGGGCGGCGAAGATCGGGCTCGGACCGCCGTCGTACTGGGCAGCCCCGAGGACCACCACCACATCCACCGGGCGCCGGTCGTCGACCCGGGCCACCTGCCACACCCGGAACGCGGTGCCGCCGACCAGCACCGCCGCGACCAGCAGCCCGCCGATCAGGGTCCGGCGGACCACCCGGGCCACCGGACCCCGCGCCGGCCGGGACGGGCGCCCGCCGCGCTCGCCCCGGCGCTCCACCGCCACCGGCACCGTGTCCGCCGACACCGGGTCCACCGACACCGGGTCCGTCGGCTTCGCTTCGAGGTCCGCCGCCTTGCCTCCGAGCTTCCTCATGCGCCGATGCGCCCGTCGGTACCGGCCAGCGCTGCCCCGGCCCGCCCGGAGCGCCGGCTGATCACCTCGGCGACGATGGACACCGCCGTCTCGGCCGGGGTCCGGGCGCCGAGGTCGAGCCCGACCCGGCCGTGCAGCCGGGCCAGCTCGGACGCGGACAACCCCGCCGCCTCCAGGCGCCGGCGGCGGGCGGCCTGGGTCTGCCGGGAGCCCAGCGCCCCGATGAACCCGCGCCCGGCCGCCAACCCGTCGGCCAGCAACGCGTCGAACGCCCCGGCGTGGTCGAGCAGGACCAGCACATCCGCCTCGGTGAACCGCGCGACCCGGGCCCGCGCCTCGTCCAGCCCGGTGAGGTGCTCGCCGGACCAGCCGAGCAGGGCGGCCTGGCGGAGCAGCGCGTCCCCGATCGCCCCGGACCCGACGACCAGCACGGTGGGCACCGGCACCCACAGATCCAGGAGCACTTCGGGCTCGGCGAGCCGCTCGGTGCAGGTGGCGCCCATGCGGAGCAGCCGGCGGGCCCGCTCGACCACCGCCGCGTCCGCCGCCGGATCGCCGAGCCCGCCGTGCGCCTCGTCCAGGTGCGCGCCGGTGAGCACCAGGTGCGCGCGGCCGTCGGCGGTGGCGGCCAGCGCCGCGACCCGACCCCCGGCCAGCGCCGACCCCAGCGCGTCCGCCGCCGCCGCGTCGAGCGGGTGGCCGAGCAGCGTGGCCCCACCCGAGCAGGCCAGCCCGGCCGTCACCGCGACGTCCTCCCGCACGTGCCCGCTACGGGTCGCCGGGCGCTCGCGGGCCGCGCGGGCCAGCGGCACCGCCACCTCGTCCAGGGCGCCCAGGAACACCCCGCCGAACGTCTCCCCCGTCGACCCCGCCACCAGCAGCTGGCCGGGCTCGACGGTGCCGAACCCGTGCCGGTCGAGCACCCGCACCACCCCGACCCCGCCCGGGGCCAGGCGCCGGAGCGCGTCACCGAGGGTCCGGTGGGTCGATGCGGAGGTCACCGATCCAGGGTACGTCCGGGACCCGACGATCGACGCCGCCCCCTGTCGCCGGGTCGAGGGCCTCAGGCGCCGAGCAGGCGGGTGGCCAGGTAGGCCTCGACCTGGTCCAGCGCGACCCGCTCCTGGGCCATGGAATCCCGCTCCCGCACGGTGACCGCCAGGTCGGTGAGGGTGTCGAAATCGACGGTGACGCAGAACGGGGTGCCGATCTCGTCCTGCCGACGGTAGCGGCGGCCGATCGCGCCGGCGTCGTCGAACTCCACGTTCCAGTGCTTGCGCAGGGTCGCGGCCAGGTCCCGGGCCTTCGGCGACAGGTCGGCGTGCCGGGACAGCGGCAGCACCGCCGCCTTCACCGGGGCCAGCCGCCGGTCCAGCCGCAGCACCACCCGCTTGTCCACCCCGCCCTTGGCGTTCGGGGCCTCGTCCTCGGTGTAGGCCTCGATCATGAAGGCCATCAGCGACCGGGTCAGCCCGGCCGCCGGCTCGATCACGTACGGCCGGTACCGGGTCCCGCTGGTCTGGTCGTAGTACGACAGGTCCACCCCGGAGTGGTTGGAGTGGGTGGTCAGGTCGAAGTCGGTGCGGTTGGCGATGCCCTCCAGCTCGCCCCACTCGGAGCCGGTGAAACCGAAGCGGTACTCGATGTCGACGGTGCGCTTCGAGTAGTGCGACAGCTTCTCCTTCGGGTGCTCGTAGTGCCGCAGGTTGTCCCGGTCGATGCCCAGGTCGACGTACCAGCCGGTGCGCTCGTCGATCCAGTACTGGTGCAGCTCCTCGTCGGTGCCCGGCTCGACGAAGTACTCCATCTCCATCTGCTCGAACTCGCGGGTGCGGAAGATGAAGTTGCCCGGGGTGATCTCGTTGCGGAAGCTCTTGCCCATCTGGCCGATGCCGAACGGCGGCTTCTTCCGGGCCGTGGTGAGCACGTTGAGGAAGTTGACGAAGATGCCCTGGGCGGTCTCCGGGCGCAGGTAGTGCAGCCCCTCCTCGGACTCCACCGGGCCGAGGTAGGTCTTGAGCATCATGTTGAAGTCACGCGGCTCGGTGTACTGGCCGCGGGTGCCGCAGTTCGGGCAGGGCACGTCGGACAGGTTGTCCTCGGCCGCCTCCTTGCCAGTGCGGCTCACGTACTCCTCGGCCAGCTGGTCGGCCCGGTAGCGCTTGTGGCAGCTGGTGCACTCGACCAGCGGGTCGGTGAATACCCCGACGTGACCGGACGCCACCCACACCTGGCGCGGCAGGATCACCGACGAGTCCAGGCCGACCACGTCCTCGCGGCCGGTGACCATGGCCTTCCACCACTGCCGCTTGATGTTCTCCTTCAGCTCCACACCGAGCGGCCCGTAGTCCCACGCCGACTTGGTACCGCCGTAGATCTCCCCGCACGGGAAGACGAACCCCCGGCGCTTGCACAGAGCGACGACGGTGTCGATGGTTGCTGCGGAGTTGGGCTTGCTGACCACGAGGAATGCTCCCGGAGGCGATGGCTCGAACCGAAGAGCCCAGCCTAGCCCCGCCCCCCAGCCACCCCCGCCACTGGTGCCCCGCGCCCGAGCCTCGGCATCCACCCCACCCGGCCCCCGCCCAGGGTGCCGCCACCCCGCCCCGCAGCACTTCACACCGGGAACGTCGTCTTCACACCAGCTATGGGTGGTGTGAAGACGACAAGGGTGGTGTGAAGTCGGGCGGGTGCGAAGCATGCGGGGAACGAACCCGGCGTGTCAGGCGGCGGCGAAAGCGCGCTGGAGGCGGTCGACCACAACGGCGAACTGCCCCAGCTCCGTCCACGTCCAACGGACGACGCGCAGACCGGTGTCCCGGATGGCGTCCTCGCGGAGCTTCTCACGCACCACAGCGTCAGCGACGGTCTCACCCGGCCTCCGAAACCGGCCGTACTTCACCATGCCGTCGAACTCACCGACCGTCCGCAGCTCCGGCCAGCCGAGATCACAACTCCTGGGGTGGCCCTCGCCCGCCACGTGCACCTCGAACTGCGGAATCGGATCCGGTAGACGCGCACGGGCGACCGCCACCCGGCTCCGCGATTCACCGACGCTCTCGCTACGCCCATCGGCGAACTCGATCGCTCGACGTGCCGCGCCGAGCCCCGGACGGCGGGCCGCTCGTTCGACGGCCATCGACAATTCGGCCGCGTCCACCGCTCCTGACCGCAGTGCCGCATCCGCGATGACGACCGCCGGTTCGTGCGCCGCCGATCGGCAGACGTCAAGGACGGTCCGCGCCGGCGACGTCACCGCGATGCCCTCGACGCGTACCACCTCGTCGTCCCGGAGGCGCGCGGTGTGCAGGTGCACCTGTCGACCGCGACGACCGCCCGATGGGCGGTCCCGGGTCACGTGCACCCGCCGCAAGGGGATCGACCACACCGGCCACCCGTGCAAGACCGCCGCCGAGACGTGACTGATCACCGCACCGGCACCAAGTCCAGCCGCGGTGGCCCGCACGGCCAGCAGATGGCGGCTGTGGGCCGAGTCCAACCGAGGGTCATCGGCCGGCACGTACGCGCCGGGACGCACGGTGACGGCTACCCCGCGCCGGCGCAAAACCCGCAGCTCGGCGTCGTCATAACCGACCGCGAGCAGCTGCGGCCGCAGGTGCAGGCCCGATCCCGGAAGTTCCACCCACCCAGGATCGCCACGCGGGGGTGAACGGCGCGACACCGATCACCGCACCTGTGCACAACCCGGCCCCCTGTGCACAACCTCCTCGTCCGGCCCGACTCCACACCACAGTCTTCGTCCTCACACCAGCCGTAACCGGTGTGAGGCGCACAAATCGGGTGTGAAGTCGAAAGGGGCGGCGTCAGGCCAGGAGGGTGGGGTGGGGGGTTACGTCGCCGTCCAGTGCGGTGGCGCGGGTCTCGAAGGTGGCGGGGGCGTCGGTGTCGGCCTCGGACAGCAGCGGGACGACGTGCTCGCGCACCGGGAACGGGGACAGGGCGCGGCGGTAGGCGACCACCGAGGCGAAGCGGACCACCAGCAGCCAGCGGTCGCTCTCCTCGATCGACCGGCCCAGGCTGCCGTCCAGGCACCCGTCCGCCTCGGTGAGCAGCGCGAGCGCCCGCTCCGCCCGGGCCACGAAAGCCGGCTCCTCGGCGGGGGACACGACGAACCGGCAGACCAGCAGCACGGGTGCACGGTACCTACGCGCCTACGATGGGTGGCGATGCAGGGCCAGGGCGGGAGCGATCGGATGAGCACGCTGCGGACGGACCGAGAGTCCGGCGAACCGGTCGCGACCGAGCCGGCCCACGACGAGCACTCACCGGGACGTCCGGCCACGCCGCCCGCGCCCACCCTCGATCCCCGCACGCTGATCGCCGCCGGGGACCTGCTGCGCGCGCTGGCCGCTCCGGTGCGGATCGCCATCGTGCTGCAGCTGCGCGAGTCGGGACGCTGCGTGCACGAGCTGGTGGACGCCCTGGGCGTCACCCAGCCGCTGATCAGCCAGCATCTGCGGGTACTCAAGGCCGCCGGTGTGGTGCACGGGGAGCGGCACGGTCGGGAGGTCGTCTACCGTCTGGTGGATGAGCACCTGTCCCACATCGTGGTGGACGCGGTGACGCACGCCGAGGAGCTGGCATGACGTCCCCCGACACGACCCCGGACACCGGAAGCCGGGCCCCGAGGGCCACCCGGCAACGCGCGGCGGTGTCGGCCCTGCTGGACCGGCTGAGCGACTTCCGGTCCGCGCAGGACATCCACGAGGAACTCCGCCGGTCCGGTGAGGGCATCGGCCTGACCACGGTGTACCGCACGCTGCAGGCGCTGGTCGACTCCGGCGAGCTGGACGTGCTGCGCACCGACAGCGGCGAGGCGGTGTACCGGCGCTGCTCCGAGCACCACCATCACCACCTGGTCTGCCGGGAGTGCGGCCGGACGATCGAGGTGGAGGGCCCGGCGGTGGAGAGCTGGGCGCAACGGATCGCCGCCGAGCACGGGTTCACCGAGCTCAGCCACACCGTGGAGATCTTCGGCCGCTGCCCGGACTGCGCCTAGCTACCCGGACCGCGTCTAGGAAGCGGGTCGGCGGCGCAGCAGCGCCCACCCCATGCCGACGAACGCGGCCGCCCGGATCGTGGCGGCCACCGTCCGGATCGGGTCGGGCAGCGGGTTGGCCGCCGCCACCGACACCACCCCGACCGCCAGCGCCCACCCGGTCCAGGCCGGCAGCACCCCGGCGCGCACCACCGCGGCGCCGAACGCCACCCCGGCGACCACCATCAGCGCCCCGTGCACGGTCATCCACGGTTCGGTCGCCGCCAGCAACGCCGACCAGTCCGGGCTGCGCTCCACCAGCGAGTACAGCACCGTCCCGGTGAAGAACACGTACGCGTAGGCGTAGCCCATCGCCCCGGCCAGGCCGAGCCGCCCGATGGCCGGCCGTTGGGCCGCCCAGAGCGCCGGGACGAACAGCGGGATCGCCGCCTCCGCCGCGTAGGTCAAACCGAGCTGCACGGGAGAGAAGCCGCCCTGGGCCAGCTCGAGCAGGTCCGAGGCGATGTAGACGGCGGAGAACACCACCGCGGCCGCGCCGGCCAGCCGGGTCACGAGAGCTCGGCACGCAACCGGGTCGCGTTGGAGACTACCAGCATCAGCAGCGTCCCCATGGCCTCGACGCCGAGCCCGGCGCCGGGGAAGGCGTAGCGCAGGGTGACGTCCCAGCCCCGCTCACCGCGCACCACCCGGGGGGTGCCGAACAGCCCGTCGCCGGCGCCCAGCACCACCCGGGTCGGTACGTCGTCCTCCAGCGGCAGGTCCCAGGCCACCACGCAGTTCAGGTTCAGCACGTCCAGGCCCTCCTCCAGGGTGGCGCCCTGGACGAAGGCGATGATCTCGCCGTGCGCGAACGACAGCGTGCCGTCGTCGTCCTCGCGCACGTCGTGGAACCGCTCCAGCGCCTCCTTGGCCACGGACAGCAAGCTCACGACGACTCCTCGGGAAGATCGACGGCGCCGCCGAAACGGCGCTGCCGGCCGGCGTAGATCTCGCAGGCCTCCCAGATGTGCCGGCGGTCGAAGTCGGGGAACAGGGTGTCCAGAAAGACCATCTCGGCGTACGCCGACTGCCACAGCAGGAAGTTGGAGGTGCGCTGCTCGCCGGAGCTGCGCACGAACAGGTCCACGTCCGGCATGTCCGGCTCGTCCAGGTACCGGGCGATCATGCGCTCGTCGACCCGCGACGGGTTGATCTTCCCAGCCGCGACCTGCAGGGCGATCTCCCGCGCGGCGTCGGCGATCTCCGCCCGGCCGCCGTAGTTCACGCACATGGTCAGCGTGAGCGTGTCGTTGCGCAGCGTCTTGGCCTCGGCCACCTCGAGCTCGCGGATCACGCTGCGCCACAGCCGGGGGCGGCGGCCGGCCCAGCGCACCCGCACCCCCATGGCGTGCATCTCGTCCACCCGGCGGCGGATGACGTCCCGGTTGAACCCCATCAGGAAGCGCACCTCGTCCGGGCTGCGCTTCCAGTTCTCGGTGCTGAACGCGTACGCCGAGAGCCAGCGCACCCCGAGGTCGATGCAGCCCCGGGCGACGTCCATCAGGGCCGCCTCGCCCCGGCGGTGGCCCTCGGTGCGCGGCAGGCCCCGGGCGTTCGCCCAGCGGCCGTTGCCGTCCATGACCAGCGCGATGTGCCGGGGCACCTGCGCGGCCGGGATGTCCGGGGGCCGGGCACCCGAGGGGTGCGGGGCGGGGGGCTGGGGCACGCAGGCGAGCCTACGGGTCACACCCCGAGGTGCCGGTTGGGCTCCCGGGCGGCGTCGGCCAGGTCGCTCAGCTCGACCACCTCGACCCCGTGCGCGGCCAGCAGCTCCACCCCGTCGACGCCGGTCACGAACAGGTCCGGCTCGCGCCAGGCGATCACCACCCGGCGGATCCCGGCGTCCAGGATCAGCCGGGCGCACGGCCGGGGCCGGCTGGCCCGCTTGGAGCAGGGCTCCAGGGTGCTGTACAGGGTGGCGGTGGCCAGCCGGGGGTCGTCGGCGGGCAGCTTGACCAGGGCCGCCTCCTCGGCGTGCACGCTGTCATCGGTCTCCCGCGAGTAGCCCGCCGCGAGCTCCTCCCCGTCCGCGCCGACGATCACCGCGCCCACCGAGTACGCCCCGGGCGCCGGCGGGCACCGGTGGGCGAGCTCGATGGCCCGCCGCATCCACCGCTCGTCCTCGGCTCGCACGGCCCGGTGTTCGGTGGCGCCTCGCGCACGGTTCGACACGTTCTCAGGTCCGCTCGACCAGGGGCAGCGACCGCAGCTGGCGCTCCAGGTGCCACTGCAGATGCGCGGCGACCAGCCCGCTGGTGTCCCGGCGGGCCGGGGCGCCGGCCGCCTCGGCCACCGTCCAGTCCCCGTGCAGCAGGGCGTCGAGCAGCGCGAACGTCTCCGGGGAGGGGCTGATCGAGCCGGCCGGGCGGCACCCACCGCAGACCGCTCCCCCGGCGGCGACGTTGAACGCGGCGTGCGGGCCGGGGTCGGCACAGCGGGCGCACTCGGTGATCGCCGGGGCCCAGCCGGAGTAGCCCATGGCGCGCAGCAGGAAGGCGTCCAGCACCAGGGCGGCGTCACGCTCCCGGCCGGCCAGCGCGCGCAGGCAGCCGACCAGCAGCAGGTACAGCCGCAGGGTGGGCTCCCCCTCCTCGGCGACCAGCCGGTCGGCGGTCTCCAGCACCGCGCAGCCGGTGGTGTAGCGCGGGTAGTCGTTGACCAGGCCGGCGCCGAACGCGTCGACGGTCTGCGCCTGGGTCACCACGTCGAGGGTCCGGCCGGTGTAGCACTGCACGTCGACGTGGTTGAACGGCTCCAGCCGGGCGCCCCAGCGGGAGCGCGTCCGCCGCACCCCCTTGGCCACCACGCGCACCTTGCCGTGCCGGCGGGTGAGCAGGGTGGCGATCCGGTCGGCCTCACCGAGCTTGTGCACCCGCAGCACGACACCGGTGTCCCGCCACAACGTCACGGGGAGATCCTACGGCGACCGGCCGACCGGACCGGGCCACCGAGGGCGACGACCGACCGGCACTTGTGGTCCCGGTCACATCGGAGCAGGCTGTCGCCATGTTCGCGCGAGTGACCACACTGCACGGTGACCCGGACCGGATGGACACCTGCGTCGACCAGGTGGACGGCGAGATCCGGGCCGCGGTGGAGGCCACGCCCGGCAACCGCGGCTTCGCGGTGCTCAGCGACCCCCGCCGGGTCCGGGTGCTGGGCATCTCCTACTGGGACGGCCGCACCCCGTTGCGGTCCTCCGAGGGCACCCTGGGTGCGCTCCGGGACGCCGCCGCGTCGAGCTTCGGCGGCGGCCTGGACATGGAGAACTACGAGCTGCTGGTCGGCATCCGGCACACCATCCCCTGCCGCGACGCGGTGGTCCGGCTGACCCGGATGCGGGTCGACCCGTCCCGGGTGGACGAGGCCGAGGTGCTGATGTTCGAGGAGGTCCTGACCCGGGTGAAGGGCGCGGACGGCCTGTGCAGCTTCCAGTTGCTGCGCGACCGGGAGACCGGGGCCGGCCTGACCCTGACCGCGTGGGAGCGGCAGCGCGACGCCGAGGCGTTCGCCCCGGTCGCCGAGCAGCTGCGGGTGCGGGTCGGCGACCGGGTCGGCCTGCGCTGGGACTCCCCGGAGACCTACCTCATGGTCCGCAGCACCGTCCAGCTCTAGGGGTCAGCCGCGCATGCCGGCCAACCGGCCGCCGATGATCTCCTCGGCCTCGCGCATGATCTTCGCGACGACGGCGGCGCAGCTGTCGACCTCGTCGATCAGGCCCTGGGCCTGACTGGCCCACCACAGGCCGCCGTCCATGTCGCCCTTCTGCAGCACCTCGGCCCGGCCGCGCACCCCGCCGGCCAGCTCCTGCACGTCCTCGTAGGTGCTGCCCTCCTGCTTCTCGATCTCCACGATCTGGTCGGAGATGGCGTTCTTGGCGCAGCGCCCGGTGTTGCGGAACTTCCGGAAGATGACGTTCGTCTGGCGCTCGTCGTTGGCCACGATCTGGTTCTTCACGTTGTCGTGGATCGGTGCCTCGGTGGTGGCCATGAACCGGGTGCCCATGTTCACCGCGTCCGCGCCCAGGGCCAGCGCACCGACCAGGCCGCGGGCGTCCGCGATACCGCCGCTGGCGATGATCGGGATGTTCAGTGCCTTCGCCGCCGCCGGGATCAGCACCAGGCCGCCGATGTCGTCGTCGCCGGGGTGCCCGGCGCACTCGTAGCCGTCGATGCTGATCGCGTCCACACCCAGCTTCTCGCCCTTGATCGCGTGCCGGACCGCGACCGCCTTGTGGATCACCTTGATGCCGGCCTCCTTGAACGCCGGCAGGTGCGGCGCCGGGTTCGAGCCGGCCGTCTCGACGATCTTGACGCCGCTCTCGACGATCACCTGGCGGTACTCGTCGTAGGGCACCGGGACCACCGTGGGCAGGATGGTGAGGTTGATGCCGAACGGCTTGTCGGTCAGCTCCTGGGTCCGGGCGATCTCCTTGGCCAGCAGCTCCGGGCTGCCCGGGGTGAGCGCGGTGAGGCAGCCCAGCGCGCCCGCGTTGGCCACGGCGGCGATCAGCTCGGCCCGGCCCACGCCGGTCATCCCGCCGCAGACGATCGGGTGCTCGATCCCGAACTCCTCGGTGAACCGGGTCTTCAGCGGCACGGGTCGCTCCTTCTGCGTCGAGGCCTGCTTCGGGGCAGGGTCACGGCTGGGTTGCTGATGAGCACCCTAACCGAGCGGAGTCACCCGGACCCGCCGCGCGACCGTGTGACGTCAGCCCGGCTAGCTCTTCGCCGGGGCGGTGTAGTGCTCCCGGGCGAAGGCCAGGGAGACCACGGTGATCAGCGCGGAGAGCGCGACGTAGGCCCCTACCGAGGCGACGGTGCCGGTCGTCTGGAGCAGCCAGACGGCGATCGCCGGCGCGAACCCGCCGCCGATGGTCGCGGCGAGCTGGTAGCCCACCGACGCCCCGGAGTACCGGACGTCGGTGGCGAACAGCTCGGTAAAGAACGCCGCCATCGGCCCGAAGGACATGCCGATCACCGCCCCGCCGAGCAGCAACCCGACCGCGATCCCCGGCACCGTGGCCGTACCGGCCAGCCAGAAGAACACCGGCACCGAGAGCAGCATGGCCACCGTCGCCGGGAGCATCACCCGCTTGCGGCCCAGCCGGTCGGACAGCGCCCCGGAGATCAGGATGCAGGTCACCTGGACCCCGGCGGACACCAGGATCAGGGTCAGCACGGTGGACCGGTCGATGCCGCGTTCTCCCAGGTAGGAGAGCATGAACACGGACATCACGTAGTAGTAGACCTGGACCGCCAGCATCATCCCGCCGACCTGGAGGATCTGCAGCGGGTGGGTGCGCACCGCCTCGATCACCGGGGAGCGGCGGCCCCCGGTCTCGGCGGCGGTCTCGTCGGGGCCCGGGCTCGCCTGCGCCGCGCTCCGCCGGGCCAGCTCGCGGAACTCGGCGGTGTCCTCCATCCGCAGCTGGATGTACAGCCCGATCCCGATCACCACCACGCTGAGCAGGAACGGCACCCGCCAGCCCCAGGCGGCGAAGTCCTCGGCCGGCAGCAGCCCCACGATGCCCAGGAACGCGAGGTTGGCCAGGATGATCCCCAGCGACGGCCCGGCGTGCGCGAACCCGCCGAAGAACCCCCGCCGGTGCGCCGGGGCGTTCTCGGTGACCATCAGCACCGCGCCCCCGTACTGCCCGCCGAGCGCGACGCCCTGCACGCAGCGCATCAGCACCAGCAGGATCGGCGCCCAGATGCCGATCGTGTCGTAGCCGGGCAGCAGCCCGATCAGCGTGGTGCCGGCCCCCATCATGAGCATGGCGATGACCAGCAGCCGCTTGCGGCCCACCCGGTCGCCGTAGTGGCCGAACACCACGGCTCCGATCGGCCGGAAGACGAAGCCGACACCGAAGGTGGCCAGGGCGACCAGCACCCCGGTCCGGGACTCCACCGCCGGGAAGAACACCGTGTTGAACACCAGCACGGCGGCGGTGCCGTAGATGATGAAGTCGTACCACTCCAGGGTGCTGGCGGCGAGTGAGGCGCCGGCCACGCGGCGCAGGCTCCGCTCCGAGACGGCGGGCGGGGTCGCGGTGTCGGTCATGGCACTCCTCGGTCCCGGAGCGCCCGACTACACCGTTCGAGCGACGCTCGTTCGGGTTACCTTAGAGCGTTCTCAGCGAGCCCGGAAGTACCGGTTGGCGGCCGGCCGGAACAGCAGGTAGCTCACCGCCGCGGCGAGCACCAGCCCGGGCAGCGACTCGACGACCAGCAGGCCCCGGACCACGTTCCCGAAGGCCGACATGACCCCGAGCGTGGCCAGCACCACCAGCACGATCCGGGCCCAGTTGCGGCCGGCGCGCATCCGCACCGCGAAGAACACCCACAGCGCGCCGACGACGACCCCGAAGCCGATCGCGAAGGGCGGCAGGAACGCGGAGACCTGGGCGATCACCGCGGGGTTCGGGACCTGTCCCCGCTGCTCGGCCTGGCGCCGCATCAGCTCCGCGATCGCCGAACTCGAGCCGAGGCTCACCACGCAGAAGAGCACGACGTAGAGCGCGTACCCGATCGCGGCCCAGAACGCCCGGTCGACGTCCTTGGGCCGGGGGAAGGACGGCTCCCCGAGGTTGGCGTACGGGGAGCCCGCCGGCAGTTCGGTCACGGCCGGTCAGCCTACGGCGGGCCTCGGCGCGAAGTAGGGGTTCGCCGCCGGCCGGTACATCAGGACGATCACCGCCGCGGTGACCAGCACCCCGAGGACGGACAGGATCGGGGTGGGACCGGTGAACGTGGCCACCAGGTTGAACAGGATGCTGATCGCACCGAACACGGTCAGCACGATCCGGGCCCAGTTCCGGCCCCCGCGCATCATGACGCCGAAGAAGATCCAGAGCACCGCGCCGACCACCGCCCCGATGACCGCGCCGATGGATGCGGCGCCCGTCACGGTGGACGCCATCCCGGGATCCATCGAGGCCCCGCTCGCGGCCATCTGGCGCTGCATCTCCGCGTCCATGCCGCCGGAGCTGACGGTGACCACCGCGGTGATCACGCCGACGATCGACCAGACGACCAGGATCCAGAACGCGAGGTCGACCTCCTTGGGCCGGACCGACGTGCCGGCGGCGGGGTTGATCGGCGGCGTCCACGAGTCGCTCATGAGCTGGACCCTAGGAGCGGTGATCTTCGTCGTCCAGCGGAAACACCGGTTCGGGTGCTAGTGGCTCGCTAGAACCCCAGCCGGCGCAGCTGCTTGGGGTCCTTCTGCCAGTCCTTGGCCACCTTGACGTGCAGCTCCAGGTAGACCTTGGTGCCCAGCAACGCCTCGATCTGCCGGCGGGCGGCGGATCCGACCTCCTTCAGCCGGGCCCCCTTGTGGCCGATCACGATGCCCTTCTGGCTGTTGCGCTCCACGTACAGCAGCGCGTGCACGTCCAGCAGGTCGTCCCGACCGGTGTGCGGGATCATCTCCTCGACCACCACGGCCAGCGAGTGCGGCAGCTCGTCGCGCACACCCTCCAGCGCGGCCTCCCGGATCAGCTCGGCGACCAGCGTGGTCTCCGGCTCGTCGGTGAGCTCGCCGTCCGGGTAGAGCTGCGGGCCCTCGGGCAGCTGCTTCACCAGCAGGTCGGCGACCAGCCCGACCTGGAAGCCGTCCTTGGCCGAGCAGGGCACCACCTCGGCCTCCACCCCGGCGCCGTCGAGCAGCGCGGCCAGCTCGGTGAGCCGCTCGGCCACCTGCTCCGGCTTGGCCAGGTCGGTCTTGGTCACGATGCCCAGCACCGGGGTGCGCCGGGCCACCGCCTTGAGCTCGTTGACGATGAACTCGTCGCCGCGGCCGACCGGGGCGTCCGCCGGCACGCAGAAGCCGATCACGTCGACCTCGGCCCAGGTCTCCCGGACGATGTCGTTGAGCCGGCGGCCGAGCAGCGTGCGCGGCTTGTGCAGGCCCGGGGTGTCGATCACGATCAGCTGGGCGTCCGGCCGGTGCAGGATGCCCCGGATGGCGTGCCGGGTGGTCTGCGGGCGGCTGGAGGTGATCGCCACCTTCGAGCCGATCAGCGCGTTGGTCAGCGTCGACTTGCCGGCGTTCGGCCGGCCGACGAAGCAGGCGAACCCGGAGCGGTGCTCGGTGACCGCCGGCGCCTTCTTGCCCTTCTTGTCCTTCTTGGCCTGCTTGGTCTCGGAGCCCATCAGACACCCACCCCCACTCGCTCGCCGGTCAGCCGAGCGGCGATCTCCCGACCGATCGGCAGCGCCGCCGTGGCCGCCGGGGACGGCGCGTTCAGCACGTGCAGCACGGTCGCCCGGGACCCGCCGGCCCGGTCGGTGACGAACAGGAAGTCGTCGACCAGCCCGCCGTCCGGCCGGACCGCCTGGGCCCGGACCCCGGCCCCGGCCGGCGCCAGGTCGGACGCCCGCACGTCCGGCAGCATCCGGCGCACCCGGTCGGCCAGCACCTCGCGGGACAGCGAGCCGCGGACCTCGGCGATCCCGTGCCGCCAGTGCCGCCGGGCCAGCCGGTGCAGCCCGGGGTAGGCCAGGGTGGCGGCCAGCTCGCGCGGGTTGACCGACCCCCAGTCGTAGCCCTCCCGGGCCAGCGCCAGCACCGCGTTCGGCCCGACGTGCACTCCCCCGTCGACCCCCCGGGTGGCGTGCACCCCGAGGAACGGCAGGGCCGGGTCCGGTACCGGGTAGACCAGCTCGCGGACCAGGTCTTTCCCGGTCAGCGAGGCGTACTCGCCGCGGAAGGGCACGATCCGCACCCCCGGCTCGCACCCGGAGCGGCGGGCCAGCTCGTCGCCGTGCAGCCCGGCGCAGGCCACGGCGGCCCCGGCCAGCAGGTCACCCGCCTCGGTGTGCACCACCACGTCAGCCCGGCGGCGGGTCAGCCGCAGCACCCGGCGACCGAGCAGCAGGTCCACCCCCTGGGCGACCAGCAGCTCGGCCAGCTTCGCGGCGACGGCCCGGAAGTCGCACACCCCGGTGCCGGGCACCCGCAACGCGGCCAGCGCCCGCACCGCCGGCTCGTGCTCGCGCGCCTGCGCGGCGGTCAGCTCGTGACACTCCACGCCGTTCGCCCGGCCCCGCCGGCCCAGCTCGGCCAGCCGGGGCAGCTCCTCGGGTTCGGTCGCCACCACCAGCTTCCCGCCGATCCGGTGCGGCAGGTCGTGCTCGCGGCAGAAGGCGACCGTCTCGTCCCGGCCGGCCACCGCGAGCCGGGCCTTGTGGCTGCCCGGGCGGTAGTACAGCCCGGAGTGGATCACCCCGGAGTTGTGGCCGGTCTGGTGGGTGGCCGGCGCCGGCTCGGCGTCCAGCACGGCCACGGTCAGGCCCCGGGCCCGCAGCTCACGCGCGGTGGCCAGGCCGACGATGCCGGCGCCGACCACCACGGCGTCGTACCGGGGAGTCGTTGCGAGGTCAGCTCGCGACATCGCTGCCCTCCCGCCACCGCTCGGCGGCGCGGCCCGTACGGACGTGGCCGGTGCGGCTCGCCCCGGCCGGTTCGGCCGCCGGGGACTCCCGCTCGGCCGAGCTGACCAGCACGGTGGTGATCCGGATCCGGCCCCGGGCGTCCTTGCCGCCCTCGGCGAGCAGCCGCAGCCCGGCCACCTCGGCGACCGCGCCCGGCAGCGGCACCCTTCCCAGCCGCTGAGCGACCAGCCCGCCGACGGTGTCCACGTCCGCCTCGGCCAGCTCCTGGTCGATGTCCACCCCGAACAGCTCGCCCAGCTCGTCCACCGGCAGCCGGGCGGACACCCGCACCGAGTGCGCGTCCACCTGCTGCACCGGCGGCACCTCACCGGTGTCGTACTCGTCGGTGATCTCCCCGACGATCTCCTCGAGGATGTCCTCGATGGTCACCACCCCGGCGGTGCCGCCGTACTCGTCGACCACGATCGCCATGTGGTAGCGGCTGCGCTGCATCTCCTTGAGCAGGTCGTCGACCGCCTTGGAGTCCGGCACGAAGACCGGCGGGCGCATCACCTCGGCCACGCTGCCGCCGTCACCGGTGTCGTTCTCCGCGTCCGAACCGGCCAGGTGCTTGGCCAGGTCCTTCAGGTAGGCCACCCCGATGACGTCGTCGATGCTCTCGCCCAGCACCGGGATCCGCGAGTAGCCGCTGCGCAGGGCCAGGGTGAGGCCGTCGCGGACGCTCTTGTTCTGCTCGATCCACACCAGGTCGGTGCGCGGCACCATGACGTCCCGGGTCGGGGTGTCGCCCAGCTCGAACACCGAGTGGATCATCTGCCGCTCGTCCTCGGCCACCACGCCGCGGGCCCCGGCCAGGTCCACCGCCTCGCGCAGCTCCACCTCGGAGGAGAACGGCCCCTCGCGGAAACCCTTACCGGGGGTGATCGCGTTACCGACCAGGATCAGCAGCCGGGTCAGCGGGCCGAGCAGCCCGGCCAGCGCCCGCACCGGGGCGGCCATCACCAGCCCGATCCGGTAGGGGTGCTGCCGCCCGAGGGTGCGCGGCCCGACCCCGATCAGGACGTAGTGCACCACCACCATCGCCACGCCGGCCACCACCGCGCCCAGCCAGACCGGCACGATCAGCGTGACGGCGACCATGGTGGCCAGCACGGTCGACGCGACCTCGCAGGCCAGCCGCAGCAGGATCAGCAGGTTGACGTAGCGGGGCCGGTCGGCGGTGACCGCGGCCAGCTGCCGCGCCCCGGCCCGCCCGGCCCGGACCAGCGCCTCCACCCGGGCCCGGGACACGGTGCCCAGCGCGGCGTCGGCGGCGGCGAACACCCCGGCGATCGGGACCAGCAGCACGGCCAGCACGAGCTGCCACACGACGGTCTGGATCATCGGGGACATCCAGGCGGGGGCTCTCCGGCGTTGTCGTTCATTGCTGGTGCTCCTCGAGTCCGGCGGTTCCGAGCACTGCTGAGTCGGCGCGGCGCTGGCGGTTGCGGGCCTCGGCCTCGGCCCGGGCCCGGCGCCAGCCCGCCAGCAGCTTGTTCTGCAGGGCGAACATCTCCCGCTCCTCGTCCGGCTCGGCGTGGTCGTAGCCGAGCAGGTGCAGCACCCCGTGCACGGTGAGCAGGTGGAGCTCCTCGGCGAGCGAGTGCCCGGCCTTGCGGGCCTGGTCCTTGGCGAACGCCGGGCAGAGCACCACGTCGCCCAGGATGGAGTCGGGGTCGTCCAGCGAGTCCGGGCGGCGGGTGGCGTCCAGCTCGTCCATCGGGAACGACATCACGTCGGTCGGCCCGGGCAGCTCCAGCCAGCGCTGGTGCAGCTCGGCCATCACGTCCAGCTCGACCAGGATGACGCTCAGCTCGGCCAGCGGGTTCACCCGCATCGCGTCCAGCGCGTGGCGCGCCACCGACACGATCGACGGCTCGTCCACCGCGACGCCGGACTCGTTGCAGATCTCGATGCTCATTCGGGGCTCATCAGGGGGCTCATTCGGGGGTGGGCCGGGGTTCAGCGTCGACGGCGGCGGTCGGCCCGGTTGGGCACCAGGCGGCCGGGCGTCTCCTGGGTCGCGTCGTAGCGCGAGTAGGCGTCGACGATGTCCGCCACCAGCCGGTGCCGGACCACGTCGGTGCTGGTCAGCTGGGCGAAGTGGACGTCGTCCACGCCGGCCAGGATGTCCTGGACGACGCTCAGGCCGGAGCGGGCGCCACCGGGCAGGTCGATCTGCGTGACGTCGCCGGTGACCACGATCTGGGAGCCGAACCCGAGCCGGGTGAGGAACATCTTCATCTGCTCGGGCGTGGTGTTCTGCGCCTCGTCCAGGATGACGAACGCATCATTCAATGTGCGACCCCGCATAAAAGCCAGCGGGGCGACCTCGATGGTGCCGGCGGCCATCAGCTTGGGGATGGAGTCCGGGTCGATCATGTCGTGCAACGCGTCGTAGAGCGGCCGCAGGTAGGGGTCGATCTTCTCGTAGAGCGTGCCGGGCAGGAAGCCGAGACTCTCCCCGGCCTCCACCGCCGGCCGGGTCAGGATGATCCGGTTGACCTGCTTGGACTGCAGCGCCTGGACCGCCTTGGCCATGGCCAGGTAGGTCTTGCCGGTACCGGCCGGGCCGATGCCGAAGACGATGGTG
>JAESFN010000852.1_pt1 | contig 19602 bp, 16 predicted proteins | sample 9269411 | NCBI WGS metagenome assembly JAESFN01 (sample SAMN14505399, study PRJNA617100) | algae metagenome | isolation source: Iphinoe sp. HA4291-MV1 and co-occurring heterotrophs from trail next to... | place: USA: Maunawili Falls, Hawaii | collected 2009-07-25
CCAGGCTGCTGCTGGGATCGCTCGCAAGCACATCCAGCTGTTCCTCGCGACCGGTTGGAGTGGTGATGCGCACCGCCTGCGTGCCGGCGTGCGGTTGGATCGGGATGGGATCGCCGGTGAGGAAGATGCTTTGCGCCGGTGCGGGCGCCAGCAACTGCGTGAGATTGGCGATCAGGATCGGAAACGCGATGCGTTCGGTGAGATTGCTGTTTTGCAGTGGGGTGGCGATCAGCGCGGCCGGTAGTTGATTCGTTGCCAGCGTGCCACGCGCGATCAAGGCCCCGTCCGTCGCGGAAACGATCGCCTGAAACCCATCCGGCAGCACGTACTTCGGCGTCACCCCGAACGTGACGCCGGAGAGATCGACGCTCGCTAATGCGGGATCAGAAGCATTGCTGTTGGCGAGCGAGGCGTCGGCCAGCATTTCCGGGGAGCGGAAGTAGCTCGAATCGGGTGGGGCGATGAAAAGCGCCGGTGAGATCGGCATCGTGGTGGGAGCGATCTGATCGTAAACGACGAGATCGTAACCGCCGGTGCCCATGCCCTCGGTGGCGGCATCGGTGGTTTTGAGGGTGATGCGAGCACCGGGAAGCGCGCCGAACGCGCGCGCCAGCGCATCGGGGTGATCGGAAAAGATCAACACGTTGAGACCGCTCGCCCCGGCATCTCCAACCGGCACGATCGCGGTGTTATCGATCGCTTGCGCGTCCGGGGTGGTGATGGTCAGCGAGGCGAGTTTGGTGCCGCTCGGTAACGAAAAGATCAGATCTTGCCGGCTGTTCGCGGGCAGCGTGTACTCATCGGCCGAAACACGGATGTTATCGGCAGAGCGCTGCACGGTGACGGTTGCTTCCTCATCACTCTGATTGACCAATTGCGCGGTCATCTGTTGCACGGCGGGTTTGGTGGGATCGTTGCGCAGCGTTGCGCCAACGATGGCGACGTTTGCCGTTTCGGGAGCGCCGAAGCGCTGCTCCTCGATTGCAACACCGAGATTCTTCGCCGCATCGGGATCAACGCTGAGCGCGCCGTCGCTGAGCAGGAGAATCTGATTGCGCATCCCGGGGACGCGTAGATCGGCCGCGAGCAGGAGCGCGCTCGTGAGATCGGCACGGCCCTGCGGCGCATCGAGATCGCGCACGAAATCGGCGAGCTGGCGCAGCCCGCCGCTATCACCGGCGGACCGGGAACGGGTTTGATCTCCCATCACCAGCACGGTTGCGGCGTCACCGCCGCTGAGGCGATTAAACCGGGAAATTGCGACTTTTTTCGCTTCGTCAAAGCGCGAATCGCCAGAGCCAGTATCGGTAGCGAGCATGCTCGTCGAACCATCGAGCAGGATTACCAGATGGGTCGGTTCGCCGGAATCACCGAGCGCTCCGGCAAAGGCGCTGCTGGCCGGACCGCCGAGCGCGAGTGAGAGCGCGAGCGCGGTCAGCAGGTGCAGCACCAGCGAGCGGGTAAGGGGAGGGCGGCGGAAGCGCGGCTCATCGGTCGGGCGGGGAGCGGCGACGCGCCAGAAGCGCAACGCCGGAACCGGCACGGCGCGTGGGGTGGGGCTGCGCATGTGAAACAGCACCACCAGCGGCACGCTGATCAACGCGATCAATCCGGCGGGGAGGAGAAAGCGGAAATCGCTCATCCGATCACCCCCGCTTCGGTCAGATCGCGCAGCAGATCGGCGACCGATTGGCTGGTGTCGATTTGCACCCGCACAACCTGCTCGCGCAGGCAGATCGCGTCAACCTCATTCATCCAGGTTTGGACTGCTTCCTGGCAGCGCTCGACGACATCATCGGTCAACGCCAGGCGCAGGCGCTCGCCCGATTCGGCATCGAGGAGATCGACGGCATCCCGCTCTTCGACATTACGGGCGATTTCCTCGGGCGCGAGCTCGGCGGGATCGAGAATGTGCAGAATCGCGACATCCCAGCCACGGGCGCGCAGCCCACGGAGTGCCTGCCCGAGTTCGTCCGGCTCCCCCGACATGAGATCGGAGATCAGCAGGAGAAACCCGGGTCTCTTTCGTTCCAGCGCGTATTGCTCCAGCATGCGTGGCAAATTCGTGATGCCTCCGGCTCGCACTGCCGTGACGTAGCCGAGCATCGGCTGGATCGACGAACGCCCCTGCGCCGGTCCGAACGCGGGACCGAAGCGATCGGAGAATGGCGTGATCGAAATGCGATCGAAGCGCTGTAACCCGAGGTAGCCGAGCACACCGGTGAGCTGGCGTGCGACGGTGAACTTCTGTGGGCGCTGGGCGCTGCCGCTCCAGGCCATGCTGGCGCTGCTATCGAGCAGGAGGTGGACCGGTAACTCAGTGGTCACCTCGCTAAGGCGGACGAAGAGCGAGCCGAGCCGGCTGTAGATATTCCAATCGATACGGCGAAAATCGTCGCCCTGGCTGTAGGACTTGAAATCAGCGAATTCCGGCGAGCTGCCGCGGCGGCGCGAGCGATGCTCCCCGGCGATCCCTTCGTGGGCAATGTGTGCCGGGGTGAGCGACATGGCGCGGATTCGCGCCAGCAACGCCTCATCGAAGAGCGGCGTGCGGCGGCTCGAAACCGGTTCGTTGGTGGGGCTCTGGCGTTCCCGCCGGCGGAAGCGGAGCATTGTTACGAGCCATCCCGAGAGAAATACTGCTCGACAATGCGGCGGTAATCTTCCGGCACGCTATTGCTATCCGGTTCGGCGGTGGGGACTGCTTCCTGCGTCGCGGTTCCTTCCGCCACCATCACACCGGCGCCGGAGCCGAGGCTGGAGGCGCTGCCGCCACCGCCAAGCTGGATCGATTCGCCGCCATCGCCTCCCAGATTCACCGAAGAATTCGGCGCCACCGTCGGTTGCGTGCCAGCGCCGCTGGGTGTCGGTTCAGCGGAGACGCTGGTTGCGGTCGGCAACGGATTGTTGGATTCGCCAGATTGTCCGGAGCCGTTGCTGGCACCAGCGGGTTTGGTCGCTTCGCCGTTTTGTTGCGATTCGCCACCGGCGCTGCCGCCCGATTGCTGGCTGGCACTGTTCGCACCTGGTTGGTTGGGATCGCCGCCATCAGCCGGGCCACCCTGAGCTGTTTCGGCATTGCCGGAACCATCGGCTTCTCCGGCCTGAGCGGAGTTGCCCTGGTCACCGGTGCCGGAACTCGCGGCACCGGGTTGCTGACCGCCACCGGCCTGTTGGCTGCCGTCGCTCTGCGATCCCTGCGCCTGGTTTCCGGACGAGCTATCCCCCGGTTGCTGCTGGTCGCCTGATTGCCCGGATTGCTGTGGCTGGCCGTTCGAGGCCTGACCTGGGGCGGCATCGGCACCGGCGGGATTCGACGCGTTGTTCGATTGCTGGCCACTGGAATCGACCGATTGCCCCGATTGCTGCTGCCCGCTGGCGGCGGAGGCGGCATCGGCGCCCTGCGATTGATTGGCGGCGTTCTCCTGCGCCTGGGTCATCTCGCTGGAGAGCTGCTCTTGCGGCACCACCGATTGCCCGGCGAGATCGACGGCATCGCCGAGATCACGGAGCCCGTTTTCGGCGGCCTGATCGCCTTCGCGGAGGCCACTGGCGGCGCTGGAGGCCGCGTTGCTGAGATTGGGCGACGATTCCTGACTGGATGCGGCCGCTTGATCGAGCGCGTTGGCGAGATCGTTGCGGGCTTCGGGCGACATATCCCCGGCCTGATTGGCGATGTCGCGGAGGGCCTGCGCGGCGGTGGTGTAATCGCCGTTGCGAATCGCGTCTGCGGCAGGTTTGGTGAGCGGATTGTCGTCGAGCGCGTCGGCGAGGGCGTCGAGATCGTCGCGGGTGCTGTTCGATTTGTCCGCTCTTGCCTGCACTTCGGCCACGGTCGGTGGGCGCTGGGAGGGATCAATCGGTGCGTTGTCTCCGGCGGCGGTCGAGCGTCGCTCGGCGGCCGGCACGAAGGCGGGAACGCCGGTTTCCGAGACCGGCGGAATCGAACCGCCGACTCCCTGCAAAAAGATCATCGCCATCAGCAGCAGCCCGGTGAGAATCGCGAGTGAAATCTCGCGCGCCGGTGGGTGGAGGCGGAAGCGGGGATCGCCACGCAGCCCGTGAACCACATTCGCGGAATCGGCGAGCTGGAGATAGCCCATCGAGGCACCGGCGCCATCGGGAACCGGTTGATCGAGCGCTTCCACGGCGGTGGTGAGGCGATCGCGCAGGGCGAAGGTGTGATCGAGCATCCAAGCGGTGCGCCAGCGACCGGGGCGCAGGAGCACGGTGAGCGCAATCGCCAATGGAATGGTGATCGCCCAGCCCCAGAGCAGGATTTGCGGCGACCAGTCGCGATCGCGCAGGTACTGCACGCCCGCAATCGCGATTCCGGCGACGAAGGGCAGCCACAATCCACGCACGATGGCGGCGAGCAGCATATTCAGCCAAATGCGGCGGCGAATGCTATCGATCGCCCTCACCGTTTCCCGCGCGGCGCTCGACGGCGGTACCTCGCGATCGTTGCTCCGCTCCGGCAACCAGGGGGCGGGTAGCTCACCGGCAAAGGTGAAGGGGAGCCACAGCAAACGCCACAGCGCGAGCTTCCAGCCGAGCGCGCGCCAGCGGGAGTAGCGGCGGCGCAGCGAGTGCCAGTGCTCGGCGGGGAAATTGCGATCGATGGTGATGGGTAAGCGAAGGCGACTGGCCATGCCTAGCTCTCCTTCACCGAAAGCGGGCGGCGGGCGAGTTTCGCGGGCCAGCGCATCATGGTGGCGATGCCGTGGCGACGCCAAAGCAATAGCCAGACGAGCGAAATCAACGCGAAACCGCCGAGCAGGTAGACGAGGCGGCGCTGGCGTTGATCGATTTTCACGAGCACCGCCTGGGCGGCAGCGCGGCGATCGGCGTCGCCGAGTGTGGCGAAGGTGGAACCGGCCGCCATTGCATCATCGCGAGCGCGGGGGAAATCGGTCCAGGAGCTCGCTTTTTCCTGCGCCGCGGCGAGCTGATTCAGCGCCGCCAGCCCCTGATCGGTCATCAGGCGGTAGCGCTCGATCATTGCGGTGGGGCGTTGATCGGGGGGCATGCGGGCATATTGCTCTTCGGCTTGGGTGAGGAGATCGCTGGCGCGCTGATACTCGAACGACTTGAGCGCGCTTTCGGTTTGCGACATCAACGCTTCCGCTTGCAACCCGGTATCGCACTGGCTGATCAGGGTCGCCACGGTTTGCATGCGCGCCTCATCGCCGAGCTCGGTGAAGAGACGCGAGGAGCGCTCCAGCTCGGCTTTAGCTGCGGCGTAATTGCCGTTTTGCAGCAGGGCGCGAGCGGGATCGAGATCGAACCCGGCGATGATGTTGGTTTTCCAGCCGCTATTTGTCCAGCGCGCCAGATCGTCACGCCAGGCCTGCTCGATTTCGTTCGCGGGTGCGTCGAACGCGGTTTGCAAGGAGGCGCGCCAATCGGTGGCGGTCGCCGCGTCCTTGAGAAACGCTTGATACGGTTTGATGCCGTAGTGATCGATCAGATAGGCGGTGATGGCGTATTTCTCGGAATCAGCGAGCGCCTGAGCAGCGGTGCCGAGCTGCGGTCGGTTGAGATCGGTCCAGGAGTAGAGCGAGCCGCCGCTGTTCGCCTGCTGGAGCAACGCGGCGAAGCGCGAGAGCTGCGCGGTGAGCGGGCGCTGAGCGTAGAGGGCAAAGCCGTCGGCGAAAACCGGCGCGAGTTTCCCACCCGAGGCGTCGAACGCGACTCTGCGGGCGATGGCAGCGCGTAGCGCATTTTCCGCGGTAGCAGCAGTGGCGTTCGAGAGATCGGCACCGGCAACGACGATCGAGCGATCGCCGGGATCGAAGATCGCGAGCACCGGGGTGCCGTTGGTTTGAAACGCTGTGGTGATCCAGACGTCGATCGGCTCGGTGATCGACGTTCCCGCCACCAGGGAAAGCTCGGTGACGGCGGTATCGAAGGCTTCACCGTAGGAACCGGCGAAGGCATCCGGCGACACGGCATTCTGGAGGGCGGGATCGAAGTGGAATCGAGCGAAATTGCTGCTGCGTGTTTGCCAGGTATCGCTGCCAGCCGGTGCGGCGCCGGCGGCGTGCGCCGAGATCGCCGCGCCGGTGAGCGCAACAATGATCGCAACGGTGAGGAAGCGAAAAAGCGGGAAGGAATGAGCGTTAGTTCGCGGTCCGGCCATCCGGGTGGCTCCACTTGCGCACCGAACGCGAATCGTCCTCGACTCAAGCGTTCTTAAAAGTTCGTCGGCTTCGACTGAGCGTGCGCGTAGTGTACTACCCGATGCAAGGCGAGCTTACTGGTTGGCGAATTTCACCTGCGGCGGTCCATCGGCGGCCGGGGTTTCGATGGCATCGGCGAAGAATGCCGGTGCGGCCTCTTTCAGCACCGAGTAGATCTCGTAGGCGAATTCGCGGATACCGAGATCGGCGTGCTCGTCCGAACGAAGCTGGATGATGTGGCGGGCGGCGCGGGCATTGAGGGTGATCATGCCGTCGCTGGCGCGGCAGCCGGGCAGGAATCCGCGCGCCGCTTCCTTCATGCGCTTGCGCTTGAGCGTGCCTTCGTCCCCTTCCGATTCGGCGAGCTTGCGCAATTCCTCGTAGGCCTCGACCTGGAGCAGGATGCCGGCGCGGAAGATTTCCAGCGCTTCCGGAGTGTCGCGCAAGCGCGGCGGCACCACGAAGCGGAGGTGCTTATCGGTGAAGCGGGTCGATTCCCAGGAGTAGCCGGTACCAGCGCGGTGGCGCACGAATTCGAGCTGGATATCGCGGGCGACATCGGCGCAGAGCAGATTGAAGCTGACGTGCTCGATGACGCTGCCATGCTTGTGCGCCATCACCGAATCCTGCAGGTAGCGCTCACGTACCCGCGATTTGGCATTCGAGAACGACATGTAGCAGACCCGCCCGGCCCATTCGGAAACGGTAGCGGGATCGGCGCTATTCAGCTCCGGGCTGTCGACCGAGGTCCACTGCTCACCGCGGTAGGCGAGATAGGCATCGAAGGCATCACCGCGGGGAATCGTGGAACCGACCAGGAAGACGCGGGGTGGGTGGGTGACGAACTCAATTTTTGCGGCATCAGGCAGCGTCTGCATGGTAGCGATCTCCCTCTCGGTGGCGTGCCCGCGACACTGTGGGCGGTGCTAGTGTACCTGTTCGTACACAGTAAATCGCTGGACCGCGAGCACACACCAGGCGTGGACTTCCTCGGTCAGGCCCAGGGCGTCCCATTCCGCCGGGGCGAACCAATCGACGTTCTCCATTGCGGCCGCAGGGGTGCCGGTGGCGAGGTAGATGATGTCGATGTGCTCGTGATCGGCGGCGATCGGGGTGACCTGAACCCCAAGGGGTGGAGTGAGCTGGCGCGGCTGCCCGGGGAGATCGATCGCAATTGCTGGTTGCCCGATCAGCGTCGCCTCCACCCCTGTTTCCTCACGCACCTCGCGTAGGGCTGCTTCGTCGGGGAGCTCGTTGGGCTCGATGTGCCCGCCCGGCGGCAGCCAGCGATTCAGCTTTTTGTGGCGGTGCAACAGAATTTTGCCGGCATGCACCACCAGCACCGCGACGGTGAAATCGCGCGTAAGGGCTGCCGTCATGATTGCTCGGGTTTGGTTGGTTCGTCCGGCGCGATGGTAATCAGCGTCTCGTCGATCGGTGTGGTTTCACCCTCGGGAACCTCATCGGCGGCTTCGCTCGGAGATGTCTCCGGTTTGTCAAGGCGGTTGGTGAGCCAGGCCTCGGCGGCGGCTTCGACCCAGGTCCAGCGATTGTCCGGCGCTGGTGCGTCCGCTCCGATATCACCGGCGAGCGGTGAGGGATCAGCCGCGGTTGCTGCCGATTGCTCGGCCGGGGGTGTGAGCAGGGTTGTGGTTTGGGGCAGGGGATCGCCAGAGCGCACCACCGTCCAGCCTGGAGGCGAGGTGCGTGGTCGTGGGGCGGGTTGATCGGCTTTCCAGCCCCGGAAACCGAAGCGGCGCGAATCGTCGGCATCGACGGTTTCGATCGGGGTCGATATCGTCGGCTGGAAGCGCGGGCGCGGCACTGGCATCGGTTCGTTGGCGAGCGAGGCGGCCGGCTCGGTGACATTGGCGGTGGGTTGATAGACCGGGCGCGAGGTTACTTCCCGCTTGGTCATTTTCGCGACGTCCATCACCGTGGTCGCCGCCCAGGTGATGATGGCGCCGAGCAGGTGGATGAGCACCACCACACCCCAACGAACCAGCGGTCCACCGACCCAGAGATCATCCGGGGAGCGGTAGAGATTAATCATCAGCAGGGTCAACCCGCCGATGAGATAGATCCCCAGGTGAACGGAAAAGAATCCGAATCCGAAAATCCAGCGCAATACCCGGCTTGCGGTCGGACCGATCTGCCATGGGTGCTGGGACGATTGATAACTCGATTGCATCCTTCTCTCCGGCGCCATTCGGCGTGGCATACATTGTACGCCCGCAGCAGATAGAGATCGAAATCCGCCGGGGATGAATGCCGGTGATACACTCTCTTCGGCAATTTCTGCAGGGATCGATCTTCTCGGACGGAGCCAGTTGATGGACAGTCTCGTAAAGCCCGCACCGCGCGATCGGCGACATGCCGAGACCCCGCTGGTCTGCCCGATCTGCGGTAGCGCACTGCGCAATGTCTATATCCGCGATCTTGGCGGTGTGACGGCCGATATCACCTGGCAGATTCACGCCGGTGAGTGCGCCGAGCACGGCTGGTTCCAGGCGGAGACCGTTTCGCGGCCGCCCAGGGAGATTTTTGCGGTCGATCGCCCGTTCGGCGTTGGACGGCGGATCGAGATCGATGGGCAGGAACTCTATTCCTTCCCGACGGTTTGGATGTTCGAATCGACTCGTGGCGCGCGCATTCGCGTCGATGCCCTCGATCCGCAGTACTGGCGCCCGCAACGATTTTTGCGTCGCGGTTAGGCCATTGCTGAACGAAAAATGCCCCACCGGAGCGTTCTCCGGTGGGGCATTTTCTTGTTTGCGTTTAGTACCGCACCGAACCCGCGCCGGCGGTGACGCCGGTATCAGTGCGCTCGGTGGCGCTCCAGCCGGTCGCTTTGAGATCGTCGGCGAGACCGGAGAGGAGGTATTTCAGTTCGCTGGCGAGTGCGATGAACTGGAAGCCTTCTTCGATGCGCTGAGCGGCTCCCGCCGCGCCAGAGGTGTGGATGCCCGGAGCGACCCCGACCTCTTTGGCGGTTTTGCAGACGTGGGCGATTGCTTCGATCATGCTCGGGTGATCGCTTTCCAGCGGCACCCCGATGCCGATACCCATCGATGCCGCGAGATCGTTCGGGCCGATGAAGCACCCGGCCACACCGGGGACGCTGAGAATTTCGTCGCAGCGCTCGACGGCATCGATGTGCTCGATTTGCAGAATGAGGGCAATTTCGTCGTTCGCGTAATCGAGATACTCGCGACCGCTCGCCTGGAAGCGAAGGGCGGGGGCGGAGCCCCCGACGCTGCGATTGCCTTTCGGTGGGTAGAAGGTCGCCTCGGCGGCGAGCTCGGCTTCGGCGCGGCTATTCACCATCGGCACCACGATGCCCCAGGCGCCCGCATCGAGGACGCGTTTGAAATTCTCCGGCAGATTCCAGGGGATGCGCACGAAGGGGGCGACCCCGCGAGCGGCGATCGCCGTGAACATCTGGCCGACGGTGCGAATATCGATGGCGTTGTGCTCGCTGTCGATGGTCAGCCAATCAAGCCCGAGCGTGGCGGTGTAATCGGCGGCTTCCGGGCTGGGCAGCGCCAGCCAGGTGCCGAGCGATGGCTCGCCCGCTTTCAAACGGCGAAGAACGTGATTTGCGCGCATGGGACCCCCTTCGGGGCACGCCCGGTACCAGCTACCGAACGCGCGGAACAGAGCAAATTCTGCCGGGATTGTCGCAGAAGGCCGCGCACGCTGCCGTGCGCGGCCCTGGTAGCTACTCTCGTTCGAGGTGATACGGCACGCTGGTGACGACGGTGCCGGGGCGGAAGAGAAGCGCCGCCTTGATGCGGAGGGCGGATTGGTTGTGCAGAATCTGCTCCCACCAGTGCCGCGCCACGAATTCCGGCAACACGACGGTGACCACATCGTCCGGCCGCTGCTTATCGATCTCATCGATATAGGACAGCAGCGGGCCGATCAGCGAGCGGTACGGCGATTCGATGATCACCAGCGGAATATCGGTGCCGAGCGCATTCCACTGCTTGCGCATCTGCTCGATTTCTTCTTCGTCGTCGGTAATGTGCAGCGCGGTGACGTTGTCCGAAATCGAACGCGCGTAGGCGAGCGTTTGCTTCGCCACGCGGTTGAGCGCGGCGACGGGCACGACGACCGTGTGCTTGATTTCGTCGGGATCGAGCGGTGTTTGCGCGGCCAGTTCCTGGTTGGCGTTTTCGTAATGCCGGTGAATCGCCTTGAAGGCAAGCACCAGGATCGGGATCAACACGATCACAATCAAGGCGCCGTGGGTGAATTTCGTCACCGCCACCACGATCAGGACGATAAACGTACAGATCGCGCCGAACCCATTGATGATTACGCCGTGCTTCCAGCCCTCCTCCTTGAGGCGCCGCCAGCGCATGACCATACCGGACTGCGAGAGCGTGAAGGAGAGGAAGACGCCGAAGGCGTAAAGCGGGATCAGCTTTTCGGTTTCGCCGCTGAAGATCACCAACGCCAGCGATGAAAGAATGCCGAGCGTGAGAATGCCGGTGGAGTAGGCGAGACGATCGCCGCGATAGGTGTACTGCCGCGGCATAAAGCGGTCTCGCGCTAAGAAGTAGGCGAGGCGAGGAAAGTCCGAATAGGCGGTATTCGCCGCCAGCACGAGGATCGCCATGGTGGCGAACTGAATGTAGTAGTAGGCCGCGTTCTTGCCGCCGAAGACGCCGCTGGCGATCTGAGAAACGACGGTTTGATACCCTTCAGCGTTCCCCTCCATCGGCATAACGCCGTATTGGTGACCGAGGAAGCTGATGCCGGCGAAGAGCACCACGAGGATCGAGATCATCACCGTCAGGGTGGTGCGCGCGTTTTTCCATTCCGGCGGTTGGAAGGCCGGCACACCGTCGGAAATCGCCTCGATACCGGTCATCGCCGAACACCCGGACGCGAAGGCGCGCAGGATGAGGAAGACCGTTACCGATTGCGTGCTGGTTTCGATTGCTTCAATCTGGGTTTCGTGGACCTTGAACCCGTCCATCGCGTTCCGTGCGAGACCGACCGCGATTAGGACGAAAATGCCGATGAGGAAGAGGTAGGTCGGGACGGAAAAAATTGACCCCGATTCGCGAATACCGCGCAGATTGACGATCGTGACGAGGATGACGAACCCGACCCCCAACACCACGCGTTCGGAATGCAATTCCGGGAAGGCGGAGATGATGGCGGCGACGGCGGACGAGACACTCACCGCCACGGTCAGGATGTAATCGAGCAACAGCGCCGCGCCGGCGACAAGTGCTGGCGTGACACCAAGGTTGTCCTTGGAAACCAGGTAGGCACCGCCGCCGTGCGGATAGGCTTTGATCGTTTGGCGATAGGAGAAGCCGACGACCGCGATCAACACAATGATCGCGCCGGTAATCGGCAAGCTAAGCGTTAGCGCCGCGAGCCCGGCGAGGAGGAGAATGCGCAGCATTTCCTCGGTGGCGTAGGCCACGGAGGAGAGTGCATCGGACGAAAGCACCGCGAGCGCTTTCACCTTGGTCAGGCGCTCGTGCGCCGCCATGGCGGTGCTGAGCGGGGCGCCGATGACGCGCCGCTTCATGCGCCCCCAAACACGACCGAAGCCGCCACGCGCTTCGTTGGCTTCCTCGGTCGCCACCAGGTGGCCGGGACCGACGCGCTGGAAATCGTCGCTTTGCTGGCGTACCACGCGCACGTAGCGATCGCCGGGGTGTGAGCCCTGCAATTGCTGGTAACCAACGAGATCGGGTTGCGCTTTCGGCCCCGATTTGCGCGGTGGCTTCACCACGCGCGGTGGTGCGCTGGCCCAGGACCGGGGTGGCTGGCGGCGATTCTGATCGGCGCCGAGCCAGTTCATGCCGAGCGAGGGATCGAGATCGCCAAGCTCCCTATCGCCATCGGGCGAAACCGGCCCGGGGATCTCACCTCCGGCACGGGTAAACGACGAGCGCCGGCGCTCTCCCTCGGGCGCCGGTTCTGATTGTGCAGGTGTAGTGCGTGGTGGACGAACGACGCGCCCACTCGGCGGTTTGATGCGTACCCGACTACCGTCGGCCGATTCGTCGGCGGCACCCGCCGATTTCCGGGCATCCTGATCGGACCCTTCGCGATCAGGCGTCCCCATAGCAGGCTCCTCAGTTGCTGCGTCGTCCCTCTGCGCTCTGGCAGTTCGACTGTGGACACGGGATTCCGGGGACCGGCCGGAAAACACCCGCCCAGAAGCAGACGCGAAATGATACTCGCTAAGACGTCGCGCTGCGTGTTTCGGCGGAATCCTACGTTACCGCGCCCTGCTTTGACACCATACGATCTGGAACCATCCAAAGGTCCCCAATTCCGCCGCCGAACGGCGACTCGACGCCACCCGGGGAGATAGCGACAATGGAGCTGCTACCCACAATCAGCGCGGTTACGCGCGAGGTGCTGTGATGGATGATCGCCAGTTCGACACGATATCCCGATCGCTCGCGAAACGAACCTCCCGGCGGCAGGCGCTGCGCAGTGGAGGCGCCGGTGCGGCGGTGCTCGGTTTTCTCGGTTTTGGCGCGGCGCGCTCAGCGGTTGCCCAGGATGACGATGTCGGTGGTGAGGGGCAGAGCGGGCTCGATGCCAGCGGAATCTGCCGGCTCGACTTCGACGCCGAGGTCAGGATGGGACCGAGCGCCGGTTCCGATCAGAGCGCGAAGATCACCGGACAGCTCGCGTTTCGCCTGGACGACAAGGGCGGGATAACCCAGGGCGTTCTGCAGACGGCTGACGGTGAAAACTATCAGGTCGTTGGGCAGGGCTCGGGGCGGTCGCTGGCGCTGCGCATTCACATCGGTGATGACGTGTTGGTGGCGGTGGGCGCCGGCGATCAACTCGTGAGCGATTGCGCCGGCGAATACGGCGGACCGGCGTCGGGCCCGGTGCGCGGGGACCTCGGGGATTGGATCGCCACCGCGTCCGGTTCGGGAGCAACTGCCACCGCGACTGCGGGAGCCGGTGCTGCCCCGACGCAGAGTTCTGCGCAACCAACCGCGGCAGGCCCGACCGCGACGGCTGATTGCAGCGGGGTCACCTGCGATCCCGCCTTCATGGTTGATCCGGTCACCTGCGAATGCGTGTGCTACGACAATGGGGTTGCCTGCGGTCAGGTCTGCTGCCCGGCCGGGTACGTGTGCAACGACGAAAGCTCGGGGAATTGCTCATGCCCCAGTGGATCGCAAGCGTGCAACGCCACCTGCGTCACCTGTCAGGCAGGTGAAATTCTCGACATGAACAGCTGCACCTGTATGGCAAACCCGTGCCCGCAGGGTGGTCAGCAGTGCAATGGCGTTTGCGTTGATACGGTGAACGATCGCAATAACTGCGGCGCCTGCGGCAGTGTTTGCGCGCAGGGAGTGCCGTGCATCGCCGGAAACTGCGTCTGCCCGCCGGGATACAGCGGCTGCTCGGATGGGTGTAAGGATCTCGCCTCTGACGCCAGTAACTGCGGTGCGTGCGGCAAGGTCTGCGGCGGTGGGCAGAGCTGCTCGGCAGGAGTGTGCGGGTAGCGCTCGCGTTGCTGGATGTGTTGAGTGGTGATCACTGGAGCGGTTGGGTTCGCTCTACCGCTCCAGGATGATTGATCTCGCGGATATTGGTGGTATTGCGGTAGGGCCATGGCGAGGCAAGTCCTGCCATGGCCCGATCTGCGTCCCAGGCGACTCTACATGGGATTCAAAATAGGTCGGCGTGATGGGTGAAATACGCAATTTTACTGACGCCGTGGTGCTGTCGCGAGGCTATTGTTGAAACCAGGAGAAGGCTGAGAGCGAGGAATCGCTTTCGGCTTTCTCCACCTCGAACCATCCCGAATCGCACGATCGATTAAGCAAAATTCCGGATTTCCGCATCGCCAAGCCTCCCTAAAGTGGGAATGGGGAGGTGTTGCTGTGCCTGCCCGGTTCGCTTCGAGGAGGAGCATGATGGCATCCGAATTCCTCTCCGGCTGGTCGCGCCGGCTCGCCGCTCGCCAGAGCCGGCGCTCTGCAATCGGCGTGGCCAGCGCCACCGCGGCCGGGTTGCTCGGCATCAGCGCCGCGCGAGCACAGGACGACGATATGGCTCCGCCAGAGACCGGATTGGGTGACGATGGCATCTGCCGGATGGCGTTCGAAGGAACGGTGCGCCTGGGGCCAAGTAACGAAGGTGGGGAACTGTTCGTACTGAATGGGCAGCTCAGTTTTTCCATCGGCAGTGGCGGAGCGCTCAATGACGGCGAATTGGTGACCGCATCGGAAACCTACGCGGTGCGGGGACAGGGGAATGGCCGGGCGATCACGCTGCGCATCACGACTGCGGATGGGGAAACGTTCATCGCCGTCGGTTCAGGACACAACAGCGTGCGTAGCTGTACCGGCGAGTACCGCGGTCCGGCCTCCGGGCCGGTGCGCGGTGATCTGGGGGATTGGCTCGCCACCGCGGCGGCGCGTGCCGATTCCGCCGGGAGCGTTGCTCCGGCGACCGAAACCGCGATCGCAACTGAAGAGACAACCCCAGCGCCACCCGCTACCGAAGTCGGATGTCAGGTGGTGTGCGATCTGCCGTTCGCGCTCGACGAGGCGAGTTGTTCCTGCGTTTGCAGCCCGAATTTGCTTTCGTGCGCGCAACCGAAGTATCGCGATCCCGCGAGTTGCCTATGCGTGTGCGAAGAGCCGTATTTCCCCACGTGTGGCGATATTTGTTGCCCGGATGGGCAGATCTGCCTCGATGCCGCGAGTGGCTCCTGTGGGTGCCCGGATGGTGGGGCGGTGTGTGCCGGAGGGTGCACCGATTTGCTCTCCGATGAGTACAACTGCGGCGGCTGCGGCAATGAGTGCGGCCTCGGACGGCGCTGCGAATCGGGTGAATGCAAAATCCTCGATCTCAACGGATAGCGGTAGCCCCCGGTATCGCCCAACCCGGCGGAGCAGGCTAGGGTGGAGGTCTGAATGACCGTGCGCTGCGCCGATTTCGGCGCAGCGCCCATTCTGCCAAGGGGCCATATGTCTGAACGCAGCTATCGGGAACGCATCGGGATTTCGCTCAGCCGCCGGCCATCGAATGATTTGATTCTCCGAGTCGAGCAATACGAGCACGCTGGCATCGCCACCATCTGGTCGACCCAGAATCCGTTTGATACCGATGTGCTGACGCTTTATGCCGCGGTGGCTGCGCGAACCACGCGGATTCAGCTGGGCACGAGCATCGTGCCGGCCTTCACGCGGCATCCGCTGGCGCTGGTGTCGCAGGTGAGAACCATCGAACAGATCTCGCCGCACCGGCTTCGCCTCGGACTCGGGACGAGTCACCAGCGTATGCTCGAAGGGGGGTATGGCGTATCGCCCGATCGGGCGATCTCACGCTTGCGCGAGTATCTGCTGATTGTGCGGCAGGCGCTGCGAACCGGTGCGGTGGCGATCGACGGTGAGTTCTACCGGGCGCACGCGCAGCTCCGAAGCTCGTTTCAGACGCCAGTGTTGGTATCGGCATTACGGGAGCACGCCTGGGAGCTGGCCGGTGCGGCGAGCGATGGCGGGATTTCGTGGAATGTACCGCAGCGCTTCCTGCTCGAACGGGCGTTGCCGGCAATGGAACGAGGCGCCGCGGCCTGCGAGCGCGACCGACCGCCGATGATCGGACACGTGGTGCTGATGTTCGCGAATGGCGGGCGCTCGCGCGGTGAGTTGCGGGAAACGGCGCGCCGTCACCTCGCCGGATACGCACAAACGGTCTACTATCCGCGTATGTGGGAGGCATCGGGATATCCGCTCGGTCCGGATCGTCAGGTGCCGGAGGCATTGATCGACGCATTGATCTTCATCAGTGATGACGATGCTGAAATCGCCGAACATCTGCGCGGCCATCTCGATCGGGGAATCGATGAAGTGCTGGTGCAGTTGATCCCGGGAGTCGATCGGGATCTCGACGAAGCCCGTTTGGCGGCAATTGTCGGTAACATCTGAATCGCCGCACCGGGTTCGCCTGGGAGAAGCACGCATGAAAGCTGTTTTGCATGATGTGACCGACGAGCGATTGATGCTGATGTTGCGCGCGCTCGCCAATCCCGCACGGTTGCAGCTCTTTCACCAATTGCGAACGCAGGATGATGCCCACTGCCACGATCTAGTGGAGGCGCTGCCACTTTCGCAGTCGACGGTTTCCGAGCATCTCCAGCGCTTGAAAGAAGCAGGATTGGTGCGCGGTGAGCCGCACGGCACCAGCCGCACCTACGTGATTGATGAAGATGCGCTGACCTGGCTCAAGCAGGCTGTTTCAGCGCTCTAGCAGGACAAACCCGGGAGGTCATCGTGGCCGCCGTTGCTCGTGCCTCGCGACGTGCTCCGTGGCTTCCACGGCATCTGACACTCGGATCGTCGCGCCTGATTGCCGGTTGCGCCGTCGGGACATCGCTGCTGTTCGGCGGGCTATTTCTGGTTGGCGCGATCACCAGCGACGTCCCCTACCTGATCGCGGTCCTTTTTTTCGTTTTCGGGTTTGTGATTGGTGGGTTGTTCGGATCCGCGCTCGATGCGGGACGAACCCTGGTTGGCAGTGGCAATTCACGCCGCGCACCCTGGGAGGTGCGCGATCTGGCGATCGAAGCGTTTGGTTCCGAGGGTTGGAACTACGGTGGCGAAACCCCGGAGCGCGTTTGGTACTCCCGCCAGTTGCACGCGAATTTCCTCACGTTCGGGTTGCTGCTGTTTCTCGGAGTCGTGCCTGCGCTGATCTACCTCGCCAGCTCGCGACGCACGCAGCGCGCGGAGGTCGCCTGGCGGCGGATTGACGAGGGGACGCGGGTCGAGTTTACGATTGCTCCCAAGGGATGGGGCGGGCGGCAGATTGCTGCCGCATTGACGGAGCAATTGCGATGACAGCGGGTAATGAGGCGTTCGCCGAGCCGGCGGTCGCGCGGCGGGCGGCACGATCTCCGATTGAATTCGTGCGGGAAGCGCCATCACTGTTGCTGATTGCGGTGCTGGTGATTGCCGCCCCGGTCGATATCTATCTCGCCTATCGTGCGTTGACCTCAAAAATGACATCCGCCGATCTCATCGCCGTGCTGGTCATCGGCGCCATGATCGGTTTGGTCGTACTGGCGCTCTCGCAGTGGCGGCAGGGGATCGCGGCCTCGTTTGACGCAACCGCATCACCAACCCAAATTCGCGATGAAGCCGCCCGGCTGTTTGCCAGCTCGGGGTGGAGCCTGCGCGGTGACGCATCGAACGAGCAGTGGTACGGCATCGAGCGGGGGGCGCACATCGGATTGGCGGTGCTGCTGGCGCTGTTCGGGATGATCCCAGCCATCGTCTACCTGCTCGTCGCGCGTAACGAGCAGGTGGCTCACATTTCCTGGCGAGAGAGCGATTCCGGGCTTTACCGGGTTTCAGTGGGAGTGACGCCACGTTCCCCGCACGGCCGCACGATCATTCGCTGGCTTCATCAGCGCCTCAATTCCTAGTCGCATTTGCCAAGACCGGTTCACCTTCTGGCGCGGTCGGGTTGTTTTGCCCAACCTCGCCAAAGGGGTGATTGACGTTCGTTACCGAAGAGAAACTATTCTCCCCACACAACAGTCACCCGATTTTGGAATTTGGCGGAGTGCGCCGGTCGAGGAATGGAGGTAGCGGAACGGCGCTGCAGCGATTCGGATCGTGACCGTGTGATTGGGAGGTAAATCGTGACCGAACAGCATGACACCGATCAGCAACCGCGGCAGGGGATGTCGCGACGCGCGTTGATGGCGACCGCCGGTGGCGGCGTGGCGACGGTTGCAGTGGCGGCCGCGTTCGCCAGCGAGCGCTCGCTGGCCCAGGATGCCACCCCGGCGGCCGGTGAAACGGCGACCCCACCGGAAGGGCTCTCCTTCGGTGAAGGTGCGCAGACCCCGACGCCGCTTGGGCCGAAGCTGCCGCCCGAATACACCACGTTCGCAGCCGATTGGCCGGTGTTCAACGGCGATATCACCGGCAAGCGCGTGGCCACGAGCACGATCACCGCCGAGAACGTCAACACCCTCGGGATTGCCTGGACCTATTCGACTCCGGAGGTTGGCGCGTTTGGCGCCTGGACCTCGGCACCGATCATTCAGGGCAACGATCTCTACCTGCAGGATCTTTCCCAGAACGTGCACAAACTGAACCGGGAAACCGGCGAAGTGATCTGGGTTACGAAGTACAGTTCGCCATCGGTCGGCCCGGGCGGAATCGCGGTGGCCTACGGCATGGTGTTCGGCGCCACCGGGTACGGTGGAGAAGCCTACGCCCTCGATGCCGCCACCGGTGAAGAGCTCTGGAAGGTGAAGCTGACGGTCAATCAGCGCGAGCGGGTCGATGGTACCGCGAGCGTTTACGACAATACCGTTTACTTCAGCACTGACCCCGCGTACAGCGGTGGCGCACGTGGAATTCTCTACGCGCTCGATTGCAAAACCGGTGCTGTGCTCTGGTATTGGGATACCAATGCCGACAACCTCTGGAACGCTCCCCGGATCAACGCTGGTGGCGGTTTGTGGTATCCGATCTCGTTTGACGAGGCCGGGAACCTGTACTTCGGGATCGGCAATCCGTCGCCGCTGCCGGGCACGCCCGATCAGCCGAACGCGAGCAGCCGGCCGGGGCCGAATCTCTACAACAGCTCGATGGTTTCGCTGGATGCTATCACCGGTGGCGTGCGCTGGTACTACCAGGATGCGCCGCACGATCTCTTCGATCTCGATTTCCAGCTGGCGCCGATCCTGACCACGATCAACGACGGCGGCGAGGAAACACCGATCGCGATCGGCGCCGGCAAGACCGGGCACGTGGTGGCGGTGAACGCGAACAACGGCAATGTCGTTTGGAAGCGCACCGTCGGTCAGCACAAGAACGACAGCCTCACCGAGGTGCCGGACGGCGAGGTGATCGAGGTGCTGCCGGGCGCACTGGGCGGCGTAGAAACCTCGATGGCGCTCGATGGCGAAACGATCTATGCCGCTGTGGTCAATCAACCGGGTAAATACACCAACAATGCCTGGGGATTCGGCGGGCTCGACTACGGCCAGGCGAAGGGCGAACTGTACGCGCTGAGCGCCGTTGACGGCTCGATCATCTGGAATATCGAAGTCGATATGATGCCGTTAGCGAGCTGCACAGTGGCGAACGATCTCGTGTTCAGCGGCGATCTCAGCGGTCAGTTGCACGCCTACACGAAGGAAACCGGTGACAAGGTTTGGTCGTTCCAGACTGCCGCCGGGCTGAATGCGCCGATTTCGATCGCCGGTGATCTTCTGATCATCCCGTCAGGCGGGCCGTTCTACGGCACGTTGCCGGGCGGATTTACGGTAACCGCCAACTCGGTGGTGGCGCTGAAACTCGGCGCGTCCGGAACCTACGCACCGACGGCCTCGCCGAAGGCGTCTCCGACCGCGTAGTAGCGCGTAATGCGAAAAGAAAAGCGCGCG
>JAESFN010000853.1_pt1 | contig 19601 bp, 13 predicted proteins | sample 9269411 | NCBI WGS metagenome assembly JAESFN01 (sample SAMN14505399, study PRJNA617100) | algae metagenome | isolation source: Iphinoe sp. HA4291-MV1 and co-occurring heterotrophs from trail next to... | place: USA: Maunawili Falls, Hawaii | collected 2009-07-25
CTCGCTGCTCGCGGCCGGCGGCGACGGCGCAGAAGCCGCACTTTGGGATGCCCGCACTCGTCGTTTGCTGAAGTCGCTTTCGCACAACGCGCCGGTCGATGCCGTCGGCTTCCAGCCCAAGGGCGAACTGCTCGCGACGGGGACGCGCTCTCAACGGGTGGAACTTTGGAAGACCGAAACAGGAGAGCACTTCGCCACCTTGAGAGGTCACACGGGCGCCGTTACTTCGGTCGAATGGACGCCCGACGGGACACTCCTGGCATCGAGCAGCGAAGATGGCTCGGTCAAACTCTGGGAACCAAAGCCGCAAGTAGACCGCCGCGTGTTTTCGAGCCATGAGGCGGTCGGCCCCATGGCCTGGCAGCCCGGCGATCGACTGCTCGCCTGCGGCTGGGCCGATGGCACGGTCAAACTTCTCGACTCGGAGAGCTTGTCTATCAAGGCCACCATTGCGGCGTCGCGAGACCAACACGGCTTGGTGCAGCCGAGTTGGAGTTCTGACGGCCGCTTCCTCGCTTGGCGGGCCGCTTTTTGGGATACCGCGGACCTCGGTCAGCCTGTCATTCAGATTGAGCGCGCAGACATGGCTGCCTGGCACCCGACGAACAACACCGCCGCCGTCGCCGTGGGCTCAGACATCCAAGTCTGGGATGCGCATGCTCACCGTCTGCTGCAAACGATCAAAGAGGAGCAGGTGATCTACTCCATGGCTTGGAGCCGCGATGGAGCGCTCCTGGCCACAGCGGGGGAATATGGGTTCGTCACTATCTGGTCGACCAAGGATTGGACTCGCTTGCGGTCGTTTCGCGCCGCCCGCGACGGGAAGTACGTCGGCGTCGTCGCTTGGTCACCCCAGGAAAATACGTTGGCGGCAGGCTGCCGCGAAGGATTCGTCACGGTCTGGGACCCGGCGACCGGAGATCGGCTAACCACGATGACCGGCCACGCAGCCGGTATCACGAAGCTTGCGTGGACGCCGGATGGGAAACGCATTGTCTCATCGAGCGACGATCAGACCGCGCGGCTCTGGGACACCCAAACGGGCGACGAAGTCTTCCTGCTCAGCGCCGGCAATGCGCTGCACGTGGCGCTAAGCCACGACGGCGCCCGCATCGCGACAGCCGGCAAGCGCGGCCTGGGACAGATCTGGGATGCCCGCCGAGGATACGCCCAGGAACCGCGATAACGTTACGAGCAACTCTCGATTTCCTCTCACGCGCCCATTTCATCAGGGAGTTTCCCACGATGCCAGACAAACTCGGGTTGAGCCGCAGAGAGCGGCTGAGGACGCAAGACGCCTCGAACGCGAACGCGGTTCGCAGGCATTGTTCCTTCGAGTCTCTCGAGAATCGCCGGTTGCTGATCGTAAATGGGGCGCCAACCGACGGGTATCCGTCGGTCGGCTTCTTCGACGATTCGTTTTCGGGCGTGCTGATCTCGCCGACTCACGTGCTGACCGCTGGCGAGTCGACGATCGGATCGTTTCGGAATGACGGATCGTTCGAATTAGGCGGTGAATCGTATGGAGTTCGCCAGATCTACGACCATCCTGATTACGATCCGTTCGACCTCGATCAGCTCCATAGTCTCACCATCGTGGAGCTTGACCGTCCGGTGGCCGGAATCGAACCGAGCAAGATCCTTCGGTCGACGCCGACCGTCGGGGCAGAGCTCACCCTCGTGGGGTTTGGCTCCTCGGAGACTACTTATGGCGTGAAGTACGCAGGTATCACGCAGATTGACGAAGTCGCAACGAGCAGGCTGTCTTGGCTCCCGGGGCAAGGGGCAGCCACCAGTTATGGCGACATCGGCGCCCCAACGTTCGTCGACCAAGGAGGCGAACTCTTGGTCGCGGGGGTCGCCCTGTCGCCGAATCCCGCCGTGCAAATGGCGACGCGTGTCGACGTGTTAAGCAATTTCATCGATGACGTCTTAAGCGGCTCGTTCACGATCACCGACGATCATTTCGATTTCCCGGAGGCAAGAGCGACATCGCTGACGCTCGTCGACCAAGTAGCGGCGGGACTGGGCAATCTGGAAGATCGACACGACCGCGATGCTTTCTCGTTCGTAATTGCCGAGCCGAGCGTCGTGCAGATCGATCTTCGTCATGTGAGCGCGGACCTCGATACAGTACTGGCTGTCTACGACTTCAATGGCCAGGAAATCGCCTGGGACGACGATGGCGGAGGCAACTCGGATAGCCGAGTCGTGCGAACGCTCAATGCAGGAACTTACTACCTAACGGCCGCCAGCTACGTGCAAAGTGACACCGGCCAATACGAGATCGACATCCGATCGCGGCCACTGGGCCCTGATGAAGCTCCTGAACTGCATGGCCCTAATGCGCCAGAAATTGCCTTTGACGAACTAGGAAGCGCGACCGTTCAAGCGGGGTTGCAGGCTGGCGATGACATTGATGTGTTTCGATTCAGCCTGAGCGAACGGACGAATCTCGAGATCGAGTTCGCCAGTCAGCCATCGTTCCAGCTGCAAACATCGCTCTTGGATGTCGCGGGCGCGACATTGGACGAGGAGGCTGGCTTGGGGGGCGGGACCTCGATCCTGCGCACCCTCGACCCAGGCACGTATTTTGTGCGGGCGGCCGCCACCTACGACGATCTTGGCTTATACGATCTACGGTTGCACCTGCTCTCGGTTCAACCCGACCCCGAGCCGACCGCCCCCTCAGCCGCCGCTCCGTTCTTCGCGCTCGATGCATCGGGTCAGGCCACGTATTCCGGCGCCTTGCAGACAACCGGCGACCGCGACGCATTCCGGCTAACGATTGCATCACGGAGTGAGTTGTACTTGCGGATGGATGCGACTGAATCAACCGTCATTCCTCAACTCCGCTTCTATGACGAGGCAGGCGCTCTCGTGGCTGATTCCGGAGCCCACGACGGCGATACGACGTTGGAGTGGCTCGTGTTGCAGCCGGGTGACTACTTCGTCGAGGCCAGCGCGGTCGACGACGCTGACATCGGCGCGTATCGCGTGTCGGTGGTGGCGACTGCCGATTCGCCGACCGTGCCCTTACCGCAACTCGAATTGGACGAGGAGGGCCTGGGATCGCGGATCGGAACCGTCACCGTGGGTTCGCGTGACTTGACTGCCTTCACGTTGACCGAGCAGAGCCGGGCGCGAATCGACCTGCAGCGAGCGGGCGTCGATCTCAGTCCATACCTCCGTTTATACGACAGGGCCGGACAACTCATCGCCAAGGATTTTGGCTCTGGCGACTATCCGAACAGTCGGATTGAACGCTCGTTGTCGGCGGGCACCTACTACGTCTCGGCCGCGGACTGGGGAGATTACAATTCCGGCGAGTATCGAGTCCTGCTCCAGGTCATCCGCGATGACCATCTGGACGATCTCGGGCCAAACGTTCCGGCAATCGTGGTGCCGGAGACGGGAGACACCGTGCAAACGGGCTCGCTCGATTTCGAAGGGGACCGTGATGCTTTTCGCTTCGATCTTTCCGAAGCGGCGGACGCTCGCTTCGAGCTCACTTCATCCGCGTTCGATGCGTTTATGCGGCTCTATGACGGGAATGGCGTGCAGATTGCCTCCGATGACGACTCCGGCGAGGAGCGCAACTCGCGAATTGAGCGGTTCTTGTTGCCAGGAACTTATTTCGTCGTCGCCAGCGCGTGGGACGACATCGGCACCGGGCCCTATACATTGTTCACGCATGCTGTTCGGCGTATTGATCCTGAGCCACATGTCCTGCCTGACCTGACAACAACTGGATCGATCGTGTTCGAAGGCGGGCTCTCGTATCAGGGAGACCGCGATGCATTTGATTTTGTCGTTCTCCGACCGACACGCTTCCAATTCGATCTCACCCCGCGCGATGGCGGGGATTTCGACCCGTTCCTCCGCATCGTCGATCGCGACAGCGGTAGGACGATCGACTTTGACGATAACGGCGGCGCTGACTTTGCCAGCCAGTTGAGATCGACCCTGCCGGCGGGCCACTATTCTGTCGTGGCCGAAGCCTTCGGCGACCTTGCCTCGGGGAATTACCGGCTCGAGGCCTTGATGTCGATCGGTGACTTCAATGGCGACGACCGCGTCGACCTGACCGATTTCGGCATTTTGAAGGGACACTTTGGATTGCCGGGAAATATGTCGCAAGGCGATGCCAATCTGGACGGCGTCGTCAACCTGTCCGACTTTGGTATCCTGAAATTGAACTTTGGCTCCAGCCGTCGCGCCTTCATCGGGCCCCCTGCCGACGACTCCGCCCCAAACGGCGCGCAGATCGCGTGGGACGATGCCGCGACCAGCATCGCGATGTCCGCAAAGCCTTGGTCGCGCAAAAGTGTTAGCGAGAAAATGCTCGATGCCGTTTGGGCAAACTCGAGCGACTAGAGGCAAAGTTCGATGCGACCGTCGAGACTCCTTATCGCGAGTCTCAATGGTTCGCTCCGACCGCCCAGGCGTTGTTGGGCCTCGACTCGTACGAAAGTGCGCTACGCGATCCCGCTCAACCGCAGCGCCTCCACAACGCGTCCCACCGCCAAGATATACGCCGCCGTCCGCAGCGAGACCTTCCGTTCTTGTGCCGTCTGCCACACTCGTTCGAAGGCGTCGCCGAGGGTGCGGTCGAGTTCTTGCCGTACCCGGTTGAGGCCCCACTGGTAGTGTTGCCGGTTTTGCACCCATTCGAAGTAGCTCGCCGTCACGCCGCCGGCATTGGCCAGGATGTCTGGCAGCACGGTGATCTTGTGCTGGGCCAAGATCTCGTCGGCGTCGGGGCGAACCGGGGCGTTAGCCGCCTCGATGATGATCGGTGCTTTGATTCGCGAAGCGTTCTCGCGCGTGATCACCCCACCGAGCGCGGCGGGAATCAAAAGGTCGACATCGAGCTCGAGCAGGTCTTCGTTGCTGATCGTTTCCGCATCGCGGTAGCCGGCGAGCGAGTTGTGGTGCTCGAGCGCGTAGCGCAGGGCGCCCATGATGTCGATGCCGTCCTTGCGGTAATAGCCGCCGCTGGCGTCGCCGATGGCCAGCACCTTGAATTCCGACTCGTGCAAGAACTTGCTGGCGTGCGAGCCGACGTTGCCAAAGCCTTGAATGGCCACGCGCGTCTGCTGCGGCTTGCGCCCCAAGCGGCTGATCGTTTTGAAGGCCAGAATGCCCACGCCGCGCCCCGTGGCTTCCTCGCGCCCCGGCAGACCGTGCAGTTCCACCGGCTTGCCCGTGACCACGGCCGGGCTGAAGCCGTGGTACTTGTTGTATTGGTTCATGATCCAGGCCATCGTTTCGGCATCGGTGCCCATGTCGGGGGCCGGGATGTCTGTGTCGGGGCCGATGACGTCGTGGATCTGATCGACGAACTTCCGCGTGATCCGCTCGCGCTCCTTGCGGCTGAGCTTCTTGGGATCGATGGCGATGCCCCCCTTCGCGCCGCCATAGGGCAGGTTGACCACGGCCGTCTTCCAGGTCATCAGCGCGGCGAGCGAGCGGACCTCGTCGAGGTCCACCTCGGGATGGTAGCGCAGGCCGCCCTTCATGGGGCCGCGGGCATTGTCGTGCTGCACGCGGTAGCCGATGAACGTGGCGATCGCGCCATCGTCCATCTCGATCGGGATCTCGACCTGCACTTCGCGCTTCGGCGTGACGAGCAGGTAGCGAATGTTCTCCGGAATGTTGAGCTGATCCGCCGCCCGATCGAAGTAAAAACGGACAGCGTCGAAGGCCTTGGCCATGGAGAAGTCTCGCGGAAGAGAAGAGGTCGGGCTGCCCAAGGGAAGGTGGGGCCGGTCGTTCCGGGGCGTGTTGCGACCAAGAAGAAAAGTACGAGGGCCGCGGCCCGTCCGGTATTCGAATCTTAGGGCCGTTCCCCCCCTGACTCAAGGCGAAGGTCCACGCGGCTTGACCGGCCCTGACAGGCCACCAATACTGAACTCGCTATCGCGGCCCAGGCCGCCTGCGAACTTCCAGCGTTTCTCCTTGACTCGATTGATGTTGCGTGATGTCAGAATCGGCAATTGCTCCGCCCGCCGGCGCCCAATCGATCGAATCGGTGTGCCTGGGCTGTAGCTGCCTGTGCGACGACATCGTAGCCCACTTAGGTTCGGCCGACGCCGCGGCCCCGGCGATGATCGACCAGGCCTGCGACCTGGGCCAGGCCTGGTATCGAGAGGCCCTCGCCCCGAGGGCGGCGACCTGCCAAGTAGACGGTCGACCGGCGGATCTCGAGACGGCGCTGGAGCGCGCTGCCGAAATCCTGTCGGCGGCTCGCTATCCACTGATCTACGGACTCGAGGCCGAGGCCGCCGAAGCCCAGCGCGAAGCGGTGTGGCTCGCCGAGCGACTGGGCTGCGCGATCGACACCGCCACGAGTTCAAGCCACTGCGCGTCGATCCTGGCGTCGCAGGAAGTCGGCAAGGTCACCTGCACGCTGGGTGAGGTGCGCAATCGCTGTGATCTGATGGTGCTCTGGGGCGCCGATCCGCTCAGCACGCATCCGCGGCTCTTCTCGCACTACACGCTCGAGCGCCCCGGCATGTTCGTGCCGCGCGGGCGGGCCGACCGCACGCTGATCGTGATCGACGACCAGCCAACCGAGACGGCGGGGCTCGCGGATCAAAGCGTCGTGGTTCCGGCAGCCGGCAATTTCGCCGCGCTCTGGACCTTACGGGCACTGGTCGCCGGAAAGCCGGTCGACAAGGCCTTGGTCCTCGAGCAAACGGGGCAGCCCGTCGAGGTGTGGACAGCGCTCGCCGAACGCATGAAATCTGCGCGCTACGGCTCCCTGCTCTATGGTCCGAAGTTGATGGCCGGCGACGCGGGAGCCCATCAGGTGGTCGCCGCGCTGGCGCTCGTGCGCGATCTCAACAACCACACGCGGTTCGTCGGCCGTTCGCTGCGCGGCCCCAGCAACTCCTCGGGCGCCGATCAGGTGCTCTTGTGGCGCAGTGGCTATGCCTATGCCGTCGATTTCGCCCGCGGCTATCCCCGCTTCGGCCCCGGCGAGTATACGGCGGGTGCGCTGCTCGCTCGCGGCGAGGTGGATGCGGCGCTCGTGGTTTCGAGCGATCCGCTGGGGCATTTACCGACGCCGGCGTCGGACTTCTTGAAGCAGATCCCGCTGGTATATATCGGGCCGCCCCAGGGAGCGACCTACCGTCGGGCCGTGGTCAACATTCCGACCTCGACCGTCGGCGTGCATAGCGCCGGCGTCGCTTACCGGATGGACGAAGTGCCGGTGCCGCTTGGGCCCATCAGCTCGTCGAGCCTGCCAACCGCGGCCGCGGTGTTGGCCAGGCTTAAGGAATGCCTTGGCTGAGTAGCGGCCGCGCTCCACTAAAGCCCCTTGTTCAATCCCTGCAGGTCCGCCGGCACGAAGCGTCCATCCTTGCGAAGCAGTTCGCCGTCGAACCAGATTTCGCCGCCACCGAACTCCGGGGTTTGAATCAGCACGAGATCCCAATGCACGCGGCTGCGGTTGCCGTTGTCGCATTCCTCATAGGCCTGGCCCGGCGTGAGGTGGATCGAGCCGCCGATCTTTTCGTCGAACAGCGTGTCGAGCATCGGCCGCCGCACCAGGTTGTTGCAGCCGATCGACCATTCGCCGATGTAGCGGGCGCCCTCGTCGGAATCGAGAATCTTGTTGAGCCGTTCGGCCTGCCGGCCGCATTCGGCCCGCACGATCTTACCCGCGCGGAACTCGAACTCAATGCCGTCGAACACCACGCCTTGGTAGCGGGAACCCGCGTTGTAACGGATCACGCCATTCACGCTGTCGCGCACCGGCGCGGTGAAGACCTCGCCATCGGGAATGTTCCGCTGGCCGAAGCAGGGGCGCACCGGGATATCGCGAATCGAAAAGCTCAGGTCGGTGCCGGGGCTGACGATCCGCACCTGGTCGGCCTTCAGCATCCGGGCGACGAGGGGCTCCTGGTCGCGGGCCATCTGTGCGTAGTCGGCCGTGCAGACGTCGAAATAGAAGTTCTCGAAGGCCTCGCTGCTCATGTCGGCGGCTTGGGCCATCGAATCGGTCGGATAGCGCAGCACCACCCAGCGCGTTTTTGGTACGCGGACCTGCGAGTGAACCGGATGCCACCAAAGCTTCTGGTAGAGATCGAGCTTGTCGGCCGGCACGTCGGCGAACTGGCTGCTGTTGGCCGCGCCGCGAATGCCGATGTAGGCCTGCACCTGCTCCATGCGACCGCGCTCGATTTCGCCCGCCAAACCGATATTCGCCTCGCTGCCATGCTTGTAGAGCGACCGCAGCACGGAATTGTTCTTAAGCGTCACCAGCGGCTCGGCCCCGCGGGCAGCCGCTAACTCGATCAGCCGACACACGAGCGCCGGATCAGGCAGGTCGAAGGCCTCGATCAGCACTTTCTCGCCACGCTTGATTTCGCAGCTATGATCGAGCAGCACTTCGGCCAAGCGGGCGAGGCGGGGATCGTTCATCGTGTGCCTGGGAGCTAAAGATTTCGAGCAGGACGAAAACGGCGCGAGTGATCAAAACACTTAGGTGTGATAATCAGCATTCAACCGCACGTACTCGGCCGTGAGGTCGGTCGTGAGGAAGCGGACGCTTTTGTCCCCTTCGCTGAATTCGAGCGTCACCTGCGTCTCGCGGTTGCCGCTGATTGATTGCGAAACCTCGTCGGCGTTGAACGGCAACGGCGCGCCGGCTTCGAACAGCTTGAAGCCATTCACCGTGAGCCGCACCCCTTCCGGCCGAAACGCAATGCCGGAGTAGCCGGCTGCCGAGACAATGCGGCCCCAGTTGGGATCTGCGCCGGCCACGGCCGTCTTCACAAGCGGGCTTTCGGCCACCGTCTTGGCGATGCGATGCGCCTGGGCTCGGCTGGCGCAGCCCTTCACGTCGATCGTAATTAGGTGGGTAGCGCCTTCGCCGTCGGCAATGATGGCCCGCGCGAGATCACCGCACACTTCATGCACCGCTTGGCGAAACGCCTGGGCATCGGCCCCCTCAGGCGTGACGCCCGACGCGCCGTTGGCCAAGAGCAATACGGTGTCGTTGGTGCTCATGTGGCCGTCGACACTGATGCAGTTGAAGCTGTCGTCGACGGAGTCCGACAAGATCTCTTGCAGCGTGCCGGCATCGGCCACGGCGTCGGTCAGCACCAGGCCGAGCATGGTCGCCATGTTGGGGCCGATCATCGCAGCGCCCTTGGCCACGCCGAGCACCCGCACTTCGCCGCCGGCGAGCTTCAGCCGCCGGCCGTAAATCTTCGGCACGGTGTCGGTGGTCATGAGGCCCCGGGCGGCGCTAATCAGCGCCGCTTCATCGTTGCCCAATTGCTTGGCCGCGGCCGCGATTCCGGCCTCGACCTTGGGCATGGCCACGAATTCGCCGATGATGCCCGTCTGCATGACGAGGGCTTGCTTTGGGCCCGCACCCGCCACCTCAGCGGCGAGCGCCGCCATGCGCCGCGCATCGGCTAGCCCACGCTCGCCGGTGCAGGCATTGGCGTTGCCCGAGTTGACGACCACCGCGCGAATATCTTTCGCGGGCGTCAGTTCGCGGTTCAGGGCCACGCTCGCGGCGAACACCAAGTTCTGGGTGTAAACGCCCGCGGCGGCCGCCGGCCGCTCGGAAACGAACAGCGATAGGTCGGGGTTCTGCGAACTCTTCTTGAGCCCACAATGAACCCCGGCGAGCTTGAAGCCCTGGGGAATGAGCGTGCTAAGGTCGGACAAGAGACGTTCTCCGTGTCTCGAGAGGAAAGTTTGGGATCGTGCGCTTATTAGCCCCCCGTCAATGACGGGGGGATCAACACCGTCAGAGATGCGAGCAGCCGATGGTGTACGCTAAGCAGCGGCTAACCATCCTTGCCCCCCGGCGACTCGCCGGGGGCTAACGAAGGCGCGCCTAGCGGAGCGCCGTGGTCTCTGCAAAGCCGCACATCAAGTTGAAGTTCTGCACCGCTGCGCCGGCGGCCCCCTTGATCAGATTGTCGATGCAGCTCACCGTGATCAGCCGATCGCGCACGCGGCGCACCGTGATGTCGCAGAAGTTCGTGTCGACGCAGTCCTTCGTGCCAGGCAAGTGATCAACGACGCGCACGAACGGCTCGTTGGCATAAAACTCCCGCAGCGCCGTAAACGCCTGCTCTTCGCTCACGTCGCCGCGCGGCAGCGAGTAAGCGGTCGTCAGAATCCCGCGATCCATCGGAATGAGATGCGGAGTGAAGATCAGGCCGATGTCTGCGCCGCTGGCCTGCCGCAGCACCTGCTCGATCTCGGGCGTGTGCCGGTGTCGGCCAATGTTGTAGGCCGACAGGCTCTCGTTGCATTCGGGGAAGTGTGTGGTCAGCTTCGGCTCGCGGCCGGCGCCCGAAACGCCGCTCTTGGAATCGATGATCAGCCCATGCGGCTCGATCAGACCTGCCTTAAGGAGCGGTGCGAGCGCCAAGATGGCCGAGGTCGGATAGCAGCCGGGGTTGGCCACCATCTGCGCGCCCACGATCTGCTTGCGAAACAACTCTGGGAGTCCGTAGGCGATCTTGCCCAGGCGTTCGGGATCGCCGTGGGTATGGCCGTACCAGTCCTTGTACACGCCGGCGTCGTGCAGCCGGTAGTCGGCGCTGAAGTCGACGACCTTGCGGCCGGCGGCCAGGAGTTGCGGAACCCACTCGGTGACCACGCCGTGCGGTAGGCACATCATGATCACGTCGGCCCGGTCGGCCACGGCGATCGGCCCTAGGTCTTCCAGGCGCAGGTCGCAGCGGCTGGCGAGCGCGGGATGAACGCTCGACAGGAGCGGAGAGCCGCTCTGCCGGCTAGTTGCCACCGTGAGCTGCACCTCGGGGTGCCGCAGCAGCAGCTTGATCACCTCGAGGGCGGTGTAGCCCGTCGCACCCACGACGCCAACTCGCAACATCGTTCGATTCACTCCCTGAGAAGGAAATTTCCCCGTAGCCACCGCATCGTCCGCCGCCACGATCGTTGTCCCCCCGGCGACTCGCCGGGGGCTAACCTTTAGCCCCCCGTCAATGACGGGGGGAAACCACCGCACTCCGCCAATCGCAGCATCACAATGTCGCCGAACCCGAGCGGGAAGTATACGCCTCGCGTGTCAACGCTTCCAGGAGCAGACACGGTGGGCCGGCCGGGGTTCGCCAGAACGGCTGAAGCGGCGAAAGAAGCTCTCTGACCGTAACCGACCTAGCCGGCCGACACGATCAATTCGGTCAGACAGCCGGCAAACTCGCGCCAGGCAGACTCGGCCTGGCCCGGCTGCAGCACCGCAGGCACGTAGGTGTAGGAGACGGAAAGTCCGCCGCGCCAACCGAGCAGCATCAAACTGGGCATGGGCAAGCCCACACTCGCGCTCGCCGTTTCGATACGCTCCACAAGGTCGCCGGCCCGTTCGGGCAATACGGTGTCGAGCACGCCCAGATTGCTCGTGCGGACCACGCGAGCCACCGTTGGCTGCGAAGTGTTGAGCACCGCTGCTTGATAGCCGTCCCAAGCCTCGGCGGGAATCGGCGCCGACATCTGCGCGCGGCCGGTGGTCTGCTTGAGCCAATGCGTCGTCAAGCGCTCGAGCGTACTGCGTTTGGCCGCAGCGATCGACCACACCAGCTCGGCGGGAGCGCCGCGGTCTTCCGCCAGGAAGACGGCGGGCGCAAAAAAGTTGCCCAGCGAGCGCCGCCAGCGCTCGTCGAAGTGGGGCCGCAGATCGGCCGCCAGACCCACGGCCAACGATCCGAACCGCTCGCCGGCAGCAGCAGCTAGTTTTGCTTGGCTCTTCACGTAGGCGGCTAGCACCGCATCGTAGAGCGACGGCTTGGGCGACATCTCGGCAAACCGCTGCCGCAGCGGCGCGAGCTGTTCGGCAGTCCAATGGCCGCGAAGCACGCTCGTCGGCGCGCGAAAGGCGTCTTGCAGCGTATTCCAAACCTCGGTCAGCGGTCGCGGGTATGGGTTGTGGATCTCCGGTCGCTCGAGGGCGGCGCCGCGCTCCGCGATCGAGCGACGCAAGGCCGGCCAAGCGGTGCTGCCGTCGCTCAAGTCTTGGAGAACGGGGCCTTGAATCGCTTGCCGTTCGACCTCGCTCCAGGGAGACTCGAGCAGCGCTTCCCAGTCGTGCGGAGGATGGGGCGTGGTAGCGAGTGACTCGCCGCCCCAATAAATCCGCAGCAAGTCGGCGAAGAAGAGCGCCAAGCTCCGGCCGTCGAGCGCCGCGTGCGCCGCGACAAGCTGTAGGTGGCCGAACTCGCCGTTCCAGTTCGTGGCATAGAGCACGAAGGGCGGGCTCGCCGTGAGGTCGAGTGGCAGATTGTGCTGCCGATCCTGCGCTTCGCGCACCGCGCTCTCGCGATCATCAGCGGAACAAGCAGCCTCACGCCAAACAAGAGGTGGGGCCGACGCCACCGTGCGCCAGCGATAGCGCTCCTTGCTCGTCAGATCGATTTCGGCCACCGAGCGCAAGATCGGATGCAGTTCGACAAGCGCTCGCAAGCTGGCCGCGAGCCGCTCGGCATCGAGCGGCTCGCGGAGCCAGAGCGACATCGAAATGTTGAGCGAAGCCTGTCCGAGCCGGTACTTGTGAAAGAACTCGGCCGAAACAGGATTCATGGCAACCGTCATCGCGGGGTGCGTCCTGCGTCTACCAGGGAAGCTCGCGGACCATACGCGAGTAGATCTGCCGGCGCTCGTCGGTGAAGGCGCGGCGGCCGTGCAGCACGCGGGTATTGTCGACCATGGCGATGTCGCCCGGCTGCCACTTGATCAGCCGCGTCAGGTCGTCGGAAACTTGCTGCAGTTCCTGGATCACGTCGTCGGGGATCTTGGAGCCGTCTTCGAGCCGGACGATGTTGTCGTCCTTCTTGCCGGCCACTTCTTGCCAAACGACGGGCAAAACGTTGTTGATGAAGGCCGGCGACTCGCTCCACTTACCGTTGATCACCGCCGGGTAGTAGTACTCGGTGTGAACGGTGCGGGCATCCTTGTCGACCGTGATCGACATGTCGTTGGCATGGGCGAACTCTTCGACCGCTTCGAGGTCGTCGGTCTGGAAGCGCTTCTGCCATTCGCCGTCGGGATAGAAGCGAATGTAGCGGAGCCGCTGCTTGGCGAAGAGATCGCGGGTCGAGGGCTTGAGGGCGGCCAGAATCGCCTCGCCGTCGCACACGGTCGTCTCGCCTTCCGATTCGGCCGGCGTGACGCAGAAGAACCACATCACCTCGGGACGGCGCTTGATGTAGTACATCTCGCCGTGCAGCGGCAGCGAAAACTTGCTCTGCTCCTCGGAGCCGAGATAGTAGTTCACCGACATGATCGACTTGTCACCGCCTTCGTTGATCGTGCGCCGCTTGTAGCCGCCGCCTTGGTAGGTCATGAAGTCGCCGCCGAAGCTGGTGGTGAACTTCTCGAAGATCTCGGAGCTGGTGGGAAAGCCGCGGAACTGCAGCATCCCGTGTTCCTTGAACTGCGCGATCACTTGCTCGCGGTCGAGGTCGAGCAGCGTGGCCGCTCCGTTGGCTTCGATCAGCGCTCCGTATGTTTCGAACAGGGGCGCAACCTTCATGAGACACTCCAAAAGGCAAAAGGGATGAGCGGCCGTCCTCCGCAACGGAGAACGCCGGCGATTATTGGGCCTGCGGGGAAGCTGGCGGCGGCGACGCTTCCGGCTCAGGCAAGGCAAACGAACGGAAAAACTCCCACATCAGCTCGCTGGCGTTCACGCCGGTCACGAGCTTGCCGGTCAGCCACCGCGGGGTAACATTTTCGCCCCCCGGCCAGGCATGGCCGCCGTCGGTCAAGGCATAGAGTTCCACGGGAGCGCCCGGCTGATCCTTGGCCGGCGCGTAGCGGCTGAGCGTGTAGAGATCGGTCTTCTTCTCTTCCGCCGGCTCGGGGAGGCAATGGTTCACCTTCACCCACCAGGCGATCGTGTCAGGGATCGAGCGATTCTCGATCTTGGCGATCGAATGCGGCCCGACGCCCCCCTTGAACAGTGCGTTTTGGTCGGCCAGGCCGTGAAAGTGGATCACCGGCACAGGGCGCTTGGGCTCGGGCCCGGCCACGTTCATTGGGCCCGAGACAGGACCAATCGCCGCAATCCGCGGCGCCAACTCGCAAGCCAGCTTATAACACAGCATGGCGCCGTTGCTCATGCCGGTGGCGTACACGCGCCGCGAATCAACGGCATACTGCTTAGGCAATTCGTCGAGCAGCTTCGAGACGAAGCCCACGTCGTCGACCTTGTCGCGCGATGCCGAACCGCAGCAGGTGTCGGCGTTCCAGGTGAGCAAGCGCCCGGCGATCCCGCCGGTGCCGTCGGGGTAGACGACGATGAAGCCATGGCGGTCGGCCACTTCGTTCATGCGGCTCTGGCGCCGCTGCGTGTCGGCGTTGCCGCCGCCGCCATGAAAGTTGAGCACGACCGGGACCGGCTTCGCCGGATCGTAGCCCGGCGGCAGGTGAACGAGGTAACGCCGCTCCAGGCCATCGTGCGTCAGAAAGTGTTCGCGGTCCATGGTTCCACCTGCCGCGGGCGCATTGCGTAGCGCCCGGCATTGTGCCAACAGCCCGGCCGACAGCCCGAGAGCCGCTAAGGTAATCACGGTGCGCCGTTTCATGTCGCGGCCTCTTTGGCCGCGCGCTTGGCGCGCAGCGGACGCAACGGCGCGAGCACTAGATTCTCGCAGCAGGCATCCGCCGGCAAGCTCAAGCAAAACGCCACGAGTTCGGCCACGCGTTCCGGCGGCAACGAGCCCGGCGGCGGCGATCCCATCGCGCCGTTCTGCTGCCACAGCGGAGTCGCCACCGCGTCGGGCATGATCACCTGCACGCGAATTCCGAAACCGCGGACCTCTTCCGAAATCGACTCCGAGAGAGCGATGACGCCGGCCTTGGAGGCGCTATACACACTGTCGAGCGGGCGGCCACGGCGGCCGCTGGTCGACGACATGTTGACGATCTGCCCCGCGCGCCGCGGGGTCATACGGCGCAGCGCCGCCCGATTGATGAGAAAGGTTCCCTTCAGGTTCGTGCCGACTACGGCGTCGTATTCTTCGTCATCCACTTCATACAGCGGACGGGGGCGGACGCCTGAGGGACGCAGCAAGCCTGCGCAGTGGACGAGAGCGCCGAGCGGGCCGAGCTGCGTTTCGGCAAACTCCACGAGCCGTTCGCAATCGTCTCCGCTGCGCACATCGGCCGCTTGGCCGAGCACCGGGTGTGCGAAGTCAGCCAGCGCAGACACGGTTTCTTCCACCCGCGCGGCCGAGATATCGCTCACGGCCACTCGTGCGCCGCGCGCCGCCAGCGAGCGGGCCGTGGCCAAGCCAATGCCGCTGCAGCCGCCGGTGACGAGCACGCTGAGACCGTTCAAGGGATCTTGCATCGCTTCACTCATGTTCCAACTTAGGACGCCAGGGCCGGGGCATGGAGCGCAAATGGCATCAGCAGGGAGTTCTCGAGATACGCATCGGCCGGCATGGCCAGCAGCGACACCGCGGTTTGCGCCACGCTTTCCGGCTGCAACGCGCCCCGCGGCGCGAGCCGCGTGCCGGCGATCAGCGGCGTATCGACCGCGTCCGGCAGCAGCGACAACACGCGTACGCCGAACGAGGCGACCTCGGCCGCCATCGACTCGAATAACACCCGCACCCCCATCTTCGAAGCACTATAGGCGGCGCCGCAGGCGACGCCCCGCAGCGCACCACGCGCCGAGGAAATGTTGAGGAGCTGCCCGGAACGTCGCGGAACCATGCGGGCGAGCGCCGCCCTGCTCGTCAGGAAAGCGCCGCGCAAGTTGGTGTCGATCACTCGGTCCCAATCAGCTTCCGCCACGTTGGCGAGCAGCTCTGCCCGCGGATGACCAATGCCTGCGTTGACCACGGCGATGTCGATCTGCCCGTAGCGGTCGTCGATGAAGCCGAACAGCCGGTCAATGTCGCTGGAGCTGCGGACGTCGCAGTCCCCGAACGCGGTCACGCCGTCGAGCCCCGCGCACGCCTGCTCGAGCCGTTCGGTATTGCGCGCGACCGCCACCACCGCTGCCCCCGCCGCCGAGAGCGCTCGCACCAGCGCCAGGCCGATGCCGCTCGAGCCGCCGGTGACCACGGCCACCTGGCCGGTCAACGCGTTTCGCCAGGGCATGGTTGTCGGGCGATCCGCGGTCATGACTTGCGCGACCACAGTTCGAGATAGTTTCGCGGCACCACCTGGATGCCGACCGCCTCCATCGCGGGCTGAGCGGCGACCTGCAGCGCTTCGCCGGCCGCTTCGACCGGATAGCCGCTGAGCAGCACCTGAGCCAGGCCGCCATAAGCGCCTACCAAGGCCATGCCGCGCGCATCGACTTCGACGCGCCGCTCGTTCGTGTCGATGGTGGTCAGTCCGGCATCGCTCAGCCAGGCCGACCATTCCGCGGGGCTCTGCCAGCGATTGCGAAACGCGCCCGGCACCGTTCCCTTTTTGCGTTTGATCGTCGGCTGCCCTTGCGCGGCCAACTTCTCGTTCTTGAGCTTGATGTAGTCGGTGGCTCGTTGCAACCACTCAAAATAGACCGCGTCTTCGCCCGGCGGGATCGAGCCGGCATAGAACGTGGTATTGAATCCAAACGCGCCGCCCGGCTTGAGCACGCGTTGCACCTCGTTCAAGAACTTGGCCTTATCCGGCAGCAAGTGAATGGCGTTGGCGATCGTCACGCAGTCGAACGTGGCGTCGGGGAAGGGCAGCTCATCAGCGCTGCCTACGCCAAAGGTCAACACCGGCTTGCCGTTTGCGCGGTCTTCCGTGAGGGCCACGCCTTCGCGGACTTCGTAGCCTTGCTTGCGGAATTTCTCGCTACTCAGGCCGATCTGCACCGGGTCGAGGTCGACGCCGTTGAGGTGTGCTGCAGGAGCGCGCTCGAGCAGCAACTCGCTCACGGTGCCAGCGCCACAGGCCAGGTCGAGCAACCGCGAGACACCTTCGAACGAGTGCCGCGAGAGGAAGCCGCGATTGGCTTCCACATACTCGGGCTCGAGGCTAAAGGGCTCGTAGGTCGTGTTGACTTCGATCACGTGCGTCATGAGAAAAGCTACTCGTTGGGCTTACGGGCACAGGCAACGACGTAACCGGAGATCGGCGAAACGCCCCCCGGCAGCGCGCGAAGAATTTCTTCGCGGCGGTCCGTGTCGATTTGATGAAACATTTCCTTCACCAAGAAGAAGCGCCGGCTGTGCTGGTGAAATCGCAGCCAGGTTCGGCGCATCTCGTGGCGGATCACGGTCTCGGACAGTCCGGCCGCGGCGAGGAGTTCGTGGTGGGCTGCCTCCATCTCGGTAGCCAGGCGAACGTCCTCGGCATCGACCGCCATCAAAAAATCGGCGGCAACCAAGGACGCTCCCGGCCGCAAGGCATTCGCTACCGCCTGCAGGCGATCGCTGCCCGCCGGTCCATGCAACGCCTCGATGCAAAGGGCAGCGTCAAACTTGTCTTGCAAGCCCCGCGGAGCGTCGAGCGCTTCCGGCGGCAGCCACGACCAAGACGCGTGCGACGGCAGCAGCGCCGCGAGCTCTTCGAGCGGATCGCGTACGGCAGGCACGACGAGCAGCATCTTGCCGATCCGTTGTTCGGCGTCGTTGGGAGTCGCCGGCAGCACGGCTAGCAACTCGAGCAACTGTCGGCGAATCGCCTCTGACGGAGCATGAACGTCCGACGGCCAGTAGCCAATGCAGCGAAGCAGGCTGCCGCCAAAGTAGGCCGAAATCTCTTCTTCAACCGTTTCCAGAATCGCGCCGGTCGATTCGGCGCTCGTGAGGTCGAGCAGGCAATCGCGAATCTGCGGATCGCGCGTCACGCTCTCGCCGGCGGCCAAACCGTCGCTCGGAGTGATGCGGAATGACAGCACCGTCCCCTGTGGGCAGACCGATTCGGTCAGCGAATGAGCCTGGACCGAGGCAGGCAATCCGAGTGAAGTCGCCCCACGGTCTTGCAGCGCCGGCTGCAGATTGAAGCGCTCTTTCGGAAGACGGGCAGCATCGAACGACTCGTCGGCGGAGTTACCTGCTTGGGAAGTCCCGAGCCACACCTCGAAGCCGCCGCGGGGATTGTCTTCGTACCGCCAACCATGCGAACCACGGATGGCGACTTGCGGGCCGAACGGATTCGCCGTGCCGACAACGAGTCCACGCGGCGTGGAGAGCAGCGCTCGCACGCCCACGTTGAACGGCGAGCCAAACCCATTGCGCGTGATGGGCGCCCAATTGTCGCCGTCGGTGGTCGACCAGAGTTCGCAGCCTCCGCGGACTTGCAGATAGCGCTCGAGCGTCGCCTCGTCGATGATTCGCTTGGCGCGCGAGTCCCAGGTCTCGCGGTCGGAATAAGAAAGGAAGACGGAGGAATCGTAGGTGCCGACATACAGCGCGCCGTCATGGGCGCACATGCGCCAGACGTAGCCGCAGAAGGGGTTTTCGAAGCCAGGGCCAAGGCCGCTCCGCGGCGCCTTGAGCCCCGAGCGCGTCATCCGCGCTTGGCCAACGACGAGATCCCAGGAGTCGTCGGGGTGAATGCGCAGCACCTCAGCCGCCGCCGGGCCGACATTGTGAATGCGATCGAAACCGCCGTTCTGAATGGCCGAGCCAAAGTAGAGGGAGCCGTTGAACTCGGCGAAGCACAACACGACTTGGTTGAACGGGCCACGATCGGCGCCGTCTTCCAACACCTTGACCCAGCGGTGCGGCGCCGGGCCCTCGCCATCGGTCTTCCAGAGCTGGAAGCCGCGTTCCACGTTCACCGTGCCGACGTACAGGTAGCCGCCGCAGACGGCCATGTCCATCACGCCCTGGTTCGTGGGATCGCCGAAGGCGGGCAACGAGCTATCGGCCCACACGCCAGAGAGCGGGTCTTCGGTACACAGAATCGACGCGTTCGGCGCCATGTTCACGTAGGAAGCGCCGCCTTTGTGCGAGCCTGAGGGGGCCACGAACAGCTTGCCCTTGAAGGCCACCACTCCGCGGAACGAACCTACGCCACGGCCACTCAAAGCCTCGCGAGACGATTCCAGCGTTTCGAAGACCTCGCCATCTTCCGAGCGCAACATGACGGGGCCTGGCGTGAAGCGGCCGCACATCGGCACGGTGTAGAGCGCCGGCTGGCGGTCGCTGCGGCCTTGAAACACGCACATGTTGCGGAAGCCATAAGCCAGCGGCACTTCCTTGCCGTTCGTGCCCATGGTCAGCGGCGCGCGATAGATGCGGTTCCAGTCGGCCGAGTCAGGCGAGTAGCGCCAGATCTGCCCCTGGCGGTCGAGTTCCTCATAGTTGTCAGGAACCAGAGTGGGCCAGATTTGCATGTCCGACGCCACGGAATTGACGTCGCGGGCCTTGTTGGTCTTGCCTTCGGCGAAATGCGCATCGTCGGTTTCCGTTCGCGCGTCGCCCGAAATCGAAAACTTGAACGGCGCGTTGTAGTTGAGCATCGTCAGCGCATCGCGATTGCTGCCGACGTACAGATGATCGCGAAACCAGGCCGCGCTATAGGCGTAGGAGTTGTGGCCGTCGCCCAAGCCCCGCGCGCCGATCATTTCGAAGTTGCCGATTCGCAGCGCGGCCGCGCGGTCGGTTGCTCGTGGGATCGAAATCATTCGCCATGCCCCTCAAGTGAAT
>JAESFN010000855.1_pt1 | contig 19582 bp, 16 predicted proteins | sample 9269411 | NCBI WGS metagenome assembly JAESFN01 (sample SAMN14505399, study PRJNA617100) | algae metagenome | isolation source: Iphinoe sp. HA4291-MV1 and co-occurring heterotrophs from trail next to... | place: USA: Maunawili Falls, Hawaii | collected 2009-07-25
CACTTTGGCCCTGGCGGACTACGCCGGCAGCTACGACAACCCTTGCTACGGCAAGCTCACGATCGCAGCGGAGCAGGGCGGCCAACTGGTGATGACGCTCGGTCCCAAAGCGACCAAGTTCCTGCTCACCCACTACCATGGCGACACCTTCTTCTTCACCACGCAGGGCGAGATGCAAACCGGCCTGAGCGGCGCAGTGTTCAAGCTCGACGGCAAGAAGATCGTTTCGCTGACGCTGAACGCCTATGATGTCGAAGGCCCGGGGGTGTTCGAGCGGTTGCCGTAGCGGAGCGAGAAGCCTTGTCACGGCTATCGATTCGGGTCTTGGCACACTAACCCGCAGCGCGCTTTTTGTAGTTGCGCTGTTGGTTGAACCCGAGGCGCGTTCCAGGCGTTCCGCTGCTGGAGCGAGCGCTGCACGTGCAGCCCCGGCAGGGGCGACCCGAGATTAGCCCCGGGCCAGGGCAGCGCTAGCTGACCGCAGCCCGGGGTTAGCAATCGACGCGCGACAGAGCCCCGGAGGGGCGACGCAAGAACGGCTTGCCAGCTCAGACGAATTGGGCCCTTCGAGTTTCTGTCGCCCCGCTGGGGCTCTTCATTCCCACGGCTCAGATACCCCGGGCGGCGTCCGGCTGGCGCCGGCCTTGCCCGGGGCTATTTTCGGATCGCCCCTGCCGGGGCTGCAAGCTGCGACTCTCGCTTCGTAGAACGGAGGCGAAAGTCCCTTGCTCGCGCCGTGGGCGAGTAGTGTGACAACTCCGAAACGTTGGCCGCGACAAGGCTCTAGGGTTCGTCGCGGCGCATGTACATGCTGCAACCAAGCGCGCAAGGCAAGCCGCCCATGAGTGCAGCAAAGAGTTCTTCGCGCAGGTCGATATAGCCTCGGCAGCCATAGCGTGGGGCAAACAGCGATGATCCGACAATCATGCCCAGCACGAGCGCTACTGCCACACGAAAGGCTGGCCCTCGATCCTTTTTCCTTCCCAAGAGCACGAGGCAACCAACCGCCAACGACCCAACCAAGGTCGGCAAGGCGTGCTTTGCATCCCCATCCTCGCGCGGATCAATGAGAAGCAACAAAAGGCCAGCGAACGCCGCTTCCGCGAGCATCAGGCGTATCACGGATACTTGAGCCATCTCTCAGCGCTCCGATACACATGCTACCTGACCACGAGGCAGCGAGGCCAGAGAGACGGCTTTGCCGCCCGTCTCCCGCGTTCCCTGGCCAGCCGGCTCGAGATTCGCGCGACATGTACGTCATCGTAGCAGCCGCCGCGACGGACGGGCGAAGCAACAAAGCCTCTGGCTTCGAGACCGGCTAGTTGCGGACCACAAGAACGAACCCAACTGCCGAGACGAGCAGGAAGATCAGAAAGCGGATCAACAACCGCCCCCCTCGGTAGTTCTGTCGCCGAATCAACGGATCGGTTTCGAGGCTGACTTTGCGATGGTCCAGCCAGCATGCGAATAGAAACAGCGACACTAAGGCCACCGCCAGAACGACTTCGCGGTCGATTCTCATGCCCACGATGCTAACCGCTTCGTTGGCCCCGCGGCAAAAACGCAGCCAAAAACGGCCAGTGCGAGCACTCAAAACATGGCTCGAGAACTCGCCACAGGTGCTTGCTGAGAAAGAAGTGCCGGAGGTGGGACTTGAACCCACACTCTCTTGCGAGAACCGGATTTTGAGTCCGGCGCGTCTGCCATTCCGCCACTCCGGCTGAGTGGGCCCAACCTCGTTGGGATCGAACAGTTTACGACACGGGCCCCACTCGGGCAAGCCGGGCTTTCCGGCCCACGGCCGCGTTGGGCTAGAATGGCCGCATGGGACCTGGACCTGGAATGCCTGTGTTCACCGGCGCCGTGCAATGGCTGCTTATGTGGGCGGCCAGCATCGCCGGGGCCGCGGTGCTCGGCTATCTGGCTTACCGAGCCTGGCGGCGGCGGAGATAGGTTATTCGCGTCGCCGCAGTTGAATCGCGGGGCGACTGGTGCTTGCCCAACCCGGGGCGGCCAGAACGTCCTGAGCGGTTGCAACTCCCCTAAGGTTGTGCCATCTTTGCGGAGTGCGTTGACCTTGCGATTTCTGGGGCGGATTGCGTGCTTCCGGCCCCGTCCTCTCCTCCCCCGCGGTCCGTGGGGGCGTTTGAGACGATCGCGAGCGGTCTGCGGGGTCGAACCTTTCGGCCTGACGCACCCTGTAACCGCCCTTCCCGCCTCCCGAGCTCCTCCCTGCGATGGCCAACCTACCCTGCCTGCGTGGTGTGTTTACCCCGAACATCGTGCCGCTCGATTCGCGGGGCGACATCGATGAACCGGAGCTGCGCCGCTACACGTCTTGGCTGATCGACCGCGGGGTGCATGGCCTTTATCCCAACGGGTCGACCGGAGAATTTACGCGCTTCACGCCCGAAGAGCGCCGCCGCATCGTCGCCATCATGGCCGACGAAGCCGGCGGCCGCGTGCCGATTCTGGCCGGAGCCGCCGAAGCGAATGTCCGCGAAACGCTTTCTGCTTGCGAGTACTACGCCGAGCTCGGCGTGCGGGCAGTGGCGATCGTGGCGCCGTTCTACTACAAGCTCAGCTCGCCGGCGGTGTACGCCTACTTCAAAGAGATTGGCGACCGCACCCCGATCGATGTGACGCTCTACAACATCCCGATGTTCGCGTCGCCGATCGACGTGCCCAACGTGCGGCGCCTGGCCGAGGAGTGCCCGCGGATCGTCGGCATCAAAGACAGTTCGGGCGACCTGCCGCACATGATGCGGATGATCGCCGCGGTGCGGCCGATTCGCCCCGACTTTAGCTTCCTCACCGGCTGGGACGCGGCCCTCATGCCGATGCTGCTCGTCGGCTGCGACGGCGGCACCCACGCCACGAGCGGCGTCGTACCAGAAATCACGCGCAAGCTCTACGACCTGACGATCGCCGGGCAGCTCGACGAGGCGCGCGAACTGCAGTTCAAGTTGCTGCGGCTCTTCGACGCCATGATCTACTCGGCCGACTTCCCCGAAGGCTTCCGCGCGGCGTTGACGCTGCGGGGCTTCCGCCCCGGGCTCAGCCGGCAGCCGCTGGCCGCCGAGCAGAAGATCGACCTCGAGTTGATCCGCGATCAGTTGGCCTGCTTGCTGGCCGAGGAAGGCCTGGCCGACGCTCCCGGCGCGGGCTGCCCACCGCTGGGCGGAGTCGACCCCGGCCAAATCAACCGCATCGTCCGCAGCGTCGTGGCCGAGATTCGGCGCCAGGGCAGCTCCGTGAACTAAGAAGCTCTGCCAAGACCCCTGACATAGAGACTTGGTTTGGGGCTTCTGGTAGCGATGAGCGATCATTGCGAATTCGCATTCGCCGCAATCCTTTAATCCAGCCGATGGTTCGCTCCACAACCCAGCGCACCTTGCCGAGCCCGCTGCCATGCGGCGTCTTCCGCTTGTCGATGAGAGGCTCTACGCCAAGCCAGGCCAGCAACGCATCGGTCGAATTGTTCTCATACCCACGATCGGCGAATAACTGATCCGGTAGCTCGTGCGGTCGACCGCTTTCGCCGGCGACGCACTATGAGCACATTCGTCGCGTGCACGAAAAAGGCCCCGGGGCAACCCAATCGGGTCGCCCGGGGCCTTCTGTTTTTGAACGTCTGAGGGGCGCGAGTTGGCGCCAGCGGTCCCTGACCAACTACTGAGGCGTCAGGCCCGGCAACTGGTTACTCGGCTTTTCGATGCCGAGGAGTTCGATCTCGAACGTCAGCGTCGCGTTCGGCGGAATGCTCTCGTTGCCGTCTTCGCCGTAAGCGAGCGCGGCCGGCACCCATACCTGGTACTTCGAGCCGACCGGCATCAGCGCGAGCGCCTCTTGCCAGCCCTTGATCACGCGGTTGACCGGGAACGTGGCAGGCTCGCCGCGGGCGATCGAGCTATCGAACTCGGTGCCGTCGAGCAGCTTGCCGGCGTAGTGGGTCTTCACGGTGTCGGTGGCCTTGGGCTTCGGGCCCGTACCGGCCTTCAGCACCTTGTATTGCAGGCCGCTGCGGGTGGTGGTGATCCCCTTCTCGTCCTTGTTCTTGGCGAGGAAGGCTTCACCCTCGTCCTTATGCTTGGCCGACAGCTCGGCCATCTTCTTCATCATCCGGTTCTGCACGTCCTGCTGGAACTTCTGCATCACCGCGACCATCTCCTCGTCGGAGAGCGCGGCCTTGCCGCCGGTGATGCCGTCCATCAGGCCCTTCAGAAAGTCGGCCTGGCTAACCGTAATGTCGAGGGTTTTGAACCGGCGCCCCTGATCGAGCCCCAGGCAGTAGCTGACCTTGCCATCTTCGGTTTTGGGCTGAGCCGCAGCGGCGCCCGCACGGACCTCGAGTTGCGGCACGGCGCCGGGCTGTTGAGCCCACAGCGTACCCAACGAGGAGAGAACAACTGCCAGAGCAGTCACGACGCACAAACGCATGGTCAAACATCCTTTCTTGGAACTCGAAGGCGCGTCGCAGTTTTGACGATTTGGACCACGCCAGGAAAACTCTAGGTTCAATACGCACGCCAGGAGAGAGGCGGCGGGGCGGGACGGCATAATTGCCGCAGGTGCAATTATCGTAACGCTTTGCCGCGGCCGACGGATAGGCCATTTGGCCCCCTCTCGCCCGCTCCTAAGCGTACAAGCGGGCCTGCCCGTTACACCTCGAGACCCCGCGATTCCCGTGCCGCGCGGACCTCGGTCATGATCCGCTGGATCACGTCGTTTTGGCGGAGAATATGGCCGTACAGCGTGGTGAAAGACCAGGCCAGCCAGACAAAGGTGGCCATTGCGGCCACCAGGTGCGGCGTCACCCAGGCCGAGGTGCCAGCGCGGCCGGTGGCCGGATCGGCGGCCGCCCCCAGCGCCACGAGCCCCACGGCCCAGAGCATGCCGATGAGCGCCCAGGCAAAGGCCCGCCGCTTGATTTGCGTCGCCTCGCGGGCAAGTTCCTGCGGCAGCCGGTACGCTTCGACGACCTCCTTGCACCAGCGACTCGTGCCAATGAAGTAGGTCACGACGATGCTGTAAACCAGCACGACGACGAGCGCGGCCGCCACGCCGGCCAGACGGTGCATGCGCGCCCAAGGCTCGATCTCGCGCAGCTCCTTGCTGCGCGCGGCCAACTCATCGAGCTGAGGGTTCGAACTCCCCTGCCCTTCCCCGGAAAGCTTCTCTTGTTCGATCTGGAGCGTTTGGATTTCGCGGAGCGTAGCCTGTAGGTCGCCGAGGCTCAGGCCGATGATCGTGGCGAGCGCCACCAGGGCGACGGCGGCGAGGGCGCAGATATAGAAGATGCGGGTCATGGCGGCATTGTAAAGCAAACCAGGCGACGCTGCGCGGGGTGCTGCGATCAGTGTTCGTTCGAACCCTGAAGAGCGGATGCGTTAGAATGCCGGCATGTCCAAACCCTTGATTGCTCTTACTCTCGGCGACCCGGCCGGCGTCGGGCCGGAAACGATTGCCGGCGCTTGGTCTGATCCACGTTTGCACGCAGCCTGCCGCCCCTTTGCGCTCGGCAATCCGCAGGTGATGCGGCGGGCAGCCGCGCTTTGGGATCGGCCGCTCGAAGTCGTAGAGATCGGATCGCCTAACGAAGCGATCCCCTCCCCTGCCCTGCTCCCTTGCCTGCCGGCGGGTGATGCGAGCGCGGCCGAAGTGCCGCCGGCGGTCATCGACCCGCGCGGCGGTCAGGCGGCCTACGATGCGCTCGTGGCCGCGACGCGCTTGGCCCTCGCTGGCCAGATCGATGCTCTCGTCACCGCGCCGCTGCATAAAGCCGCCCTGTGGCGCGCCGGCCATCACTATCCTGGCCACACCGAGCTGCTCGCCGAGCTGTGCGGCGTGCGCGACTTCGCCATGATGCTCTATCTGCCCGCAGGCGAGCCACTGCGCGGGCAACACGGCCTAGGCGTGGTTCACGTCACACTGCACATGGGACTGCGTGAGGTCTTCGCGCATCTGAACACGCCTGAGATCCTGGCCAAGATTCACCTGGCCGATCATGTGCTCGAGCGGCTCGGCGCTGAGAGGCCCCGCATCGGTGTCGCGGCGCTCAACCCACATGCGGGCGAAGAGGGGCTGTTCGGCGATGAGGAGACGCGGCTGATCGAGCCGGCCGTGGCACAAGCCCGCGCGGAAGGGCTCGACGCCAGCGGGCCGCTCCCCACCGACACGCTCATGGTCAAAGCCCGCGACGGCGCGTTCGACGCCGTGGTGGCGATGTACCACGACCAGGGGCACATTGCACTCAAGCTGCTCGGCATGCACCGCGCGGTCAACGTGACACTCGGCCTGCCGATCGTCCGCACGAGCGTCGCCCACGGCACGGCGTTCGACCTCGCCTGGCAAGGCAAGGCGGAGACGAACAGCATGGTCGAAGCGGTTTGCGTGGCGGCGCAGTTGGCGAAGACGCGCGGAATGTGACGCGCGAAATGGTTTAAGCGGCTGTATTCAAGCGACCCTCGGCTTACCCTTCAGCGTAGAACGAGTGGGGCGATAGCGTTTTATCGCGGAGCCGGCGTTGACTGGGCTCTGCATCGTTGGGGGGAGGGGGGCAATGGTCGCTTGGTTGGCCGCTGCTTGGGCTGAGTTTCGCTGGGACGATGCGCTCGACATTGCGCTCTTCGCCGGCGTGCTCTATCTGCTGTTCGTCGTCGCCAGCCATCTGGTGAAACGGCAGCTTCGTTGGGCCCTGGCGGCGCTGGGCGCTGTCTACTTTGCCGCACATGCGCTCGACCTGTATCTAATGTCGCTCGTGTTCCAGGGGCTGTGGGCCGCACTGGTCCTGGGGCTGCTCATCGTCTTTCAAGACGATCTGCGGCGTTTCGTTCGTCGGGCGTCGGCGCAGCCGCTCTGGCCGTGGAGGCGAGCAGAAACATGCGCGTCGGCGGCCGAAATCGAACTGCTGGCCAAAACCGCCTTCGAACTCGGCGAGCAGCGTGTCGGCGCGCTCATCGTGCTGGCCGGGAGCGAGACGCTCGAGCAACTCGAGGGAGGAACGCCGCTCGAGGGGCGGCTGAGCCGTGCACTGCTGCACAGCATCTTCGATCCGCACTCCGCGGGGCACGACGGCGCGGCGATCATCGAACGCGGCCGCCTGATGCGATTCGGCGTCCATTTGCCCCTGAGTGACGATCCACACCGCTGGGGCCATCTTGGCACGCGCCACAGCGCCGGCGTTGGGCTCTCCGAACGTTCCGATGCGCTCACGATCATCGTATCGGAAGAACGGGCGAGCGTGAGCGTCGCTCGCGGCGGAGAGCTGACGACGATGTCGTCGGTCGCGGTCTTGCGCGCCTGCTTGGCCGAGCACCGGCGTTCGCCGCAGCATTCGCCCGTAGGTCAACGTATCGGTCCGCTACTGTGGCGTTCGCGCACCGCGGCGGCGGCGCTCGCCGTAGCGGTAGTGGCCTGGCTGCTCTTCGCCTATCGCCCGGGCATGGTCGAGCGGTCGTTCGTCGCGCCGATCGAATACGATCATCTGCCGCGCGGCCTAGTGGTCGACCGAACCGGCCCCATGCAGGCCCAAGTTACGCTGCAAGGCGCTGCGTCGGCCTTTCGCATGCTCGATCCCGGCGACCTCCGTATCCGCGTCGACGCCGCGGCAGCCGCGGCCGAAGGAAGCGGCGAGGTCCGGCTGCTCGAAGACGATGTCGAACGCCCGGCCGACCTCCACGTGGCCCGCATCGAACCGCGGACGATTCACTTGAGCTTCGAACGCCCAGACCACGCGGGCGACTGAGAGAGCCCTAATTCAGCCCTACCGCCGCCTCCGCGACAACAATCCTACTCCCCCCGGCGACTCGCCGGGGGCTAACTTCGGCGTATCCGAACCAATTAGCCCCCCGTCAATGACGGGGGGGAGTTCCACCGCAAATTTCGCCGCTCGCGGAGCAAGAAGTTGTTAGACGCTCTAAAGAAGTCCTTGCCTGCGTGGCTTCGCGCTGCGAGCCTGCTACAATCCGACTCGGCTTACTCAAGCATTCGGCGTCCGCACGGCAGGCGACCTGAACTTCTCGGCCCCTCGTGCGCGACGCGCGGCTTCTTGCCGAAGGAGAAGAGCGATGGCTCGCTTTGTAGGGCGGATGTCTGTGTTGCTGGCAGGTTGGTGCATGCTCGGCTCAACGCTCGCGGCGGACGAACTCTTGCCGCCGGTGCGGCTCACGGCCAACGGGCAAGTGATCGACACGGGACCGAATTGGGGACATAGCAGCCCTTGCCTAGAAGACGTCGATGGCGACGGCCGGCCCGATTTGGTGCTGGGCGATTTCGCGGGCAAATTTCGCATCTACCGCAACCTGGGCGATCAAACGACGCCCGAGTTCGCAGAGGCCGACTTTCTTCAGGCCGCGGGCGAGCCCGCTTCGGTGCGCATCTATTGCTGCGTCGGCTCGCAGCCAAGGTTCGTCGATCTCAACGGCGACGGCATTCGCGATTTCGTCAGCAATTCGTATGATCCGGGCACGTGCTTCTATTTTCGTGGCCGCGGCGATCACACGTTCGAAGCGAGCCAAGAGCTTGCCGATTCATCCGGCACGCCCGTGCGGACTGCTCCGCAACAGCAGCAAACCCAGCAATCGTTCGGCAGTTTCTACACGCCCGTCGACTGGGACGCCGACGGCGATTTCGACCTGCTGATCGGCTGCTTCGACGGCAATCTCAAGGTGCGCATGAACGACGGCACCGCAACGGCCGCGGCGTTTGCAACGGAGAACGTCGATGTGCAGGCCGATGGCGAGCCGCTCAAGGTGTCAGCCCACTGCTGCCCCACCGTGGCCGATTGGGACGGCGACGGCCTGTGGGACCTCGTCGTCGGCTCGGACGATGGCAGCGTGACCTGGTTCAAAAATGCTGGGAAGCCTGGACAGCCTTCGTTCGACGCGGGCCAGACCCTTGTGACCAAACACGACGGCAATGGCTACGACCTGTTCTACAAGAGCGACGCCGACGTGCGCCCAGGCATTCGCTCACAAGTCGAGGTCGCAGACATCAACGGCGACGGCAAACCCGATTTGCTCGTGGGAGACTTTTACACCGCTTTCGCGCCAAAGCCCGACCTCACGGCGGCTCAGCAAGCAGAACTCGCCGCGGCGATCGACGAAAACTCCGCGGCAGTGAAACTATGCGCGGACAAGATGAAGGCACTGCGAGAGGATTTCGCCCGGCGCTATCCCGGCGATGCGCTCTATTCCGACGAGGCCGACAAGGCCTGGACCGCGGAATACCGAGCATTGCGCGCGGGCGCGGAATACCAGCAGATGGAGGCCAGCGAGGCTGCCTTCGTTGACCGCATCCGCCCTTTGTTGGCTCGCACTCATGGCGATGGCCAAGCGCGTCACGAAATGGCCGTGCCGCATGGACACGTGTGGGTTTATGTGCAGAAGTAATCAACCGCCCGCGTCTCGGTGGGCGACCTGCGGCCAGCAAATCGGCCTCGTTTTTTTGCTTGCCGCCGCGGCAGCATTGCCGGCTTGCGCACCGTCGGAAGTTGGAACTCGGCAGAAGGCGCAGCGGTCAACGAAGTCCGAGGCGAAGCCGGCGCCCGTCGAAACAGCGTTGCAGGAGCGCCACGTCATCGGATCGCCCGTTTCAGCAACCTTGCGCCTGCCGAGCAGCGCCGTTCCAGACGCCCAGATTGAACTCGAAGTAGAGCTTTCGATCGATCCGCTCTGGGAGATCGGCGAACTCGCAACCACGTCGGGCCCGGCGGCCACGCGGCTTCAACTCGAGCTGCCGGTCGGAATCGAGGTCGTCGGAGCATGGCAAACGCCGACAACGATCCGTTCCGTAGCGCCCGACGGACACCGCGTCTACATTGGACACGCAAGCTTCAAGCAAACGCTCCGCGTTCATGCCGCGGCTCTGCCTGGCTCACACGAGTTGCATTGCAAGATCCAGTTCCAGGCCTGCAACGAACGCCAATGCTTGCAGCCGCAAGCGATCGAGTTGGCGTTACCGCTCGAAATCCGCGGCCGCTGAGCGCTACTTCCCCCCTGCCCCGCCCTGCTCGGGCTGGCCGCGTTTGAGAAAATCGTCGGTGACGTCGGAGATTTCCAGATCCGCCGGCGGGCGATACTCGAACTGCTGAGGATTGATTGGCTCGCCGATCCGCACGTTGAAGAACTCGAGCAACAGCATCACCTGGCGCTGCTCGCCGCGGGTGTATTCGATGCGGTAGGGGAACAGGTCGTCCTGGCCGATGACCAGCGAAACGCGGTCGGGAATATGCTGCGCGAGCTTCGTGAGGTCGGCGTCTTTGCCCTCGGCAATGGCCGCTTGCTGCTGCGGCAAGAACTGGACGAGCCGTGCGCGGTTCCAGGTGCCCTCGACCACCCACATGGGGATCGACTGCACGGCCGTCTGTTCGAGACCCGTGAACTCGCATTGGTCGACCAGGCCGATCAAGATCTGGGGAAGTCCGCCGGCCATGGGCACGCCGAGCGCTGCGCCGGCCGCGCTGGCTTGCTTGTCGCCAGCCTCGCGCGCCACCCGCCGTAGATCGACGCGCGTCAGCGACGGTTTGTCGCCCAGTGTGCGATGAACCCAGAGATGCGTCTTGTCGTTAACCTGCGTCAGCGTGCTCGGAAGATCGCCGATCTGCATCCGAAGCTCGAGGCGTGAAACTCGCTTGGGCCCCCTGCCCTGCTGCCAATACGCTCCGGCGCCCAGCATGGTGGCGCCGCGTAATTCGGCGCGATATCGCAGATTCGCCGACACCGCCGTGCGGCTCTGAATGGCCGCCGCGGCCTGCGCCACGATCCAGGCCGGGTCGTCGTGCCGAGCTTCAACCGCTGAACTCACCGAGATTTGCGTATTCCTCGGCCCGACGGCTGGCTGAGCCGACACCGTGCCTGCAACGCTCAGAACGAGCGCGAAAATAGGAAGTCCTGGCGGAGTTTGCGGCATTTTGTGGTTCTAGCGAATTTGCCAAAGAATCCCGTGAGGACCGTCCGACCAATAACTCTGCGGAACCATCTCGTCCGCTGGTGTCAAGACCAGCAACGAGCGCAGCCCGTGCCCGCGGCGGACTGCAAGGCCGCGGATTGTAGAAACGCATTGCATTCGGGTCCACGCCATTGGCTCGTCGCCGACAGCGGGGGACCCGGTTTGAAACCGACGGACGGACGCCCGAACCGCGGAACGATTCGCGCTCTCTGGCCGCGAGGACTGCCGACCCGGCTTTCCAAGCGGCCACAGCGCCAGGCTTGGGGGGAACCATGAGACACAGGAAGTTCTTGTTTGGATTGTGCGGCGCCACGCTGGCGACCACACTCGGCGCCCTTGGCTGCGTGGGTCGTCAGGGGCACCTGCCGCCCTCGCAGATGATGATGCACCCTGGACCGGGCGTTGACGGCCCGGGCCCAGGCGTCGTCGGCTGGCCCGATGAGGGCATGGCCACCGGCCGGACCTCGCAGGTCCTCTTCGCCGGTCCCGATAGCATGCAGGTGGCCTGGGACGTTGGCCAAGTCGGCGCCTTCGACTCGGAGCCGCTGGTCACGCCCGGCCGCTACAACTTCCCGCAGGGAGGCTTGTATCGCCTGAAGCTGACCAACATTCCGGATCGCGCGGGAGACGAGTTGTATCCCACGCTCGAGGTCGCTCCGGCCACGCCGCGCAGCGAAGCTTTCTTGGCGCACAACGCCGTGCCCATCCAGTTCTCGGAGGAAGACTTCGAGCAGGTGCGCACCGGCAATTTCGTGACCAAGGTCATCTACTTGCCTGACCCCGAGTTCCAAGAGCTGGCCCTGGCCGGCGTGGAAACGCTGGTCAGCACGCGTCTCGATCCGGGCGTCGACCCGATCGTCGAGGCCGATCGCCGCGGCGCCATCTTGGCCGTGCTCCGCTTGGGTAATAAAGACCTGACCACGCCTGGCGGCGGCGACGAAGCGCTGGCTGCTGGCATGGCCGGCATCGGCGGCATGGGCGGTGGCGGAGGTGGCATGGCCGGCGACGGCTGCGATGCCTTCGCGAGCTGCGGCCCTGGAGGCGCGGGTGCTAGCGGGCCGAGCCCGATCTCCGGCGTCAGCGCTCCCGAATGGGGCATGGCGATCTCGGGCACCCCGATCGGTCTGCCTGGTCCGCCGCACGTTCCGCTTGGTGTTCCGGCCGGTCTGCAGAAGCACGTCGTGAAGAACCACACTCACACGCGTCTGCCCGGCCCGGTCAAGAAGCAGGTCATTCACGTCAAGCAAACGCCGGGCATCAGCTACCCCGCTCCGGCCAGCCGCGCGTTCATCCTGGAACGCAACGTGAACCCCGAAGGCGGGCATCTGAAAAAGATGCTGCACCACAAGCACGCTGCCGACTGCTCGTGCGGCGAGTGCCAGTAGTCGCCTGACGGTACGAAGTAAGCTGGGCCTGCGGGCCTTCCCAGGAAGAGAAGCAGGCTCACCATGACAGTGACTCCCCAAGTCCGCCGCTCGCGTCGCACTCGTGCGGCGCGGGCGGCGCAGATTGCCGCCGCAGCGCTCGTGCTTGGTCTGGCCCCGCTCACGCCCGTGAGCGCACAGCCGGGGGTGCATTATCAGCACCAAGGCACGAGCATTCCGGGAGCGATTGGGCAGTGGCAACTCAGACGCGGGGGACCGCTGGCAGGGTACTTTCAGCCGGTCGAGATTCGAGCGCCCGAGGGGGCCATGGTCTCGATGGCCGACGGGGGCACGTTTGACGACGAGCGGCCGACGCCGCGCAGGGCAGGCCTGATGGTGGCGCCGGTCTATCGGATCAAGGTGACGCAGATTCCCTTCCGCGACGGCGAGGAAGTGTTTCCGACGATCGAAATCATCGATCGCACCTATCCGCCGCCGGGGCTGACCGATCAGTATCCGATTCCGATTGAGTTGACGCTCGCCGACTTGAACCTGGCCCTCGACGGCAAGTTCGTGACGCGGGTGATCTATGTGGAAGATCCCAACTACGCGTTACCGGTTCCCCAGGGCCGCGACGCGCAGCCCTGGCTCGAAGCCCCGCTCGGCTCGAACCCGCTGCAAGTGGCGGATGAGCTAGGGCGCCCGGTGGCGATCCTCCGCATGGGTGGTCGTGTGCCTGACCAAGGCGAGGTCGACGAGCAGTTCCTGTTTGGCTCGCCTCCGTTCGAAGAGATTGCGCCGCCTTCGAAGACGGCCGAGCCTTTGAAACGCGAGATTCAGCCCGTGAGTGCGCGGCAAGTGCTTTCCGGCATGCCGCGGGCCAATCGCCTGCGGTAGTTGTACTGTCTGCAAGTTTGGGCGGAGTTCCGCCGCTTTTCTCGATTCTCTTCTGCACGATTCGCGCTCGGAGACCTTTCCCATGCGTCGCCTGTGGGCTTGCCTGTTGCCGATCCTCTGGACGGCGAGCGTCGTAGCTCAAGAGATCGACGCCACGCCGGTCGGCTTTGGCCACCGAGCCCGTGCCCGCGCCGCGGCTGATTGTCCCGATGGCGGCCAGGTGATGGTGGGCGATGAAGAGGGCTTGGGCGTCGATGCCGATGGTCAGCCTTGGGCCCCGCCCGGATTTCGCCGGCCGTGGCCGCGCGACGAATACCTACACGATGGCGGCGACCGTGATCCGCGCGTCTATGTGCGCGACAACGACCAAATCGACGGCCTCGATCTCGAAGACACGATCATCCACGGCGACGCCAGCGATGGCACCAAGGTGGTGACGCCCAGCAATCGCGTGCATCTCTACGCGCCGCGTTTCGCCGCGGTGCGGCAGGTGGTGGGGTTGGTGGAGAACGAACAGCAAGACGCCCTGCGGGCCGTCGATCGACCGCTCGCGCCGATTCGACAGATCGACCGCCAGTTGGCGGCGACCAGCATTCAGCGCGAGCAGGCCGAGGGGCAGATCAGCCGCAAGCGCGTCACTATCTATCGCGGCCGCCAGTTCGACGACGGCCTCTCGTCGGCCGTGGCTCTCATGCGGGCCGACGAAGACTTCGCGGTCCACGAGAATCTCAAGATCATCAAGACCGGGAAGTACTCGCAGCGCGAGAAGGCTGCTGTGGTCGAAGGCGTGCAGGCCGCCGTGGTGTGGACTCACGATAAGGCGGTACAGGTGATCATCAATCACCAGGCCGCCAACGAGGTAGTCGGCGATCGCAAGGTGCAAGCGATCCACATCGTGGACACCTTTGGCCAGCCGAGCCTGCGCATCGTCAAGATGGCCTCGACCGACCATGCCCAACCAGGCGACGAGGTGGCGTTCACGCTGCGGTACGACAACGTGGGCGAGCTGTCGATTGGCAATGTCTCGATCGTCGACAACCTGACGACGCGGCTCGAGTATGTCGAAGGGAGCGCGGAATCGAACCGCCAGGCGTCCTTCGCCGTCGATCCGAATCAGGGCGACTCACTGGCTCTGCGCTGGGACCTGACGGAGCCCTTGGCGCCGGGCGCTGGCGGGGTGATCCGCTTCAAGTGCCGCGTGCGGTAGTGCGTCGATCGGGGCGGAGTTCGCTGGCCGCCGGTTGACACCTAAGCCGCAAAAACGCGACACTCGAACGACTCTCGCTACGTCGTTCCCCGGCACGCCGCTCCCATGTCGACCCTCCAGCCCCTGACTGCGCAGCTCGTTGGCCAACGCGTGGCCTTCCTCGGCAAGCTGGCCGGCATGTCGAAGCGCGACGCGCAGCAGCTCGTGCGCGAACAGGGAGGGCTGCCGCTCGAGCGCCCGGACGCTTCGGCCACCCTGCTGGTCTTGGGGGAGCATGAGCCCCTTCCCGCCTTGAGCGTGGTGGAAGGACTGGCTGGGCCAGTCCGCGAGGCGGTCGAGGCGGGCCAGATCGAGGCGGTGAGCGAGACCGAGCTCTGGCGGCGGCTGGGGCTCGTGGACCTCGAACACCATGTGCAGCGGCTCTACACGCCGGCCATGTTGGCCGAGCTGACCGGCGTCAACGTGTCGGTGGTCCGGCGCTGGCATCGGCTGGGGCTGATCCGCCCGGTGCGCGAGGTGCGCCGGCTTCCCTACTTCGACTTTCAAGAGGTCGCCGCGGCTCGGCAACTGGCCCAGATGCTCGCCTCCGGCATGTCGGCCCAGGCGATTCGCCGGCAGCTTGCTGCCCTCGCGCAGCGGATGCCCCTAGCCGAGCGGCCGCTCGCGCAGCTTTCGGTGATTCTGGAAGGCTCGGAGTTGCTGCTGCGTCAAGGCGAAGGGCTGCTCGACGCCGTCGGGCAGTACCGGTTCGACTTTGGCGCCGCCGATGCCCTGCCGATCAAAACGTTGCCCCCCGCGGCGGAAGCCGAGCCTGAGCCGGACCCGATCGAAAACTCACCGGCGGCGCTGATGCAGGCGGCGATCGATCTCGAAGACGCCGGCGACCTCGACGGCGCGATCGAGGCTTACCGCTCGGCCGCCGCGGCGGCGGGACCGAGCGCCGATCTGTGTTTCCGCCTGGCGGAGTTGCTCTATCGTCAGGGAGACTTGGCCGGCTCGCGCGAACGCTACTACGTGGCGATCGAACTCGACGAAGACCTCGTCGAAGCGCGGGCAAATCTGGGCTGCGTGCTGGCGGAACTCAACGACTACGAGCTGGCCGTCGCGGCGTTTCAAGGCGCCCTGGCCTTTCATCCCGACTACGCCGACGTGCATTACCAGCTCGGCCGCACGCTCGATGACCTCGGGCAATCGGGCGAGGCCGAAGTGCATTGGCGGCGATTCTTGGAGCTAGCCCCCGGCAGCCCCTGGGCCGACGAAGCACGCCTGCGGCTCGACGCGGCGGCGTTCGACGAGGAGCCGAGCCTGTGGGACGAGTGACAGGGCACCCGGCTGCGCTGACTTGGCGGATGAGCCCCGAAGGGGCGCCAGAAGTTAGCCAGGGGCGCAAGCCCCTGGAACCTCGTGCCACGCGCACATTAAGCCCTGAAAGGGCGACACAAAGACCCGGCGTGCGTTACTTTCGCCCTTCCAGGGCTCGTCTCCTGTTCGGCGCTGATACCAGGGGCTTGTGCCCCTGGCTAACGTCTGTCGCCCCTATCGGGGCTGAGGACCATGCTCAGCGTCGTGAGCCTAGTGGAGCCCCTCAATGACCTGGCTCGGCCTCGACATCGGCGGGGCGAACATCAAGATCGCCGACGGCCGTAGCTTCGCTCTCAGCCGCCCGTTTCCGCTTTGGCAACGCCCCGGCGACCTTGCTCAGGAACTCGCCGCCACGCTGGCGGCTTCGCCCGCCGCCGACTCGCTCGCCGTGACCATGACCGGCGAACTGGCCGACTGCTTCGCCACCAAGGCTGAAGGCGTCGCCGCGATCTGCGGCGCAGTAGCGCAAGCCGCGGCCGGTCGCGAAGTGCGCGTGTACGGCGTCGACGGGCAATTCATGTCGACCGAGGCCGCGATCGAGCGGCCGCTCGTCGTGGCGGCGTCGAACTGGCATGCCCTCGCCTGCTTCGCGGGGCAATATGTTCCGGCGGGGCGAGGGCTGCTCATCGACATCGGGTCGACGAGCGCGGACCTGATTCCGCTCGAAGCCGGAAACCCAGTCGGCCGTGGTTCGAACGACCCGGAGCGACTGGCAGCCGGCGAGTTGGTCTACACCGGCGTGCAGCGAACGCCCGTGTGTGCGCTCGTGCCGGCGCTGCCGTGGGCAGAGCGCGTTTGTCCGGTGGCGGCTGAGCTGTTCGCCACGACCTGGGACGCTTATCTCGTGTTGGGGGACTTGCCGGAGGAGCCTGAGAACCACCTAACGGCGGATGGACGCCCAGCAACGCGCGCATTGGCGATCGATCGCTTGGCGCGGATGATCTGCGCCGACCGCACGCTCTTCACAGCGCACGACGCCGAGCGCGCCGCGGCTACGATCAGCGCCGCGCAACTCGCCAAGCTCGGCATCGCCACGCGGCAGGCGATCGGCCGCACGCCACCTGATCGCGTCATTCTTGGCGGTCAGGGGGAGTTTCTTGCGCGCCGGCTGGTGCAGAAGCTCGGCTGGCAGCCGGAGGTCATCTCGCTGGCCGAGCGGCTTGGCCCTGCGGTGTCAGCATGTGCTCCCGCACATTCCGTGGCGGTGCTGGCGCGCGAGCGGCTGTCGTGAGCGCGATTGATGTTGGTCCAACACCCGCGACTACTTCGCCGCGGGTGGTCCGCGTGGGAGGCAGCCTGCTCGAAGATCCGCTGGTGCGCGACCACCTAAGAGCATGGCTCGCGCAGCAGCCGCCTGTGCCCAACGTGCTCGTCATCGGCGGCGGCCCCTGGGTCGAGGCGATTCGTGCGGCGTTCGCAATTCACTCTCTCACCGAGCGGGCGGCCCACTGGCTGAGCATTCGTGCGATGGGGCTGACGGCGCGGCTGACGCTCGAACTCTGGCCGGAAGCGACGCTGCTCACCGAGGTCGCTGAGGCGCGAGGCTGGCGTAAGGTTGATGCGCCGGCCATCTTTGACGTGCAAAAGCTGCTGGAATTTGACGCCGCATCGCCTGCGCGAGCATTGCCTCAGGACTGGAGCGTCACGAGCGATTCGATTGCCGCTCACGCTGCCCAGGCGATCGGAGCTAGCGAACTCGTGCTGCTCAAAAGCGCCCTGCCAACGCCCGGCGCGACCTACGCCCAAGCGGCAGAACAAGGGTACGTCGATCGCTGTTTTCCGGTCTCGGCTCGCTTGCTGCCTGGCGTTCGCTGCGTGAACCTGCGTGCCGCCAACTTTCCGGAATGCCTGCTGCGGGGCGAAGCAGCCTCGCCGCCGCGAGATATGTTACGATAGCCGCTAAACGCCCACAGTTCCCGCTCGCTCAGCTTCTCGAGGAGGACGTTCCCATGAGATTGCTCGCCTGTCCCGCGTTGCTGGTTACCCTTTCGTTCGCCGGCTTGGCCTGGGCCCAAGAAAAATCCGATCCGGCGGCCGACGACGCGGCTGCCCGTAAGGTCGTGGCCGAGGCAAAGGCCGAGACGCTGGACCAGAAGGCGCTCGAAAAGGAGTTTCAACAGACGATGACAGGCGCCACGCTAGTGGGGCACTTCACCGTCAGCGGCATGCCTGGCGGAGGTCCGCTCAAGGAAGAGCGATACAAGATCAAGAGCATGATGAAAGTCAGCGGCGATTGGTGGCTGCTCCTGACCGCGATCGAGTACGGCGGCAAGAAAGAGATCACCGTGCCGGTGCCGCTGCAGGTGAAGTGGGCCGGCGACACGCCTGTGATCACGCTCACCGACGTAAAGATTCCGCAGCTCGGCGCGTTCACGTCGCGCGTGCTCTTCTACAAAGGCGAATACGCCGGCACCTGGAGCGGCGGTGACCACGGCGGCCATCTCTTCGGACGAATCGAGCCAGCGAAGCCGGAGAAATAAACCGAACGGCGACGACACTCTCGTAGGTTATGCTTCAGCATAACGAAACGGTGACGAACCAACGGCCGTTGGCACTTCGAGCGCGCTCCGCTGCCCCGCCGCATACGGTCCCGCATCGGCGGTGATTCGCAGCCGATGGCCGTTGGCGTTTTGGGCGTGGTAGAGCGTTATGCTGAAGCATAACCTACGAGGCGGCTGCGGCGTCGCATGGCAGCCAGAGGCGGAACGTGGCGCCCTCCCCTGCCCTGCTGCAAACATCAATGTTGCCGCCGTGATCGGTGGCGATGCGCCAGGCCTTTGGCAAGCCGAAGCCAAGACCCCGGCCTGCTTCGCGACCTGAATAGAACGGATCGAAGATCAGGCGGATGTCTGCGTCAGGAATGCCTGGGCCGGTGTCGCGGATCTCGATGACTGCCTGATCTTGCCCCGAGTCTTGGGAGAGCGTGAGCGACAGCTCGACTTCGCCCCCCTGCCCTACGGCCTCGAGCCCGTTTTGCACGAGAGCGCCAACTGCCACGCGAAGCTGCGTCGGATCGGCGCGGACGGTGACTTCAAGCTCGCCAGGATGAAAGCCAAGCGCGGTCCCCTGCTCCTCCGCGAGCGGCGCGAACTGGGTGAGCACCTCCGTCAGCAGCGCGGCCACTTCGACCGTTTGCCCCGCTGGCGATTGCGGCCGCGCAAACAGCATCAAGTCGGCCAGCATCTCATGAGCGCGAAACGCCTGGGCATTGATTGACGCCAACTTGCGCCGGCGCTCGGGATGCGTTTCGTCGACCAGCAGGCTCTGCGCGCGGCTGGCGATGTTGGCCAGCGGATTGTTGATCTCGTGCCCGGCGCCATAAGCGAAGGCCTTGAGCGCGGTGAGCTTGGCGTCGCGCAGCGCGCTCTCGAAAGCGAGCTCGAGCACATCGAGCCGCGCCTGAGTGGCGCAGAGTCCCGGCAAGCAGCTCGCCCAAGTAGGCGCAAGCGCCTGCCAGCGGACCACGTAGTCGGGGATTCGCGCCTGCCACTTCGCAGCGCGACTTACGAAGAGCGTTTCATCAAGCGACAGCGCGCAGCGATCTAGAACGAATCGCGCACGGGCGGCGACATCATCCCCGCCCTGCGACGCTGGCAGCACCAGCGCCAGCCAAATGGCCCGCGCCCCGGCTTCGGCACTCGCGCCATCGACCAACTCGCGCACGCAAGCCGCCGACGCCCAGGCCAGCGCCGATTCAACCGCGGAGACCGCTTCCTGCCCAACGGCCGACGGCGCGCTGTGAACGCCCGTTCCGAGGACCGGCAACTCCTCAGCCAGCCAGGTCCCCATCTCGTCGGCGGTC
>JAESFN010000856.1_pt1 | contig 19556 bp, 23 predicted proteins | sample 9269411 | NCBI WGS metagenome assembly JAESFN01 (sample SAMN14505399, study PRJNA617100) | algae metagenome | isolation source: Iphinoe sp. HA4291-MV1 and co-occurring heterotrophs from trail next to... | place: USA: Maunawili Falls, Hawaii | collected 2009-07-25
TGGCTGACGATGCCGAAGCCCGGCAGGATCATGATGTAGACTTCGGGGTGGCCGAAGAACCAGAACAGATGCTGGTACAGCACCGGGTCGCCGCCGCCCGACGCGTCGTAGAAGGTGGTGCCGAAGTTACGGTCCGTCAGCAGCATGGTGATGGCGGCTGCGAGTACCGGCAGCGCCAGCAGCAGCAGGAACGCGGTGACGAGCACGGACCACACGAACAGCGGCATCTTGTGCAGCGTCATGCCCGGCGCACGCATGTTGAAGATGGTGGTGATGAAGTTGATCGCGCCCAGGATCGAGCTCGCGCCCGCAAGGTGGAGCGACAGGATCGCCATATCGACCGCCGGCCCCTGGCTGCCCGATGTCGAGAGCGTCGGATAGACCGTCCAGCCGGTGCCGGCGCCGTTTCCGGTGCCGCCCGGGAAGAAGGACGAACCGAGCAGCAGCAGGAACGCGGGGACGAGCAGCCAAAACGAGATGTTGTTCATGCGTGGGAACGCCATGTCGGGCGCCCCGATCATGATCGGCACGAACCAGTTGCCGAAGCCGCCGATCATCGCCGGCATGACCATGAAGAACACCATGATCAGGCCGTGGGCGGTGATCAGCACGTTCCACAGATGATAGGCCTGGTCCATCGTCGCGCCGGGGCCGTCCATCATCTGCGCCCAGGTCTGCAGATACTGGACGCCGGGATGGGCGAGCTCCAGCCGCATCAGGCCGGAAATGCCGCCGCCGATGATCCCCGCGATGATCGCGAAGATCAGGTACAGCGTGCCGATATCCTTGTGGTTGGTGGACATGAACCAGCGGGCGAAGAAGCCCGGCTTGTGGTCCGCGTCGTGGTGCGCATGATCGTGCGCGTGGTCGCCTTGGAAATGGGCGGGGGTGGCTGCGATATCGGTCATTGTCTTACTGCTTCCCGTTGGCGGTCGCGCCTTGAGCGTCGGTGGGCGGTGTGGCGGTGCCGGCGGAGGCGGTGTCGGCCGTGGGAGCGGTTGGCGCCGGCGCCGCCAGCGGCTTCGGCGCGCTGCCCGGCATCGTGCCGCCCTTCGATGCGACCCAGGCCGCGAATTTCTCCGGCGACACGACCTCGACCGCGATCGGCATGAAGGCGTGGCGGGCGCCGCACAGTTCAGAGCATTGGCCGAAATACACGCCTTCCTTCTCGACCTTGAAGCTCATCTCGTTGATGCGGCCCGGGACGGCGTCCAGCTTGGCCCAGAAGGCAGGAACGGCGAAGCTGTGGATCACGTCGTTGGAGGTGGTCAGCACGCGGATCTCGCGGTTGACGGGGATCACCAGCCGGTTGTCGACCGCCAGCAGGCGCGGGCCGTCGGCGTCGGTGCGCGGGCGGCTGCCATTGGTCGGCTTGTCCTGCAGCATGTTCGAGACGACCTCGAACCCGCCATTATCCGGATATTGATAGGTCCAATACCATTGGTTGCCCGTCACCTTGATGGTCAGCGCGTCCTTGCCGGCCGGCTTGAACTGGGCGGCGAGCAAGCTGATCGATGGGACCGCGATCGCGACCAGGATCAGCACCGGCACCAGCGTCCAGATCACTTCGATCACGGTGTTGTGCGCGGTGCGCGACGGGTTCGGATTGGCCGAACGGCGGTAGCGCACCACCACCCACAGCAGCAGCGCCAGCACCAGCAGCGAGATCGCGAACATCATCGGCACCAGGATGTAATCGTGCATCCACAGCGCCTTGCGGCCATTGGGCGTGACCTGATCCTGAAGATGGATCGCCTCATCGACCGGCATGCCGATGCCGGCGACCGGCGGCGTTTCCGGGGTCGCGGCGGCCTTGGGAGCGGCAGCGGGTGCCGTGGCGTTCTCAGGCGTCACGGCGAGCGCGACGGAGGTCGCGGCCGGCGCGGGCGCTGCGGTGTCCTGCGCGATCGCGGCGGGCGCGAGCGCCAGTCCGAGCGCAAGCAGGAGGGTTTGGGCGAGCTTCATAGGCGTCCTGTTCTGTCCCTAGGCCGCATGCGAGATTTAGCGCCTGCGATGACCATTCTGGTAGCGATTTGGGCGGGCTTATAGGCGCGGTTTCCCGCTGTCTCAAGCGTTAGCGGCCCTTGTAATGTGCATTGCGGTTTCCGCCATCCCCGCTTATCGCACCGGCTCATGACCGATGACGAGGTTTTGGCGGAATTCCGGGCTGCCGAGGCCCTTCTGGAAGGCCATTTCATCCTTTCCTCCGGCCTCAGAAGCCCGCGCTACCTGCAGTGCGCGCGGGTGCTGATGAACCCGGCGCGCGGCGCCAGGCTCGCCGAGGCGCTCGCCGCCAAGCTGCCCTCGCACATCCGGAGTCGCATCGACGCGGTGGTGTCCCCGGCGATGGGGGGCGTGATCGCGGGTCAGGAGATGGGCCGGGCGCTGGGCGTGGACGCCATGTTCCTGGAAAGGCCGACCGGCACCTTCGAACTGCGCCGGGGCTTCCGCTTGAGCGCAGGCCAGCGCGTGCTGATGATGGAAGATGTCGTCACCACCGGCCTGTCGTCGCGCGAAGCGATCGCCGCGATTCGCGCCGCTGGCGGAGATGTGATCGCGGCGGCATCGCTGGTCGATCGTTCCAACGGCAAGGCAGATCTCGGCGTCCCCTTCTTCCCGCTCATCCGGATCGACGTGCCGAGCTACGAGGCGGACAAGATCCCGCCCGACCTCGCCGCCATCCCCGCGATCAAGCCGGGCAGCCGCGCGGTTTGATCGATCCGGGTCTCCCACGCCGCTCATCCCGAGCGAAGTCGAGGGACGCTCTGCCTGTGCGTTCAGTGGGCAAAACATGCTGAGATTGGGCGTCAACATCGATCATGTCGCGACGATCCGCAACGCGCGGGGCGGGGCGCATCCTGACCCGGTCGCGGCGGCGCAACTGGCCGCGCAGGCCGGTGCGCAGGGCATCACCGCTCACCTGCGCGAGGATCGCCGCCACATCACCGACGACGATATCGCCCGGCTGATGCAATCGATCGCGCTGCCGCTGAACCTGGAAATGGCGGCGACACCGGAAATGCTGGCGATCGCGCTGCGCCATCGTCCCCACGCCGCCTGCATCGTCCCGGAAAAGCGCGAGGAACGGACGACCGAGGGCGGGCTGGACGCCGACGGCCACCGCGCCACGCTCGGCCCGATGGTGGCGCGGCTGTCGGAGGCCGGCATCCGCGTCAGCCTGTTCATCGAACCCGATCCGCGCCAGGTAGAAGCGGCGATCCGGCTGAAAGCACCGGTCGTCGAGTTCCACACCGGACGCTACGCGCATCGTGACGGCGATGCCCGCGCCGAGGAACTGCGCCGCATCACCGACTGCGCCGCGCTCGCCGTCAAGAACGGGATCGAGCCGCACGCCGGCCACGGCCTCACCTTCGACAATGTCGTCCCCGTCGCGGCCATTCCCCAGATCGCCGAACTGAACATCGGCCATTTCCTGATCGGCGAGGCGATCTTCATCGGCCTGGAGGAAAGCGTGCGGCGGATGAAGGTGCTGATGGAAAGCGCGCGGTGATCGTCGGCCTTGGCTCCGATCTTTGCAATATCGAGCGCATCCAGGCCTCGCTCGACCGCTTCGGCGAGCGGTTCGAGAAGCGGGTGTTCACCGATACCGAGTGCGCCAAGGCGGCCAAGCGGCCCTTCACCCGCGCCGGCACCTACGCCAAGCGCTTCGCCGCGAAGGAAGCGTTCTCCAAGGCGGTCGGCACCGGCTTCAGGCGCGGCGTGTACATGAAGGATATCGGCGTCGTTAACGCACCGTCAGGCAAGCCCACCTTAAAGCTGGAGGGCGGCGCCAAGGCCGCGCTCGACGCGCTGGTGCCGGCAGGGCATAAGGCGGAGATTCATTTGACATTGACCGACGATCACCCTTGGGCGCAGGCGTTCGTCATTATCGAGGCGGTGCGTTTGTGAACGGAACGGATCAAGTGAGCGACGGCGACAATGTGCAGGAGACGGCGGTGCCGCAGAAAAAAGGCACCGCCTGGGTCGCCGAGGCCAAGGGTATTTTCTGGCTGATCCTGGCCGTGCTGGGTTTTCACAGCTTCATCGCCAAGCCTTTCTACATCCCGTCCGAATCGATGATGCCGGGCCTGCTGGTGGGCGATCGGCTGGTCGTCACCAAATATCCCTATGGCTGGTCGTTCGTCTCGCCGACCTTCCACCTTTTGCCCTATATGCATGGGCGCCTGTTCGGGCGGATGCCGGTGCGCGGCGACGTCGTCATCGTCTCGCCGCCGGGCGAGAAACAGGATTATATCAAGCGTGTTATCGGCCTGCCGGGCGATAGGCTCGAGATTCGCGGCGGCACCGTCATCATCAACGGGGTGCCGGTGAAGCGCAGCCAGCCGGTTCCGCGCCTGATCCCGGTGGATGAGAACGCACCGTGCAGCGACCTGCAATTTCCCGGCCGGCTCGTCACAGGGCCGGACGCCAAGCCCTATTGCGAACTGCCGATCGTGCACGAGGTCCTGCCCAATGGCCGCGGCTATGACACGATCGAGCTGGGTGCGAGCCGCACCGACGATTACGCGCCGATGACGATCCCGGCCGGCCACCTATTCCTGATGGGCGACAATCGCGATCGATCGGCCGACAGCCGCGTGTCGCTGGCCGAAGGCGGGCTGGGCGGGCCGGTGCCGTGGGAGAATATCGGCGGCCGTGCCGAGTTCCTGACTTTCTCGCTCGATGGCACGGCGGAGTGGTACAACCCGATCAGCTGGATCGAGGCGCTGCGCGCCGGCCGCGCCGGCACGTCGCTGCATCCGCAAGAGGATAGCGCGCGGTGAGCGATACCGCTCCCGTTACCGAACCCGCCCCCAATGAAATGCGCGATCCGCTCGTCCGGGCGGAGCTGAAGCGCGCCGCCGTCTGGTTCGGCCTCGCCATCGCGGTCGCGCTGATCGTGCTGCTGATCCAGCCGCTGATGCTGGTCTTCGCCAGCCTGGTCTTCGCGTCGATGCTGGACGGGGGCGCGCGGCTGCTGGGGCGAATCACGAAACTGCCGCGCGCGCTGCGGGTCGGCATCGTGCTTTTGGGCGCGGTCGCGTTCGTGCTTGGCGTGATCTATCTCACCGGGGTCCAGGTCTCCGCGCAGTGGACCCAGCTGCAGGCGACTTTGCAGTCGCAGGGTGCGCGGCTGGTCCATTGGCTTTCGGGCATGGGCGTGATGCCGGCCCAAGCCGATCTGATGTCGTTCGGCCGCCAGCTGCTCGGCTCGGTCGGCAAGCTGACCGGCTATGTCGGAACGGTCTTCGGCATCGTCTCCAGTGTTTTCCTGATCCTGGTGATCGGGCTGTTCATCGCCCTGGAGCCGCAGCTGTATCGGCGCGGCATCGCCTGGCTGGTGCCGAGCGACCAGCGTCCGCACTTCCAAGTCACGATCGAGCGCATGGCGCACACGATGCGGCGGCTGATGGCCGGGCGGCTGGTCGGCATGGTGTTCGAAGGCCTGCTGACCTGGATCGCCCTGTCGATCGTCGGCGTGCCGATGGCGCTGCTGCTCGGCATCCTGACCGGCGTGCTGGCCTTCATTCCCAATATCGGCGCGTTCGTCAGCGGCATTCTGATGGTCGCGGTCGGCTTCAGCGCGGGCGTCGATACCGGGCTTTGGGCGATCGTCACCTATTTCGTGGTGCAGACGTTCGACGGCTATGTCGTCCTGCCCTATGTCGCGCGCAAGACCGTCGACATGCCGCCCGCCATCACGATGAGCGCGCAGATCCTGCTCGGCTCGCTGCTCGGCTTCATGGGCCTGCTCCTCGCCGATCCGATCACCGCGATGATCAAGGTGGCGCTGGAACGCAGCTCCGAACGGGAAGAGGAAAAGGCGGAGGTGGGCGCTTAGCGCCCGCCCGGGGCTCCCGGACCGCCGGGTCCCCCCATCTGCTGCTGCATCTGCATCTGCTGGAGCACCTGCATCGGCAGGAATTCCAGCAGATCGACGTCGAAGACGAGGACCGAGTTGGGCGGGATCGCGCCGCCGGTGTCGCGGTCGCCATAGCCGAGCTCGGGCTTGATCCAGAGGCGGTATTTGCCGCCCTTCTGCATCAGCTTCAGCCCTTCGGAAAAGCCGGGGACGACCTGCGCAACCGGCAGCGGCGCGCGCTCATTCTGGTCGAACACCGTGCCGTCGCGCAGCGTGCCTTTATACTTGATCAGCGTCACATCGGCATCGGTCGGATGCGCGCCGGTGCCGGCCTTCAGCACCTGATATTGCAGCCCCGAAGCGGTGGTCTGCACGCCCGGCTGCTTGGCGTTCCAGGCGAGGAACTGATCGTTGGTGCCGGTCTGCGCCCGCGCGGCGCCGGTGCCGCACACCGCCAGCAAAATGGCGGCGATCAGCGCAACCGCAAGCCCGCCCCAGAGCATCACGAGTACCCGGCGCGGCGTGGGTTCGATCGGCACGGCGGTCACGTTCGACATGGGCAGGCTCCGGATATCAAGGTCGGCGTATCTGGCATCAAAACAAAAGCCCGTCCATGCCGGGCATGAACGGGCTTCAAAAACGGGACTGAAGAGACGTCTTACTTGACGCCGTCACGCTCGGCGCGCTTGCGCTCCAGCTTGCGCGCGCGGCGGATCGCGGCGGCGCGCTCGCGGGCGCGCTTCTCGGACGGCTTCTCGTAATGACGGCGCAGCTTCATCTCGCGATAGACGCCCTCGCGCTGCAGCTTCTTCTTGAGCGCGCGCAGGGCCTGGTCGACATTGTTATCGCGAACGAGAATTTGCATAAACCGTCAGTCTCCGTGTCTCTTCAGCAGCGGTCGCGGCCGTGCACCAGCCGATATGATCGCCAATCAATAGCTATTGGTTCGTCGCAGACAGGGCCTGCGCCGTTGCGCGGCCTCTAACACCGGTCCCCCGAGTCGACAAGCAAAAAGCCCCGCCGGTGAAGACGGGGCCTTGTGGTCGGCGGTGCGAAGCCGTCAATAATTCTGCTGGCGTTCGTACAGCGACTTATAGTGCTGGATGCGGGTCACGCGCAGGCCCGGCATGCCGGAGCGATCGACCGCGCGCTGCCAGGCGGCGAATTCCTCGACCGTCAGGCTGTAGCGCTCGCACACTTCGTCCACGCTCAGCAGGCCGCCGTTGACCGCGGCCACGACTTCGGCCTTGCGCCGCACCACCCAGCGGGTCGTGCTCGGCGGCGGCAGCGTGTCCAGCGTCAGCGATTCACCAAGCGGGCCGATCACTTGCGCGGGGCGGATTTTCTGGTTCTCGATCATTCTTATCCTCAAGCAACACCGGCTCTTTTTTGGGTGGGAGCCTCGAACGCGACACGAGTCTTATCGGGGATCGGGTTCAGGAACCTTGAAACCTGTCGGTAAACACGGGCGTCATGTTCCTTTCCCGGGCGTGAGCAGGGCCGCCACCCCGCTGTTGAAGCTGGCCGCGCCCGCGGCGCCCTTGCGGCGGCGCCTGCGGTCTCCGAACAGCTCGACCAGAGAAACGGCAGAAACCGGCCCGGCTTCAGCGGCGGCGATCACTTGGGCGGTCGGACTCGCCGATTGCCGCGCCACCGCCACCGCCACCAGAGTGGCGAAATCCGGCCGCACCGGGCTTGCCCGCCGCGTCCAGTCCGCCAATGCCAGATCGTGCTTCAAACCTGTCCCCTCTCGATAGGGGCCGGTCTAACCCGTTGATGCTGAAGCCCCGGTAAAGGCGAATGGTGGATTTTGGTAACACATCGGCAGCTTCTTGCCGGTCGGGTGACGCAAGGCGCCCGAGCCCCTATATGCGCGCCCGATGCAGGCCGATTTTCAGCTAGGCCCCGACCTCGAGGGCAAGCGCATCGTCGTCGCGATGTCGGGCGGCGTCGACAGCTCGGTCGTGGCCGCGCTCGCCGCGCGTTCGGGCGCGGAAACGATCGGCGTCACCCTCCAGCTCTACGATCATGGCGAAGCGGTCGGCCGCGCCGGCAGCTGCTGCGCCGGGCGGGACATTCGCGACGCCCGCGCCGTCTGCGACCGGCTCGGCATCGCCCATTATGTCTTCGATCACGAAAGCGCCTTTCGCACATCGGTGATCGACCAGTTCGCCGACGAATATCTCGCCGGCCGCACTCCGATCCCGTGCGTGCGCTGCAATATGGGCGTGAAGTTCACCGATCTGTTCCGGCTTGCCCGCGATCTGGGCGCGGACTGCCTCGCCACCGGCCATTATGTCCGCCGCGTGGAGGGCAAGGACGGCCCGGAACTGCACCGCGCCGCCGATCCCGCGCGCGACCAGAGCTATTTCCTGTTCGCCACCACGCCGGACCAGCTCGACTTTCTCCGCTTTCCGCTTGGCGGCATGCCCAAGCCCGAGGTCCGGGCGATCGCCGCTGAGATCGGGCTGGGCGTCGCCGCCAAGCCCGACAGCCAGGACATCTGCTTCGTGCCGGACGGCGACTATGCCCGGCTGGTGAAGAAGCTGCGGCCGGAGGCGGAGACGGACGGCGAGATCGTCGACCTCGCCGGCCGCGTGGTCGGCCGCCACAAGGGCCTGACCCACTTCACCGTCGGCCAGCGCAAGGGCCTGGAGATCGGCGGCCAGGCCGAGCCGCTCTACGTCGTCCGCCTCGACGCCGCGCAGCAGCGTGTGATCGTCGGCCCCAAGCGCGCCCTGGCGGTCAGTGCCGCCCGCCTGTCCGACATCAACTGGTTGGGCGGAGATTATCGGGGCGAAATGACCGCCAAGGTCCGCTCCCTCGCCAAACCCGTCCCCGCGATACTAGACGGCGACCGCGTGGTGTTTTCAGCGCCAGAATACGGCGTCAGCCCCGGCCAAGCCGCCGTCCTCTACGCCAGCGACCGCGTGCTGGGCGGGGGCTGGATCGAGGAGACGGAGGCAACGAAGGTGGCGCCGGCAGCTTAAAGTCTTGAACCGATCTGGTTCATTGTTCTTGATTTGTTTCCAGCAAAATGATAGCCTCTTTCGCCCAAACATGGAGGGAAGGGATGACCGATTCGGCGCACGGCGGTCGCAAGATTAGCGCATTCGAATATTGGCTGCGCACCGGCCGCCGCGCGCCTGTCCAATACAAATTCAACGGCTGGCACGATCCCGACGACGGAAAGTTCACGTTCAAGGGTAGTGGCAACTATTTCGGGCAAGGCAGTTCCGGCGGTGAACGCCTCACGATGGCGCAACCGCCAAAACCAACGCCGCGACGGTCGGATCGCGGTGACGGATCGTGGCTGGGTGGCGGTTTTACTGGTGGAGGTGGCGGGAGTTGGGGCGGCGGTGGAGCAACCGGGCCTGGCTGGGAGACGCCTGATGAAAGACGTGCACGCGAACGCGGACGAGTCGCGCCGGCAACAACTCAGAAGTTGGGCGCACAGGGTCAGACGCCGACCTTGGGCGCACCTGCTCTGCAACCGAAGGCGCAGACGCAATATGCGGTTCGCAAGGGTGATTCCTTGTCGTCAATAGCGCGGCTCGAAGGCGTGACGATAGATCAGCTCATAGCGGTCAATAGCATTTCCAATCCAGACATGATCAAGATTGGCGGCATGCTAACGGTCCCGGCTCGGAACGGCTCAGCGCCAGGCTGGGTTTCGGTCCAGGCTAAAAATCTAACATTCGAGGTTGACCAAGCTGGTCGCACGCGCATCGCGCGCGGTACTCTAGGGCAGGAGGGAAGCGGAAGATCGAAGACGCTCCAGGCTCAAGCGGGAAGGCCGGACCGGCAACCGACCGATGACGGCGGCCACATCATCGCCTCCAGATTCGGCGGCCCAAGAATGGCTTATAACCACTTTGCCCAAGACGCCGCTTTCAACCGCGGGGCGTATCGCGCGCTGGAGGACATCTGGGCGAAAGCTCAGAACGGAGGCAAGCAAGTGTCAGTGCGCGTCAATCTCGGATACGCTAACGGGTCCAGAAGGCCGGACGGTTTGCAGGTGGAATGGGAGGTCGGGGGCAATCGACGCAGAACCGAATTCGCAAATCGGGCTGGAGGGCGTCATGACTGAGTTGCCGAATTCGGAACTAATAGAGAAATTGGCTGCGAAGCTGGCGGCTCGAGGCCAGCGTACGGGGAGCGCGGCAATCCTGCACGCTGAAGGTGGTGACAATTGGGCGGGCGGCTCGATTTTCGTAGATGGCCCAAGAGCGATTGAATGGATCAGCCCTGACAATGGAGAGTTGCAGCTGATCATGCGCTTATGGGATAGGACGCCCGCCAACAAGAAATGGCGCGGCATCACCATGCTCGTCATTGGCGATGAATTTCGCATTGAGTTCGACTATGGCGAAGGCTGGTCCGAAGACGAGGACGAAGGCGATCGCCGGCTGCCGATTGTGCGTGCGCATTTCGGAGACAAGCCGATCTATTATCCGCCGCTGGAAGATGCGGGGTCTCGGCAGTGAGCGTACCTACCGCCTGATCTCATACGCCGTCCCCTTGAACGCGTCCGGCTGGCAGCCGAGCAGGGGATCGAAGCGGGTGGTGCGGCTGGCGAGGAGGGGGACGCTGGCGGTGACGCTTTTCTCCGCCGCGTTTTCGGAGAGGCGGATCAGCTCCATGCCGGGCTCGAAATCCTTGCGACAGTCCTTCAGCGGGCGGTTGCCGATATAGCGGCATGCGCAGCCGACGCGTGCGGCATAGGCCGTGCCGAGCTCCAGCTGCGGCCGCATCGCGCGGGCGTAGAGCAGGCCGGCGGCGATGAGGGCGATGGCGATCGCCAGTGCTGACCACAGAGCCACTCGCTTGCGCGCCATTTTCCCCTCCCGCGTCACCCCGGCGGAGGCCGGGGTCCAGCTTCTTCTTTCTTACATTGGATGTGGCGGACAGAAAGTAGAAGCTGGATACCGGCCTTCGCCGGTATGACGGCGGGGAAGACGGGAGTGGACTGGTCCAATCAAACCGCGCATCCTCCCGGCCATGCTCCGCGCCGCGCTCGCCGCTTTGCTTCTCCTCGCCGTCCCCGGCACCGCCGCCGAGGCCGCCGACCCGACCGCGCCGCTGTTCGCGCCCGTGCACGACGATACGCGCGCCGTGATGCTGGTCGTCGACGGCCAGACCGTCCGGAAACATTACGCCCCCGGCTATTCGGACGCCAACCGCTTCATCAGCTGGTCGATGGCGAAGAGCGTGACGGCGATGCTGGTCGGCGCACTGGTGGCGGACGGAAGGCTGCGGCTCGACGCGCCCGCGCCCGTCGCGGAGTGGCGGAACGACGCGCGGCGCGAGATCACGCTGCGGCAATTGCTCAACATGTCATCGGGCATCCGCCATATCGAGGTCGGCACGCCGGTCGAGAATAGCGACACGAACCAGATCCTGTTCGTCAGCGGCACGAACGGCATGGCGGCGCGGGCGATCGCGCGGCCGCTGGCGCACCGGCCGGGCATGCATTTCCAATATGATTCGCTGACCTCGCTGCTGCTGTCTGAGATCGTGACGCGCACGCTGACACCCAGCCGCGACCCGCGCGTGCGCGCCGAAGCCTATCGCCGCTTCGCCGAGGACCGGCTGTTCCGTCCGGCCGGCGTCACTTCCGTCTTTCTTGAGTTCGACGGCGCCGGCACCCAGATCGGCGGTTCGATCATCCATATGACCCTGCCCGATTGGGCGCGGCTCGGCCGGCTGCTGGTGGACGGCCGGAACGAGAGCGGACAGCAGGTGATCGCGCCCGCCTGGCTCGTCTTCATGAAGACGCCCGCCGCGACCAACCCGCGCTATGGCGGCCAGGTCTGGCTGTCGCCGAACGGCCTCGTCTCGATGCGCGGCCATCTCGGCCAGTTCGTCTTCGCGGGCGCGCGGGACGGCCACACCGCCATCCTCGTCCGCCTCGGCAACACCCGCGAGGACAAGCTCGATTCCGTCGTCCCGATCTACGAGCGCATCACCGAAGAGGCGCTGGCGGCGCGCTAGTCCTCAACCGCGCTTCGCCGGCGCCGCCGAGCATTCGCCGATGCGGTTGCCCTGGGTTTTCATCTGCATCTTCATCGACTGGCCGCCCGTCGCCATGTCCATCGTCGCGGTGATGTTATAGCTGCGCGGCGCATAGTCGCCGTCCATCGTCATCTTCATTTCGCCGCCGGCCTGGCCGGGGCAGGTCATCGTCGCGTTGATCTTTCCGCCCTTCATTTCGAAGCTGTCATATTTGCATCGGCCGCTATTCTGTCCGGCGAAGATGTTGGGTTTCTGGACATCTTCCGGCTTGATGCACTGGAAGCTGCTGGCTGTGCGCTCCACCATGTTCTTCATCTGCGCGCGGGCGCCGTCTGGAAGCCCTTCCGAATGCAGCACTTTCATGCTGGTGATCAGCTGCCATTGGCCGGGCTCCAGCTTCGTCTCGCTGCCCGCCGCGCCCGCTCCGGCCGCCTTCGCCGCGTCGGCGACCTGCTCGGGCGTCGCGTTCTTCAGCTTGACCTCAGGCTCCTTGTTGCAGGCGCCCAGCGCCAGCAGCGCGATCGCGACGGTCCGTTTCATGGCTTTCCTCCCCCAGGCCTGTCGCGGCGTTGCGACGGCGGTTGCGCGGGACCATATCGTCAAGCGATGGCGATTCAAATCCGCACCACTCTCGAGGAGCCGGAAACCGGCCAGAGCTTCATTCCGCACAAGCCCAGCCGGCCCGAGAAATCGGAAGGGGGCAAGGCGTTCAAGCTCGTCTCCGATTACGAGCCGGCGGGCGACCAGCCGGGCGCCATCGCCGAGCTGACGGAAGCTGCGCTACAGGGCGAACGCGATCAGGTGCTGCTGGGCGTCACCGGCTCCGGCAAGACCTTCACGATGGCCAAGGTGGTCGAAAAGCTGCAGCGTCCGGCGCTGGTGCTGGCGCCCAACAAAATCCTCGCCGCCCAGCTCTATGGCGAGTTCAAGAGCTTCTTTCCCGACAACGCGGTCGAATATTTCGTCAGCTACTACGATTATTACCAGCCCGAGGCCTATGTCCCGCGGTCCGACACCTACATCGAGAAGGAAAGCTCGGTGAACGAGGCGATCGACCGGATGCGCCACTCGGCCACCCGGGCGCTGCTGGAGCGCGACGACGTGCTGATCGTCGCTTCCGTCTCGTGCCTCTACGGCATCGGCTCGGTCGAGACCTATTCGGCGATGATCTTCGATCTGAAAAAGGGCCAGACGGTCGATCAGTCGGAGATCATCAGGAAGCTCGTCGCGCTCCAGTACAAGCGCAATGACCAGGCGTTCGCGCGCGGCAATTTCCGGGTGCGCGGCGACAATCTGGAGATTTTCCCGTCGCACTATGAGGACAGCGCCTGGCGGGTCAGCTTCTTCGGCGACGACATCGAGGAAATCGTCGAATTCGATCCGCTGACCGGCAAGAAGGCCGCGAGCCTCGATTATGTCCGCGTCTATGCGAACTCGCACTATGTGACGCCCGGTCCCACGCTCAAGCAGGCGAGCGAGGCGATCCGGCACGAGCTGGCCGAACGGCTGAAGGAGCTGGTCGCCGAAGGCCGGCTGCTGGAGGCGCAACGGCTGGAGCAGCGCACCAATTTCGACTTGGAGATGATCGCAGCCACCGGCTCATGCGCCGGAATCGAAAATTATTCGCGCTTCCTGACCGGCCGCCTCCCCGGCGAGCCGCCGCCGACTTTGTTCGAATATCTGCCCGAAAACGCGCTGCTGTTCGTCGATGAAAGCCATGTCACCATCGGCCAGGTCAACGGCATGAGCCGGGGCGACCATCGGCGGAAATTGACGCTGGCGGAATATGGCTTCCGCCTCCCCAGCGCGATCGACAACCGCCCGCTGCGCTTCAACGAATGGGACGCGATGCGGCCGCAGACCGTCTATGTCTCGGCGACGCCCGGCGGCTGGGAAATGGAGCAGACCGGCGGCGTCTTTTCCGAACAGGTCATCCGCCCGACCGGCCTGATCGACCCGCCGGTCGAAATCCGGCCGATCGAGGATCAGGTCGACGATCTGGTCAACGAATGCCGCCAGACCGCGGTCGCCGGCTATCGCACCCTCGTCACCACCCTGACCAAACGCATGGCCGAGGATCTGACCGAATATATGCACGAGGCGGGCCTGAAGGTCCGCTACATGCATTCGGACGTGGAGACGCTGGAGCGCATCGAGCTGATCCGCGACCTGCGCTTGGGCGTCTATGACGTGCTGGTCGGCATCAACCTGCTGCGCGAGGGCCTCGACATCCCGGAGTGCGGGCTGGTCGCGATCCTGGATGCCGACAAGGAAGGCTTCCTCCGTTCCGAAACCTCGCTGATCCAGACGATTGGCCGCGCGGCGCGCAACGTCGACGGCCGCGTCATCCTCTACGCCGATCGCATCACCGGCTCGATGGAGCGGGCGATGAACGAGACCGGCCGGCGGCGCGAGAAGCAGGAAGCGTTCAACGCCGAGCATGGCATCACGCCGACGACGATCAAGCGCAATATCGGCGACATCATCCAGAACATCGCGTCGCGCGATCAGGTGACGGTCGAGATCGACGAGGACCGCCCGCACATGGTCGGCCACAATCTGCGCGCCTATATCGAGGACCTCGAAAAGCGGATGCGCGACGCCGCCGCGAACCTGGAGTTCGAGGAAGCCGCCCGCATCCGCGACGAAATCCGCCAGCTCGAACAACAGGAACTCGGCCTGCCCGTCGAGGAGCACAAGGCGCCGATGATGGGCCGCAGCAACGAAGGCAAACCGGGTACGCGCAAGACGCGGTACGGGAAGACGCAGCGGAAATTTGGCGGGCGGCGGTAAGTTCAAGCGCAAGCGGCGGGACGGCGCGCAGGCTGTTTGGTGGAAATAGAAGCGCATGTCCTCGATCAACTGGACCGATGTTTCGCAGGCGCTCGACATGCACGGCAATGCGATCGTACCTGGCCTATTGTCGCCTGACGCTTGCTCTGCGGCGCAGAGCTGGTGGGCGAACGAGGCCCTATTCCGCAGCCGCGTCCACATGGCGCGGCATGGCTTTGGGCGGGGAGAGTATCGCTACTTCCGTTCCCCGCTCCCCAAAAGCGTCGCCGATCTGCGCAAGGCTCTCTATCCGCCGCTCGCCGACATTGCGAACCGTTGGGCGGAGCGGTTGGGGCGGGATCGGCGATTTTCCGACACGCATGCCGCGTTTCTGGACGAGTGCCACTCGGCGGGGCAAAACCGGCCGACCCCGTTGTTGCTGCGCTACGAGCCGGATGACTGGAACGCGCTGCATCAGGATGTTTACGGCGAGCACGTCTTTCCGCTGCAGGTGGCGATCTTGCTGTCGGCGCCTGGCACCGATTTTACCGGCGGCGAGTTCGTGCTGACCGAGCAGCGGCCGCGGATGCAGTCGCGTGCGGAGGTCGTGCCGCTCAAGCAGGGCGACGCCGTCATCTTTCCGGTGCGCGAGCGGCCGGTGCGAGGCAATCGCGGCGATTATCGGGTGCAGATGCGGCATGGTGTCAGCCGTCTCCGTTCCGGCCTGCGCTTCACGCTCGGAGTGATTTTCCACGACGCGCCATGACGGCATGTTCCGCTGTTACGCACGCGAAACTGTGATATGCGTGCGCAACGGGTCGCCGGATCTTGTCTCCTGGAGGAGTAAGTGATGGCTACGGTTGCAGGTCGTGGGTTTTCTTCGTCTCAGGTAGATCGGCTGTTCTTCACAGGCATGGCGCTCGCGCTTACCGCGTTCGTGTTCGCCGGTTTCGCGCCGACCTATTTCATGCTGTCCTATTTCCACGGCGCGACGCTGTCAGGCTTGCCCGAAGGCGCGACACTGACTCCGCTGGTGCATATGCACGCGTTCGTCACCTCGGCCTGGATGGTTCTGCTCGTCGCCCAGACCGGCCTGATCTCGGCGCGGCGATATGACCTTCACCGCACGCTCGGCCTGGCCGCGCTCGGACTCATTCCCCTGATGCTGATCGTCGGGATGGCGACCGCGCTGACTGCGGCGCGCCTGGCGCACGTGCCGCCGGGCTGGACGCCGCCGGCGTTCCTGCTGATCCCGCTCAGCACGGTTATCGGCTTCGCGCTGTTCGCCGCACTCGCCCTTGCGTTCAGGCGCGACGCGCAGATGCACAAGCGGCTGATGCTGCTGGCGACGATCAGCCTGGTCATTCCTGCCGGCGCCCGGCTGGCCAGCCACCTGCAGAGCATCGGCATTCCGGCCGGACCCGCGGGCGGGATGTTGCTCGTCAATCTGTTCCTCGTCGCGCTGGTGGCCTTCGACCTCTTCACGCGCTCGCGGCTTCATCCCGCGACTTTGTGGGGTGGCGGCGCCTTTCTGCTGTCGGAGCCGTTGCGCGTGGCGATCAGCCATACCGACGCCTGGCAGGGCTTCGCGCGAACACTTATCGCCTGAGCGTCTCGCCCCGCCGTGACACCGGCTTGCATGTCACGCCCCGGCCCGTCATGGCTCTGTGGGCATGGCAAGACCAACAACGCGGCACGCGATCGGCTTTTCGCTTCTGATGCTTTCCGCCTGCGTGGCGCCGCAGAAGGCCGCGCCACCGCCCGCTCCGCAACCCGTTCGTCCGCCCCCACCGCCGTCGCCCGCTCCGCCGCCGCCCGATTGGCGTGATCGCGCGCCGACCCAAGGCGACTGGAGCTATCGGCAGACAGGGGCGGGCGGTGAGGCGGTTTTCGGGACCGACCCCATATCGCCCCGGCTGGCGTTGCGCTGCGCACGACCGAGTGGCCAGGTCTGGCTGGTCTGGCCAGGCGCGACCGGCACGACGGTCTCGGTGCAAACCACCGAGACCAGCGCTGTCCGCACCGGCACTCTCGCCGGCACCGAGCTGCAGCTGGCGTTCGCTGCGCGCGATCCGATGCTGGATCAGATGGCGTTCAGCCGTGGCCGTTTCATGCTGACGGCGGGCGGACAGGCGCTGATTGTGCCGTCCTGGCCGGAGATTGCGCGGGTGATCGAGGACTGCCGCTGAGCCGGTTCGACGCGACAAAGCGCAACCCGACCAGAATCGCCTGAAAAAATATTATTTACAAGACTTGATCGTGGATTCGTGGCGATTCACATTGGGCTTGCGCACCACACGGGGCGTAATGGCTTCAACAAGCGAAAGGAGGTGATCCGATGTCTCATGGTTCAGCAGAGGGGTCGGTTCTGTCCGTTCGGGAGCTGCGCGCCTAACGGGCTGCAGCCATAAAGCTTCCGGGCGGCCTTCCGGCCGCTGACCATGTAAGGGGTTGCCGGATCTTCGGGTCCGGCAACCTTTTCATTTTCGGCGCAGCCTGCTCCGCCACCGCCGCTCCTCGCGCTCCAGCAATTCCTCGCGGACATGAAGATAGCGGAGCGCCACGTTGATCTCGATCAGGAACAGGACCAGCCCGGCGATCAGGAACGCCATGCCAAGCACGAACGCGATCGCCACCGCGACCCGGAACGGCAGGCCGGCGAGCTGAGTGATGAACAGCAGCGCGACCAGCACGCACACCACGATCGCGCTGGAGACGATCAGCGCGATCGCGCCGTTCACAAGCCGCATGCGCCGGTCGACGATGCGAAGCTCGACCACGGTGCGCTGATGCTCGTCGCCGGTGCTGTTGGCGTGCAGCGCCTCCAGAACGCGCGCGCGATCGACAACACGCCCCAGCCGCCCGGCCAGCACATTCAAGAGCGCGCCGATGCCGGCGAGCAGGAACACCGGCGCGATCGCGAGCTGGATCGTTTGCGCGATCGAGGAAATGGCGGGCAGTTCGTGCACTCGGCCGGATTGGCGCGCTTACGCCGATCCGGTCAAGCACATCGGTTCAGCTCACGGCTTCTTGAAGCGGAAAGCGAAACGGTCGGTCTTCCCTTTCACCGCCGGGTCGAACACATTCTTGCTGTGATCGTCGGTGGTGTTGCGAAGCAGCTGGCTCTCGCCGTCCAGCACGAAGCCGGCGCGCTGGAAATCCGCCTTCACCGTTTCCGGATCGATGCGGTGGAACTTGTCGACCACCGCGCGGGTGTCGCCGGCCGGGCCGACATGATCGACGACCGCGACCACGCCGCCCTTCTTCATCGCCCCGAAGAGCGCGGCAAGCACCTGGTTCGGATCTGTGCGCGGCACTTTATATTGTTCGCTTTCCCAATAGAAATCGTGATAATTCAGATGGATCATCGCGAAATCATAGGCATTGGGCGTCATCGACGCGCGAAAGTCGGTGACCAGCTTCACATTGGGATCGCGGGCCAGCATCGGGTCGATCTTGGCCTTGCTCCTCTCGTAGAACGCGGCCGGCTCGAACGCGGTCACGCTGCCCTTGGCGCCGACCTCGCGCGCCATGATCTCGGCGTAATAGCCGTTGCCGGTGATGACATCGACCGCCCGCATGCCGGGCTTCAGGCCCGCGAAATCGAGAATCTCGGCCGGGCGGCGGCTCGCGTCCAGCGCGACGGCGTCGGCGGGGCGGTCCTTGGCGCCGACCGCTGCGGCATAGTCGGCCGGCTTGGCGAGCGCGGCGGACGCGGCGAGAGCAAGCGAGGAGAGCAGCAAAGGCAGCAGGCGCATGATCGGTTCCCCCTGAAAGTGGAGCACTGCTTCATCCGCCTCTTTTCGCCGGGCCTCAAGTGCCGATCGTCGATTCCGGATTGCCGTTCGTCGAGCGATTCAGAACAGCAATTTGCCGCCGACGATCGTCAGCGTCGCCGCCAGGATCGGGGTCAGCACCCGGTCCGGCGCGCGGGAAGCGAGCAGGCTGCCGATGATGATGCCGGGTACCGAGCCGATCAGCAGCGAGAAGAGCAGGCTGAAATCGACCGAACCGATCGCCCAATGGCCAAGCCCCGCGATCAGCGTCAGCGGCACCGCATGGGCGATGTCCGATCCGACCAGCTTCGCCACCGGAAAGCGCGGATAGAGGACCAGCAGCGCGGTCATGCCGAGCGCGCCGGCGCCGACCGAGGTGAGCGTCACCAGCGCGCCCAGCACCACGCCCAGCAGGATCGTCAGCCCGGCGATGCGGCGGTCGTCGACCCGGCCGAACGTGCCGCTCAGCCGTTCGACGATCGTTCCCCGGAACAGGGTGGCGATCCCGGTCAGAACGAGCGCGACGCCCAGCACCGCCGCGATCACATGGCCCGTATCTTCGGCACGCGTCTTGGCGAGGCTGAGGGCGGCGAGCGTCAGCAATGTCGCCGGCACGCTGCCGATCGCCAGCCGCCGCACGACGCGCCAATCGACCGTGCCACGCCAGCCATGAACGCCGGTGCCGACCAGCTTGGTCGCCGACGCATAGAGAAGGTCGGTGCCGACCGCCGTTGCCGGGTGAAAGCCGAACGCCAGGACCAGCAACGGCGTCATCAGCGAACCGCCACCGACGCCCGTCAGCCCGACGAGCATCCCCACGAGCACGCCCGCGATCGAATAGAGCGGCTCTATGTCCACCGGCGGACGGTCAGGTCAGGCGGAGTTTCGGGCGGGCGTGTTGACACCCATGCTGGCGAGATAGCGCTTCACGTTGCGCGCGGCCTGGCGGATGCGTTGCTCATTCTCGACCATAGCGATGCGCACGAAGCCCTCCCCTTCCTCGCCATAGCCGACGCCGGCGGCGACGGCGACACCGGCATGGGTGAGCAATTGTTTGGAGAACTCAAGGCTACCTAAATGCGCCAGCGCCGGCGGCAGCGGCGCCCAGGCGAACATCGAGGCGCGGGGCG
>JAESFN010000857.1_pt1 | contig 19531 bp, 20 predicted proteins | sample 9269411 | NCBI WGS metagenome assembly JAESFN01 (sample SAMN14505399, study PRJNA617100) | algae metagenome | isolation source: Iphinoe sp. HA4291-MV1 and co-occurring heterotrophs from trail next to... | place: USA: Maunawili Falls, Hawaii | collected 2009-07-25
TGGATTCGAGTGGCTCCTGTCCACTCTGTTTGACGCCTCCCTGTTAGACTCATCAGAGCCGCTCCTCCCAAGGCGGCTCTTTTTTTGCCTTGCGTCCGGCGTGAGGGCGTGACACGAGGACAGGCGCGGCGGCACCGAAGAGACGAAACGGCAAGGCGGCTGTCCCGGATCGGGACGGCGGCAGGGTGATGGTGTAGCGGCACATGGCCGAAGAGAGCGTGAAACCGAGCGCTGGTCGCGAACCGGTTCTGTTTGCCTCACGGCTTGCGGGCTCCGATGTCTTCCGTTCGATGTTCAAGGAAGGGATGGCGCTGGTCGAGGAGACCGCCGACTATCTCGACGGCGAAGGCCGGGGGGAATCGCGCCGGCTGACGCGGGCCGGGGCTCTCGCCTACGCCACGGAATCGATGCGGCTGACCACCCGGCTGATGCAGCTCGCCTCCTGGCTGCTCCTGCAGCGGGCGGTCAATGATGGCGAGCTGTCCAACGAGCAGGCCCGGATCGAGAAGAGCAAGGTCCGGCTCAACGGGCTCTCGACCACCACCCACGGCCTCGGCTGGGAAGCGCTGCCCGAGCGGCTGAAGGGCCTGATCGGCCGTTCCCTCCACCTGCAGGAGCGCATTCGCCGCCTCGAGGGGTCGTTCGGCCCGGAAAGCCGGCCCGAGGTGGCCAACCCGGTGCGCGACCAGCTCGACCGCATCGCCGACGCCTTCAACCTGGCGCGGACATAGAAAAGGCCCGCCGGGGCGGGCCTTGCAGACGCTCCGGACGGGCCGGGGCGCTCAGTCCTGCATGAAGCCCTTGTAGCGGTTCTTGAAGCGCGAGACGCGGCCGCCGCGGTCGAGCAAGTGCTGGCCGCCGCCGGTCCAGGCCGGGTGCGTCTTCGAATCGATGTCGAGATGAAGCACGGCGCCCGGCTCGCCATAGGTCGAGCGGGTCGCGTACTCGGTCCCGTCGGTCATCACGACCTTGATCTCGTGATAGTCGGGGTGGATGCCTTTTTTCATGGTCGCAAAGCCTCGGAATGTCGGGAGACGGGCTCGCGCCCGCGGTTGGGGCGACGATATAGCGGAGGCCGCGGCCGGCCACAAGCGGGGAGGACGAAACGAAGCGGGCGCGGAAGGGCCGTCAGCGCTCGGTGAGCTTGAGCTCGATGCGGCGGTTCTTGCCGAAGGCCTCTTCGGTCTCGCCTTCCTCGATCGGCTGGAACTCGCCGAAGCCGGCGGCCACCAGCCGCTGGGCAGGGACGCCGGCGGCGATGAGATGCTGCACCACCGAGATGGCACGGGCGGACGAGAGATCCCAGTTGGTGCGGAAACGGCCGTCGGGATTGTTGATGGGGCGCTTGTCGGTGTGGCCGTCGATGCGCAGCACCCACGGGATGTCCGACGGAATCTCCTGGTTGAGCTGGACGATCGCTTCGGCGAGCTTGTCGAGCTCTTCCATGCCTTCGGCGCCGATTTCGTCCGACCCGGTGGCGAAGAACACCTCCGACTGGAAGACGAAACGGTCGCCGACGATGCGGATGTCGGGGCGGTCGCCGAGGATCTCGCGGAGACGTCCGAAGAAATCCGACCGGTAGCGCGACAGCTCCTGCACGCGCTGGGCCAGCGCCACGTTCAGCCGCCGGCCGAGATCGGCGATCTTGGTCTGGCTCTCGCGGTCGCGGACCTCGGAGGCGCCCAGCGCATCCTCGAGCGCGGCGATCTGCCGGCGAAGCGCCGAGATCTGCTGGTTGAGGAGCTCGACCTGGGCCAGCGCCCGCTGGCTCTCCTGATTGGCGTCGTCGAGCTCGGCGCCGAGCTGGGCCGCCCGGTCGCCGGCCGAGTTGGCCGCGTCCGACTGGCTGTCGAGGAGGCCCTGCAGGCGGTCGCGTTCGGACTCGGCGGCGGTCAGGCTCGCCTCCAGCGTCGCGAGGTTGTCGCTGACCTCGCCGGTGCTCGCCCGCTCGAGCGCGAGCAGCTCGGTCAGCTCGGCGATCTGGGCGTTGAGCCGCGCCATCACCTCGTCCTTGGTCGACACCTCCCGCGACAGCAGGAACTGCATCAGCGCGAAGATCGAGAGCAGGAAGATGAAGACGAGGAGCAGGTTGGTGAGGACATCGACGAAGCTCGGCCAGAATTCGGTGCGCGCCATCACGCGCCTTGCCCGCGCCATCACTCACCTGCCGGGGTCTGGAGGGCGCGGGAGATGGTCTCGAGCAGCTGCTGCAGTTCGCGCTGCTGCTCGGACTGGGCCTCGACCCAGGTTCGCACCACCTGCTGCTCGCTCCGCACGTGCTGGACGAGATCGCGGATGCCGCCGGCAAGATCGGCCATGGCGGCGTTCGACCGCTGGGTGGCGCCGGCATCGAGGCGCTGGGGCTGGCCGCCTTCCTGGATCGCGCGCGAGAGCCGCTCGATGGCGACGCGCAGGTCCTCGGGCGAGGTGCCGCCGCGGCTGTCGATCAGCTCGGGATCGAGGTCGGTGACGGTCGACAGCCAGTCCTCGAGGTCGTTGTAGAACATGTTCTGGGCCTGGCCGGCCTGGAGGTCGAGGAAGCCGAGGATCAGCGAGCCGGCGAGGCCGAACAGCGAGGACGAGAACGCCGTGCCCATGCCGCTCAGGGGGTCGGTGAGCCCCGCCTTGAGATCCTCGAAGATGACGCCGGTATTGCCCGACGAGACGTCGAGGTTCTGGATGGTGCTGGCGACGGCCGACACCGTCTGCAGGAGGCCCCAGAAGGTCCCGAGCAGGCCGAGGAAGATGAGCAGGCTGACGAGATAGCGCGACATATCGCGATCCTCGTCGAGGCGCATCTGGATCGAATCGAGGATCGAGCGCATGGTCTGCGTCGAGATCGCCATCCGCCCGATGCGGTCGCCGAGGAGCGTCGCCATCGGCGCGAGCAGCACTGGCGGCCGCTCCACCTCGACGCCGGGCTCGGCGACCCGGAAGGTGTTGACCCAGCGGATCTCCGGGAAGAGGCGGAGCACCTGGCGGAAGCCGAGCACGATGCCGATCAGGAGGACGGCGATGATCACGCCGTTGAGGCCCGGATTGGCGAGGAAGGCTTCGTAGGCCGGGCGGTAGAGGATGAGTGCGATGAAGCCGGCGATGATCAGAAATATGATCATCCGCCACAGATAAATCTGCGGCGTGGCGAGTTTGTACGGGTCATACTCGCGCGCACGGCGAGCTCCGAACAGACGCAAAGGCCGGGCCCTTTCTCGGTCGCCCCGATTTCTTACCGTGATTTGCCACCAGATAGAAACGGCAAAATCGCGGCGGTTCCGGCTTATGTCAGGGAAGATTCGGATGATCGGACCAACCCGGCGGTCGCGGTGCGGGGGAAGATCGGGGACGGCCGGCGCCCCCCGATCCTTCCGGCGGCGTCGGGCGGCCGTCCTCGCCGCGGCGATGATGGCGACGATCGGCGTCGCCGCGGGCGCCGACGCGCTCCGGCCCGGCATCATCGGCACCGACGATCGCATCATCCTCGCTGCGGAGGGCCCGCCCTGGGATGCCATCGGGCAGGTCAACACCGCCGGGTTCCGGAGCGCCGGGCAATGCACCGGCACGCTGGTCGGCCCCGGCGTGGTGATCACCGCCGCCCACTGCGTCACCAACCCCGCGACCGGGCGGGCGTTCCCTGCCGGCGACATCCACTTCCTCGCCGCCGTCCGCGGCTCCGGTTACAAAGGCCATGCGACCGCCCGCTGCGTCCGCTTTCTCGATGGCGGCGCAACGCCACGGACGCGGATGCCCGCGAAGCCGACCCTCGCCGACCTCGCCGTCGACGCCGCGGTGATCGTGCTCGACGGCCCGGCCGGCGTCGAACCGGCCCTGCTCGCCACGGGGGCGACGGCGGCTACGGGGCCGAGCCTCACCCATGTCGCCTATCCCGGCGACCGGCGCTTCGCCCCGGTGGTGCATCGGAACTGCAGCCTGCTTGGCACCGCCGGCGATGGCGCCTTGTGGTTCAACGACTGCGACACCCATCCCGGCAGTTCGGGCGGGCCGGTGCTCGTCGAGGAAGCCGGCACCTACAAGCTGGCCGCGATCCAGGTCGCCGCCGGCTCGGGCAGCGCCAATGTCGCGCTCGCCCTGCCGGCCTGGGCCGGGCTCGTCGCCGCGGTCGGCTGCCCGTGAGGCGCGATCAGCGGCCGGTCAGGGACTGCCGGCGGATGCGGCGCTCGATGATGATCTGCAGCACCACCGAGACGACGATGACGAGGCCGAACACCAGCTGGGTGTAGAAGGCGTTGATGCCGGCCGAGACGATGCCCGCGTTGATCGCCCCGATGATGTAGGAGGCGACGAAGGTGCCGATCACCGACCCGGTGCCCCCGAACACCGAGGTGCCGCCGAGGAAGACCGAGGCGATGGTGTTGAGCAGGAACCCGTCGCCCGTGGTCGGCCAGAAATAGTACCCGTAGATCGAGGTGAGGAGGCCGGCGAAGACCGCCATCACGCCGACCAGCATGAAGGCGCGGGTCTTCACCGAGACGACGTTGATGCCCATCAGCCGGGCGCTGGTCTGGTTGTCGCCGACGAGGAAGACATGGGCGCCGAAGCGGGTGCGGTTGAGGAGCACCCAGAGCACGACGGCGATGGCGATCATCCACAGCGTCTGGATCGGGAAGCCGAGGATCGGCTCGCGGAAGATGAGATGCATCTCCGGAAACTGCTCGGCGGTCAGCGGCACGCCGGTGCCGTTCATCAGCACCAGCTCGAGCCCCCGGAAGAGGAACGAGGTGCCGATGGTGATGACCAGCGACGGGATGTTGAGCTTGGCGACGAGGAAGCCGTTGAGCAGGCCGCAGGCCGCGCCGGTGGCGAAGGCGACGACGAGGCCGACATACCAGGGCGCCATGCCGCTGGCGGTGACCAGGCAGAAGGCGGCGGTGCCGAGCGCCATCACCGAGGGGAAGCTGAGGTCGATCTCGCCGGTGATGACGACGAAGGTCAGCGCCAGCGCGATGATGCCGAACTGCGGCGTGGTCTGCGCGAAGGCGGCATAGATGTTGACATTGGTGAAGACGGCGGGCGCGGCGAAGACGAAGCTCAGCCACATCACGATGCCGACGCTGATGATGCCGAGCTGGCTGCCGTGCCGGCGGAGCGCCGATGGAGGCGCCACCCGGTTGTTGGCGGGCTTCGCCCCTGCGGTCTCGGTCGCCATCCCCACTTTCCCCCTATTCCAGCGCGCCGGTCCGCGCCACGCGGTAGAGCCGGTCGATCAGGTCGTCCATCGAGATCTGCGACTTGTCGTAGACCCCCGCCACCTTGCCGCGGTCGAGCACGTAGAGCCGGTCGACCACCGGATAGACGTGGAAGATGTTGTGGTCGATGAACACCGCCGATTTCCCGGCCTTCTTGATGTTGGAGACGAAGTCGAGCGTCTTCCGGGTCTCGGTCAGCGACAGCCCCATCGTCGGCTCGTCGAGGATGACGAGCTCGGCATCGAAATGGAGGGCGCGGGTGATCGCCACGCCCTGCTTCTCGCCGCCCGACATGGTGGTCACCACGTTGTCTGGATGCACGGCGGCGGAGGTGAAGCCCATGTGCTCGCTCATCAGCCGCGAGCACTCCTCGCGCATGCGCCTGACGTCGAGCAGGCCCCATTTGGTGCGGGGCTCGCGGCCCATGAACATGTTGCGCCAGATCGGCTGCTTCTCGCAGAGCGCGCGCTCCTGGTAGACGGTCTCGATGCCGAGGGAGCGCGCTCGCGCCACCGACCAGTCGTCGATGTGCTTGCCGTGGAAGTAGATCTCGCCGCCGGCATCGGGGCGATGGAAGCCCATCACGGTCTTGACCAGCGTCGACTTGCCGGCGCCGTTGTCGCCGAGCAGGCCGACGATCTCGCCCGGATAGACGACGAAATTGACGTTCGACAGCGAGCGGACCTCGCCGAAGGTCTTGGTGACGTTCCTGAGCTCGATGACGGGGGTCTTCCCCGCGCTCGTGGCGGCGGGGGCGGTTGCGGTCGCGGTTTCAGCCATCGCTCGGGGTCCCCGGGGGAAGGGAGGTCCGGCGCAGGCGGGCGGCCTGGCCCGCCCGCGCCGGACGATGATGGGTCGGGCCTAGCGGATCTCGACGGCGGCGAGCGGCGCCACGGCGCCGACATTGGTCTTGTCGACGAAGGCGCCGGCGGTGTTGATGTGCAGCCCGGAGAACCCGTACTTCTTGGTCAGGCAGATGTTGAGCATCGACAGGTAGCCCTGGAGGAAGGGCTGCTGGTCGATGACGAGGCTCTGGAAGCCCTGCTCGATCGCCTGGGCCGTGTTCGGCGACATGTCGAAGCCGGCGAAGAACACCTGGCCGGGCTCGAGGCTCGCGGCCTTGGCATAGACGCCGACATTGGAGGTGAGGCCGCCGTGGTCGGTGACGACGATCTTGACGTCCGGATTGGCGCCCATGAGGCCGACGAAGGTGGCGGTGCCGGCGTTCGGGTCGGCATTGGTCGCCTGGTCGATCTCCTGGTAGAGGACGGTCGCCCCGACCTTCTCGAAGGCGTCGATCACGCCGACCGTGCGCTGGCCGCGGTCGCCGCCCTGGCCCTTGAGGCCCCAGACGAACACCTTGTCGCCCGCCTTGAGCCCGGCGCGGTTGGCCGCTTCGGTGGCGAGCGCGAAACCGGCGTCGTAGTTGGGCGCGCCGACGAAGCCGAAGCCCTGCGGCGCGAACTTCGACTCGCTCTCGGGAAGGGCGGTGTTGAGGGTGGTGAAGACGATGCCCTGGTCGAAGGCCTGCTTCACGACCGGGCCGGTCGCCGCCTCGCCGGCGAAGCCGTAGGTGGCGATGCCGTCGACCTGGGTCGCGACCGCCTGCTGGATCTGGGTCAGCATCTTGTTGGGGTCCCAGTCCGAGAAATAGTAGGTCACGGTCGGCCCGAGATCGAGCTCGGCCTGGCGGAAACCGTTATAGACGTTGTTGGCGAAGACGCCGCCCTGCGGGCCGCCCGGGAAGGCGGCGATCTTCACCCCTTCGCACCACTTCGGCGTGGGGTCGAGCGCGAGCGCGCCGGTCGTGCCGATCCCGAGCAGCACGGCAGCGCCGATCAGCGGCCGGAGCCGCGCAATACCTTCGGTCATAGTAACCTCCCATCGCGTGACCGCGCCGGCGGCCACTCACCACACCTCCCACGGTGCGGTACAATCGATATGGGAATAGTACAGGTCTGTAAAGGGCGCGCCGGAGCGACCGGCGGTGGCCTTGCGACGACTGCGGGTGAGTTTGCCAAGAATGCGCCGAATCTCTACTGTTCCTGCGAATATGCCGGAAGACTGTGTGCGGTGGGACGCCCGCCCTCGGGGCGCAAGTTGTGTTACATGTCTGAAGGAGTCACATGACTGACCCCGCTTCGAAGAAGCGCGACGAGACCGGCACCGCCACGGCGAGCGTTGCCGACGAGCTGGTGCGGATGATCCTCGGACGCATGGTTCCCGGCGCCAGCCTGCCGAGCGAGGCCGAACTCGCGATCCAGCACGGCGTCAGCCGCGTCACCGTCCGCGAGGCGGTGAAGATGGTCGCCGGCAAGGGGCTGCTCGACCTTGCCCGTGGCCGCCGGGCGGTGGTCAAGGCGCCGGACGCCTCGGCGCTCGGCGAGTTCATGATCTACATCGTGCAGAGCGAGCCGAAGGGCGTCTTCGACCTGGTCGAGATCAGGATGTCCCTTGAGGTCCAGTCGGCCGGGCTCGCCGCCCGGCGCGCCAACCGCCCGGCGCTCGCCGCCATCGAGAGCGCGCTCCGCAGCATGCGGGAAGCGCAGGGCAGGCTCGACCGCGGCGAGGACGAACTCGCCTTCCACGAGGCCGATGTCGGCTTCCACCAGGCGATCGCGCTCGCCTCGGGCAACCGCATCCTGACCGGCCTGTTCGAGGCGATGGCGCCGGCCCTCAAGCGCTCGTTCTTCATGAGCCGGCGCGGCCGGCAGATCATGGGCCTCACCTCGGAGTACACCATCCTCTCGCACCAGCGCATCCTAGACTGCATCGCGGCCGGCGACGTGGCGGGCGCCGAAGCGGCGATGCGGGTGCACCTCACCGACGCCAGCCGCGAGATGCGCGCGGCCCTCGACGGGCCGCCCCTCTAGCCGGCGAAGCGGGCCGCGAGGCCGCCGTCGACCAGCCAGTTGGCGCCGGTGACGTAATTCGCCTCCGACGAGAGCAGGAAGGCTACAACACTGGCGATCTCGGCCGGCTGGCCGATCCGCCCCATCGGGTGGGCGTCGAGCACGGTCTGCCGCAGCTCGGGCGGATGGAGCGAGAAGAACTCCTTGACCAGGAAGGTCTCCGTGTAGCCGGGAGAAACCGCGTTGACGCGGACCTGGTGCGGGCCGAGCTCGAGCGCCAGCGACTTGGTGAGGCCGACGAGGCCGTGCTTGGCGGCAGCGTAGGGGAACATGCCCTTGTAGGTCATGGTCGAATGGATCGAGGCGATGTTGACGATCGCGCCGCTCCGCGCCGCGATCATCGCCGGCAGCACCGCGCGGGCGACCATCCAGGCCGACTTGAGGTCGACGGCGAAGACCTCGTCCCACTGCGCCTCGGTCATGGCGACGGGGTCGGCATAGGCGTTCCGGCCGGCATTGTTGACGAGGCCGGTGACGGGCCCGAGCTTCGCGACGGCGCCTTCGTGGACGCTTGCGATATCCCCGGCCACGCAGATGTCGCCGCGGGCGAAGAAGGTCCGGTCCGGCATGCCGAGCGCGGCGACCATGGCGTTGCCGGCCGCTTCGTCGATGTCGATGAAGGAGACGGCCGCACCCTCGGCGAGGCATTTCTCGACGATTGCCGCGCCGATGCCGCGGCTGCCGCCGGTGACGAAGATGTGCCCGCCGTCGAGCCTGCCCATGATGGTCCTCCCGCTCTTCCCGATGTCGCGCGGCCTCGCGTGGAGGGCCGGTCAGCCGTCCTTGTGCGCGGCGGCGAGCAGCGCCAGCAGCTGGCGGTGGATCGCCTCGTTGCCGGCGACGACGGTGCCGGTGGCGAAGGACGCGTCGCCGCCCGCCGCATCGCTCGCATAGCCGCCGGCCTCGCGGACGAACAGCGCGCCCGCCGCCATGTCCCACGGCGCGAGGTTGTGCTGCCACAGCCCGTCGAAGCGGCCGGAAGCCACCCAGGCGAGGTCCATCGCCGCCGAGCCGGTGCGGCGGACGCCCGCCATCTTCGGCAGCGCAGCCCGCAGCTCGGTCAGGTACTCGTCCTGCTTCGGCCGGAAGAGCTGCGGCATCGCGGTGGCGATGACGCAATCCTCGAGCTTGCTTCGCCGTGCGACGCGAAGCCGGCGGTCGTTGAGAAAGGCGCCTGAGCCCTTCTCCGAAACGTAGAGTTCGTTGAGGATGGGGTTGAACACGACGCCCGCAACCACGCTTCCCTCGCGCTCCAGTGCCACCGAGATGGCGAAGATCGGGATGCCGTGGAGGAAGTTCATCGTCCCGTCCAGCGGGTCGATGATCCAGCGGTTCTGGGGGTCGCTGCCGGCGGTCTCGCCGCTTTCCTCGGCGAGGAAGCCGAAGCCCGGCCGGGCGCGGCCGAGCTCGGTCATCAGCACCTCCTCGGCCCGGCGGTCGGCGGCCGAGACGAAATCGCCGGGGCCCTTCAGCGAGACCTGGAGGTTCTCGACTTCGCCGAAATCGCGGGCGAGGCCGCGGCCGGCCTTGAGCACGGCATTGACCATGACGTTGAGAAGGGCCGTGCGAGCCATCGGGCGGGATACTCCAGGCCGGCCGGAGCGCCGGGGCGGCACTCTCCAACACAGTTCCGCCGCCGATTCAAGGCGGGCGCGCTCAGTTCAGGCCGGCCCAGAGCTGGGCCGCCTGGGTGGCGGCCTGGACCTGGCTCGGCGAAAGCCCGCTGACGAAGGACTCGAGCCACGGGTCGTCTTTCCCCGCGGCCTTGGCGATGTAGTGCCACTTGGCCGCGGCGACCGGATCGGGCGGGATGCCGGCGCCGACGGCGAGGATGCGCGCGAGCCGGTTCTGGGCGATGGGGTCGCCCGCCTCCGCGGCGCGCGCGAACCACCCGGCGGCCGCCGCCTCGTCCTTGGCGACGCCGTTGCCGTTGAACAGACGGATGGCGTAGTCGACCTGGGCCGGGACGATGCCCATCCGGGCCGCCGAGGCGAACCACTGCATGGCCGCCGACTCGTCCTTCCGCACCCCGATGCCGAGGGCATAGAGCTGGGCCAGGCCGTACTGGGCGTCGGGACTGCCGGACTCGGCGGCGGCGGCGAGAAGCTGGGCCGCCCGCTTCGGATCGGACTTCCGGAGCGTCCCCTCCATCACCAGCATGCCGAGATTGTACATGGCATCGACCTGGCCCTGGTTCGCGGCCCTCTCGATGTAGTCGGCCCCGAGCGTGCGGTTCTGCGCGGTGCCGCGGCCCTGCATGTAGAGCATGCCGAGCGCGAACTGGGCCTCGCGGTCGCCGGCATCGGCGGAGAGCTGATACCAGTCGACCGCCTTGGCGAAGTCCTGCGGGACGCCGTAACCGCCCTCGTAGAGGAGGGCGATCAGCGTCTGGGCGGCGACGTCGCCAGCTTCCGCCCGCTCGATCGCGATGTCGAAGGCGGTGAGGTAGAACCCGCGCTGGAACGCGCCATAGGCGAGGTCGGGTCCGCCCGCCTGCGGCGGCGGCGGTTCGAGATTGGCGAGGTCCGTGGTCTCGGCCGTCGGCTCTTCCGGCGCGGGCGGGATCGGAACGGCGTCCGGCGCCACGTCGACGGCGGCGGGGTCCGGCAGCGCTTCGGGAAGTTCCTCCATCGCGCCGGCGATCGGCTCGGTGGGCAGCGCCGGCGCGGGCGGCGCCTCGGTCAGCGACAGGGCCGGCGGTGCGGCGCCGGCATCGTCGGGGCCGGGCAGGAGCGGCAGCGTCGGCGCTTCGGCGCCCGAAGTCAGCGGCAGCGGCGCCGGCGCAAGGGCGGGGTCCGCTTCGGCCAGCGGGCTGCCGTCGATGACGGCGGCCCCCTCCCCGGCGGCGATGGTGGTCGCCGCATCGGGTCGTGGCCGCGGTGCCGGTACGATCGCCGCTGCGGGTGCCGTCGAGGGCGGCGGTGCCGGCGGCTCCGCCGCCGGGGCCGGGGCGCCGGGCTGCGGCAGAAGCGGAGGCTCAGCCGCCGCCTCCGGCGTCGGCGTCAGCACGATCTGCGCGGCGGCCGGGCCGGCGCCGAGCCCGAGGGCGACCAGGCCGGCGAGAAGCCGCCTCATGCCGCATCCGCCGCCAGCCGCGCGAGGCGGATATTGGCGTCCTCCACCGCCGCGGCGGGGCCGCGCGGGTCGGCGAAAACGGCGCGGGACAGGGCCACGAACTCGATGCCCGCGCGGGCCGCGGTCTCGACCGAGGCGATGGTCCCGCCGCCCATGACGATCGCCGGGATCACGAACAGGTCGGACCACCAGGCCGCAAGGTCGAGCGCCTTGTCGAAGATGTCGTCGCCGGTGTCGCCGTCGAGCCGGCCGAAGAACAGATAGTCCGGGTTCGCCTCGCCGGCCGCCATCGCATCGTGCCGGGTGCGGAAGCCCCCGGCGCCGACGATGAGCTTCGGCCGGAGCTTCTCGACTGCCGTCTTGAGGTCGGCGAGGCCCGCATCGATGTGAACGCCGTCGGCGCGGGCCCGCCCGGCGATGCGCGTGTCGTTGCGGACAAGCGCCGCCGCGCCACGCGCCTGTGCTCGCGGGACGACGGCTTCGGCGAGCCGCTGCAGGCGATCGCCATCGCCGCCGATGATGACGGAAGCCACGTCGCCGCCGGCGAGGGCATCGTCGACCAGCGGCGCCAGGTCATCGGGATCGATATCGTGCGGGGTCACCAGACAGAGCCGACACCGCCGCACTTCCACTTCGGGCATTTCCATTTCCGCGGCCGGCCTCCCGGCCGCCCGCGGCCTCACGCGATGGGGCTCGCGGACCTCACGCGCCCGCTGCTTTCCCCAGCAACCCCGCTAACATACAACGAATTCGGGCATTTGCGGGACCTCAGGCGGCCTTTTTCTCGAGCTCCGGCTTCCAGTCGCCGGTAGCGGCCAGACCGTTCATCTGCACGCGATGGTTGAAAGCACGCTGTGCGGCGGCGACATTCTCGGGCTTGCCGGCCCACGTCTCGAGCGCCGCGGCCTGGAGCGCCCGGCCATAGGAGAAGGTGACCGGCCAGGGCAGCCCCGGAATGCGGTTGATGAGGCTGAGATGCTCGGTGGCCGCCTCGTTGCTCTGGCCGCCGGAGAGGAAGGCGATGCCGGCGACTGCCGCGGGCACGCATTCCTTGAGGACGCGGGCGGTCTTCTCGGCCACCTCGGCGGCGGAGGCCTGCTTCGGGCTTTTCTTGCCGGGGACGACCATGTTCGGCTTCAGCACGATGCCCTCGAGCCTGACATGGGCGACGTAGAGCTCCTGGAACACGGTCTTCAGGATCCACTCGGTAGCGGCGTAGCAGGCGTCGATGTCATGGGCGGCGACCGGGCCGTCCATCAGCACTTCCGGCTCGACGATCGGCACGATCCCGGCCTCCTGGCAGAGCGCGGCGTAGCGGGCGAGGGCCTGGGCGTTGGCGTTGATGCAGTTCCAGGTCGGGATCGAGGGCCCGACATCGATCACCGCCCGCCACTTCGCGAAGCGCGCGCCGAGGGCGTAGTAATCCTTGAGCCGCTCGCGGAGGCCATCGAGCCCTTCGGTGATCTTCTCGCCGGGGGAGAGCGCGAGGTCCTTGGCGCCGGTATCGACCTTGATGCCCGGCACCGCGCCGGCAGCCTTGATCAGATCGACCAGCGTGGTGCCGTCCTTGGCCTTCTGGCGGATGGTCTCGTCATAGAGGATGACGCCCGAAACCGAGGTCTTCATCGCCTCGGCGCGGAACAGCATCTCGCGATAGTCGCGGCGGGTCTCCTCGGAGGTCTTGATGCCGATCGACTCGAAGCGCTTGGCGATGGTGCCGCCGCTCTCGTCGGCGGCGAGGATGCCCTTGCCCTTCGCGACCATTGCCTGCGCGATGTCTTCGATTCTCTCGGCCATGGATCATGTCCTCCCGGATCTGGATCGTTGATGGGCGCCTCTATAGCCGCGGCGGCCCCGGATTTCCATTGCCATCGCCCGACGCCCGCGCGCAGGGAGACTCTGGCGCCGATATAGCAGTTCTACTATAGTGCGTCCCATGGGGTCTCCGCCCAAACCGGTCATCTGGATCGCATCGTCGCGGGATGACCTGAAGCAGTTTCCGGTCGATGTTCGGCGGCTGATGGGTCAGGCGCTGGACGATGCGCAGCGCGGGAGTGAACATCCAAGAGCGAAAGCACTTCTGGGCTTTGGTGGGCGCAGCGTTCTGGAAATTGTCGACGACAGCGATGGCGACACCTATCGCGCCGTCTACACCGTCCGCTTCTCAGATATCGTGTACGTCCTGCACGCGTTTCAAAAGAAATCGAAGAGAGGGAGAAAGACGACAGCCGCGGACATCAACCTCGTAAAGAGCCGCCTGAAGATTGCAGAGACCCATTACCGCAAGGAGCGTGAAAAATGAACGACGACGTCTTCAGAGGCAGCGGTAATGTCTTCACGGACCTCGGGTTCGAGAACCCGGAGGAAGAACTGCTCAAGGCCCAACTGGTTCGCGAGATTCGGACGCTGATAAAACGTCGCCGGCTCACTCAGGCAAGAGCAGGAGAACTTCTCGGTCTTGCACAGCCCGATATCTCCGCTCTGACCAACGGGAAAGTGGCGCGCTTCTCGCTCGAACGCCTCCTCCGCTGCGTGCGTCGCCTGGACCGTGAAGTCGAGATCGTCATCCGTCCGGCCGGAACGGCGACACGGTCGTCCCGGAGTGCTCGGAGAGCCGCCTGAAAGGGCTCGCGGCCGCTTCAACCAAAGCGCGGCTCATCAACCTCGCTCAGCGCGGCATCGACGAAGTCGCTCCAGTCTCGATCGGTCGCATCTGCCTCCGCAACTACCCTGGACTGGCGGCGGCACTCCTCGACGAAGCCGGGGCGACGTGTGTCAGGAACCCAGATCACGACGGGCCGCAAGCCGGCGGCGCGGAGCGCTTCGGTCCGCCTTCGCCTTCTCGGTGGGCCAGGAGGAGCAGGCATCGCAGACCTCGAACTGCTTACCGCGACGATCTATGTGGGGGGCAAACTCAGCCGCCCCAAAGGAGGACAGGCGGAGCGCGAGCCCCGCCTCACGTCACCCTGAGCACCTCGACGCCCGGCAGCGCCTTGCCTTCGAGCCACTCGAGGAAGGCGCCGCCCGCGGTCGAGATGAAGCTGAAGCCCTCGGCCGCGCCGGCCTGGTGCAGCGCCGACACGGTCTCGCCGCCGCCGGCGACCGACAGCACCTGGCCCTTCCGCGAGGCGGCGTGGCGGGCGGCGGCCATCGTCGCCTTGTCGAAGGGCGGCACCTCGAAGGCGCCGAGCGGGCCGTTCCAGACCAGCGTCGCCGCCTTGTCGATCCAGGCATTCACCGCCTCGACCGATTTCGGCCCGATGTCGAGGATCATCTGGTCGGCCGGCACGGCATCGACCGGGACCACGGTCGCCTCGGCGCCCGGCTTGAACTCTTTGGCTACCACCACGTCGGTGGGCAGCACGATCACCGACCCGGCCTTCTCGGCCGCGGCCATGATCTTCCTCGCCGTATCGACGAGATCGGGCTCGGCCAGCGACTTGCCGACCGCGATCCCCTTGGCGAGGAGGAAGGTATTGGCCATGCCGCCGCCGACGACCAGCGCATCGACCTTGCCGGCGAGGTTCTCGAGCACGTCGATCTTGGACGAGACCTTGGCGCCGCCGATCACCGCCACCACCGGGCGCTTCGGGTTGGCCAGCGCCGACTCGATCGCCTCGATCTCGCGCTGCATCGAGCGGCCGGCATAGGCCGGCAGCCGGTGCGCGAGGCCCTCGGTCGAGGCATGGGCCCGGTGGGCGGCGGAAAAGGCGTCGTTGACATAGAGGTCGCCGAGCTTTGCGAGCGCGGCGATGAAATCCGCCTCGTTCTTCTCCTCCGCCTTGTGGAAGCGGGTGTTCTCGAGGAGGAGGACGTCGCCGTCCTTCATCGCCGCCACCGCCGCCTCGGCCGCGGGGCCGACGCAATCCTCGACGAAGGCGACCGGGCGGTCGAGCACCGTGACCAGCGCCCCCACTACCTGGCGGAGCGAGAAGGCCGCCTCGGGCCCGCCCTTCGGCCGGCCGAAATGGGCGAGCAGGATCACCTTGCCGCCCTTGCCGGCGATCTCGGCGATGGTCGGCGCCACGGCGCGGATGCGCGTGTCGTCGGCGACCTTGCCGTCGGCCATCGGGACGTTGAGGTCGACCCGGACAAGCACGCGCTTGCCCTTCACGTCGGCCTGGTCGAGCGTGCGGAATGCGGTCATGGCGCAAACATCCTGGACATGGCGGCAACTATCGCAGCGCCCGCACCCCAGGTCGCCAGAAGTGCAACCAAAAGCTGGATCCAGGTTGGGGACTGCGACAGCTTCCCCTTGATCTCCGCAAGGGAGACTTCGATCGAGCGGGTGGTGGAGTCTATGCGATCGACTTTGGCTTCAAGCTGGGCGATTCGGGTTTCCAGATCTGGGCCGTTCGGCCCTGAACCCCCTGGAACAGGGCGTAAAACGCTAAGGTTCTCAGGCATCGTTGCTCACCGGCAACTTCAGTTCGCTCAGGGCGCCTTTGAGCCCATCCACGAGGTGCTTTTCAATAAGGCCACAATTCTCGCAGATCAGTTCGACGACCCTGTCATCGCTGAAAGCCGGCGACAAGGAAGCTTCCTTCCAGACCCGAAGAAGAAAACGGTCCGACTCGCATCGCACGCACTTGATGTGCGGAAAGCGCTCCCGAACCAGGCCCTGAATCTCGGAGAAGTCGGTCTTGGAATGATCGTTCATGGGTCAGCTCCGCTACCTGTGACGGTATCAGATCGAAGAAGCACTCGCCACTCGCGCCACATGGGATGTGACGTCGGAAGCAGCAATGACAGAGTAGTAGCGACCACGCGGGGTCGATACCGGTCATTCGTGTTGCAGCTACTTCGGCAACCTCTTGAACAGCCCCGGATAGTCGGTCACGAGCCCATCGTCATCCACCGTGATGTCCGCGGTGAAGGACGCGTCGACGGCCTCGAAGCGAAACCGGCGATCCGCGTCGAGGCAGCGGTAGCGTTGACTGTCGACGAACGGGTCGAGCGTGTCGAACGGAACGAACGCCATCAGGTACTCCGCTGCCTCGCCGCCGGCTGGGAGAGCCGCGCGACGGATGGGCAGCGTATTGGTGAAGGGTGAGCCGACGAGGTCGACGTCGACGCACCCGTCGAGATGGGGCACGGGGAAGCTCTCGCCGTCAGTCCACTTGGCCTTCGCCATGGAACGGAGCTTGAGGCTCCGGCCATCTGTGGTCGTCAGGTCGAGACTGCGCGTGACCCAGTCCGCGGCGCAAGCCAGACGGTAGCGGAGGCCTTAGGGACGCCGCCACGATCGCCTATCACGACGCTGTCGGCGACGATCACCCCGTCTTCCTCAACGCAGAGGTCGAGATGCTCGAGGCCCTCGGCGTCGGTCGGACGCCACCGGCCACTGAGCGGACGCGGGGGACGGAAGCTCATCGCCGCGTCCCCCGGTGAACGGTCAGATCAGCTTGCCCATGGCGACGGCGGTGTCGCCCATGCGGTTCGAGAAGCCCCACTCGTTGTCGTACCAGGAGACGACGCGGACGAAGTTGCCGTCGATCACCTTGGTCTGGTCGAGGGCGAGGATCGAGGAGCGCGGGTCGTGGTTGAAGTCGGAGGAGACCAGGGGCTCGGCGGTGACGCCGAGGATGCCCTTCAGCCGCCCGGCCGCGGCGGCGTCCGAGATCGCCTTGTTCACCTCTTCGGCGCTGGTGCCGCGCTTGGCCACGAACTTGAAATCGACCAGCGACACGTTCGGCGTCGGCACGCGGATCGAGCTGCCGTCGAGCTTGCCCTTGAGGTCGGGGATGACGAGGCCGATCGCCTTCGCCGCACCGGTCGAGGTCGGGATCGAGTTCAGCGCCGCGGCGCGCGCCCGGTAGAGATCCTTGTGGAAGGTGTCGAGCGTCGGCTGGTCGCCGGTATAGGAGTGGATGGTGGTCATGAAGCCGTGCTCGATGCCGACGGTGTTGTTGAGCACGAAGACCACCGGCGCGAGGCAGTTGGTGGTGCAGGAGGCGTTGGAGACGACGATGTCCTTGGCGGTGAGCTTGTCGTCGTTGACGCCGTAGACCACCGTGAGGTCGGCGCCGTCGGCGGGAGCCGAGACCAGCACGCGCTTGGCGCCGGCCTGGAGGTGGGCCGAGGCCTTCTCCTTCGAGGTGAAGATGCCCGTGCACTCCATCGCGATGTCGACGTTGAGCTCCTTCCAGGGAAGCTCGGCCGGGTTCTTGATCGCGGTCACCCTGATCGGCCCGCGGCCGACATCGATCGTGTCGCCGGCGACCTTGACGTCGTGCGGGAACTTGCCGTGCACCGAATCGTGGCGGAGCAGGTGGGCGTTGGTCTCCACCGGGCCGAGGTCGTTGACCCCGACCACCTCGACGTCGGTCCGCCCCGACTCGATGATGGCACGAAGGATGTTCCGGCCGATGCGCCCGAAGCCGTTGATGCCTACCCTGATCGCCATGTTACGCCTCCTGTTCAGCCAAGCGCGGCCAGCCGGTCCAGTGCCGCCTTCGCCGCCGCTTCCGCGGTGATTCCGAATTTCTCGTAGAGCTTCTCGAAGGGCGCCGAGGCGCCGAAGCCGTGCATGCCGACGAAGATGCCGTCGGCGCCGATGAAGCGGTCCCAGCCCATCCGCACCGCGGCCTCGATCGCGACCTTGACCGGGGCGATGCCGACGACCTCGGCCTGGTAGTCGGCGCTCTGCTCGGCGAACAGCTCGAACGACGGCACCGAGACGACGCGGGCGCGCCGGCCCGCGGTCTCGATCAGCTTCTTCGCGGCGAGCGCGATCTCGACCTCGGAGCCGGTGGCGAAGAGCGTCACGTCGGCGTCGCCGCGCGCGGGCGCGAGCTCGTAGGCGCCGCGGCCGCAGAGATTGGCCTCGGTGAATTCGGTGCGCACCGCCGGCAGGTTCTGGCGGGTGAGGGCGAGCACGCTCGGGTTCTGGTCGCGCTCGAGCGCGAGCTGCCAGCACTCCGCCGTCTCCATCGCATCGGCGGGCCGGAAGACAAGGAGGTTGGGGATGGCGCGGAGCGCGGCGATCTGCTCCACCGGCTGGTGGGTGGGACCGTCCTCGCCGAGGCCGATCGAATCGTGGGTCATCACGAAGATCACCCGGTTGCCCATCAGCGCCGCGAGCCGGATCGCCGGGCGGCAATAGTCGGAGAAGACGAGGAAGGTGCCGCCATAGGGGATGACGCCGCCATGGAGCGCCATGCCGTTCATCGCCGAGCCCATCGCGTGCTCGCGCACGCCCCAGCGGATGTAGCGGCCGCTGAAGTCGGTCGGCGTGACGTCCTTCATGTCCTTCGAGCGGGTGTTGTTCGATCCCGTCAGGTCGGCGGAGCCGCCGATCGTCTCGGGCACCGCCGGGTTGATCACGTCGAGCGCCATCTCGGAGGACTTCCGGGTGGCGACCTTCGGCTTGTCGGCGGCGAGCTTCCGCTTGTAGTCGGCGATGACGCGGTCGAAGCCCGGCGGCAGTTCGCCCCGGATGCGGCGCTCGAACTCGGCCCGCGCCTCGCGGTCGACCCCGGCCAGCCGCTTCTCCCATTCCTTCCGGACCTGGCTCGCCTTGAGGCCGGCGATGCGCCAGGCGTCGCGGATGTCGGCCGGAATCTCGAAGGGCGGATACTCCCAGCCGAGCGCCTTCCGGGCGCCGGCGATCTCCTCGGCGCCGAGCGGCGAACCGTGGGAGGAGGCCTTGCCGGCCTTGGTCGGGGCGCCGAAGCCGATGGTGGTCCGGCAGGCGATCATCGTCGGCCGGTCGCTCTTCCGCGCCGCCTCGATCGCCGCGGCGATCTCGTCCGGGTTCTGCCCGTCGATCCGCATCGCCTCCCAGCCGGCCGCCTCGAACCGGGCGACCTGGTCGCCGGTCTCGGCGATCGACAGCGGGCCATCGATTGAGATGCCGTTGTCGTCGAAGAGCACGATCAGCTTGCTGAGCCGGAGATGGCCGGCGATCGAGATCGCCTCGTGGCTGATCCCCTCCATGAGGTCGCCGTCGGAGGCGATCACATAGGTATGATGGTCGACGATCTCGTCGCCGAAGCGTGCGGCCATCAGGCGCTCGGCGAGCGCCATCCCGACGGCATTGGCGAGGCCCTGGCCGAGCGGACCGGTGGTGGTCTCGACGCCCGCGGTGATGAAGTTCTCGGGATGGCCGGGGGTCTTCGAGCCGGCCTGCCGGAAGTTCCGGATCTCATCCATGGTCATCTCCTCGACGCCGAGGAGGTAGAGGATGGAATAGAGCAGCATCGAGCCGTGGCCGGCCGAGAGCACGAAGCGGTCGCGGTCGGGCCAGCGCGGCTCGGTGGGATCGAACTTCAAGTAGCGCGTGAACAGCACCGTCGCCACGTCGGCCATGCCCATGGGCATGCCGGGATGGCCAGAATT
>JAESFN010000858.1_pt1 | contig 19523 bp, 19 predicted proteins | sample 9269411 | NCBI WGS metagenome assembly JAESFN01 (sample SAMN14505399, study PRJNA617100) | algae metagenome | isolation source: Iphinoe sp. HA4291-MV1 and co-occurring heterotrophs from trail next to... | place: USA: Maunawili Falls, Hawaii | collected 2009-07-25
AGCTAGAGATAGCGTGGGGTGTGCGTAACAAGCACCAAAACATTGAGGAGCCGTGTGATGGGAAACTATCAAGCACGGTTTTGAAGAGCAGTGGAGGTGGTAACACCTTCACTGACTTTACTCAAAGACGGTGTAGTTATTTGTGATTTGGAAGAACTTGCACTCCAGATTCCGACAAAAAACTACTTTTTGTGCACATCATTGTATCACAAAAAGCATAAACTCTCAACAAATATTCAGAGTCTACAATTAGTGGCGGGTCACCAATCCCCCACGCTCAAGATTGCTGATTTCACCAATTCTGGCTTCTGACTCCTTTTTCAACAACTCCAGATTCATCGCTGAAACTATTGTGAACTACCACACACGCTCCCTTTGGTAAGCGTGTGGGCTTCCCAATTCATCGGGAATAGCCATAATTTGCAAGCAGGATCTAAGCAGGGTTTAAAAATTTGGCAACCGTTTGCACATCCTTGTCGCCACGTCCTGAACAGTTGATAACAATTCTGGGACTACCAGTAAGCTGTGGACAAAGAGTTTCTAGGAAAGCAATAGCGTGGGATGTTTCCAGTGCGGGAATAATCCCTTCCAGTTGCGACAAACGCTTAAATGCCTCCAACGCCTGTTGGTCGGTCACGCTGTAATATTCAGCACGTTGAACATCCTTTAAATAACTATGCTCTGGACCAACACCGGGATAATCTAACCCAGCACTGATAGAATGTGCTTCAATAATCTGACCATCCTCATCTTGCAAAACATAACTCATTGCTCCGTGCAAAACACCAACTTGACCTCGTGTCAAAGTTGCCGCATGCTTATCAGTATCAATCCCTTCACCCGCCGCCTCAATTCCGATGAGCCTTACAGATGGTTCGTTCACAAATTCATGAAAAAGCCCGATCGCATTTGAACCTCCGCCAACACAAGCAAGAAGAATATCTGGCAGTCCGCCCCATTTTTCTTGGCACTGAGTGCGAGTTTCCTGACCAATTATCGCTTGGAAGTCTCGCACCATCATGGGGTAGGGATGGGGACCTGCAACCGAACCTAAAATGTAATGAGTCGTTTCCACATTCGTCACCCAATCCCGAATTGCCTCACTAGTCGCATCCTTGAGGGTTCCTGTTCCCGCCTCTACAGGACGAACTTCTGCCCCCATCAATCGCATTCGAAAGACATTGAGGGCTTGTCGCTCCATATCATGGATGCCCATGTAAATCACGCACGTTAAGCCAAAACGAGCGCAGACTGTCGCGGTTGCAACTCCATGCTGACCAGCTCCGGTTTCTGCAATGATTCGCTGTTTGCCCATGCGTTTGGCTAATAACACCTGAGCTAAGGCGTTATTAATTTTGTGAGCGCCTGTATGGTTTAAATCTTCTCGTTTTAAGTATATTTGCGGTCCTACACCATCCGGTTTGGCATAGTGTGCCGTGAGTCGTTCAGCAAAGTAGAGGGGAGTAGCGCGTCCAACATAGTCGCGTAATAGTGCCTGTAGTTCTGATTGAAAATCTGGGTCGTTGCGGTATTTCTGATACGCGGCTTCTAATTCACTGAGTGCCGGCATTAATGTTTCGGGTACGTATTTGCCGCCGAATTGACCAAACCGACCGAGGATATCTGGTTGCTGAGTGGAAGTATGAGTGCTTTGGGTGTTTGCTAACATGGTATCTCCTGAAAATAAGTATTTTTTTCTCACGTAAAGACGCACACAAGAGCGCGATAAATCCTAAGTTGTTAGTTTGTAATTTCTACGGTGGGGGTAATTGCTGCTTTTAAATCGCTACAGAAATCTTTAATTGCTCGCAGTCCTCGGTACAAAGGCGCTTCCTATCAATGGCTCCATCTGCGCCCCAGTTTTTAATCTGACGCGCTTGTTCTGGGTTGGAGATGCCAACAGAACCAATGGCAATTGGCTTTTTGGTGATGCTGCGGATTTGATGGAGTACATCTTTGACTCGTGTTTGTATTTGGGAGGGTACACCTGTCACATCTGTGACACTAACGAGGTAAATAAATCCACGGGATTGATGAGCGATCGCCTTAATTCGCTCTTTTAAACTGTTAGGAGTTACTAACAATGTGACTTCAAGTCTCACGGTATAATAATGCCGCCATTTTGTCCACAGGTGTGGAAGGCGTTTTTTGCCGCTGCAATATTCACAGGAGATTCGTTGATGGGAACTGTGACAGCGATGTTATCTACTAAAGCAATGTGACGTGCAAACAATCCACCAAGCGTTTGCACAAATCAATGCCCTCTTCATTGACTGTGCCGCGACCATCAGGAATGATGCGAGTCCATGCGATACTAAAGCACCTCTTTTTCGTAGCGCGTGCATAAGTCCTATTGACAATTACCTGCCGAGATTTTTCCTGTCCAAAATTGAATTGTTCTGGTATACAATTTGTTGGTAAGTAAGTCGGCGTTAAAAAATCCACCTATGTAACGAAATGTCAAATTAGCAAACTGCTTAGAAATAGGTCATTTCACAGTTTTTACAAAACTCAACATACATTGGTTTTATTGTGCCGACTTACTTATCGGGATCATGTTGTTAAACTGCTCAAATTCTTATTCAATCTACAATTTTGGTAGTTTTTGACCCCTCTTTTTTCTCGATTTATGAGAAATCCGGGAGTAATCCCGCTGATTTCCCAAAATTTCTCATAATAACAAGGAGTATTACTATGAGAGCGCGCTACTTTGCCCTGATTAGCGGCATTGTGTTTATATTAATTGGTCTTTTTGGCTTTATACCAGGTATGGTTGCAACGCCCGGTACTGGTGGACCTGAAGTTGTTGTTAAGGCTGGATATGGTTACCTGCTAAAAGCTTTCCCCATCAATGTTCTCGATAACATTATGTATATAGCTGTCGGCATTTGGGGATTGGTTTCGTACCGCAGCTACATGAAAGCGCGGAGTTATGGACGCGGTTTAGCAATCTTTTACGGAGTGCTAGCAATTATGGGATTGTTACCAGTTCTCAATACGGTATTTGGTCTAATTCCGATCTTTGGTAACGACGTTTGGCTACATGCGATAACAGCAATCATAGCCGCCTATTTTGGATTCAAAACACCCAGTGTTGTAGAACTGCGAGAACACGAACGCAATCTAGCGGATAGTCGCTCACGTAACCGCTTATAATAATAGCTTCAAAGCAAGAGTTGCTGAAACTCTTGCTTTGAGACGACTAATTAATCCACTTTAGTGAACTCTTCTGTGGGAGTCTGTCTTTATCATTTTTTCTTTTTCCGGAAATTACTCCTGATGGAGTGATGATCTAAATAGAGATTTAGGCATATAGATGAAGGTACAAACAATGATTGCAAATTTATCGATGCCTCAAAAACCACAAATCCCGAAACGACAACACACAGGTGAATGCAATGACTACCCTAGAAATCAACTCCAAGAAACAAGATAACAAATCCGCTAAGAAAAAACAAAAGTCTTTTCGCTACACGACAAATATTGGTACTCCTTTAACACCTTTGCGCCCACGTCAGACAAAACAACAAGAGCATGAACTGCTGAGTGATTGGGATCATGCAAGTTGATTTTTACGAATTAGCTTTGATTTTCCTTAATTGATTCTTCATATTATCCAATGTTTGCTGCCACTGACTTTTCTTTGGTTTTGGTGGAAAAACTGCTGGTGGAAGTGCAGAATTAAGATTACGATAATATTTCCAAATCTTCCAATAGGGACAACCAGGTTCAATCCGAATCCCAGCCCAGTGAAGATATTGTAGAGGTTGATTAACACAAGGGTCAATCAGTCTATTTCCCTGAATTTGAAAATGGTGAGTTCCTGCCCAATTTCCTGGCGCTTTACCCTCTCTACGAACAATGTTAAAGCGACGGGAAATTCGCTTCAAGAGCATATAATTGGTAATTGGTTGGTCAGAAGTTTTTTGGGAGAAATCGAAGTATTCTGTATGTGCAGCACACTCGGCGAAAGTTTCATACAAATCCTGTTCCGAGATGAGGTTTTTCTTTGAACCCCAAAAACCACCATTGAAAATATCTTTGACTTCATCTTCGGTAAAGACTTTTTCTTCTAGAACTTTCGGTGTGAAGACATTCGTCATACCACCTACATGCTGATAATCACAACAAATAAAATCGTATTTAGTCAGATAATTTAAATTGTCAATAATTTTTTCAAAGACGACTATATCTGTATCTATGTACAGAAATTCATCGAAAGGTCCAAACCAACAAGCTTGCTTACGAAATTGATTCGGGCGAGCAAAAAACTGATTTCCAAAAGCTTCATGTAATTTTTTTGATAATCTATCGATAAAATCTAAATCTTCATAGATTTGTACTCCATAATAATTGGTGAGTGTATCTGCAATTCCGTGATAATTACCATCATAAGGAATCATGACAATTGGTGTTTTTAGATCATGCGATCGGATGCTGTTGAGTAGTGCGATCGCATGGTCAGTGACCTTATCATTAGCAATAATATAAATTCCACGATTCATTTATTAATCCTCAAAACTTCCCGGCTCAATCCGTGCGCCAAGCTGGAGAACCCGTCCGAGATCATCAGCGTTTCGCCAGGTTTCAATTATCTTCCCGTCAGCAATACAATGAATGAACGTAGCCGTGAACGTCTGCTTTCGACCACGACCGGGTATTCCAAGGAAACTCTCCTGGATGCAGGTGTTGGTCGCGCGCACAACAACTTTGTCACCCTCAGCAATTACGTCTTCAATCGTCCATTTCTGATCGATAGGTCCGATTTGCCGAAATAGCTCGCGGACCCCGTCCGGTCCAGGGGGAAGCCCTGGCGGACCACCGTGCATCCTCCAAGTCGGGGCGGTCATCTCGTAGATCTCCTCGATCCTCTGCTCGTTCATGAGTTCGAACCACCGTTGAGCAATTATTTTGTTGTCCTTAATGGAAGACATCGCTGCTCCTCCTAAAGCTGAAATTAGAAACCGAATGCCACGCACCCACGTGAACCATATTAGATAATTATCTACGTTTATCTGTGGTTAAGATCCACAATCAGTATCAACTTGCTAATCCTAACTTTCGTAAAATGCGCGTTGCTAAACTCGGTGATACATTGTAAGGTTTCGGTTTACCCTTGAACTTTGGTCGCTTGTCTGGTTCATGTAGATAGCGATAATGCAAAAAAATATCCCGATAAGGAAAATCAATATTTTCTCCAGAACAAACGCGAGAAAACAACTGAGACGATAAACCGATATAGTGAATATAAGTTAATTGATGACCTTTATCATATAAGATATTGTCTCTGACTTCAAAATGAGGAGATGTTACGCAACAACCAGTTCTTTCATTTTCAGGAAGCTGATGAGCAAAATTATAGCTAGATATGCCCGACCTCATGACCATGTAGTTAAGAATTGTTTGGTCAGGAGCCATATCATAGAGAACTTTTGCTTCTCCTTGCTGGAGTTTATCCAGCAACCATGAACGCTTTTGTCTGTCAAATATATCTTTTTTAGAGGCATAAAACCCAGAACAAAATATTTCTTTTTGCAGTTTTTCTATTGTAAATAATTCCCTTAATTTAGCTGATGAGGTATTATAAACATGAGAGAAATCTTTGAATTGAAAGTCATATACCACCCAGTCATATTGATTAAGTCGAGCAAAAATGTGCTCTAAAGGACTCATTAATAAAGTGTCAGCATCCATATACACGAAGCGGTCAAAAGGAGCATCAAATGCACAGTAACGTCTATGAGTGCCAACTCGATGATATTTGTTACTACCAATTTGCTGCCAATGCCCTTGCGCTGTAGGATGAGCATCCCAAACATTGCGGACAAACTCATCCCATTGCTGAATTGAATCTTGATTGTCGTAAAGTTGTACGTTGGGACGGCGAGCAATTTCTGTAGCAATTTTAGCTGTATTGTTGTCGTAAGGATAAACGCAGACAGGCATGTCTTGCCCATAAATTGCTTCTATACTATTGAGTAGAGCAATGAGTTGGTCGTAAACTCGGTCATTGGCGAGGGTACAAATGCCATCCATGTTTTTCTTAACAAAGGAACTTGTCATAACGACAATTTTTAACACCGACCTGACTTGAAAATTAGGAAATAACAATTCAGCATTTTGGAAATCTTTATGATAGCATATATACTGTCATGATATTTCTTAGTCAAAAAACTCAAAAGCGATTGCCCAAAGGGCACGGAGTGCCCGCCAAGGGCGATCACACTTTGAGCAACTGCGTCAAATCAGCAATGTCTGGTGGCAAGAAGCGTAGCTCCTACGCATTTGTGATGATAGGGCGATTTCACATCAAGTCAATAGCTGCTAATTCCTGCGTAGGCATAGCCCGTCGTAGACATCACCAATTGCGTAAGAAGGCGTCTGTACTGGCAACAAATGACAGTTGCTATGCACTAGAAGTTGGTGACTCACCTCGCAGTCCCTTGCGGCGTTGATTTTTAGGAACTCCTCCCGCCATGCCATACTCTACACTGCTTTTACCATATCGAGCACCAACTCCCATCAGCATGTGCTCTGTCATATCTCCTAACTCACGCTCTGTTTGAAGCATTTCACGGTACAATTTATCCAGGTTGGCAAGGGCGCTGTTGTATGCGTTTTCTTTAGTTCGCATTGTCTCAATTAGAGTTGAGAAGGCAGATAGAGTGAGTCCATTGCCCAGATCTAAATTCGGATCAACTGACTTCATACCAGCTGCACGACGCACTGCTTTTTGTAACACTGGAGAGCTTCTTTTTCTGCGACTCATGATACGCACCTTGTAAAATAGTACGGTTAATATTCTTTACCTTAAAGAATACCCGTACCGATCAGCCTGAAAGAATTCTGGCAAATTTACAATGGCTTTTGCTACAAGCGATAGTTGTCATAAATGCGCGAACTACTGAAATGAGAAAGAATTTAAGCTTTAGGAGAAAGCAAACTGCGGTTTGCTTGCCCAAAACACCAAAATGAGAAAACAAACTGCACTTTGCTTGCTGAATCTACTGAAATGAGAAAGAATTTAAGCTTTAAGAGAAAATAAACTGCACTTTGCTTGCTGAATCTACTGAAATGAGAAAGCATTTAAGCTTTAGGAGAAAACAAACTGCACTTTGCTTGCTGAATCTACTGAAATGAGAAAGCATTTAAGCTTTAGGAGAAAAATCGTACTTGTGATGATGGGGTTGATGTGGGCGATGTCTGGCTTCGGTGATGGGGTTAAGTGTGTGATCGCCTCCGGAAACTGCGCTTAGCGCGATGGCACAGAGTGCCCGCCAAGGGCGATCGCGCTTCGGTTGAAGACTCCTTGCTCAGACAAGGGTTCCCGATTAATTGCCAACCACAACATCACCTCTTGTTCTACTGGCGACAAGCGACTAAACTGGCGCTCAAGCAGATCGCGGATATCATTAAAAACTAGTACTCCTTGTCCTATATATTCCAACAACTCCGCAATCGAGCCGTCAAACAACTGTTGAATTCCTGCTGCTACCATCTTCAGCGCGAACGGGTTTCCCCCGTAATGTTCGATCAGTCTAATCCATTCTGCGTCCGTACCTGTAAATTGCCCTCTATCTTGGAACAGCTTTCGCCCATCTTCTGGTTTCAACCCTCCCAGTTGCAGCGACCGCATTTTTTTCTCCTCTCCTTCCAGCGCTACAATATCTTTGGGCTTTTCCCGACTGGTTACGAGTAAGCAACTCTGATGGGATACCTCTCCAATGCGCTTGAACAATTGACCGTATCCTTCATACTTTGCCAGACAATGTCCAGCTCCACCACCAGCGCTTAAGATTGTCTCAGCATTATCTAAAATCAGTAGACAGTGCTTATCCCGAAAGTACTCCATTAGCTTGGACAACTTCCCATTCAAACTAGTAGGCACAACTGGTTCTTCTTGAAGCATCTGCATTATTGATTGCAAGACGCTTTCCAATAACTCCTCCAAGGTTGGGGCATTTTGAAGCGATCGCCACACCACTATGTCAAACTCAGTTTTAAAGTTCTGCGCGAACTTTGTAGCTAGTGCAGTTTTGCCAATTCCACCCATTCCTAGCAGTGCGACTAAACGACAATTTTCTTCCAATACCCACTGCTGTAGCTGTGCCATTTCCTCACAGCGATCATAAAATACAGATACATTCGGTGCGTCCCCCCAATCTTGCCGTTGGTTTTCCTGTCGGACATGGGTATAATCTTTGTCGGTTAACTCTAAACCAAAGGCTTTGATATAGCACTCTAGTGAATCCTTGTCAACCGCGACTTTGCGCTTGCGGATACGAGAAATAGTCTGTATTGATAGACCTGTGCGATCGCGAATTTGCTCTTTAGTAAAGTGCTGACCGCTTTTTTTCTCAGCCTGTTCCAGCTTGCGCCATCCCACAGGTGTAAGAATGACACCCCGATTGCGTTTGTGTTGAGAGGGGGAGTTGGAGGACATAGATGTACAGTAAGGATTCAGGTCAAGAGGTATTGACAGGTTAATTTACCGCTCATAGAAATCTGGACAAAACTACCCAAAGGTAGTCAATGTTAGACAACTACGTTTGTAAACAAGCGTCCAAAGTCCTAAAACTACTGGGATAAACGGCAATCCCACTATCCCATCCATAAAGTTTGGGATTACTTTGCGAGCTATATTCATGCTTCCATTGGTATCAGCATTGATTGTTCTACCAGTGGAAGTTTTGTACAGACCACCCGTCGAATTCATGCTAAAATTGGATGCGGCTCACTTTTTTAGATACAGCAATGCTGAATGAATTGTGAAATTATCGGCAGTCAAGAGTCAACAATGAATAGTCAAAAGTGACTATTGACAACCCTTATGATGATTTCACTAATCAAATAGGACTGCTATATATACTGAACTACAAACTGAAGTTGCTGCTTTTCGGATTGTTATTATAAGAATGGCTGGCTAAAAACCCTTGAAAATGTGGTTGACACAGGAAGACACATCTGTACTTCAGGTAATGGGACGGCAGATGCTACCAACGGATACGCCGCTTTGCGTCTACAAGCTGGGGAACCAGATTCGGGTTCAGATATAGCAGCGATGCTCCCAAGGGGAGCCTAGCCCTTGCGGGCGAACGCTCAGTTCTTCTAAAGAAAAGCTGTCTCCAGCATTCTCATCAAATTCCGCTTGAATTTTGGCAGCTTGAAGTTTATTCCAACGTTTGATGTTAAGGATGACACAACAAATCAGGTTATGTGAAGTGCCTGAAACAACAAAATTTCGTAATGCACATTATGGCTAATTTGTACAGTACGTAACTTCTAAAATTCATTATGAGAACTTAGCAACAAATTCCGAAAGCCAGTTGAGTAAATTGAGTTTGTGGAGGATAATTTGTCTGGCTTCTGTGATCGCTTCTTTTGCTGCATACCAAGCATCGGGGGTTGCAGTTACCTCTTTTATGTAAGCAATGCCTTTTTCATCTAAGCTGGGTAAGCGCAAAAAACTTCCTGATGGCAATAGTTTATCAGCAGCTGGTCCACCATAGTAAATTGGTAGACACCATGCGAGTATGGCATCCCAAAGTTTCTCACTCACATACCAATCATTGTCAGTATAGTTTTCAATTGCCAGATTGTAATAGTAAGGTGCCATGCCATACCATTTGTTACCTAACTCTTTTCGTGTTATTGTCCATGCAGGTAAGTTACGTCCATACAAATCAAACTTCACTTCACTGGCTTGTAAGGATTTTAAAAACTCCAAGCGTTGGTGATGGTTAGCTGTGCGGTTAATTCCGGAGGTAACCCAACTACAAAATGCAACCTTTTGTGGGGATGGCATTTCATTTAATTCACGAAATGAGTTGCTGTGATACCATATTGCAGGCATATAATCAGGATGGGGAGCAAAATCATCAGGTCCAGAAATGTAACCACAATATTTCTGTGCTTGTTGATAATTCTGTTTGTTTCTTTCAACCACTTCATCTAATGGTGGTTCTCGTAGCAAATAAATTATCCGTTCTTTGCTGATACCTCGTAGTAAAGAATTAATATTGAATTGGGATTTTTGCTGTTGTTGGCGAAACCAATTTAACCGAAATTTCTGCTTTATAGGTTGTGGAAAATCAAATTGATACAGAAGTAGAAAATCTGGCTTGGGTGCAAGTGCTTGCATTTGGATATTTCCCCAAATACCAAATTGATGTGGTGTTTGTTGCCATAGCCAGTCGCATCTTTTATCAAGATTTTGATAGCTACTAATCATACCAACAGTTTTCATAATCATTTTTATCAGTTATCAGTTATTAGTTATCACTGTTCACTGTTCATTGTTCACTGTTGACTGTTGAATGGTCACTATTTTAAACATGCGTAAATGCTTTATGTCAAGCAATAATAGGAGGACGAAGAGATTCATCAACGTAACTCAAAATTTTGGCGGCTCGATTTTCCCAAGAAAACTGCCTCACAAAATTGATAATATCTTGATAGCCTTCGACTTTCCTAGGATGAGTTTTTAAAACCCGCGCGATCGCTTCGGCAAATTTGACAGGATTATCTGGTTCGCACCAAGCAGCGATCACTTCGCTGACGCCTCCGGCGTACGCATGAGTCTTCTTAAACTCCATTAAAGATGGAATCTCTGTTGCAACAATGGGATTCCCAGAAGTGAAATATTCAAACAGCTTCATGGGAGATGTGAATGTTGCAGCTTTTCCCGAACAATGAGGATGAGCCAGGATATCAGCGGCTTGTAGCAAAGATGGTAAATCCTGATGCAAAATGTATCCCAAAAATGTTATGTTGCTGACCTGCTTTTCTTTCGCTAATTGCTGATAATATCCAACCTCTTTCTCATTACCACCTGCACAGACAATTTGAATATTTGGCATGAGTGCAGCAACATCAATAAGGATATCAATACCTTTAAATTTCCTTAACGCTCCTGAATAAACTACCAAATGTGAACGTTTATTTTTGAGAAGTTTTTTCCGCCATTCGGCTGCTTTCTCTGGCTGTCTAATCATAAATGAGGAATTATAGCCATTGTGTAACTTAATCAATTTTTCTGACGGCATTCCATGTTGTATCATGGTTTCTTGGACTGTATCGGCGACTGTGACAGCAACTTGAAACAATGGATGATTGACAATTTCTGGCTCAAATTGCTTATCTTCGTGGTGGTGGTGTTCGTAAATCGCTGGTACACCATTTTTAATTGCTACTTTTATGAAATTCCAGTTCCAAGCGTGGACAAGTTTAGTCGTTGAAAGGATATGGAATGGAAAATAATATTTTGTGGCAATGGTGTTAGAGTCAGTGAATTTGCTTTTGATATAATCGATAGGCCAAGGCATCGGTAGAGGAGCAACTTTGAGCTTTTGCTGGATGTTGTAGTATTTGACGAGTATTTCTGGTGTTTTCCTTGGTTGAAATGGACGAGCTAAATGAATTGGGTTGAAAGCTGCTAACCCTTTGCGAGGGTATACCAAAACTGATGAGTAACCCAAGTTTGCTGCGGCGTTTGCTGCATTGGTAGACTGTACAATGTGAGCTTCGCTCTTGGGTATCTCTTCTGTTAAAAAGAAGACATAGTTTTTCAGAAGAGTAGTATTTTTCATAGTTGGTGTAGGTACGTCACAATTTAACGCTATCCTCAAAATGATCTAATTTATCTAGCAGACGCATAGCAGCTTGATAAGCTTCCTGGATTAATTCATGTTGCTTTTGAGGCGTGTCTATCAAATCATTAGCTAGGGAGCCTAGAGAGCTAAGTATAGGATCGAGAGTTATCCGAAACTGATTGCAGATAATTATTAAAATTTGATTCAGGGTAGCTATACTGTGATTTCGCTCTGCAGCTGACAAGAGCCAATTCGTTTGCAGGTTAACAATATCTTCAAAAATATCAATAGTGTTATGAACTTTCAAAGCTGATTTGTAAGATTCTTCTATTAATTTCTGTCGCTGTTGAGGATTATCTTCCCTATCATCAAGTAGTAAGCGTAAAGAATCAATCATAGAGTTAAGCGGTGTGCGCATTTCACCAGAGATACGGATGAAGCTTTGCTGGCATTTGGTGGCTGTTTCCGCCTTATCAGCAAATTGCATTGCATACAGGCGCGAGTAGTAACCACCCTTTTGTAAGAGTTCTTCATGGGTTCCCACCTCTACCACACTCCCTTGATCCAATACGGCTATTTGATCAGCTTTTTGCACCGTGGAAAGGCGGTGAGCAATCACCAAGGTTGTGCGATCGCGACTGAGATTTTCTAACGCCGATTGCACTAAACGTTCGGAAACGGTATCTAAAGCACTCGTGGCTTCATCTAAAATCAAAATTTCTGGATCTTGTAGCAAAGCACGCGCTATAGCAAGACGTTGTCTTTGTCCCCCAGACAACATCACACCGCGATCGCCAATGATAGTGTTAAATCCCTGCGGCAATTTGCTGATAAACTCATAGGCATTTGCCTGCTTTGCTGCGGTGATAATTTCCTCTTCGCTAGCCTCCGGACGTGCATATGCGATGTTATTGCGTACCGAGTCATTGAACAGAAAGGTATCTTGAGAGACAATTCCCATCGCCTTTCGCAGCGAAATCAAGTCAAAATCACGCAAATCAATGTCATCGATGGTAATATAACCAGATATAGGGTCATAAAATCTGGGTAAAAGGTCTGCCAATGTTGATTTTCCCGCACCAGAACCACCTACCAAAGCCAGTGTCCTACCGTGCGGTAAATATAAATCTACATCTTTGAGTACCAACTTCTCATAACCGGGGTAGGCAAAACAAACCCACTTAAAATGCACTCCCTTCTTTAATTTTGTGTAGAAAATTTTACCACTACTCATGATTGGCTGATTATCCCGACGTAAAAAGTCAGCAACAATATCCACACTGGTAGCGGTACTGGCAAAGCTACTGCGAAGAGTATTTAACTGAGAAATAAACGGTAGCAGTCGTAGTAACACCACTAAATATGTGAGTAGTACTGCTGAAAGCGAGGCAATTTGGTTTGCAAAGAAAGTACGACTCAGAAAGACAATGAGAATTAAGGCTGTAATACCCATTAACTCACTGAGTGGTGCGATCGCTTCAGAATTCACTTGAGATTCAAAATCAGCTTGTTCGCGATCGCGAATAAGTTTCCTAATACGTTGATATTCTCTTTCTTCATTACCCGTTGCCTTGACTAGACGAATTCCGTTTAAAGTTTCTAGTATAGTGATTGAATACGCTCTAGACATATCACTGAGATGCTTCCCAAACTGTTTTGAACGGGTAATAGCATACTGATTTATTAACGTTACTAAAGACAGCAAAACCGTAGCAGCAATCGTCAATTGCCAGGAAATTGATAGCAGTACCCCGACGAAAACTAGAATTGTAATCCCCAATATAATTAACTTAATTGTATTTCCTACTGCACTTGCTGCACGGCTAACTTCTCCACCAAGACTGTTAATTATGTCACCTACCTTCATCTTGGCATAATAAGATAAGTCAATTTCTAGCAATAACTTCAAGCCAGCTTCGCGCATATCCGAAGTTATTTTGCGCGTTAAAGTACTAGATGCTAACGTACTAGTGTAACTAGCTAGATTTTTTAATAGAATGGTGAATATAATTACCCCAGCCATCACCCCTAGGCGGTAATTTTCTGGAATACTTTCAAAGGGAGACATGATTTTTTGGAGAATGGCAGGAGCATTGCTTAAATCGACTTCTTGTCCTACTATTCTTAAAATCACTGGCACAATTAAAGCAGTGCTAACACCATTAAATAAAGCTCCAGAAAATCCCAACAATATCGTCAGGATAATCAAACCTGGATATGGTTTAGCAAATCTTAGTAGTAGTTTGCTTGTAGACATTTGGGATTTGTTTCACAATTGACTGGGCAATGGGCAATGGGCAATGGGCAATGGATACATCTTTCCAATTTCCAATTTCCAATTCCCACTCTAGTACAGCGCGGCAAAAATAAAGCTACCATGACGAACACGTAGCGGTACTAGCCCCCGTGCGCGACTCTGGGAGATGAAGCTCACACACATAAATACTCACAATCCAGCAATGACAGACTCTAAGGTAGATGCCATAGTCTCAATGCTATAATTTTCTATACATCTTTCTCTTGCCTTTAAACCTCGCTCATTTGCTGATTCTAAATTCTGAAATATAAAATCAATTTGATCTGCAATTTGTTCGGGAGAATCAGGATCAACTAAATAACCAGTTTCACCTAAAATTTCTGGAATGTCTCCAACTTTAGTCGATAATACAGGTTTAGCCATTGCCATTCCATCTGTCAACTTTAGGGGGAATTGTGCTTGAGCGATGATTGTATCTCGCTGGGGAACAACCACAACATGAGCAGCTGCTACAACCTCAGGCATAATCTCAACAGGACATTTGGGTAACTTGATAATCCAACGTCCCCATTTTTGAATGAGTTTATCATCATAGTCATCATAAGGGTTGCCACCGACAATCACCAGTCTTAAATCTGACTTATTTAATCGATCCAACGCCATCAAGACATCTTCAACACCCTTATGCGATCGCGGTGCCCCTGGAAACATTAAAATTCGATAGTCAGAAAGACCATAACGAATTCGGCTTGCCTGTGAATTGTATATACTAGGGTTGAACATGGCAGTATCTTTACCATTAGGTAGATAAACACCACCAAAACGTTCTTTGAGAAATTGAGTATCTATAGTTATCGCATCTGCCTTTTGCACTAAGCTTTCCATCCACTGTATATAAAGTGGATGATCGGGAAATCTCAATGCACCATCTTTCTTGAGAATATCCCTAGCAAATTGTTTAAGACTAGGGCGATACTTCCACTTCATTCCTCCATACCAGCTGAGTTCCCAGTCATCCATATCTAAAAGCAAAGGACGACGGCTACTAAATTTTTTCAGTAGAGACAAACCAAAACTTGTAACCTTCGGTTTTACTGCATAAATAATATCTCCATCTATTTTTTGCAAAACTTGCCGACTGTCGCTCAAAAACTCAGGATAGTTTTTTCCAGGAATGGACACAACTTTGATACCATTGGGAGGAATTGCATAAAGTTCTTTTCCAAAAAGAAAGCCGACAATTTCTACTTCATAGTTAAGCTTTTTCAGGACTTGTGCTAGTAAAAATGCTCGAACACTACCACCACCGCTTAGGTCACTAACAACTAATGAAACCTTCATACTTAACTCTGACATGGTGTCAATCTTGCTTTTATGTTTTTTACTAGTATTGCATATTTATGGAATGAAGAGTTTCGTGCAGAGTCGTAAAGACGCAGAGAAAAAATGGGTATTTAGATTCATCCTCTCATTGTATAACGTATTTTTACTAGTACTCGACCACACAAGTTTTGACAGGTTATCACCAAACCTGTTTCTAGCTCTCACTAACCATCAAATTTGCTGTGGTGGACTACTAGTTACAAAAGCTTATTTTAAAAACTTTTGAATTTCTAAAGACAAATAATTCCAGTTTAAATGCTCAACTGTTTTTCTCACATCAGTTTTCACTTCAAATGCTTTATCAATGAGTTGGCATATTTCCTCAGCAGAGCTATCAACATCAAATAAAAAGCCGTTCTTACCGTGGATAATTAAGTCGGGTGCAAATCCAGTTTTACTAGCAACCGGAACGACATTGCACATCATTGCCTCAACTAAAGGAATTGGTCCTCCTTCTAGCTTTGCAGGTGAAACAAAAACGTCCATTAACGCATAATACTTGGGATAATCTGAGTAAGGAGCTTCAAGATAAGAAAAGTTTGGGAAAGCTTTCATTTCTGGAAATTTCTGGTAATCCTCCCATCCTTTACCCAACAAAATAAACTTTCTGTGAGGCATCATTTTGATAATATTAAAAATGCGTTCAGGTTCTTTCCGGTAATAAAAAGCTGTGCAGAAACCAACAGTACCATTCTCACGTTGATGCGGTTGGAAAATTTCGGGATCAGCCGCACCCAAAACATAAGTCACTTTTTGAGAATTCACTCCTTGTGAGATAAGAAGTCTAGCAAATTGCGAGCACATACATATAACCTTGCTAGCTTTATTGAGTGCGTAAATGAGTTCATCATCACTAATACCAAGATCTGATCTAGGATGAGTGTGCCAAACAAGTCTTTTACTTCCCCAAATAGATGGATTTAGTTTTAAACAAATTGGCAGAAAAGAGTAATGAGCAAAAAAGTAAGCTTGAGATGAAGGTAAGGAAGACTCTGAATAATGAAAGCAATATTTACCGGGAAAGTAAGTTGCAATTTCTCTACATATAGCTTCAAGTATCCAGCCCTTCGCCAAATCCAAGACTACAAAAACCAAGTCATACTGTTCTGAATTATCGATTGGAGATGACTTATTTTGCCATTGACTCATTAAAAATTTTATATAAGAACGAGTATAAGGTATAATATAAGCATGTCTAGTAAGTATTCTTTTTACGTTTTGTAAAAGTTGAAGCTGAATTGTAGAAATTGCAGGCATTATTTTCTTTTTTCCAGATGTTTATGTAAAAATCTTCACTATTATAATTAGAATACCACGTTGACAAATTTTAGTTTCTAAAAATTATGGATATTAATTTCTTAGTGCGGTGACCACGATATTTCTCATAGAGTAGAAAGCTTGGTAATATTTTTCTGATATTTTTGAAAAAAATGAGTTGTTTTTTATGATTGATCTGGATTCTTTTATCAAGTAAACGAACTGGCATAGAAACTATTTTTAGTAATCTTTCAAATTCTTCTTCTTCTTTCTCCATAATGGCTTCGTCTAAGAAAAATTCCAGACCTATTTGATAAAGGTTGTTTAGTCCTGGATAATTTTTTTTCATACTTTCGTAAAAAAGAATATAGTAGTTTTTCATGTAATTCCAACTATTGGTTCGATTTGACTGATGCTTTGTGTAGTAAGCACCAATCATCGGGGTGTAAATGAAATTCGCACCTGCCATTAAAATAGCTACAGCAAAATATCTATCTCCCAGTGCTTTAAGGTGTTCAGGAAACTTTGTCTGACTCAAGATACTTTTTTTCATCAGCATAGCTTGCTGAAGAGCGGGATGAGGTGAATCTGCAAGAAAGTCGGGAATGAGTAAACGTTGAATAAGCTCATCTTTAGTCAGTGAGCCAATCACATTTTCCTGAGTATTCAAAATATTTTGGTTTTCACCTATAAACACCCGTTCATAATCGCAGTAAAAGACAATATCGTCATTGACATCAACTTGTTCTAAATAACTGATCTGAAATCTAATTTTATCTTCATGAATCCAATCATCTGCATCGAGACATTGAATCCATTCTCCCTGTGCTTTTTGAATACCAAAATTACGAGAAGAAGGAAGCCCCCCATTCTCTTTATAGTAATATTTAACTCGCTTATCTCGATTCATCAACCCCTCAGCCACCTGACGAGTATTGTCAGTAGAACCATCATCTATAATCAAACATTCAAGCTCAGCAAAACTTTGTGATAAAACACTACTAACTGAACGCTCCAGATAACAACCTTGGTTAAAACAATTAACAATAACTGATACGAGAGGTGACATTTATAAATAATTCCTTATCTCGAAAATATATTGACACTCTTAATCTTTTCGCGCTCTTCTTTGCGCCTTTGCGCCTCTGCGTGAAACAAATAATGACTATCTCCCAGTTATTAGCGCTAAAGTATCCCTCCACCCATAAGCAATTTCATTGAGTATAATCCCACCTATCTCATCCTGCTTTTCATAAATCTTATGTCCCCCAAGAGCTTCGTAGAACCCACACGCTGGATTATCTGCCAAAACCCATACCAACATCGAGTGAAACCCTAACTCATAAAGCTTTTTGACAAGAGTTAGCGTCAAGCGGCTTCCAATACCCTGTCCCTGATACATCTTTAAGATATAGAGTTTGACTTAGTTCTAATATAGTTTGCTAAACTTCTCCATAGCTAGTCAGTATGGGTGAGTTTAATGTGGAAAGTTGCAGAGTTTGGAGAACTTGTTGGAATTTCCCCTTCCACTTTACGACGTTGGGAAAAGGAGAAAAAATTAATCCCAGAACGGACGCTGGGGAATCAACGCATTTATACTGAAGAGCATCTTAGTATTGCTCGAAACTTGAAAGGTGGTAAAATACCAAGCCGAGTTGTTGTCTACTGTCGTGTCTCCTCAAGTGGACAAAAAGACGACCTACAAAGTCAAGTTGAAGCGATGGAGCGATTCTGTTTATCTCAAGGAGTCGTAATCACTGATTCGGTTCAAGAGATTGGCGGTGGATTGAATTTTAAGCGCCCTAAATTCTTGGAAATTATTCAGTGGGCTATTGAGGGTGAGGTGAAGTCACTGTATATAGCGCACAAAGATAGGTTGTGCCGTTTTGGTTTTGAGTTGGTTGAACATATCGTACAGTCTGGTGGCGGTTCAATTATTGTTGCCAACGCTGAAACCTTGTCCCCACAAGAGGAACTGGTACAAGACCTGCTGTCTATTATCCATTGTTTTTCGTCGCGGTTATACGGTTTGCGAAAGTATAAAAATAAGGTGAAAAAGATTGTAGACGGGATTGATCCTTGTCTAAAATAGGTTATACTTGTTTGCATAGTTAAGTTTAAAAAAGTTTAGCAATGTACGCCATTAAGCGAGAGTTAAAGCTGAATAAGGTCGAGACTTCGCTTTTTCGTGGCAATGCTGGCTTCAAGCGTTGGGTTTACAACTACGGTTTAGACTTGATTCAAGCAAGTTGGAATTTCGCGGGTATACAAGCATCTGACGCAAAACGAATTGATGCTATCAAAAAAGTCTTTACTCAACTCACAATGCGCAAACCTGAAAACGCATGGATGAAGAAATATCCATCTACCGTTTATCAGTCTGCGTTTATTGATTTGAAAAAAGCTTTTTCTCGTTGGCGTGAAGGCTTATCTGAGTTTCCTGTAAAGAAGTCGAAAAAGAAAGGCGACTCTTTTACTGTTTATAAAACGGCTGGCGTTTATCCATCGATTGGGCAACCGCCGATACCTTTCACAAATCGAGTTGTCGTTAATCCAGGATCGCGAATTAAGCTGCCAGGTTTGAGAGAATTTCGACTAAAAGAACGAATCGATTTTTATTGCAGTTCCCAGACGTTTACTGTTTCTAGAACTGCTGATAAATGGTTCGTCTCGTTTGCTTTAGATGCCGAAAAAGTTCCACCAATTATTCATCCAATTGAAAGGATTGGTGTTGACTTAGGCGTGAAAGCGCTAGCAACATGCTCTGACGGGTCAAAATACGATATGCCTGCTGCCACGACTCGGGCGAAAACCAAGCTCGGCAAGCTTCAATGGCGTAATCGAAACAAGACTCTAGGTAGCAAGAAATTGAAGATTTCGGCATCTAAAAACGCTTGTAAGTATTACAACGCAACTGCTCGTCAACATGCGCGAATTGCTAATATTCGGCAAGATACTACGCAAAAGATGACAACAGACTTAAGTCGTAAAGCTTACACAATTCGGATTGAGGATCTGAATGTTTCTGGGATGAT
>JAESFN010000859.1_pt1 | contig 19519 bp, 14 predicted proteins | sample 9269411 | NCBI WGS metagenome assembly JAESFN01 (sample SAMN14505399, study PRJNA617100) | algae metagenome | isolation source: Iphinoe sp. HA4291-MV1 and co-occurring heterotrophs from trail next to... | place: USA: Maunawili Falls, Hawaii | collected 2009-07-25
CGACCAGCTGGAACCGGGCAGCACCTCGGCGGTGACCACCACCGGCCGGGCGGCGATGGCCGCATCGTCGCGCAGCGCCCCGACCAGGGCGAACACCGAGACCGTGGTGAGCAGCACACACAGGCCGAGCACCACGGTCGGCAACCGGCGCACCACCGGCATCACCACGGGCAGGGCCAGCGCGGCGAACTCGGTGACGAACCAGCCACGCCGATGGGTCGGCACGGTTCCGTCGGCGTGTTCTGTGGAGGTGCTGGAGGTCATCGCGGTGAAGTCTAGGACCCGTCGAGGGACCCAGTGTGTGCAGCACCTCGCCGGACCGGACGAGCATCTCGTGCGCGGCACTTCTACTCTCGGATGCGTGAGCATCGCGCCGTGGGGCACATCGGGTACCGGGATGCGGGTGTACACCCGTCCCATTCCCGCCCTGGACCGGCCGATCGAGCTGCTTCCGGACGAGCGCGGGCCGCTGTGCTGGGTTCGTGGCGCGGAGGGCCTGGTCGGCTGGGGCGAGGTCGCGCGGTTCACCAGTGCGGGGCCGGAGCGGTTCGCCGAGGCCGACCGGTGGTGGCGGTCGTTCGCGTCCGGCCTGGACGTGATCGACGAGGTCGGGCTGCCCGGCACCGGGGCGGTGGCCTTCGCCAGCTTCGCGTTCGCCGCCGATCCGGGCTCATCCGTGCTGGTGGTCCCCCGGGTGGTGGTGGGCAGCCGGGACGGCGTGGGGTGGATCACCGAGATCGTCGGGGACGACGGCCAGCCCGGGATGCAGCCGGTCACCCCGGTCCGGGCGCCGAACGGGGTCCGGTACGCCGACGGGCTGCTGCCGGTGGCGCGGTGGCGGGACGCGGTGGCCGAGGCGGTGCGCCGGATGCGCGGCGGTGAGCTGCGCAAGGCGGTGTTCGCGCACGACCTGCTGGCCCAGGCCGACGAGCCGCTGGACCCCCGGTTCCTGCTCCGCGAGCTGGCCGAGCGCTACCCCACCTGCTGGTCGTTCGCGGTGGACGGGCTGATCGGCGCCACCCCGGAGCTGCTGCTGCGCCGCGAGGGGACCCGGGTCAGCTCCCGGGTGCTGGCCGGCACCTGCTGGCCCGGGCAGGCCGGCTGTGCCGACTCCGGGGACGCGGGCGCGGCGTTGATGGCCTCGACGAAGGACCGGGAGGAGCACCGGTACGCGGTGGACTCGCTGGTCGAGCGGCTGCGGCCGCTGAGCGTCGACGTGCACGCCCCGGACCGGCCGTCGCTGCTGCCGCTGGCCAACCTGGTGCACCTGGCCAGCGACGTCACCGCCACCCTGGACGACACCGACCCGCCGACGCTGCTGGAGCTGGTCGATGCGGTGCACCCGACGGCGGCGGTCGGCGGCACCCCCCGGGAGCCGGCGCTGCGGATGATCGCCGAGCTGGAGGGGATGGACCGGGGGCGTTACTCGGGCCCGGTCGGCTGGGTCGGGGCCGCCGGTGACGGCGAGCTGGGGCTGGCGCTGCGCTGCGCGCAGGTGTCGGGGAGTACGGCGCGGCTGTTCGCCGGGTGCGGCGTGGTCGCCGACTCCGACCCGGATACCGAGGTGCGGGAGGCCGCCCGCAAGCTCGTCCCCATCCGCCAGGCCCTCGAGGCCACCTCCGACGCCTGAGGCCACTCGTCGGCGATCGGGGTCAGCTGAGGGCGGCGTCGATCGCGGCGTCGACGGCGGTGCGGAGGGCGGCGTGACCGGCGCGCAGCCCGGTCCGGTCGGCGCGCAGTTCGAGCACCCGGATCCCGGCCCCGGGTAGTGCCTGGGGCAGCTCGGACACGTCGTCCAGCAACCGGTGGGCCACCCCGAACCCGGCGCACAGCTGGTCGAGCCGGGCCCGGTGCGGGGTGCCGAAGACCCGCTCGAACTCGGGCGCGAACTCCGGCGCCCCCTGCTCGAGCAGGCTGAAGATGCCGCCGCCGGCGTCGTTGAGCACCACGACGGTCAGGTCCGGGACGGGCTCGTCCGGGCCGAGCAGCAGGCCGGTGGTGTCGTGCAGCAGGGTGAGGTCGCCGAGCAGGGCGTAGCCCGGCCCCCGGTGGGCCAGCGTGGCGCCGACCGCCGTCGACACCGTCCCGTCGATCCCCGCGACGCCCCGGTTGGCCAGCACCGTGAGCCCGGCCCGGGGCCGCGCGGCCAGGGCCACGTCGCGCACCGGGTTGGACGAGCCGACGGTGAGCATCGCCCCGTCCGGCAGGGCCGCGACCAGCGCGGACGCCAGCCGCAGCCCGGTCGGGGTGCCGGTCGGGAGGTCGTCCAGCAGCGCACCGGCGGCGGCGTCGGCGTCGGCCCAGCTCCGGCGGAAGTCGGTGGGCGGCCGGAGGTCGGGCAGCGATCCGACGGCTCTCGTGCCGGCCGGCCAGCCGGCGTGGTTGGTGCCGGCGATCCCGTAGACCCGGGTGGCCGGGTCGGCGATCAGCCGGGTGACCGCCCGGTGCAGGGTCGGGCGGCCGTGCAGCACCACCTGCTCCGGGCGCGGCGCGCCGTTACCCCCGCCGAGCACCGCGCCGAGCACCCACGGTCCGGCGCGCAGCGCGGACGGCCACAGCGGCGAGGACGGCTCGGCGATCACCGGCAGGCCTTCGGGGAGCTCCGGGGCGCCGACTCCGACGGGCACGCTGCCGCCGATGACCAGCGTCGGAGCTTCGGGATCGAGCGGCAGTTCGTCGCTTTGCTCTGCATACACATACGCACCACCCGGCGCCGTTGCGTATGTGTATGCAGAGCAAAGCGTCCCGGGGGCCGGGGGCTCGGGGACCAGGGGTTCGGCGAACGGGACGTTCAGGTGCACCGGACCCGGCCCGCCCGGCCCGGCCCCGAGCGCGACCGCCACCGCCTCACCGACGCCGGCCCCGTCCACCGGCGACAGCGACCACGAGCCCCGGGGCGCGACACCGTAGAGATCGGGCTGCACGATGGTCTGGTTGGCGCCGGTGCCGATCAGCTCCGCCGGCCGGTCGGCGGTCACCGCGAGCAGCGGCACCCCGCCGTGCGAGGCCTCCAGCACCGCCGGGTGCAGGTTCGCCGCCGCGGTGCCGGACGTGCACACCACCGGCACCGCCCGGCCGCTCCGCCGGGCCAGCCCGAGGGCCAGGAACGCCGCCGTCCGCTCGTCGATCCGCACGTGCAGCCGCAGCCGGCCGGCCGCGTCGGCGGCGTGCAGGGCGAACGACAGCGGGGCGTTGCGGGAACCCGGGCAGAGCACCGCCTCCCGCACCCCCGCACCGACCAGCTCGTCGACCAGCCGCCGGGCCAGCGCGGTGGACGGGTTCACGCCGGGACGGCCAGGTCGTCCAGCACGACCGCCCCGGGCAGCCCGGCCAGCGCGGACCCGGGGACCACCAGCTTGCTGCGCCGCAGCCCGGATCCGATCACCGCGCGGTCGGCCGCCGCGACCCCGGCGGACAGGTACACCGGCCACCCGCCCGGCAGCCCGATCGGGGTGATGCCGCCGTACTCCATGCCGCTGCCGCCGGTGGCCGCGTCCCGGGCGGCGAAGGACAGTTTGCGCACGTCCATGGCCCGACGGAGCACGCCGTTGACGTCGGCGCGGGTGTCGGCCAGCACCAGCGCGGCGGCCGTCCGGGCCTCCCCACCACGCTTGCCCGTCACCAGCACGCAGTTGGCCGAGTCCGCCAGGGCGACGCCGTAACGGGCGCAGAACGCGGCGGTGTCGGCCAGTTCCGGGTCGATCTCCGCCACGCTCGCGAGCGCCGCCAGGTCGGGGGCGGCGGCGAGGGCGTCCCGCACCGGATCGGCCAGCAGCTCGGGCCGATCCAGCGCGGGGGTCAGCGTCAGGTCCCAGGTCACGACCCGACGGTAGTCAGCTCCCGAAGAGGTCCGGGTGCGGGCCCTTGCGCTGGTCGGAGTTCAGGTTGTCGATCTTCACCGCGTCCTCGTCGGACAGTTCGAAATCGAAGACGTCGATGTTCTCCCGCATCCGCTCCGGGTTGGTCGACTTCGGGAAGACGATGTTGCCGCGCTGGATGTGCCAGCGCAGGACGATCTGGGCCGGGCTGCGGTCGTACTTCTCGGCCAGCTCCTGGACCCGGTCCTCGGTCAGCGAGTCGCCCTGGCCGATCGGCGCCCAGGCCTCGGTGGCAATGCCGTGCTTCTCGTGGAACAGGCGCAGCTCACGCTGGCTGAACCGGGGGTGCAGCTCGATCTGGTTGACGGCCGGGACCACCTTGGTCTCCGCGAACAGCCGCTCCAGGTGCGCGACCTGGAAGTTGGACACCCCGATCGCCCGGGTCTTGCCGTCCTTGAGGGCCTGCTCGAAGCCCTTCCAGGTCCGCACGTACAGGTCCTGGTGCGGCAGCGGCCAGTGGATCAGGAAGAGGTCGACGTGGTCCAACCCGAGCCGCTCCAGGCTCGCGTCCAGCGCGGCGATCGCGCTCTCGGTGCCGTGCCCGTCGTTGTCCAGCTTGGTGGTGACGAAGACCTCGTCCCGGGACAGCCCCGAGTCGGTGATCGCCCGGCCGACCCCCTCCTCGTTGCCGTACATCTGCGCGGTGTCGATGTGCCGGTAGCCGGCCTCGAAGGCGGCGCGCACGGCGGCTTCGGTCTCGTCCGGCGGCACCTGGAACACCCCGAACCCGAACTGGGGGATCTCGACGTCGTTGTTCAGCTTGATGTTCGGTACCTGGGTCATACCTGGTGCTACCCATATCCGCGGGACGCCAACCGGTGAAGCGGGTAACGTCCGCGGCCGTCATGAGTACGATCCTGCAGGCCTCCGGCCTGGCCGCCGGGCACGGCGCACGGTCCCTGTTCACCGACCTGAACCTGGTCGTCGCCCCCGGTGATCTGATCGGTCTGGTCGGGGCGAACGGGGCGGGCAAGTCCACCCTGCTGCGGCTGCTGGCCGGGCTGGACACCCCCGAGCACGGCACGGTCTCCCTGGCCCCGGCGCACGCCACGGTGGGGTTGCTGCCGCAGGAGCCGGAGCGGCGGCCCGGGGAGACCGTGGCCGGGTACGTGGCCCGGCGGACCGGGGTGGCGGCCGCGCAGGAGGCGATGGACGCTGCCGCGACCGCGCTCGGCGACGGGGCCGACGGCGCCGACGACATCTACGCGGTGGCCCTGGAGCGGTGGCTGGCCCTGGGCGGCGCCGACCTGGACGACCGGGTCCCGGCCCTGCTGGCCGAGGTGGGTCTGGAGGCTGACACCGGCGCGCTGATGACCGCGCTGTCCGGTGGGCAGGCGGCCCGGGCCGGGCTGGCCGCGCTGCTGGCCTCCCGGTACGACGTGCTGCTGCTCGACGAGCCGACCAACGACCTGGACCTGGACGGGCTGGCCCGGCTGGAGGGGTTCGTCACGTCCCTGCGGAACCCGGCGGTGATCGTCAGCCACGACCGGGAGTTCCTGGCCCGCACGGTGAACCGGGTGGTGGAGCTGGACCTGGCCCAGCAGAAAGTGGGCGTCTACCAGGGCGGATACCAGGCGTACCTGACCGAGCGGGAGACCGCGCGGCGGCACGCCCGGGAAGCCTACGAGGAGTACGCCGAGACCCTGGACGACCTCAGGTCGACCGCCCGGATGCAGCGCGCCTGGATGGAGAAGGGGGTCCGCAACGCCCGCCGGTCGGCGAAGTCGGGCTCGGAGCGGGACAAGTTCATCCGCCACCACCGGGGCGCCACCAGCGAGAAGCAGGCCGCGAAGGCCGCGCAGACCGACCGCCGGATCGAGCGGCTGGAGGTGGTGGAGGAGCCGCGCAAGGAGTGGCAGCTGCGGATGACCATCGCCGCCGCGCCCCGGGCCGGGGCGGTGGTGGCCACCCTGCGCGACGCGGTGCTCTCACGAGGCGGCTTCGAACTGGGACCGGTGACCGCGCAGGTGGACTGGGCGGACCGGGTGGCGATCACCGGCGGCAACGGATCGGGCAAGTCGACGCTGATCGGCGCCCTGCTCGGCCGGCTGCCGCTGACCTCCGGGTCGGCGTCCCTGGGCCCGGGCGTGCGGGTGGGCGAGGTCGACCAGGCGCGCGGGCTGTTCGTCGGGTCGGAGCCGCTGGCGACCGCTTTCGGCCGGCAGATGCCGGACTGGCCGGAGTCGGAGGTCCGGACGTTGCTGGCCAAGTTCGGGCTGACCGGCCCGCACGTGGTCCGGCCGGCGGCGTCGCTGTCCGCCGGCGAGCGCACCCGGGCCGCGCTGGCCCTGCTGCAGGCCCGCGAGGTGAACCTGCTGGTGCTCGACGAGCCCACCAACCACCTGGACCTGCCGGCCATCGAGCAGCTGGAGTCCGCGCTGGAGTCCTTCCCCGGCACCCTGCTGCTGGTCACCCACGACCGGCGGATGCTGGACGCGGTGCGGGTCACCCGGCGCTGGCGGATGGACGCGGGTCGGCTGTCCGAGTCCTAGGTGTGGCGGACGTCCAGGTCGTAGATCAGCGTCTCCCCGTAGTTGTCCGAGCTGCAGGTGGCGTTGCTGCAGTTGGCCTGGGTGTACGCGCCGGCCTTGAAGTAGGCGCCGCTGTAGCTCTTGGCGATCGTGGCCACCAGCTTGCCGTTGTAGAACGCCCGGGTCTGCCCGCCGGAGACGACGAACTTGGCCTCGAACGGGGTGCCCAGCTTGTAGTTGGCGTCGGCCAGCTTGTAGTTCGGGTTGTCGCCGTTGGTCACCCAGAGCTTGGTGCCCTCCAGCCGGAACACGCTCACGTCGTCGGAGGCGTCGTGGATCTGCGCGCCGACCAGGTGCGGCTTGCCACTGGGCAGCCGGGTGAACGCCTCGCGGACGACCATCGTGTGGGTGCCCGAGGAGGACGACCAGCCGGCCTTGCCCGATCCGCCGCCCATCATCTCGCGCAGCTCCGAGCGCGGGTTCTTCGAGCCCTTGGTGGTGACCCCGTTGACCGGGGCCCGGAAGGTGACCGCGTCGCACTGCTTGTCGGTGCCGAAGTGGGTGTTGGTCAGGCCGGACAGCGCCGAGCCGACGATCTCGGTCGGGTCGCCCGAGGAGCCGGTGGGCAGGGTGAGCTTCCAGTTCGCCAGGTTGAGGATCTTGCCGGGCTTGCCGCAGTTCGCGGTGCTGACCGCCTTGGGTTTGGGCTTGGGCAGCAGGCCGGGGAGCTGGAGCCCGGGCAGGTCCGGCAGCAGGGGTCCGCTGGCCCGGACGCCGCCGCCGGGGCCCCGGTCGGTGCCGCGCTCGTCGGTGTCACGGTCCCTGGCGTCGTCGGAGTCTCGGTCCTTGGCGTCATCGGTGTCGCGGTTGTCGGTGTCGCGGTCGGTGGGCGCGCCGGCCAGGTCGCGGGCCGGGTCGGCGGCCGGGCGCGGTTCGGGGACCGCGGCGCCGGCCGGCCGGTCGTCGTCCGCCCCGGGCCGGGTGGGGGTGAACTGCGGGGCGAGGGCGTGCAGCCCGGACAACCGGGCCGGGTCGCTGACCGGTCCGGCCGGGCCGGCGGCGCCACCCAGCGAGGCCGCGGTCAGCTCCACGCCGCCGACCACGCCGATCACCGCCAGCGCCCCGACCAGCGACCGGCCGACCGGCAGGCGCGGCGAGGTGGCCGACCGGTGCCGGGCGGTACCGGCCTCGGGTGCGCCGTCGGCGCCGGCCTCGGGGATCACCGGGAGCGGCTGGGTGTGCCGGTGGCGCGATCCGGCGGCCCGGCGCCCGGCGGGCTCCGCGGCCCGCCGCCCGGCGGACTCCCCGGCCCGGCGACCGGCGGACTCCGCGGCGGCGCGGCGCCCGGCGGCCGTGCTCTTGGCGGCGGCGGCCTCGGCGGCCCGGCGCGCGGCGCGGCCGCCCCCCGTCGGCCCGGCGGCGGGCTTCCCGGTCGTCTGCACACCCGTTTCGGTGTCCTCACACCTGCTATGGCTCGGGTGAGGACGCCGATCGTGGTGTGAAGTCGTCTCGGCGGGGTCGACGGGTTCGGGAGAGCGGTGCCGGGCGCGGGCCGGCACCGGGTCGGACGCCGGCACCGGGTCGAGCGCCGAAACCGGGTCGAGCGCCGAAACCGGGTCGGCTGCCGGTGCCGGGTCGGGTGCCGAGACCAGGTCGAGGGCCGAATCCATATTGGGCGCCGGCAGGCGGTCGTCGAGGGGCTGACGGGCCTCGGGGAGCGGCGGGTCGAGGCCGAGCCCGGCCCGGGCCTGGTCGAGCAGTACCGCGACCGGGCCGCCGGAATCGAGCGGGGCCGGCAGCGAAGCGGTCGGCTGGTCGAACCGGCCGTCCGCCGGGAGTTTGATGCGGTGGCGTCCGGACCGCTGGGGATCGGTCCGGGGCTGGAGTTCTGGCACGTCAGTCCTCGGGGAGTCTCAGCCCGTGTCGAGGGGGAGCGCCACGGGTTGTTACCGAATCGAGACTAGGGGCTGGCCCGGCCTCGGATCCGGCGCAGACGGGGCCGGGCGCCGGGCGGTGCTCCTCCGGGGCCGAAGCGACCGCCGGTTGCTCCGTACGGATGTACGACTCGGCCGGTCGGCCCAACCTCGACTGCTACTGCGGCAGGCCCAGGACGCGAGCGGCGAGCTGGGCGAGATGAACGGGCATCGCCGCTGGCCCGGCGACACCGGCCTGGCGCAGCTGGGTGCGGCAGCTGAACCCGTCGGCCAGCACCACGTCGTCCGCGCCCGCCGCCCGCACCGCCGGCAGCAGCACCCGCTCGGCGCAGGCCATCGACACGTCGTGGTGCCCGCGCTCGAAGCCCCAGTTCCCGGCCAGCCCGCAACACCCCGAGTCGAGCACCTCGGCCCGGACCCCCAGCGCGGCCAGCACGGCCCGGTCGGCGTCGGTGCCGAGGTCGGCGTGCTGGTGGCAGTGCACCTGCACCAGGGCTCGCGGGCCGGGCCCGACCCTCCGGGCCCGCAGCTCGTCGGCGTGGTCGGCCAGGACCTCGGCGAACGTGCGGACCGAATCGGCCAGCGCCTCGGCCAGGCGATCCCCGGGCAGCAGCTCGCCGGCCTCCGCGCGCAGGGCGGCCAGGCAGCTCGGTTCCAGGCCGACCACCGGCACCCCCGCCTCCAGCCAGGGCCGCAGCCGCTCCAGCGACCGCCGCAGCACCCGCCGGGCCGGGCCGAGCTGGCCGGTCGAGTACCAGGTGAGCCCGCAGCAGACCGGACCGTCGGGCACCTCCACCCGGTAACCCAGCGCCTCGAGCACGGCCACCGCCGCCCGCCCGACGGCCGGATCGAAGTGCTCGGTGAAGGTGTCCGGCCACAACACCACCCGCCGCTCGCCGCCGGCCGTCGACGCCGGCAGCCGCACAGCCTCGGTGGCTCGGTCACCGGTTCCCGGCCGCACAGCCTCCGTTGCTCCGCACACATGTTGCGGCAGCTGTGCCGAGCCACGAGTGCTGTGCGGTGCCGCCGGACATGCTGTGCGGCGGAACAGAGTGCGGCGGAACGGGGTCGGGGCCAGGGGCGGGAGGTCGCGTTGGGGGGCGATGCCGGCCACCCACTTGGCCAGCGCGGCGAGGGCGGGTACCCGGGCGGCGGCGTTCGCCCCGCGCGCGGCGAACGGGAGCCGCCGGAGCAGCCGCAGCCAGCGGGGCAGCGCACCCATGGCGTAGTGCGCCCTCGGCCGCACCCGGTGCCGGTAGCGCCGGGCCAGGTACTCGGTCTTGTAGGCGGCCATGTCGACCCCGACCGGGCAGTCCCGCTTGCAGCCCTTGCAGGACAGGCACAGGTCCAGGGCCTCGGCCACCTCGGGCGAACGCCAGCCGCCGGTGATCACCTGACCGGCGGCCATCTCGAACAGCAGCCGGGCCCGGCCCCGGGTGGAGTGCCGCTCCTCGCCGGTGGCCCGGTAGCTGGGGCACATCACGCCGCCGTCGGCGGTCACGCATTTCGCCACGCCGAGGCAGCGGCGGGTGGCCCGGGCGAAGCTGCCCCGGTCGTCGGCGAAGGCCAGCGCGGGCGGGTCGAGGGACGGCATCCGGGGCAGGCCGACGAACACCCGCAGGTCGGCGTCCAGCGGGCGGGGGTCGACGACCCGGCCCGGGTTCATCCGCCCCGCCGGATCCCAGGCGGCCTTGAACGCCCCGAACGCCTCGATCAGCCGGGGCGGGTACATCCGGCCCAGCAGCTCGGCCCGGGCCTGCCCGTCGCCGTGCTCCCCGGACAGCGACCCGCCGTGCGCCACCACCAGGTCGGCGGCCTCCTCCAGGAACGCGCGGAAACCGGCGATCCCGGCCCGGGTGGTGAAGTCGAAGTCGATCCGCACGTGCAGGCAGCCGTCGCCGAAGTGCCCGTAGTACGCCCCGTGACGTCCGTGCGCGGCCAGCAGCGCGTCGAACTCCCGCAGGTAGCCGGCCAGCCGCGCCGGCGGGACGGCGGCGTCCTCCCACCCCGGCCAGGCCTCGACCCCGCCCGGGCCCCGGGTGACGATGCCCGCGCCGTCCTCCCGGACCCGCCACAACCGGCGCATCGCGCCCGGGTCGGACACCACCACATGGTTCGTCCCCAGATCGCGGGCCACGGCCCGGGCGGCCGCCTCCGCCTCGGCGGTCGTCGCCCCGCCGGTCTCCACGTACAACCAGCCGCCGCCCTCGGGCAGCAGGGTGTAGGTGCGGTCCGCCGGGCGGGCGGCGCGCAGCGCGGCGATCAGCCGCTCGTCCATCCCCTCGATGGCCAGCGGGCGGTGCGCCCGGGCGGCCGGGGCGACCTCGGCGGCGGCGGAGGCGTCCGGGAAACCCAGCACGGCCAGCGCCCGCGCCGGCGGCGCCTCGACCAGGTCCACCGTGGCCCCGAGCACGGTGACGCAGGTGCCCTCGGTGCCGACCAGGGCCTTGGCCAGGTCGAAGCCGTGCTCCGGGAGCAGCTGGTCGAGGTTGTAGCCGGACACCCGGCGGGTCAGGTCGGGGAAGCCGGCGCGGACGTCCGGCCCGACCCGGGCGGCCAGCTCGCGCAGCGCGTCCGGGATCGCCTTGCTCTGCATACCCATACGCATCGGTGCGCCGGTGTAAGCAGAGCCGTTCTGCATACCTGTACGCATCACCCCGCCCCGGCCGACGGTGAACCGGTCGCCGGCGTAGGTGAGCACGTCCAGCTCGCGGACGTTGTCCACCGTCTTGCCCCAGGCCACCGAGTGCGCGCCGCAGGCGTTGTTGCCGATCATGCCGCCGAGCGTGCAGCGGTTGTGCGTGGACGGGTCGGGGCCGAAGGTCAGCCCGTACGGCCGGGCGGCGTCGCGCAGGGCGTCACACACCACCCCCGGCTGCACGTGCGCGGTGCGGGCGTCCGGGTCCAGCGGACCGATCCGCCGCAGCCGGGTCAGGTCCAGCACCACCGCGACGTTCACCGCGTTGCCGGCGATGCTGGTGCCGGCCCCCCGGGGCAGCACCGGGACGTCGCACCCACGACACACGGCCACGGCGGCCTCGACGTCGGCGGCGTCCAGGGGGCGGACCACCCCGATCGGCACGTGCCGGTAGTTGGAGGCGTCGGCGGCGTACATCGCCCGGCTGCCGGCGTCGAACCGGACCTCACCCGCCACCGCCCGGGCCAGCTCCTCGGCCAGGGCCCGGGTCTCGCCCGCCGCCGCCATCCGCCGACCCTGTCAAGCCACCACCGTGCGGTCAACCGCTCCGAACAGTGTCCCTAATGGAGCAATCCGACGACGAAGCGGAGGCAACGACACGCTATCGAATGGGTGAAAGCTAGGCCAAACGGTTAGTGACGTTCGGCACGCCGAATTGTCGCCCAAAAGTGTGACCTGAGCGACGTTTAGTCACGCATACCGCCGCTGCGCAGGGCAAATGCCGGTAACTCGGTGTCCCGGACATCCTCCAAAAATCGACCCACTGACCTCACTGAGCCCCACTCGCCACAGCAACAGCACAAAACCCGAGGTCACCGAGCTAACAGCCCAGTACCGACACCCTCAATCAGTCGTTGACCCTGTTGAGTGGCCGGTCCCGTGGGGAGACGGAGCCGGCCGACGAGAGCGATTGGGGGTGTCGCAGGTGTTGAGACCAGACATCACGGAAGCGGCGGCCAGATTGACGTCGGGCTTCGACGTCAGCCGCGAGCTTCGACAGCTCGGCGCGCACCTGCGCGAGGGCGAGACCGTGTACCGGCTGGCGGCCGGGGTCTACGGCAGTGGTGGTGGCCTGCTGGCCGTCACCAACCGCCGCGTGCTGCTGCTGCGTGACGGGCGCACCGGCCAGGCCAGCGAGGGCTTCCCGCTGGCGCGGATCTCATCGGTCCGCTGGGTCGGTGGCAGCGGCCGGGGCGCCGTGGTCATCTCGGACGCGCACAACACCGCCGAGCTCGGCCAGGTCGAGGCCACCGAGGGCAACTCGGTCGTCTCCTTCATCCGCTCGCTGCTGCCCCACGAGCCGCAGGACGAGCCGGACGAGCGCGACGGCGTACTCGGCGGCCACCTCGATGGCCACCTCGACCGGGACGCCGAGCTGGCCGCCCTGGACGAGGAACTCGGCGAGCACGGGGGCCTGCTCACCCACAACGACCTGGTCCTCGCCGCCGCCGGTGGCTCGCGGAGCGGCCTGGTGAACGGATCGGTCAACGGCTCGACCGGCGGATCCGCCAACGGCATGCTCAACGGCTCGCGGAACGGCTCGACCAACGGGGCGCGGAACGGCTCGGTGAACGGGTCCGTCAACGGCTCCAGCAACGGCTCGGCCACCGCGACCGCCACCCGGACCGGCCGGTTCGCCGTGCCGATGAAGGTCCGTACGCCTCCGGAGCGCCTCGGCCTGCCCGAGCAGAAGTCCGCGGAGCCCTCGGCGCGGGCCACCGATTCCGACGGCCCCGGCTACGGCGAGCCGAACCGGAACGACCAGGACCGGGACGACCGGGACCGGGACGACCGGGACCGGTACGGCCTGCGCGATCAGGTCGCCGGGCTCGACCGGGACCGCTACCCGACCCGCGACCGGTCCGCCGGGGCGGAGCCGGTGAACGGGCACGCCCGGTTCACCGGGGCCGAGCACGTCGACGGGCAGACCCGGTTCAGCGACCGCGGCCGCGCCGACCTCGGGCGGGACGGACGCGACCCCCGCGACCGGGACTACGACGACTACCGCGAGCGCGGCGACCGTGACTACGCCGACCGCGAGGACCACGCCGACCACGGCGGCTGGGACTACCGGGGCGACAACGAGATCCCGGTGAGCGACCTGGCCGATCCCGGCTTCGACGCCCGGACCAGCCGGTACGCCGACCGTGAGGTCGAGCGCAACGGGCGGGAGCGGTTCGCCGAGGCCGAGCGGCCCGGGTCGGATCCGGCCTACGGCGCGAGCGCGTCCGTGCCGGGGCTGCGCGGGGTCGAAGGTTCCGGCGGGACCCTGGCCGGCGAGGTGCCGGTCAGCCGGCTGGCCGAGGAGACCGGGGGAACCCGGATCGACACCTCCGGCGAGCGGGACCGGGTCCGGCGCAGCGGCGAGTACGAGCGGGCGGAGACCCGTACCGGCCGGGACCGGGCCGAACGTCCCGGGTACGACCGCCCCGGGTACGACCGTCCCGGCCCGACCGAGGAGACCGGCGAGCTGGTCTCCCCCCTCGGTGCGCGGCGGCCGAGCAGCCCCGACCGGCCGACCTCCGGCCGGCTTCCGGGCGGCTCCAAGCTGGGCACGCCCGACCGGAAGTGGCTGTTCGTCGGCGGGGCCGTGATCCTCACCGCGGCCGTGATCGGCGGCGTGATCGCGGCGACCAGCGGCGACGACGCTCCGGTGGCCCCGGCCCCGGCGGCCGTCGAGTCGGCCGGCCCGCTGGTCAAGGTGACCAAGGTCATCGACGGTGACTCGATCGAGGTGGAGGGCTCGGCGACCGGCCAGGTGGAGATCATCGGGATCGCCGCGCCCCGGGCCGACAAGGCGCAGTGCGGCGCCGCCGACTCGACCGGCTTCGCCACCCGCACGCTGGGCGGCTCCCAGGTCACCCTGATCGCCGACCCGAGCCAGCCCAGGCTGGACAAGAGCGGCCGCCGGCTGGCCTCGGTGCGCACCGCCGACGGCCTGGACTACGCCACGCTGGCCGCCCAGGCCGGCATGGTCCGGTACTACGAGGGCGCCACCCCGGTGACCCAGGCCGCCGAGATCAAGGCCGCCCAGGCCGACGCGGAGAAGGCCGAGCGCGGCCTCTGGGGCCCGCCGTGCAACGGCAAGACCAGCACGAAGTCCACGTCGAGCAACTCGAGCTCTTCGGGTTCCAGCGGCTCTTCGGGTTCCAGCGGTTCGAGCTCCAGCGGTTCGAGCTCAAGCGGTTCCGGCTCGACCAGGAGCTCGACGACCAGCTCGGGCTCGGCCGGCAACTCGAGTTCGACGAGCGGTTCGAGCTCCACCGGCGGCACCGGCTCCTCGAGCACCACCGGGGCGTCGAACTTCCGGAGCAGCGAATCCACCTCCAGCCGGGGCAACACCCTGACCGATTCAGGGCTCGGCAACTAGTACTCGCTCGCGCTCGCCGCGCCCGGGGACCGGCGCGGCGAGCGCGAGCAGCGCGGTACCCACCGCCAGCGCCACCATGGCGGCCACCCCGTACGGGTAGAAGATGTGGCTGGTCCGGAACACCCAGCAGCCGGCGAGCAGCAGCACGCCGCCGGGCAGCACCCGGGGCCCGTGCCGAAGGCCCAGGACCAGGGTGACCGACACCACGCAGGCCATCAGCATCCACACCCCGGCCAGCCCGATCCGGTCCCCGACGGCGAACAGGTTCAGCATGTTCTGGCTGGGTCGACCGTCGTTCTCCACCACCAGCCCGGCGCCGATCCCGGACAGCACGTCCAACGCGGTGTAGCAGGTGGCGAACCCGTAGCCGCTGATCCGGGCCACCCAGGGCAGCACCCCGCGCTCCCCGGACAGCAGCCACAGCAGCGCCACCGCGAGCAGCGGGAACACCGGGATCAGCAGGACGTGCATGGTCCACCAGTGGTGCGCGGTCTCCGGCGTCAGGCCCGACGGATGCTGCACCCCGAAGCCGGCCAGGAGCAGCCCGGGCAGAGCCACGGCGATCACCCGTAACCAGCGCATGCCCCCACCCTGCCCGCCGGTGCGCGGGCGCGCATAGGGTCGCTTCCGTGGCCGATCACGTATCCGAGACCTTCGACCCCGCGCAGTGGCGGGAGATCCCCGGTTTCGACTTCGACGACATCACCTACCACCGGCACGTCGAGCTCGGCGCGGTCCGGATCGCGTTCGACCGCCCGGAGGTGCGCAACGCGTTCCGCCCGGGCAGCGTCGACGAGCTGTACCGAGCGCTGGACCACGCCCGGATGAGCTCGGACGTCGGCTGCGTGCTGCTCACCGGGAACGGGCCGTCGCCGAAGGACGGCGGGTGGGCCTTCTGCTCCGGCGGTGACCAGCGGATCCGCGGCCGCACCGGCTACCAGTACGCCAGCGGGGACACCGCCGACACCGTGGATCCGGCCCGGGCCGGGCGGCTGCACATCCTGGAGTGCCAGCGGCTGATCCGGTTCATGCCGAAGATCGTGATCGCGGTGGTCAACGGGTGGGCCGCCGGCGGTGGCCACAGCCTGCACGCCACCTGCGACCTCACCCTGGCCTCCGCCGAGCACGCCCGCTTCAAGCAGACCGACGCCGACGTGGGCAGCTTCGACGGCGGCTACGGCTCGGCCTACCTGGCCCGGGCGGTCGGCCAGAAGTTCGCCCGGGAGATCTTCTTCCTGGGCCGCACCTACGACGCCGAGCAGATGCACCGGATGGGCGCGGTGAACGAGGTGGTCCCGCACGCCGAGCTGGAGGACACCGCGATCCAGTGGGCCCGGGAGATCGTCGGCAAGTCCCCCACCGCGCAGCGGATGCTCAAGTACTCGTTCAACCTGATCGACGACGGCCTGGTCGGCCAGCAGCTGTTCGCCGGCGAGACCACCCGGCTGGCGTACATGACCGACGAGGCGGTCGAGGGCCGCGACGCCTTCCTGGAGAAGCGACCGCCGGACTGGAGCGGCTACCCCTGGTACTACTGACCGAACTAAAGGGACGATTGTCAAGTTATGCCTGCGCGGGCTGATCAGGCTCCGAGGCACGGCCCACCGGTCCGGCGGCCGGGCCCTCCGCCGCGCCGGCCACGCGTAGCGTGCTGTCGACCAGCTCGTCGAGGAACTCCCGGGTGACCGGTTCACGGGTGAAGAAGACCCGGAAGTAGATCGGCGAGGCCGCCAGCTCGATCACCGACCGGGCCCGCACGTTCCCAGCCAGCTCGCCGCGCCGCTTGGCCCGCTCCACGACCTGTCCGGCGACCTCGAACCGCAGGTCGAAGAACGCCCGGACCGCGTCATCGTCGGCCGTCCGAGCCTCCAGGAACACCGCCTGGAAGAGCGCGGTGCCCTCGTTGGAGCGCAGGTAGTCGGCGATGTCCTGGAGTAGTGCATTCAGGTCGCCGCGCAGCGAGCCGGTGTCGGCCACCGGGGAACGGTCGGGACTGACCTTGCGGCGCAGGGCCTCGAGCATCAGCAGCTGCGGGGTCTTCCAACGTCGGTAGATGGTGGTCCGGCTTATCCCCGAGCGGGCGGCCACGGCCTCCACCGTCACTCCGGACACACCCTGTTCGTCGAGGATCGCGGCGGTCGCGGTGACCACCTGTTTGAGTACCCGGTCCGAGCGGCCGCCCGGGCGCTGCATGACCTTGGGACGCAGGGCCCGATCGTCCGGGGAGGGCATGCGCATCACGTCAACGACCCTCCAGGATCCGCCGGGGTAGGCGCCACCATCTCACGCCACCGTTAAGTTGACAATTGTTGCCTTACTAGCTCGATCGCAGCTACCGTCACCCTCGAACCGCATCCGAGCGCGCCCACCGAAGGAGCTGGCCATGCGTATCGGCAACCTGTTCGTGCAGCCGTCGAAGGACGTCGACTACGACCACAGCCGGCGGCTGTCGGAGTGCATCGAGCTGGTGCAGCTGGTCGACCGGCTCGGGTTCGATGTCGCCGTCTTCGGCGAGAACCACTTCTCCAGCTACGGGTTCTCGCCCAACCCGGTGCTGCTGGCCGCGGCGATCGGCCAGCACACCGAGCGGATCACCCTAGGCACCGGTGTGGTCGTGCTGCCGTTCTGGGAGCCGCTGCGGTTGGCCGAGGACATCGCCACCGCCGACCAGCTGCTCAGGGGCCGGTTCCAGGTGATCATCGGCCGGGGCTACCAGCCGCTCGAGTACGGCGGACTGAACATCCCGTACGCCGAGCGCCAGGAGCGCTACGACGAGGTGCTGGAGATCCTGCTGCTGGCCTGGCGGGGCCGGGAGTTCACCTACCAGGGCCAGCACTACCAGGTGCCGCGCCCGGTTCGGGTACTGCCGGACACCTACACCGAACCGCACCCGACGATCTGGGTCGCCGGGGTCACCGAGGAGTCGATCCGGTCGGCGGCGCGTACCGAATTCAGCGTGTTCGGCAGCCAGATGATCGCCAGCAAGAGCGCCGGCTCCGCGACGGTCACCGACTCCGCCGGCCGGGGCGGGGCGTTCTCCGGCGGCCAGGCCATCTACCTGGACGAACGCCGCAGGCGGGGCCTGGACGAGGGCCACTGGCGCAACGCGATGAACCGGCAGATCTTTGTCGTCGACACCACGAGCCCGACCGCGTACGGAGCCGAGCGGCTGGAGGCACTGGAACGCTCGCGAGAGGCGCTGCGACTGGCCCACCATCTGCGTGCGGGCACGCATGGTTACGACAACGGGCAGATGAGCGCTCCACCGGTGCCGAACGAACCGGAGCTGGAGAGCTTCAGCGACCGGATGATCTTCGGAAACCCCGCGGAGGTCCTGGAGCAGGTGCGCTTCCTGCGCGACGACCAGGGTGTATCCGACATCAACATCTTCACCGAGTTCGGCTACGTCGACCACGCCAAGGCCCGCCGGTCGCTGGAGCTGTTCGGTCGCGAGGTGCTCCCGGCGCTGCGCGAGGACGAACGGCAGGCAACCGCGAGTCGGCCGGCCCCGGCCGGCGTCGCGTAGGAGGCTTCGGTGGAATTCGGCGACTTCGAGCACCTGCGGTTCGCCCAGGACGGCGCGCTGCTGACGATCACCATCGACCGGCCGGACCGGCTGAACGCGGTGGACGAGCGCCTGCACCACGAGCTCGGCGAGGTGTGGAACACCGTCGCCCGGGACGAGTCGGTCGGCTGTGCCCTGATCACCGGCGCGGGCACGGCGTTCTCCGCCGGCGGCGAGATGTCGATGATCCGCGAGCAGGCCGGCAGCTACCAGCAGATCACCCGGCTGCGCCGGGAGGCCGCCGCGATCGTCTACAACATGATCAACTGCCCGCAGCCGATCGTGTCGGCGATCAACGGGCCGGCCGTGGGCGCCGGGCTGGCGGTGGCGCTGATGGCGGACGTCAGCGTGGCCGCCGAGGACGCCAAGCTCAGCGACGGTCATCTGCGGCTGGGCGTGGCGGCCGGTGACCACGCGGCGATCATCTGGCCGTTGCTGTGCGGGATGGCCAAGGCGAAGTACTACCTGCTCACCGCGAAGGCCCTGACCGGGCGGGAGGCCGAGCGGATCGGCCTGGTCAGCCTGTGCAAACCGGGTCACGAGGTACTGGACACCGCCACCGAGATCGCCCGGGGTCTGGCCGACGGGCCCCGGGAGGCCACTCAGCTCACCAAGCACGCGCTGAACAACTGGCTGCGCAGCGCCGGGCCGATCATGGACGCCTCCCTGGCGTTCGAGATGCTCACCTTCCACTCCCCCGAGCTGCGCGAGGGCCTCGATGCCTTCGCACAGAAGCGGCCGCCCCGGTTCGCCGCTCCGGTGCCGCGGTGATGTCCGGCGCGCGGGACCGGACGCTGGCCGGGCTGGCGGTGACCGACCAGCCGGGCGGTGCCGGCGCCGAGTCGGCGTTGGTGTTCCTGCACAGCATGACCGTGTCCCGGCGTACCTGGACCGGGGTCTGCGACGGGCTGGGCGGGCGGTACCGCTGCCTGGCCGTCGACCTGCCCGGGCACGGCGACTCGCCGCGCGCCGCCCGCTACCGGACCATCCCGGATATCGCCGGGCAGGTGGCCGACCTGCTCGACGAGGACGGCATCGGACGGGTCGTGGTGGTCGGCAACTCGATGGGCGGCACAGTCGGGGTGTCGCTGGCCGAGCAGCGGCCCGACCTGGTGGCCGGCGTCGGGCTGGTCGGGGCGGCGGTGTGGGACGGCGAACCCGACCGGCGGGCCTGGCTGCGCTCCCGGGCGGCGGCGTTCTTCGCCCCGGACGGCGGGGTGCGCGAGCCCGGGCCGGAGATCGTCGAGCAGCTGTTCGGCGCACCGGACGAGCAGCGCTACCGGATGTTGCTGGAGGACCACCGGGCCTCGGCCGACGCGCTGGAGACCTGCCTGTGGGCGCTGTACGCCTACGACGTGGCAGCCGGCCTGGCGGGGTTGCGGGTGCCGGTGCTGTCGGTGTTCGGCGGGCGCGACCCGTACCGCGAGCCGTCCATTCCGGTGATCCGCAAGTACGCCGGCCGGCTGGACGAGGTGGTGGTGCCGGACGGCAGCCACCTGCTGCCGGTGGACCGGCCGGCCGAGCTCGCGGCGGCCATCCACGACTGGGCGCAAGGAGTCGGCGGGTGAGCGAGCTGGACATCGGCGGCTACCTGGAGCGGGCG
>JAESFN010000862.1_pt1 | contig 19438 bp, 21 predicted proteins | sample 9269411 | NCBI WGS metagenome assembly JAESFN01 (sample SAMN14505399, study PRJNA617100) | algae metagenome | isolation source: Iphinoe sp. HA4291-MV1 and co-occurring heterotrophs from trail next to... | place: USA: Maunawili Falls, Hawaii | collected 2009-07-25
CGCCCGGCCCGCTCGGCCAGCGGCTCGAGCGCGGCGGTGGTCCGCTTCCGGTCGACCCGGACGACCGGTGCCACCTCCCGGTCGGAGAACAGCGAGCCGAGCCGGGTGAACGGGTTCAGCGGCTGCACCGCCACCCGGGCCATGGTGGCCGGCCAGTCCACGGCCAGCCCGGTGGCCGCCTGGGCCAGCTCACCGGTCACCGCCTCGGCGCCGGATCCGGCGGTCACCCGGACCGGTCGGGCGGCGCGGGGCTCCAGCGACGCCCGCAGCGTCCGCTCGGCGTCGGCCAGCGGCAACCCGCCCACCGACACCCCGGCCACCACCGCGCCCCGGCCGGCCCGACCGGTACCGGAGAGCAGGTCGGTCACGTAGACCCCGGCGACCAGGGTGAACAGCACCGCCGCACCGAGCAGCGGGCGGTAGCGGGCGAGCCGGTCGTCCCCGGGCGGACCGCCGGGTCCGGCCAGCCGGACCCGCACGGTCTCGGCCAGCCCGATTCCGGTGTCCGCCCGGGTGTCCCCGGCTGTGTCGGTCACGCCCCGGGTCAGACCTGGCCGGTGGCGGCGAGCATCGGGCGGGGGTCGTAGTACTCCCGCCAGGACACGATCAGCCCGCCCGAGAACTGCATCACCCCGAGCAGGTCCACGGTGTAGGCGTGGTTGCCGTCGGCGTCGTAGTGCACGTCCTTGCGCTCGCTGTACACCAGGTCACCGCTCGCCGCGATGGACCGGATCTCCGCGACGATCGCGCCCACCGGCTGCGCGGCGGCCAGCTGGTCGATCATGCCCAGGATGGTCGCCTTGCCCTCCACCGTGGGCAGGCCGCTGTTCTCGTAGACGCACTCGTCGGCCAGGTAGGTCTCGTAGGCTCCGCGCAGGTCGGCCCAGGTGCCCTTGCCCCACTGGGCCACGAACGCCTTCGCGGTCTCGAGGTTGCGCTGCTCGCTCACGCCTACACCGTAGCGATCCCGGTCAGCGCACGCCCATGCCGGACATCTTGCCGCCGTTCGGCAGACCCAGCTTCTCCACATGCGCGGCGATGCTGTCCACGGTGTGCCGGTCGTCGCCCTTGAACGACCACTCCCCGTCGAGCTCCCACGGCTTCACCCGCTGCACCAGCGCGCCGCCGACCAGGAACACCTCGCCGGAGAGCTGGCACTGCGGGGAGGCCAGGTAGGCCACGAACGGCGAGACGTTCGCCGGGTGCCACTTGTCGAACTTGCCCTCCTTGGGCTGCAGCGCCTCCATCACCTTGCCGCCGATCACCTCGGTGAGCCGGGTCCGGGCCCGGGGCAGGATGGCGTTGGCCCGCACGCCGTAGCGCTGGAGCTCCTTGGCCGCGACCTGGGTGAGGGTGGCCACACCGGACTTGGCGGCCGCGTAGTTGGCCTGGCCGGGGTTGGAGAACAGCCCGGACTCGCTGGCCGTGTTCACCACCGAGGCCCGCAGCGTCTCTCCGGCCTTGCTGCGCTCGCGCCAGTGCAGGGCGGCGGCCCGGGTCACCAGGTAGGTGCCGCGCAGGTTGACCGTGACCACCACGTCCCAGTCCTCGGGCCCCATGTTGATCAGCACGTTGTCCCGCAGCACCCCGGCGTTGTTCACCACGATGTCGACCTGGCCGAAGGCGTCCACCCCGGCGGCGATGATGTCGGCGGCGCCGTCCTCCACCGCGACGTTGTGCGTGCTGGCCACGGCCTTTCCGCCGGCCGCGACGATCTCGTCGACCACCTCCTGGGCCGGGGTCGCCTCCGACCCGGTGCCGTCGCCGGCGCCGCCGAGGTCGTTCACCACGAGGCTGGCGCCCTCGGCCGCCATCAGCAGCGCGTGCTCCCGGCCGATGCCGCGTCCCGCACCGGTCACCACGGCCACCAGGCCGTCCAGACTTCCCACGACACGCTCCGATCGTCTAGTGCTCAACTATGTAGTAGGCGAGCACATCATAAGCCGGGCGCCCGGGGCGCGCGAGGGCCCGCGACGAGGCTCACCGGGGCCGGCTGCTCACCCCGTACAGCAGGTAGCTGATCACTTCCTCGTCCAGCACGCCCGCCGCCGGGCGGGTCGTGCCGGGCGGGAACAGCCACTCGTCCAGCAGGGTCACCGCGCAGACCAGGGCGGCCACCGCCGGCCCGGTAACCTCCGGCTCGACCCCCGGGTAGAGCGTGCCGTCGGCGTCGGAGAGCACGTGCCGGACCACGCCGCCGAGCAGCTTCTCGAAGGCCAGCATGGCCGCGACCTGGATCGCCTCCACCTCGGGCTCGTCGCGGTCCAGGGTGAGCAGCGCGAACATCACCCCGCGCTGCGCCCGGACCAGCTTGAGCAGGGCGGACAAGTAGGCCGCCGCGTGCGCGTCCTCCTTGCCGGCCACCATCGGGCGGCGGTCCCAGCGGGCCACGAACTCGTCCACCGCACCCTGGAAGCGGTCCAGCGTGGTCGCCTCGAACAGCCCGGACTTGGTGCCGAAGTGCCGGAACAGCAGCGTCTCGGACACCCCGGCCTGGGTGGCGATCGCCCGGGTGCTGGTGCCGGCGTAACCGTTCTGCGCGAAGTAGGTGGACGCGGCGGCGTGCAGCAGGCCGCGGATCTCCTCGGACGTGCGGCGCAGCCGGGGCTTGACCACCTCAGCCTCAGTCACGATGTCTCCCCCCGTACCCCGCGCCGCTCGACGACCACGTTCCCGGACAGCCGGGTCCGGCAGGCCAGCCGCGCCCTCGGCTCGTTGGCCTTGAGCCCCAGCGACAGCCGGTCGATCTCCTGTTTCGACTTCTCCGAGACGAACTCGTCACCCTCGCGCACGACCATGTAGCAGATGCCGCACTCGGCGTCGCCGTGGCAGATCGACGGCCAGCGGATGCCGTTCCGCCGGGCGGCCGCGTAGACCGATTCACCGTCACCGACCTCGAACGACACGTCCGACGGGAGTACCCGGATCACACCGGCCACCGGCATCTCGTCCCATCGGCTCGAGGCGCACGCATTGAAGTGCGCGCTTACAATCCTGGACGTCGAGGGTACCGTATCAGCCGGACGGGCCGGACGACGCGAAAGCGGGCATGCCGGTGGTACGGCGCACGAGACAGGGAGCCAGTATGTCGTTCACGGTCCGGGTCGACGACGATCTGTGCATGGGCGCCCAGCGGTGCCTGTACATCGCGCCGGACAGCTTCGACCTCAACGACGACGGCATCGCCGTGGTCACCGACATCTCCGGGATGACCCGCGAGGAGGCCGACAAGGTCGCCTTCGAGTGCCCGAACTTCGCGATCGAGGTCGAGGACGCGGAATAGGCCCTACGACTTGCAGACCGCCCGGACGGCGTCCACCACCCGGGCCACCGACGGCAGGTGCGCGGCCTCCAGCTCGGGCGAGTAGGGCACCGGGGTGTACTCCCCGCCCACCCGCAGCACCGGCGCGGCGAGGGTGCCGAACAGCTCGCTCGACAGCCAGGCGGCGATCTCCGCGCCCACCCCGAACCGCTGCACCGCCTGGTGCACCACCACCGCGCGCCGGGTCCTGGACACCGACTCGAGCATGGCCTCGGCGTCCCACGGCACCACCGAGCGCAGGTCCAGCACCTCGACGTCGATCTCCCCGGCCAGCTGCCCGGCGGCCTCCAGGGCGTCGGCCACCGGCTTGCCGTAGGTGATCACGGTGACGTCGGCGCCGGGCCGCTTGACGTCCGCCCGGCCCAGCGGCACCACGTACTCCCCCTCGGGCACCGGACCCTTGGCCTGGTAGAGGCCGGCGGACTCGATGCACACCACCGGGTCGTCGTCCCGGATCGCGGCGGTGAGCAGGCCTTTCGCGTCGGCCGGGGTGCTCGGGACGACCACCTTCAGCCCGGGGGTGTGCGCCATCCACACCTCGGGCATCTGCGAGTGCTGGGCGCCGAACATCATCCCGCCGGTGGACATGCCCCGGACGGTGATCGGCACGTGGGTGCGGCCGCCGGACATGTAGCGCAGCTTGGCCGCGTGGTTGACCAGCTGGTCCAGGCAGACCGCGTAGAAGTCGGCGATCATGATCTCGGCGACCGGGCGCAGGCCCAGCATGGCCGCCCCGGTGGCCGCGCCGATGATCGCCTGCTCGGAGATGGGCGCCTCGCGGACCCGGGCGCGGCCGTACCGGGTGGACAGGCCGGCGGTCACCTTGGCCACCCCGCCGGCCGGGTCGACGATGTCCTCACCGATCAGGAACACCGACTCGTCCCGGGCCAGCTCGCCGTCCAGCGCCTCGTTGAGCGCCGCGGCGAAGGAGATCTCGCGGGTCATGCCGGCGCCCCTTCCGCGTACACGTCGGTGAACAGCTCGGCGGCGTCCGGCAGCGGCGCGTCCAGGGCGGCCCGCACGGCCTCGTCGACGGACGTCCCGATCTCGGCGTCGATCGCGTCCAGCTCGGCCTCGGTCGCGGTGCCGTCGGAGACCAGCCGGGCCCGGAACCGGGGCACCGGGTCGGCCGCCTTGGCCGCCGCCAGCTCCTCGGGCGGCATGTACGGCATCTGGTCGCCGAACAGGTGGCCCATGAACCGGTAGGTGGTGGCCTCGACGAGGGTCGGACCACCGCCGGAGCGGGCCCGCCCGATCGCCTCGGCGGCGACCTCGTAGGTGGCGTCCGGGTCGTTGCCGTCGACGGTCACCCCGGGCATCCCGTACGCCGCCGCCCGGCTGGAGATCAGCTCGATCTTCTGCGACTCCCGGCGCGGGGTGTACTCGCCGTAGCCGTTGTTCTGGCAGACGAACACCACCGGCAGGTCCCAGATCGCCGCCATGTTCAGCGCCTCGTGGAAGGCGCCGATGTTGGTCGCGCCGTCGCCGAAGTAGCAGACGGTGACCCGGCCGTCGCCGCGCAGCTGCGAGCCCAGGGCGACGCCGTTGGCGATCGGCAGACCGCCACCGACGATGCCGGTGGTGGCCATCAGCCCGCAGCTCGGGTCGGACAGGTGCATCGGCCCGCCCTTGCCCTTGGAGGTGCCGGTGGCCTTGCCGAACGCCTCGCCGAGGATCTCCTCCAGCGACGCCCCGGCGGCCAGGCTGTCGTGGATGCCGCGATAGGTGGTGACGGTGTAGTCGTCGGGCCGCAGCGCCGCGCCGACCGCCGCCGGGATGCACTCCTGCCCGCGCGGCGAGTAGTAGATGATCTGGACCTGGCCGCTCATCAGCAGGCCACGCACCCGCTCGTCGGTCAGGTTGATCAGACGCATGGTGCGGTAGACCCGCAGCCTGGTGGCAGTGTCCGGCACAGTAAGCGACTGTAAGTCGCTTAGCTCGGGGGTGTCAAACGGCCGCGCGGCCGCGCACCCCGTGGATCATCAGCCGCTCCAGCTCGGCGGTGATCCGCTCGTCGGACACCGCGCGCTCCTCGTCCCGGCCGAAGATCCAGCCGCGGAACACCGCCGCGCCGAGCACCGAGGCCATCCCGACCCGGGCGGTGACCGGCGGGTTCAGCTGGTCGTAGCCGAACCGGGCGGCCTCCTGCTCCAGCACCCGCTCGATCGCCCGGATCACGTCGGCCAGGGCGGCGCCGGCGTCGTCCACCACGTCCTCGAGATAGTTGGACGCACCGGTGAGCGCCATCGCGAAGCCCCGCCGGTCGGAGAGCGCCCCGAAGAACGTGTCGATGAACGAGCGCACCGGGTGCTCGGGCCCGTGCGGCTCGTCGTAGGCCAGCCACCGGTCGGCGTACCCCTCGAGCACCTCGACCAGCGGATCGACCACGGCCTCCCGGAACAGCTGCGCCTTGCTGCCGAAGTGGCGGAACAGCAACGCCTCGGCCACCCCGGCGCGCTCGGCGATCCGCTTGGTGCTGGTGCTCGGGTAGCCGTGGGTGGAGAACAGCTCGCGGGCCGCCTCCAGCACCAGCTCCCGCACCTCGCCCGGCGCCCGGCGCGGTGCCCGGGCCCGGTCAGCCGCCGGTGTGGTCATCTCTCCAATGTACTCGGCACGCTCCTGACCAGGTCATCACCCGCCCGGTGGCTGATCGACACCGGCGCCGACCGGCGATATCGTCGAGGACCCTTCCGGTGACCGGGCCGCTTACCTACTATGCAGTCAGTACCCACTACAGAGTTCGAGGTGGAACCTGATGACCCTGGCCGATTCCTACGACCCGTTGGCTAAGGATTGGAAGGAGCGGCCCTGGGACTACTTCGCCGACCTGCGGGCCAAGTGCCCGGTGCACCACCACACGATGCCCCAGTCCGAGGTGCAGCGGCAGAACGACAGCTACCTGGTGGCCTCGCCGACGCACGAGTTCTGGTCGGTGTTCAAGTACGAGGACGCGGTCCGGATCCTGCAGGACCCGGAGGGCTTCTCCAACAAGGAGGGCCCTGGGCCGGAGCGGATGGCCCCGCTGCACCCGGACGGCATGCTGCTCACCGCCGACAACCCGGCGCACCGCCGGCAGCGGCGGATCGCCAACAAGGCGTTCCTGCCGAAGGTGGTCAACGCGCGGATCGACTTCATCCGCTCGGTGGCCGACGACCTGGTCGACGCGGTGGCCGCGCAGGGCCACTGCGACCTGATGGCCGACATCGCCTTCCCGCTGACCGTCGCCATGATCACCGACTTCTTCGGGGCCGGCGCCGACCGCCGCGAGGACATCACCAAGTGGGGCGCGGCCAGCATCGCCACCATGGGCGGCACCGAGGAGCAGCTGCAGGCCGGCGCGATGGCCGTGATGTCGCTGTTCGCCTACCTCAAGCCGGAGCTGGAGGCCCGCCGGGCCCAGCTGGCCGCCGGTGAGGAGCTGCCGGTGAACGTGGTGAACGCGCTGCTCTCCGCCGAGGACGACGGCCACACGTTCTCCGACGAGGAGATCCTGATGGGCGCCCACCAGTTCCTCACCGCCGGCTTCGAGTCCACCGCCACCGGTATGGGCAACGGCCTCTACCGGCTGTTCGAGCACCCCGACCAGCGGGCCAAGCTGGAGGCCGACTGGTCGCTGCTGGACAACGCGGTCGAGGAGATCCTGCGCTACGACGCCCCGGTGGAGGGCACCTTCCGCACCGCCACCAAGCCGGTCACCATCAATGGGGTGGACCTGCCGGCCGGGGCCAAGGTGCGGGTGGTCTACGCCTCGGCCAACCGGGACGCCGACCGGTTCGCCGAGCCGGACGAGTTCCGCATCGACCGGCCGATCGCCGACCTGCGCGGGCACGTCACGTTCGCCACCGGCCCGCACGCCTGCCTGGGCTCGGCGCTGGCCCGCACCGAGATCCGGGTGGCGGTGGAGGCCGTGCTCAAGCGGCTGCCCGGGGTCGAGCTCGACCCGTCGAAGCCGTGTACGCGATCCGACGCGCTCACCGTGAACGGCTTCCTGACGATCCCGGTGAAGTGGGACCCGGCCGGGACCCTGCCCCGGCTCTGGAGCTGAAGCGCCGCGGGGGCACGGACCGCCGGGTCAGTGCCCCTGCAGCGCGCACCGGCTGGTCGGGAAGACGGCCAGCAGCCGGGTCAGCCCCATCATCTCGAGCACCCGGTGGACGCGGCTGCCGTCGTCGGCGGCCAGCCGCAGCTCGACCCCCTTGGCCCGGGCCTCGGACGAGGCCTGGGTGAGGAAGGCGATGCCGGCCGACCCGAAGAACACGACGCCGTTGAGGTCCAGCACCACCCGCTCCACGCCGGGGCTGGCCACCACCTCGGCGACCACCGCGCCGAGCCTGGGGATGGTCTGCGAGTCGACCTCACCGGCGACCGCAACGATGGTCGCGCCCTGCTCGGCGTACGTGCGGATGTCGGCGCCCTCGACATCCGGATCGAGGCCGTCGTCCACTGTTCCTCCTGACCAACGCGGGTACCGGGGCTGACTAGGCAAGACTGTAAGTGCCCGATCGACGGCGGTCAGGCGGAATAGCGACGTTCGTCGAGCGGTGCCCGCTCGGGGAGCGACGACCGCTCGGGGAGCGGCTGCCGCTCGGAGAGCCGCGACCGCTCCGGGAGCGGTGACTGCTCGGGCGAGACCGATTCCCGCGCGGCCACGTCATTGGCCAGCTGCACGATCTCCCGCAACCCGGAGCGCTGGAACATGCTCTTCACGTCGTCGGCGGCCGCCTGCGCAATCTCGTCGGGCGGATCCACCTCGGGCGTAACCACGGACCCCTCCACACTTCGACGACAACGGTCCGCGCGGGATTACCCGGAGCGGCGGGCCGACGAAACTCATGCGATCGGGTGGGCGACCGTCGCTCGCTGTAACCGGCCCCGGGTCAGCGCGGCTGCCAGGTTATCCAGTCCCCGGGCCGGGCCCGTCCGCCGGTCAGGGTGAAGGCGAGGAACGCCGTGCGGTAGTCGTGCGGCTGGTGCCGGTAGGCCCGGGCGGCCTCCGGGTCGGCGTCCCAGTCGACGGCGCCGGCCGACCCGGGGTCGGGCACGGCGGCCGGGTCGTGCTCGGCCTGCCAGGCGCGGGCCCGGGTGATCAACTCGTCGGCCGGCACCCGGGCGGTGGGCACATCGGGGTCGTAGCCCAGCACGCCGAGCACCACGGCGGCTTCCTCGCCCCGGACCAGCGCACGGTGCCGACGGGTGGTGGAGCGCAACTCCAGCCGGCCGGCGCACGGGGGGACGTGCTCACCGACGTGCCGGACGGGATACGAGCTCATGATCACTCCTGCGTTCTGCGCGGTCGGGGCGTCCACACGGCTCGAACCCGGGCGGCTGGTCGCGACGTGGGGAGCGCGGCGACGGGCGGAGTTCGAGCTGTCGTGACCCTACCGTTACATAACCGCGCCGCGCTACACGGCGAGCCGCTCGGCGGCCCGCACCACCCGGCGGGCCATCACCCCGAACACCACCTCGTGGCCCAGCCGCTGGGTCCACCAGTACAGGTGCCCGGCCGGCCCGGACGGCCGGAAGGTGACCTTCTGCCGGTACTCGCTGCGGCCGTCCTCGGTGCGCCCGACGCTCAGCTCCAACCACGTGGTGCCGGGCATCCGCATCTCCGCGCGCAGCACCAGCCGGCGACCCGGGTCGATGTCCTCCACCCGCCACCAGTCGAGCACCTCGCCCCGGCGCAGCTTGTCCGGGTCGCGCCGGCCGCGGAAGTCGCCGACCCCGCCCAGGGCGCGGTCCACGACCCCGCGCAGCTGCCAGGCGCCGGGCACGCTGTACCAGCCGTTGTCCCCGCCGATGCTCTCGATCACCCGCCACAACTGGTCGGGTCGGGCGTCGGTGGCCAGCCGGCGCTCCTCGACGAACTCCGGCCCGCTGGAGCCCTTCAGGTCGTGCCGGTTGGGCAGCGCGGGGTCGTCGGCCGCGGACCCGTTCAGTTCCAGCACCGGCTCGGTCCGGGTGCCGGCCAGGGCCCGGCGGATGGACTCCTCGACGGTCAGCCGGCCGCCCGGGGGCTCGGGCAGGAACCCGTGCGGCTCCCCGGCCGCGCACACCACCGGGTGCACCAGCGACTCCAGCAGCGGCTCGGCCACCGCGGCCGAGATCGGGGTCAGCCCGGACACGGCCAGCGCGGACAGCTGGGCGGGCACCGGGGGCGCGGGAACCCAGATCGGGGCGGGCATCCCGACGATGCGCGCGTACCGGGAGATCAGGTCGCGGTAGCTGAGCACCTCGGGCCCGCCGATGTCGATCGTGCGGTTGAAGTCGGCCGGGAGCACGCCCGGGTCGGCGGCCGCCAGCAGGTAGTGCAGCACGTCGGCGATCGCCACCGGCTGGGTGGGGTTGTCCAGGCCGGGCAGCCCCGGCATCACCGGCAGCCGCTCGGCCAGGAACCGCAGCAGCTCGAAGCTGGTCGACCCGGAGCCGAGGATCACCCCGGCCTGCAGCACCACCGCCGGCACCGGTCCGGCCAGGAACACGTCGCCCACCTCGGCCCGCGAGGACAGGTGCGCGGACGGCACGTCCTCCGCCGGTGGCCGCAACCCGCCCAGGTAGACGATGCGGGCGGCCCGCCCGTCGGCGGCCATCATCACGTTCTCGGCGGCCGACCGGTCCACGTCAACGAAGTCGTCGCGGTCCAGCGAGTGCACCAGGTGGTAGACCAGGTCGCAGCCGGCCATGGCCCGGCCCACCGCGTCCGGGTTCAGCACGTCACCCAGCACCACGTCCACCCCGTCGAGCTCACCCAGCTCGGCCGCCCGCTGCGCGTTGCGCACCAGGCAGCGCACCTCGTGCCCGGCCGCGACCAGCCTCGGCACCAGCCGGGTGCCGACGTAGCCGGTGGCTCCGATCACCAGGCATCGCATGGGCGGGCGCTCCTTCGTGGGACGTGACGGGCTCCGGACGTGGCGGGGTGGGCTGACAGAATGGGTGTTCAACCCGATCCCGACAGTAAGGGGTTCCCCGTCATGGCGCAGGCCGCCGAGCCGCCGTCCGGTACGCGTGACTTCCTGGCCGCCGAGGTGCGGCGTCGGGAGCATGCGTTCGGTGCCGTGCGCGCGGCGTTCGAGGCCTACGGGTTCGAACCGCTGCAGACGCCGGCCTTCGAGCGGCTCGAGGTGCTCACCGGCAAGTACGGCGACGAGGGCGACAAGCTGATCTTCAAGATCCTCCGCCGCGGCGAGCACGAGGCCAGCGGCGAGGCCGACCTGGCGCTGCGCTACGACCTCACCGTCCCGCTGGCCCGGGTGGTCGCCACGCACGGCAACCGGCTGCCCATGCCGTACCGCCGCTACGCGCTGGGCCCGGTGTGGCGGGCCGACCGGCCGGGCAAGGGCCGCTTCCGCGAGTTCACCCAGTGCGACCTGGACACCGTGGGGTCGTCGTCCCCGCTGGCCGACGCGGAGACGCTGCTGGCCATCGACGACGGGCTGACCGCGCTCGGGGTGCCCGAGTTCCGGATCGAGCTGAACTCCCGCCAGGCGCTGCACGGGCTGCTGGACGCCTACGGCGTGCCCGAGGAGCTGGGCACCCGGGTGCTGATCACCCTGGACAAGCTGGACAAGCTGCGTCCCGACGCGGTGGCGGCCGAGCTGACCGACCGAGGGCTGCCGGCGGCCACGGCCGAGTCGCTGGTCGCCGACCTGGCCGCCGACGACCCCGACCGGATCCGCAAGCAGCTCGACGGCACCGAGCGGGGCCGGGCCGGGCTGGCCGAGGTGGACCGGCTGCTCGCGCTCACCGGGCACCTGCCGGCCGGGCGGGTGGTGTTCACCCCGAGGATGGTGCGCGGGCTGGACTACTACACCGGGGCGATCTTCGAGGTCACCGCGCCCGGGTTCCCCGGCTCGATCGCCTCCGGCGGGCGCTACGACGGGCTGGTCGCCGCGCTCGGCGGGCCCGACCTGCCGGCCTGCGGCGGGTCGATCGGCATCGAGCGGATCCTGTCCACCCAGGCCGGCGACGCCGACGCTGAGCCCGGGCTGGACGTGGCGCTGACCGTGCTCGCCACCGACACCGAGCCGGCCCTGGTCGGGCTGGCCGCCGGGTTGCGGGCCGCCGGCCTGCGGGTGGGCGTCTACCTGGGCGCCAGCGGGAAGCTGGCCAAGCAGCTGAAGTGGGCCAACGACCAGCGGGCCCGCTACGCGGTGCTGCTGGGCCCCCGCGAGTACGCCGAGGGTGTGCTCACCGTGCGGGACATGGAGTCCGGGGACCAGACGCAGGCTCCGCTGGCCGACGCGGTCGCCCACCTGACCGGCCTGGTGAGTGGCGGGCGGCCCTAGACGCCACCCGCCACCCCACGACTCAGGCGCCCAGTCGGGCGCGGGCGCTCGCCCGGGCCTTCTCGGCGTTCGCCCGGACGTCGATCGCCCGCTGGGCGGCGTCGGCCCGGATCTTCGCGGCCCGCTTCTCCGCGTCGGCGCGGATCCGCTCGGCCCGCTTCTCGGCGCGCTTGCGGGCCTTCTTGGCCGACTTCCGGGCGTCCTTGTAGGTCGCGGACTTCTGGGCCCGCTTGAGCGCCCGCCGGCTGCCGGTGTCGGCGTCGGCGAGCAGCTGCCCGCCCCGCTCGCCGGCTCTCGCCGCCACCTCACCCGCCCGCTCGGCGGCCAGCGAGGCGATCGGCCCGAGCCGCTCCCCCGCCCGGCTCGCGGCCGGTCCGATCCGCTCGGAGGCCAGCGCGGCGGCCTCACCGACCCGCTCACCGGCCCGGGCGGCCACCGGGGTCAGCCGCTCGGAGGCCGCCTCCCAGCGCTCCCCGGCGTGCGCGGCGGCCTCGCCGGCGCGCTCCTGGGCCCGGGTCGCCGCGTCCCGGGCCACCGGCGTCCACCGCTCGGACGCCCGGTTCGCCGCGCCGGCCAGGTCGATCTGGGCGGCCCGGCTGGACAGCTGCTCGAGCCCGTCGGTCACGTCCCGGTGGAACAGCTCGGCGGTGGCCGCGCTGGTCCGGCGGGCCCGCTTGGCCCGCCAGGCCAGGGACGGCTTGCCCTCGGTGTCGGCGGCGGCCAGCATCAGCCCGCCGAGCAGGGCCAGGTTCTTGGTGAAGTGCAGCTGGTCACTGGCCCGCTGGTTGGGGTCGTCGACCTCCCAGAACCGGTGGTTGGCCGCCGTGGTGGGGATGATCGACGCGGCCAGGAAGGCGGCCGACAGCCGCGGCGCCTTACCCAGGGCCAGCAGGGTGCCGGCCCCGATCTTCACCCCGGCGTCGATCCGCACCAGCGTCTCGGTGGGCGGGATCTGCTCGACCGGGGCGACACCCCCGACCCGGTCGACGACCGGCTGGGCCAGGTCGGCGTGGGTCTTGGTGTCCCGCAGCGCGGCGATCCCGCTCTGGATGAAGATTCCGGCCAGCAGTGGTCTGGCGACTCGACGCAGCAACATGGGTCGGGGCTACCCGCGTTCTCAGCGGGTCAAACCGCGCAAACCCCGGTCAGCGGCTCGCGATCAGCCACCCAGGTGATCAACTAGGCGATCTCCGGAGGTGGCCGGAAGCCGCCTGTCGCCCGTTCGAAGGCCACCGCGTGGTCCAGCAACCGGTCCTCGGCCCCCCACCGGCCGACCAGCTGCACCCCCACCGGCAGCCCGGCGGCGGTCCGCGACACCGGGGCGGCGAGCGCCGGGGCGTGCAGCGCGGCCGCCAGGGCGATCCAGTCCAGCATCTTCGCGTAGGGGATCTCCCGGCCGTCCACCTCGAGCACCCGGTCGGACACCGAGCCCTCGTGCCGGTGGGTGAACGCGGGCACCGGGGAGATCGGGCAGAGCACGGCGTCCCAGCCGCCCTCGTCCAGCCAGGCCGCGAACCGCTCCTTCAGCACCTGCCGGGCCACCCGGGCCCGGGCCACCGCTCGGTGCCCGGCCGTGGCGGCCACCGTGAACCCGGCCGGGCCGTACCGGTCGGCGCCGGCGGCCAGCGCCTGCTCGGCGGCCGGGCGGGCCGCCAGCAGCCCGGCGTACACGTCGTCGGGGAACCAGGTGGCCAGGGTCGGCATCAGCAGCGCGGTGTAGACGTCCATCAGCTCGGCCGCCGGGACCGGAGCGCTCACCGGTTCCACCACCACCCCGTGGCCGCGCAGCGCCGCCGCGGCCGTCTCCACCCCGGCCCGCACCTCGGCGGACACCGCGAACTCCGGCTCGTCCAGCCACAGCGCCACCCGGCCGCCGGCGACCGGCTCCTCCGGCGCCGCCGGCCGGCCGGCCAGCACGTTCCACAGCAGCCGCAGGTCGGCGGCCGTGCGGGCCATCGGGCCGGCCACCCACAGGTCCTCCCGGACGTGGCTGCCCGGACCGGGCGGCACCGACCCGCGCATCGACAGCGCGCCGAAGGTCGGCTTCAGCGACTGCACCCCGCAGAACCCGGCCGGGTGCCGCAGCGAGCCGCCGACGTCCGAGCCGATCTCCAGCGGTGTCACCCCGGCGGCCAGCGCGGCGGCCGCACCGCCGGACGAGCCCCCGCAGGTGCGGGTCACGTCGTAGGGGTTGTTGCTGGTGCCGTACACGTCGTTGAAGCTCTGGAAGTCGCCCAGCATCACCGGCACGTTGGTCTTGCCCCAGATCACCGCGCCGTCCCGGCGGGCGGCGGCGACCACGTCGGCGTCCGCGCAGCCGGCCGGCCGGTTCACGAAGGCCGGCACCCCGGACACCGCCGGCAGCCCGGCCACGTCGAAGCCGTCCTTGACCGTCATCGGCAGCCCGGCCAGCGGCCCGACCCGTTCGCCCCGGGCCCGGGCGGTGTCGATCGCGGCGGCGTCGGCGCGCGCCCGGTCCAGGTCGGTGGCCACCACCGCGTTCAGCCGGGGGTGCACCTGCTCATGCCGCTCGAGGTGGGCCTCCAGCAACTCCCGGGCGGACACCCGGCGGGCCTCCAGGTCGGCGATCAGCTCGGTGGCGGAGCGGTGCGTCGGTGCGGTCACGGGACCCAGTCAACCGGACCGGACGGCCCGGTGCGCGCGGGTTCCGGCCGTCACCATCGCCCGGTCACCGTCAGACCGTGACCACCGCGCCGATCACCACCGCGCCGGCGTCCGACCGGCCCGGAACCGTGCACGGCGGCACCAGGCGTCCTACGTTGTCCGGGTGCGCATCACCCTCCCCGGTACCGACCTGTCCGTGCACCGGCTGTGCCTCGGCGGCAACGTGTTCGGCTGGAGCGCCGACGCGCAGGCGTCGTTCGCGCTGCTGGACGCCTACGCCGGCGCCGGGGGCAACTTCGTGGACACCGCCGACTCGTACATGTGGCGGGCGCCGGGCAACCGGGGCGGCGAGTCCGAGACGATCATCGGCGACTGGATGGCCGCCCGGGGCAACCGGGACGACATGGTGGTCGCCACCAAGGTGGGCTCCTGGCCGGAGCGCCCCGGGCTGAGCCGGGCCAACATCGAGGCGGCCGCGCACGACTCGCTGCGCCGGCTGCGCACCGACCGGATCGACCTCTACTACGCCCACCGCGACGACCCGGACACCCCGGTGGCCGAGACCGTGGCCGCGTTCGACGCGCTGGTCCGGGCCGGGACCGTGCGGTACGTGGCGGCGTCGAACTACTCCGCCCCGAGGCTGGCCGAGGCCATGGCGTTCGCCGAGCACAACGGGCTGGCCCGGTTCGTGGCCCTGCAGCCGCACTACAACCTGATGGAGCGCGACTACGAGACCGAGCTCGCGCCGCTGCTGGCCGAGCACGGGCTGTCCTGCCTGCCCTACTACGGGCTGGCCAGCGGCTTCCTCACCGGCAAGTACGCCGGCTCGGTGCGCAGCGTCCGCTCGGCGGCGGTGGCGGGGTACCTGGAGGACGAGCGCGGCCCCGGCGTGCTGGCCGCACTGGCCGAGGTGGCCGAGGCCCGCGGCGTGACCCCGGCGGCCGTCGCGCTGGCCTGGCTGGCCACCCGGCCCACCGTGTCCACCCCGATCGCCAGCGCCCGCACCCCCGAACAGCTGACCGACCTGCTGCCGATGGCCGACCTGGCGCTGACCGCCGACGAGACGACCCGGCTGGACCGGGCGTCGGCCGTGCAGTGAGCGAGCTTGCGAGCGAACCGATGTCACAGTGGCCCAGCGAAGCGCTGACCGAGCGCAGCGAGGGAATGCGATGAGGTTGCTGCTCGGCCCGGTGCTGCGGCACGTGGGCGAGACCACCGCGCTGGTCTGGGTGCAGACCGACGGCCCGGCCGAGGTGTCCGTGAACGGCTGCCCGGGGCGGACCTTCGAGGTCACCGGCCACCACTACGCCCTGGTCGAGGTCACCGGCCTGACTCCCGGCGCCACCACCGAGTACACCGTCGAGCTGGACGGCGAGCAGGCCTGGCCGCCGGCCCACCACCCGTTCCCGCCCAGCGTCATCCGCACCCGGGGCGGTCCCGAGCGGCACCGGGTGATCTTCGGCTCCTGCCGCTACCCGAAGACCGGCCAGCGCAAGCTGGACCGCAAGATCGGCCTGGACGCGCTGGACTGCTACGCCGCCCGGCTGGCCGGCCGCCCGGTCGACGAGCGCCCCGACCTGCTGGTCCTGCTCGGCGACCAGGTGTACGCCGACGAGCTGACCCCGCAGTCCCGCCGGCAGCTGGCCGGCCGCCGTAGGAAGAAGTCCACCCGGGCCAAGCGGCCGCCGGACGAGGTGGTCAGCTTCGACGAGTACGAGAAGCTCTACCGCAGCTCCTGGTCCGACCCGGAGATCCGCTGGGTGATGTCGACCGTGCCCACCGCGATGATCTTCGACGACCACGACGTGCGGGACGACTGGAACACCTCCGCGGCCTGGCGGGCGGAGATGGCCGACACCGAGTGGTGGCCGGAGCGGATCCAGGCCGCGCTGGCCTCGTACTGGGTGTACCAGCACCTGGGCAACCTCGACCCGGACGCGCTGCGCGCCGACGAGGACTACCGCGCGGTCGTCGACCACGGCGGCGACACCTGGCCGCTGGTGGCCGCGCTGGCCCGCCGCGCGGACGCCGAGGTGGACGGCAGCAAGGGCGTGCGGTTCAGCTTCCGCTGGGACCTCGGCCGCACCCGGCTGGTGATGATCGACTCGCGGAACGGCCGGATCCTGGACACCGGCGAGCGGATGATGCTCGGCGAGCGGGAGTTCGCCTGGGTGACCGACCAGATCTGCGACGAGAAGCGGGTGGACCACCTGCTCCTGGGTTCGTCGCTGCCCTGGTTGCTGCCGCCGGCGATCGGCGCGCTGCAGTCGGTGAACGAGGTCGAGGCGCACCGGTCCGACCACTGGGGCCGGCGGGCCGAGCAGCTACGCCAGGCCGCCGACCTGGAGCACTGGCCGGCGTTCATGGCCTCCTTCCTGCGGCTCACCCGGCTGATCGCCGACGTCGGCAACCGGCCGGACGCCCCGGCGTCGATCTCGGTGCTCTCCGGGGACGTGCACCACAGCTACGCCGCCCGGGCCGAGCTGGACGGCGGCACGGTCTCCCCGGTGCACCAGCTGGTGTGCTCGCCGGTGCACAACTACGTGCCGGCCTTCATGAAGCCGGTGTTCCGGCTGGGCTGGTCACGGACCCTGGCCCCGCTGGCCCGGCGCTGGTCCCGCCGGCACGGGGTCGCCGACCTGCCGCTGAGCTGGACGCAGGTGGCCGGGCCGCTGTTCGGCAACACCATCGCCACCCTGCTGCTCGACGGCCGGTCGGCGGAGCTGGTGTTCGAGCAGCCGCGCACGGCCGCGACCCTGGTGGACGCGGCGAGGCTCCCCCTCACCTGAACTTCACGCGGGCCTCACCTGACCGGCGCATTGAGCCGCTCGGCTGCCCACCCGACCGGCGAAACGGGCCAATGTCGTCCACCACGCGGCGGCCGTTACAACACTGCCCGTTACGGGTGAATCCGGCCGAAAAGTGCAGCATCGGCGGGGCGTCGTGCGATGTGTTCAGTGAAGCCGGCCGCATGCTGGCGCGGCACCACGGGAGGGGCTAGCACGATGAACGAGAAGATCAGCACCGAGAGCGTCACGCAGGAGATGTTCGCCGTCCTGCACGGGCAGGAGATGCCCCTGCTGACCCGGTGGAGCTACCGGGCGGACGACCCCTACGCGGTGACGATGTCGATCAGCCGGCCCAGCGGCCGCTGGATCGACTGGCTGATGGCCCGCGACCTGCTCGTGGAGGGCATGATCGCCCCGTCCGGCCTCGGTGACGTGCGGGTGGCCCCGTTCTCCGACGACGAGTTCGACATCGTCGAGGTCAAGATCGGCGACGACGAGGGCTTCGCCGCCCTGGAGTTCGACCGCGAGCTCATGGAGCGCTTCCTGGCCTCCACCTTCGAGCTGGTGGTCGCCGGCGGCGAGAGCGACGCCCTCGACCTCACCGCGGCGATCGAGAAGATCACCAACAGCTGCCCGGGCTGACCCCCGGCACAGTCCCCGACAGGCCACGGGCCGGCGGGTCGGTTCACCCTCACCGACCGATCCGCCGGCCCTTGCCCTGTCCGGACCCGTTCTAGACTCCGGTCTCGTGACCGATACCAGCTCCGCCGCCCGGTTCCGCGCCTGCGTCGAGCGCGGCGACCTCGACGCCGCCGCCGACCTGTTCGCCGAGGACGCGGTGTTCAACAGCCCCGTCGCCCACCGGCCCTACGTCGGCCGCGAACCGCTGCGCGCCGTGCTGCATGCGGCGTTCGCCGTCTTCGAGGACTTCCGCTACGTCGACGAGTACGCCGCCGCCGACGGCGGGCACGTGCTGCGCTTCCGCGCCGAGGTGAACGGCCTGGCCGTGGAGGGTGTCGACATCCTGGCCGGCGGCTCGTCCGGTGCCGCGTCCGACGGCACCGAACCGATCACCGGGCTGATCTCCGAGCTGACCGTGCTGGTCCGCCCGTACTCGGCCGCCACGGCCCTGCGGGACCGGATGGCCGCGCTGCTCTCCGGCTGAGACCGCCATTCGGCGCAGAGCACACACCGTTCGTCGTCGCTACTCTCCGTGCAAGACCGACTCCAACAGTGCTTTCGCAGGTCAGCGCCCGATCGGGGCCCGCGACACGCCGTGACCGGCCCTGGCCATGGCGTGATCGGTCCCCTAAGCTGCCCGCACCCAACTTGTTCCGTACGTCACCGCGTGGACGAGCCGGTTCCCCGACCGGCTCCCGGACCCCCGACCGGATGTCCACGCAGCGAGGTACGGGCGCCGAAAGGTCAAGGTAAGTGGCACGTCACCGCTCCCCCGGCGGCCGCTGCACAGTTCCGGGCTACCTTCCGGAACCGCGCGCGGTCCGCAAGCAGGCTGCACGTCGGCACGGCCTCCCCGAGGTCGACCCGACGGCCGTGATCGCGGCCGTCCGCCCCATGGATGCCCCGCTGGACCGTGGCCCCCGCTCGGCCGCTGAGGCCGCTCTGCCCCGGAACGCCGCCGGCCACCGCGCCGCCGCACCCACCCGGGCCGTCGTCGGCCGGGCCAACACCGTCGTGGGCGCGACCGCCGCCCTGGGCGCCGTCGTCACCGGCAGCCTGATGGCCGTCGGCCCGCAGCAGTCCGCCGATGTCGCCTCGGCCGCCGAGACCACCAACCTCACCCCGATGGATCTCGCCGCCGCCAGCCAGGCCCTGGCCGCGCAGCCCGTCGACACCCAGCAGCCCCGGCGGGGCTCGGTCTCCGACTTCGACTCCACGTCCGCGCACACCTCGATGCTCCCGGTCGTGGTGCCCGCCGACTCGGTGACCGCCGCCGACAAGCACGACCTGGCGCTGCTGCACAAGGCCGACAAGCTCGCCGACGAGGCCGCCGCGCTGCACGCCACGCTCTCCCGCGAGACGTTCCTGCTCAACGGGGGCGGCAACCTGGACGACTGGATCTCCCTGGCCCTGGCCAAGATGGACATGCCGCAGTCCCTGGAACCGGGCCTCCGGAAGATCATCATGAAGGAGTCCCGGGGCAACCCCAAGGCGATCAACCGCTGGGACAGCAACGCCCGCGCGGGCCGCCCGTCGCAGGGCCTGATGCAGACCATCCCCAGCACCTACCGGGCCTACGTGCTGCCCGAGCTGGCCCACCTGCCGATCACCAACCCGGTCGCCAACATCACCGCCGGGGTGCGCTACATGGTGGCCAACTACGGCCTGAACACCCTGCTCAAGGGCGGTCGGGTGGACAGCATCGGCCGGTACCTGGGGTACTGACCACACGTGTCGTT
>JAESFN010000863.1_pt1 | contig 19388 bp, 19 predicted proteins | sample 9269411 | NCBI WGS metagenome assembly JAESFN01 (sample SAMN14505399, study PRJNA617100) | algae metagenome | isolation source: Iphinoe sp. HA4291-MV1 and co-occurring heterotrophs from trail next to... | place: USA: Maunawili Falls, Hawaii | collected 2009-07-25
ATGCCTTTGACGGCGGTCCGCTGCATGCGTAGAGTCATCTCGGCGAGCGCGCGGATCGTTCGATTTCGGCGCGCCTGACATTCGAGACAGGACATCTAGATGGTTCAAGGACCACAGTCAAAACTTCGCCGCTTTCCCGTCGATCGCAAATTGCTAGCGGCGAGCGTGATTGTCGGCGCGACTGCCGGTGCGATGGTCGGCCAGCGGCTGAAGAGTCCGGCAGCGACCGTCGAGGCAGTTCCCGCCGCACCACAACCGATGATCGATTGGAATCGTGTGCGCTCGATCGCGATCTCGATGAATAAGGGATTGGCGCTGACCGCGGGCGAGCGGGATCGACTCACTACCTATTACCGCGATCTTGAAGCGAAATGTCTTCCCGTGGTTGCGGAATACACTGGGATCCCGCTGCCTGAAACCCCCGATCGCACCTACGCGGTTGATCGTATTGATTGGATTGAAGCGAACATTTCCAGTTTCAAGCGCATGATGGAGCCGCTGGAAGTGTTGAACGGCTCCGGTCCAGGAAAATCGACGGCGGCGCAGTTGCTTGGCAGTGCCAATCGAGCGGTGATCAGCGGCGAGGTTGGGTTGCTGCTGGCGTACCTCGCACGGCACGTGCTGGGTCAATACGATCTGGCGTTGCTGGGTAGGGAAACGATCGAGACCGGCAAGCTCTACTACGTCGAGCCCAATATCCGTGCCGTCGAGCAGGCGCTGCGCCTGCCGAAGCAGGATTTCCGGATGTGGTTGGCCCTGCACGAAACCACGCACGCGTTTGAGTTCGAGGGGGTGCCGTGGCTGCGCGGCTACTTCAACGGGTTGATCGAGCAGTATTTCGCGTTTTTGAAGCAGGATGCGGAGCAACTGCGTCAGGGCTTCAAAGCGATGCGGGCGATGATCGGCCGTGCGCGCGAGCAACGCGGGCCTGAGGTCTCGTGGCTGGAAGCGATGATGACCCCGGATCAGCGCGCGCTGTTCAACCAAATGCAGGCGGCGATGTGCATGGTCGAGGGATACTCGAACCACGTGATGAATGCCGTTGGGCGGGAGTTGCTGCCGAAATTCGACGCGATTTCGAAGACGTTCGAGCGCCGCCGTCGCGATCGCTCGCGCATTGAGCAGCTTTTCGTACGCCTGACGGGTCTCGATCTCAAATACGAGCAGTATCAACTCGGTGAGAAATTCATCGACGGTATCGCCGCGACGCACGGTCACGATGCGGCGCGGAAGATCTGGGACAATCCGGCCAGTTTGCCGACGATGGACGAAATTCGCGCTCCAGAGCTCTGGATCGCCAGGGTGCTGGAGGCGAGAGCCTCGTAGTTTCTCGTGGATTAAAAAGGCGGACGGCCGACTGGCCGTCCGCCTTTTTCTTAGTGGCGGAAGTGGCGGGTGCCGGTGAAGACCATGGCGACGCCGGCCGCGTCGACCGCTTCGAGCACCACGTTATCGCGCATCGAGCCGCCCGGTTGGACGATTGCGGTCACACCCGCGGCGATGGCGGCTTCAACGCCGTCGGGGAAGGGGAAGAAGGCGTCGCCCGCGAGTACGCTTCCCGCCGCGCGATCTCCTGCCCGTTTCACCGCGATGTGAACGCTTTCAACGCGATTAGGCTGACCGCTGCCAGTGCCGAGCAACGCGCGATCTTTGGCGAGCACGATCGCATTCGATTTCACGCTGCGCGCCACTTCCCAGGCGAAAATCAGATCGTCCCATTCCGCATCCGTCGGTTGGCGTTTGGATGCGACCGACCAGGCTGCAGGGTCGTCGCGCTGATCGTCGGCATCTTGCAGCAGCAACCCGCCGCGAATCGCCCGGATATCGAGCGGGGCGCGGGCATCTTCGCCGAAGCTACCGGCGGGCATTTCGAGCAGGCGGAGATTCTTGCGCTTGCCGAGAATTTCCACGGCACCAGCATCAAAGCCGGGGGCGATGACGACCTCGAAAAAGACGCTCGACATCAACTCAGCCGTTGCTGCATCGACCGGCTGGCTGAGTGCGACGATGCCGCCGAACGCCGAGACCGGATCTCCGGCCAGCGCTTCGCTGAAGGATTCAGCCAGGGTGGCTCGATTGGCGAGACCGCACGGGATCGTGTGCTTGATGATCGAGACCGCCGATCCCTGCAGGCGCTGGATCGCACCCCAGGCCGCATCGGCGTCGAGCAGATTGTTGAACGAGAGCTCCTTACCGGCGAGCTGCTTCGCATCGAGGACGCCGGTTTGCGGATTCACCGAGAGCCGGTGATAGGATGCCGCCCGCTGCTGAGGATTCTCTCCATAGCGCAGTTCCGCTTGTTTACGCCCGGCAACGCTCCACTCCCCGGGGAACGATGCGGCTGCGGTTTGCTCGTTGCGAAGGTAGGCTGAGACGAGACTGTCGTAGGCGGAAACATGCGCGAACGCCTTCGCGGCGAGTGCGCGCCGGGCTTCTCCGGTCACTGTGCCGGCTTTGAGTTGTTCGAGAATCGCGTCGTAGTCGGTCGGATCGGTGACGACGACAACACCGGCGTGGTTTTTCGCCGCCGCTCGCACCATTGCCGGACCGCCGATGTCGATCTGCTCGATGGCGTCGGCGTCGCTGATTCCGTCCTGGGCGATCGTTGCTTCAAATGGATAGAGATTCGAGGCAAGGAGATCGATCGGGGTGATCCCATGCTCGGCGAGCTGCTGGAGATGGTCGTCGAGATCGCGGCGAGCGAGCAGACCACCGTGGATGGCGGGATGGAGGGTTTTCACCCGGCCGTCCAGCATCTCTGGCGATTGCGTGACGTCAGCCACCGCCAGCACCGGCAAACCGGCCTGCTGCAGAGCGGACATCGTGCCGCCGGTCGAAATCAGTTCCCATCCCATTTCGGTGAGCGCGCGCGCGAAATCAACGATTCCACGCTTATCGTAGACGCTCAACAATGCTCGCATGCCGGCTCGAATCCTCTCGTGTGTTTGCCGCATTCGCCCGCGCGAACGCCACCAGGGCGATCATACCAGCCCGCCGCGATCCGGCTTTCGCGGGTGGCGGTTTCGTGGCAAGATGCCGCCGCAATGCGCAACCAATAACCAAGGAGTCGGGATGAAAATCACAGGACTCGAAACGATTCCGGTCTGGGGCGGCCACCGCAACTACCTCTTCATCATCGTCGATACCGACGAGGGGATCTATGGCGTCGGTGAATCCGGGCTGACCGGGCGAGAACTCGCCGTGATCGGCGTTATCGATCACCTGCGAGAAATTCTCGTGGGGCAGGATCCGGGGAAGATCGAGCACATCTGGCAATGGGTTTCCCGTGGCGCCTTTTTCCCCGCCGAAGGTGCGGTTGCAGCCGCGCTTTCCGCGATTGATATCGCGCTCTGGGATATCAAGGGCAAAGCGCTCAACGTGCCAATCTACGAGTTGCTCGGAGGGTTGGTGCGCGACAAGGTCGTTTGCTATCCCCACAATTCAGGGCACGACTTCGCGATCGAGCCGCTGGTCGAATCATGCCTGAAAACCAAGGAAGACGGCTGGAAGTTTGTCCGCTGGGGCTTTCCCCAGGCAGGTTCTCGATTGGAGCCCTCGGAGGGTGTCCGTGCCTCGATCAAGCAATTCGAGGCGGTACGCGAAGCAGTGGGCGACGACATCGAGTTGACCTTCGATGTTCATACCCGCCTCGATCTGCCGGATGCGCTCACCCTCTCGCGAGCAGTCGAGCAGTATCGTCCTTTTTTCATCGAAGACCCGCTTCGCTCCGAGGCGCCGGAGGCATTCGCTCAGTATCGTCCGCGCACCGCGGTTCCGGTGGCGGCGGGCGAGCAGTTCACCTCGAAATGGCAGTTCCGCCAGCTGATTGAAAACGATTGGATCGATTACTGCCGGATCGATCTCTGCCTCGCCGGTGGGATTACCGAAGCGCGGAAGGTCGCGGGGTGGTGTGAGGCGCACTACATCAAAATGGCGGTGCACAACCCGCTCGGGCCGGTTTCGAGCGCGGCCTGCCTGCAGTTCAACCTGGCGACCTCCAATTTTGCCGTGCAGGAGCAACCGCGGAAACCGAGTGAGATCATCCCCGAGATCGTGCCGGTCCAGCCGGAGTGGAAGGACGGCTACCTCCTGCCGCCAACTCGCCCGGGGCTGGGGATCGAGTTCGATCGCGAGGCAGCCAAGAGGTTCCCGTTCCGCATGACCGATTTGCCTCAGCTGCGGCGCGAGGATGGTACGTTCACGAATTGGTGAGCAACAACCGCGCAATCAAGCGCTACGCTAGGCTTGATCGAAAAGCGGTAACCGCAGGTAAAGGAGCAATTGATGGCCGAACAGATTCGGGCGCGCGGCGTCATCGCGCGCGAACCAGGCAAGCCCGGGGTAGTTGAGGAATTCATCATCGATCCGCCGGGACCCGGCGAAGTACGGGTGCGTATTCTCGCCAGCGGTGTTTGCCACACTGATCTCTCCGCAAAAAACGGTGTTTTCGGCACCGACTACTTCCCGTTCCTGCTCGGCCACGAGGGCGCCGGGATTATCGAGACGGTTGGTGAGGGCGTCGACAACGTCAGCGAAGGGGACTACGTTATTCTCGCCTGGCGTGCCCCATGCGGTCTTTGCCGCTTCTGCAAAATCGGGCAGCCGCACCTCTGCGCCGCATCGCTGAATGCACAACCGCGCATGCGCACCACGGACGGCATTACCCTGACCCCGATTCTTGGTATTGGCACCTTTTGCACGCACACGGTGGTGCACTCGCGGCAGTGCATTCCGGTTGATGCGTCGCTGCCACCCGAACAGATGAGCCTGATCGGCTGCGGTGTGATGACCGGAGTCGGCGCGGCGCTCTACTCAGCGGCGGTGAAGCCGGGCGAGTCCGTGGCGGTGATCGGCTGCGGTGGTGTCGGCGATTCCGTGATCATGGGTGCGAAGCTCGCGGGCGCTACGACCATCATCGCGGTGGATATCGACCCGCGCAAACTGGAGTGGGCGAAGGGATTCGGCGCCACCCACACGGTGAACCCGCTGGATGGCGATCCGGTAGCGAAGATCAAAGAAATTACGGGCGGATTTGGTGTCAACGCTTCGTTTGAGGCGGTTGGTAAACCGCAAACCATCGATACCGCGCTCTGGTGCCGCGATCTTGCCGGCCGCTGCGTGATCATCGGAGTGGCGGATCGTCAGGCCAAGCTGGAGTTGCCGGTTGCTCAGTTCTTCGATGTGGGCGGCAGCCTGCGCATTTCCTGGTACGGTGATTGCCTGCCGACTCGCGACTTCCCGCTGCTCGCATCGTGGTACCAGCAGGGCAAGCTCGATCTCGATGGCGTCGTGACGCGCCGGATCACCCTCGAGGAATCCGAGGAAGCCTTCCACGCGATGGAGCGCGGTGAAACGCTCCGCAGCGTGATCGTTCTCTAGACGACGTTCAGAGCGCAGAGTGCAGAGTACTCCGCGTCTGGCCCCTCTCCCACCGCAGTAGGAGAGGGGTGGCGCGTTGCGCCGGGGTGAGGGCTATTGCGCGCCTAGCGGCAGCGGCGGTGCCGGAGCGGTAACAAACGCTTTCAACAGAGCGAGCGCGGCCTCCAGGTCGCGCTCGTCGCCCATTTCAAACGGGGAATGCGTGTAGCGGGTGGCGATCATCAGCAGCGCGGCAGGAACCCCGGCGCGGATGAGCGCGGCGCCGTCGGTGCCCATGCCCTGGACCACCGTCTCCTGCACCGGAATTCGCCCGCTCTCGGCAACTTCGCGCAGGCGATTGATGACGCGGCGGTCGTAGTGGGTTGAGCCGTCCTTATAGACCAGGGCGGGTCCGTGCCCGAGTTTGATCGACATTTCGCGAGGATCGATACCTGGGTAGTCGCCGATCGGACCGTTATCGATGGCAATCGCGAGATCGTGGCGACCCGATTTTGACAACGACGTCGCCCCAATCAACCCGATTTCTTCCTGCACGGTGGCGGCGATGGTGAGATCGTAGGTGAGCTGGTTGCGATCGACTTCCTCGATCAGGTGCGTCATCAGAGCCAGCGCGACGCGATCGTCGATCGCTTTGCTGATGTAGCGCGAGCCAAGCTTTCGCACTTCGGGGTTCCAGATCACCCCGGCTCCGATGTAGACCCCGAGCGCCTCCGCTTCTTCTCGGGATTCCACACCGAGATCGACGAATAGATCGTTGGCTTCGAGCGTGTACTTCTCCGGGCGCGTCGACAGAATATGCCCGGTCGGCGTCGCGAAGAGCCCGGGAACACGCTGTCCGTTGCGACCGATGATCAGCGCCGGATGCCCGACCGGATAGCGCGTGTGCGGGATGCGCGAGCCCGCCTGGGCATCCACCAGCCAAATAAATCCGCGCTCGTCGATCGCTTTCACGAGGAAGCCGATTTCATCGGCGTGACCCTGGATGAGCAGTTTCGGACCGTCGCCAGGTATGCGTGCCAGCACGTTCCCGACCGGCTGAACTTCGATTTCAGCTCCGGTCGCAGCCCAGTGCTCGCGGCACCAGGCCAGAACAGGCTCCTCCTGCCCGGTCGGCGCCGGAAGCGCGGTCAATTCGATGAGTGTGTCGAGAACGGTCATCACGAGCCTCCGGCGAACGGGCAATCCACTGCCGGGATTGTCAGGCCGGAGGAACGATCACGCCACCGCGCCGCTCAGCGCGCCGGAGAGCGCGAATTGTCCGGCCATCTCGCGAAGCGAGCGCATCCGGTTCTCGTGGCCCCAGATCATCGAGGAGATCATCAGCTCATCGGCGCCGGTTTCCGCCATCAACGTATCAATCTTGGCTTTGATCTCGCCTGGTGTGCCGATCAATCGCCGGCCGCGCATCGGTCGTAGTTGCTCGATCTCGAACTCGTTGAAGGGGTAGGCGAGAGCTTCCTCTGGGCTGGGGAGCGGTCCGAACCGTCCGGTGATCAGGCGCAGCATGCTGAGATCGCTCGATTTCACGAATCCCTCAAGCTCACGCTCATCCTCGGAGGCAATGATCGAAACGGCGAGCATAGCTCTCGGTTCTGGCAGCGATTCCGAGGGCACAAACGACTCACGGTAATAGCGAAGCGCCGGAACCGCCATCGTCATGTTGATGTGCGAGGCGAAGGAGAAGGGGAGACCAAGCGCGGCCGCGAGACGCGCGCCGTAATCGGACGAGCCGAGAATCCAGATCGGCGGCAACGGCACGTCAGACGGTGAGGCCTTGATCCGCGAAAACGGGTTTGCCGCGGATGCTTCGTCGTTGTTGTAGAGGCGCAGCTCCGCGAGCTGCTCGGGGAAATCATCCGCGCCGAGCGCTTCACGCGAGCGGCGAAGCGCGATCGCGGTAACGCCATCGGTGCCCGGCGCGCGGCCGAGCCCGAGATCGACGCGATCGGGAGCGAGCGCCTCCAGCACCCGGAAATTCTCCGCTACCTTCAGGGGCGAGTGATTCGGCAGCATGATGCCACCGGAGCCGATGCGGATGGTCGAGGTTTCGCGCGCCAGCACCGCGAGCATGATCTCTGGGGCGGGGCTGGCGATGGCGGCGGTGTTGTGGTGCTCGGCCAGCCAGATACGGTGATAGCCGAGCCGCTCTGCTTCCTGCGCCACCTCGATGGTATTACGCAGTGCCTGGGGACCTGATGATCCGGTATCGACGAGAGAAAGATCGAGCACGGAAACGGGATATGAAGCCACGGGTTTAGTTCCTTCCAGCATTTGCCGCCAGATCGCGGCAGCGGGCGAAGGGCAAAATCACCTGATCGACAATCGATTCGATACGAGATCGCGTCACCGGCTCGCCGTGGAAAACGAGGCGGTAGAAGAGCAGCGCGGGGCCGAGATCGGAAAGCAGGCGCGCCGTTTCGCGATCGACATGGTCGAACAATCCGGCGCACCGACACTCTGGGGCGTCGAAAAGCGCGCGTATTGCGTCCGCGAGCTCCGGATGCCGGTGCAGTGCCGAACTCACCCCGACCAGCACCTGCTGGCGGATCGGATCGTCGACACCAAAGAATCGCGACAGGCGCAGCACGAGCAGATCGCGTTGCGAATCCGTGGCCGCGTCGACCGCTCTGGCGGATTCGAAATCGGCGAGCGCGTCCGCCACCAACGCAGCTTTATTGGGCCAGCGCCGGTAGAGGGTGGCTTTGCTCGCGCGCGATCGCTCGGCGACCGCTTCCATCGAGAGGCGATCGTATCCCTGCTCGGCGAGCAATTCCCGCGTCGCGGTGGCGATGCGGGTCGAGCATTCGAGATCTATCGGGCGTCCGGGCGGGCGGGCTGCAACCATCGCGGTTCGCTCCTCAAAACGAAACGGTACCGTTTCTAAATTAGCGTGGATCGATCTTGGAGTCAACCGTCCTAGTCGCCGGGAAACAGGAATGGCGGCGTACGTTTGCCCGATTTCCTTGACATTCTTTCGTTCGAGCACGACGCTTGCGCCAGACACATGCCAGTTTGGACTGACGATCGATCACGCTGGCATGGCGTGTTTGAGCAGGGTGTTTCGAAGCATGGCACTGAACAGAGCAATGCTTCGCCGGTTTTATCCGACAGCGTTGATCGTTCAAATACCGTCCCGGGTGGTTCGAGAAGCGCTCACCATCATTGTGGACATCGTCAATGCCTGGCGCCGTCATCGCGTATCAATGCTGGCGCGGCAGGCGGCCTACAGTCTGCTCTACGCGGTGCCCTCGATCATCCTCATCCTCGCCTCGATGGCGAACCTGATCGACTCACGAACGGGTAGCCACATCTATCAGCGTCTCTACGATTTCATTAACGATCGCGCACCACTGGAGACCCAGGAAGCGTTGCGCATCGTGCTCGACAACGTGCTTAAAGACACTCCGACGAATACCGCCACCGCGGCCGCGGTTTTTTCGTTGTTGATCGCGGTTTGGGGTGGGGCAAGTGGCACCGGGGCGCTGATCTTCTCGGTGAACTATGTCTACGATGTGGGCGACAAGCGCTCGTTCGTCATGCGCAAGCTGCTAACGCTGGGTATGACTGCCTTCGAGGGTATCTTCATCATCGGCACCCTGGTGATCTTCACCCTTGGTAATAACATTGCTCGTTGGTTGGCGAATGAAACTGGGACCAGCCCGCGGATCATCGATCTCTTGAATTCGGGGCGGCTCACCTCGGCGGTTCTGCTTTTTGTTTCGTTGTACATCCTCTACGTCGTGGCGCCGAATGTGGAGCAAACTTATCGCTGGCGTTTGCCGGGGGTGCTTGCCGCCACGCTCGGTATCCTCGGTTTGTTTGCGCTGGTGGGAACGCTCCTCAATTACGTCGATCCGGCTAGTGCCTACGGGGTTACCGGCTCGATTCTCATCCTCCTCTGGTTCTTGTATCTAACGAGTCTGGTGATTATCACCGGCGCGTTGATTAATGCTGTGCTCGGCGAGCGGTTCGACAAGCGGTTGATCAAATTCCTCGAGCAGCATCCGGAGCGGGTGATTCGCGAAACGACCGGCGAGGACCAAGCCAGCAAAACGCCGCACCTGGAAACACCGGTTCCGTAGCCAAAGCAAAACCCCGGCACAGCATCTGCTGTGCCGGGGTTTTGCTTGTTCGCGCAGCTGGGGAGTTACTGAACGATGATCTTGCCGACCATGCCAGCTTCTTTGTGGCCGGGAACGGTGCAGTAGAAGGTGTACTCGCCGGGGGCGAGATTCACCGTGATCGTCTGAGAATCGCCGGGATTGAGCAGATCAGTCTTGAAATCAGTGCCGTCGATCGCGAAATCGTGGGCAAGTGCGCCGTTGTTCGTCAGCGTGATCTGCACGTCGGTATTCGCGGCGATGGTGATTTCCTTCGGATCGAAGAAGAGATCGCCACTCTTGACCTCGACCGCGGACGCGGCTGCCGCACCATCGGTGGCGGCAGTGGTCTCAGCGGCGGGGGCTTCGGTGCTGGCGGCTGCCGGGGAGCCAGAAGCGGCTGCGGCATCGGCCTCCGTGGTGGTGAGATCGCACTTCACGAGTTGGCCGGACGGCGGGGCATCGGCCGGAGCCGTGGTGCCGATCACGGCGTAGAAGGAGCTATCGGTGTCGAAGGCGATGCCGTTGAGCAGGAAGAGACCGGCGGCCACCGGGGTCGCCGTGCCGTCAGCGTTGAGGCGAACGACCTGACCCGGCGCCGGGCCAGTCGGGCCGACGAAGGAGGTGGAAAGCTCGCTGGCGTAGATGGTGCCATTCGGGGACGCTGTGACGTCAACCACCGTGGTGAGACCGTTGGCGAAATCGCTCACGGTGCCATCAGCGGCGATCTTCTGAACTTTGGCGGTGCCAGGCTCGAACGGTGCGCCGGAGAGGAGGCTGACGTAGATGGTGCCGTCGGCGGCAACATAGGCGCTGGTCGGAACCGGATCGATGGTCTCGGTGCCACCACGCAGCGGATTCTGGAAGCCGGCCTTCGGAATGCCCGGGATCACGGCGGCCACAGAGAAGCTGCCATCAGCCGGATTTACTTTGTAAACGGTGTTTCCACCCGCATCGGCAACGTAGAGGCTGCCGTCCGCGGCGGCGCCGATTCCGTACAGATCGCTATCGATCGCGTTCGGATCCGGATTGTTTGAAATCTCGTACGCGCCGATGTTCGCGAGCGGTTTGACGGCGCCCGTCGCAGGATCGATCTCGAGCACGGTGTTGGCGTTCTCGATCGGGGCGACGGCCGGGGTCATCGGGCCAGGTCCGCCGACGGCGACGTAGATCTTGCCGTTCGCAACCGTGATACCGGCGGGACCGACGACTTCGGTTCCGAAGGTGATCGAGGGCAGACCGGTGGCGAGCACGCTTTGCGTACCGTCCGGCGCGATCTTGGTTACTTGACCGGTGGTGCCCGCGTGCGTCGCCGGGTCAGTCGCGACCGGAGTGCCCGCACCGGGTGTTGCGAAGATCGGGGTATCGCCGGAGTGTCCGGCCTCGGTCACGTAGACCGTGCCGTCAGCGTCGACCGCGACGTAACGCGGGTTGTAGAGGCCGCTGGCAACGACGGTACAACCGTTCGGAATGGCCACAGGCGGCGGACCACCGGCTGGGGTGGCCTCCTGGGCGACCGCGCCTGAGGTGAATGCGAGCGGAGCTGCAAGTGCCGCTACCGCGAACGAGGCGACAATACCCCGTCCAACTCGTGCAAACATCGTTCGGATACCTCCCGTTCTCCGAGACTCGTTTGGCTGAATCTCGACTTGAGTGCGTTCTGCATGCGGACCCTCGCGTCCCGCATTCATCGTCGCGACATCGATCACCTCTATCCGAAACTCGCCGTGCCGATTGGCCTGGTGCTCCGGGCATGGGAAACCCGACTGCTGGCGCCCAAGTCGGAGGGGCCAGCGAGCATGTTGGTCCGGTCGCGGGGAAGCCCGTGCTCACCGTTTCCTGCGCGCTTTGATCCGAGAAATCCCAATCGGCACGCGCGATTTTCGGTGTGCATACCCGATGGGACTGTAGTCACGAATCTTCGAAGAGTCAAGGTGTTTGAATACCTATTAGGAGTACTCACCCACTACGTATGGGGGAGTCATGGATTACGTGACCCTGCCGATTTATTTGTCATAACCAAATCACTCGTCGCGGATCGCGTAGAAGAGATTGTTCAGCGATTCGGAGAAGGCTGGGTGAGCGAAAACCGCTTCGCGAAGGCGGGTGGCGGTGACGCCTCCCATCATCGCGATCTGAAGCATGCTCATGATCTCGCCCCCCTCCACCCCGAGAATGGAGCAGCCGAGAATCAGATCGGTCTCGGCGTCGATGATGACTTTCATGAAGCCGCGTGTTTCGTCGGTCTCCAGCGCCCGGGCGACCCAGGACATCGGCATTTGCGCGACGCGGAAGGGGCGACCCAGCTTCTTGGCTTCGGTTTCGCTTAGCCCGATCCGGCCGAGCTGGGGATCGATGTAGACGACGTAGGGCGTCAATCGATCCTTAGTCGTGGCGTTGCCGCCCTCGATCAGGTTAGTCCGGATGATGCGGAAGTCGTCGTAGGAGATGTGCGTGAAGGCTGCCTGGCCGCGGATGTCGCCGAGGGCGTAAATGCCGGGAACATTCGTCTCCAGGCGATCGTTGGTTGGGATTGAGCCGCGGTTATCAACCGCAACACCGGTTGCCTCAAGGTTGAGCGTATCGGTGTTGGAGATGCGGCCGATCGCGTTCAGGATGCGATCGGCGCGGAGCTCTCCTGAGCCGGAGGCGGACGAGATCGTCAACGCCGCGCTCGCGCCGTCGCGGCGAACTGACTTCGCCTCACTGCCGAAGCGTACTTCGATGCCGTCCTCACGGAGAATGTCGGCGACTGCGTCTGCGACGTCGGGATCTTCACGCCCGAGGAGATGGTCGCCGCGCTGAATGATGGTGACGGCGCTGCCGAAGCGGCGAAACATCTGCGCGAATTCGAGCCCGACGTAGCCCCCGCCGAGCACGACGAGGTGCTCGGGAACGGTGTCGAGCTCCATGATCGTGGTCGAATTGAGAATTTCGACCTCATCCGGGTTGTCGAGGCGTGGCGGCGCCGGACGCTGACCGGCGTTGATGAAAATGAGTTCGGCGCGCAGTTGGCGGGTACCACCCTCGCTGAGCGTGATATCAATGGTTTTTGCGCCACTAAAACTGGCGTCGCCGCGGATCAACTCCAGTCCGTCGGCACCCGCAACTCGGCGTTCATTGCCCCCGCGAAACTCATCGACGATATCGCGTTTTCTCTGGCGCACGACCGAAAGATCGACACGATCTGCGACCGGCTGTACGCCGTAGTCCGCGCCGCGCCGCGCGAGATAGGCAACCCGGGCACTCGCTACCATCGTTTTGGTTGGAGTGCATCCTTCGTTGACGCAGGTGCCGCCAACGTGGGTGCGTTCAACGAGCACGGTTCTTCGACCTGATTGCGCGAGCGCAACCGAGAGCGGCACACCGGCCTGACCAGCTCCGATGACAATGGCGTCGACCTGCTCGATGTTCATTGGTTCCTCCTGGTGGACGGTTCGAAGGGCGCGGTGCTGCGTTGTATCGCGCACTCGCGGAAACACTAGGCCAGGTCGTACTCTTCCGTTGAATGATTGCCTACATCAAATGCGCTCACTCGACGAGATGAGCGTGGGGAGGCGAGGATGGCTGGCGGCTTTATTTCTCGCGGTTTTCGCGGACGCGGGCGTGATGCGGAGTTTGCCGATCGCCTGCCGCCCGGGCAATACCTGACTCGCGATTTTCCGGTACTCTCAGCCGGTCCGACTCCGCGAACCAGGCTCGACAACTGGGATTTGCAGCTTTTCGGCGAGGTGCCGCAGGTAACCCGCTGGAGCTGGGAAGAACTACGCGCGCTCCCATCTGAGGAGATCACGGTCGATATCCACTGTGTCACAAAGTGGACAAAGCTCGATACGCATTGGACTGGTGTCTCGCTGGACACGCTGCTCAGCGGGGTTTCGGATCTACCGGATTACCTGGTGGCGCATTGCGACGGTGACTATACGACCAATCTTCCGATTGAGGATGTGACCGGCGGCAAAGCGTGGATTGCCTACGAGTACGATGACGAGCCGCTCCATCCAGAGCATGGCGGACCGGCGCGCCTGCTCGTGCCACATCTTTATTTCTGGAAGAGTGCGAAGTGGATTCGCGGGCTGGAGCTGGTTTCGGAGGACCGACCCGGTTTCTGGGAGTCGCTGGGATATCACAACTACGGCGATCCCTGGCAGGAGCAGCGCTATTGGAGCGATTGAGCTGGCGGATTGCCACCGTCGTTCGGTCGGAACCGCTCACCCGGCATGCCAAAGCGATCGCATTCGAAGTGCCGGAATGGCCCGGGCACTTGCCTGGTCAGCACATCGATGTGCGCCTAACGGCCGAGGATGGCTACCAGGCGCAGCGGAGTTATTCGCTGTCGAGCGCTGCGCCGGGCGAGGTTGTCGAGATCGGTGTTGAGCTGATCGAGGATGGGGAAGTCTCGCCCTATTTGGTTGAAGAGGTGCGAGACGGAGATCAGATCGAGCTGCGCGGGCCAATCGGAGGGTACTTCACCTGGACGGTTGATGACGGTGGCCCGGTGCTGCTCATAGCCGGTGGCTCGGGGGTGGTACCGCTGATGGCGATGCTTCGCCATCGCGTTTCGGAGGAAGCCGCCATTCCGATGCGCCTGCTCTATTCGGCGCGTACCGCCGGGGATCTCATGTATCGCGCTGAGTTGGAGCTGATCGCTCAGGACGAGCCGACGATCGAGTTTTTGCCGACGCTGACACGTGAGACAGGATCAGAGTGGCAGGGCTTGCGCGGTCGGATTGATGCTCAGTTCCTCCGCGAACAGGCGTGGCCCGTCGATCAGCAGCCGATCGCTTTCGTGTGCGGCCCAACACCTTTCGTAGAATCCGTGGCAAATGGATTGGTCGAGCTTGGGTACGACCGCCGGCGTGTGAAAACCGAGCGCTTTGGCCCGAGCGGAGGTTCCTTCCAATGAGCGACATATCCCACCTCGATGGATCGGCGGCCGCTGGATTGCTCAGTGAACTTTTCGCGGTTGAGATCACCCTCGCCACCGCCGAATGCGTGCGGTGCCATGCTGATGTTGCGGTGGCCGAAATGCACCTCTACGCGCTCGAAATGGGGGCGGTTTTGCGCTGCCCCGGCTGCGAGGCGGTGATGCTCCGTATCGGTTGCGTTGGCGACGAGCGTTGGATCGACGCCACCGGGATGCGGAGGATGCGCATTTCGCGGGCGACCGTCGCGACGGGGCCGGTCTAGGGCCTTCCCTGGTAACTAGAGAAAAAACTCAAGAAATGCAGTACACTCGACTCCACTGATCGAGCGGGCCTGAGTGCCCGCGTGTAAGGGGGAGATGCGAGCGTGAGCTCAACGGCAATACCCGACGTCGTGTACAGCATTCTTGGAGTGGGTGAGGGGAGCAAGATCGCCGACCTCCGCAACACCAAACCACAGCAAATCGACGAACTGCAGGCCTACTATCACGCAATCTTCACCCCGGAAGCTGTCTCGGCAGAAGCATTCTCTGTCGCGAACCGGGCGCTGGTGGCCGTGCGCGTCGCGAGTCACACGCGCAGTGCCGCAGTGGCGGATTGGTACGCGAATCTCGCCGCAGCTGAAGGTGTTGATGCCGAGACGATCGCCCGGGTGCGCAATCTTGATGATGCCTGGGATGATGCTTCGGTTCTCGGTGCCGCGATTCGCCGCGCCGACAAGGTAACCACCCACCCGGTCGATACCCGCGCTGAAGATCTGCAATGGCTGAAGGACGCCGGATTGACTCCGGCGGGTATCCTTTCGCTCTCCCAAACCATTGCCTACGTTTCGTATCAGTTGCGCTTCATCGCCGCGCTACGCGCTGTGGGAGGTCTGAATTGAGCGCCACGAAAGAGGTTCGCGACGTTTTCACCCTCGATTATCTCGAGTGGACGCCGTGGCTGGAAAAAGCGACCGAAACCGAACTGGACGGCGAGCAGAAGCAGCGGGTCGAGGAGTACGTCGGTAAAGCGCAGAACTCGCCGTACATTGCCGTGCTCGCGAATGACTTTCCCGCGCTGGTGGCTCGTGCCTCGGTGCATCATCACAACTTCACCAATAGCGATCCCGAGCCGACTTCGTATCGCGAGCTTGGCGCTACCACCGCGTCGCGCATCAATGGCTGCGTGTTCTGCGCTTCCGTGCATTCGCGGATTTTTGCGAATCTCTCGAAGCAGCGTGAGGTCACCCAGCGCTTCCTTGATGACGGCATCGAAGCCGATCTACCCGAGAAAGAACGCGCCATCGTTGATCTCGCGACGAAGATCACGCTCGATCCGGAGGGGTTGAGCGACGCTGATCTGGCGCCGCTTCGCGCACTCGGTTTCGACGATCTCGGCATTCTCGACGTGCTGAACTACACCGCATTCTTCGCCAACGCCAATCGCCTGATGCTGACGCTCGGCGAACCGGTGTGGGTGCGTGCCTACTCCGCGCAATAACTGCTCGTTTCGGTCTGAGGGCGCGATCCGGCGGGAGCAACACCGCGGGGTCGCGCCCTCAGGCGTTTCTCGCCATGCGCGATACCACCGCGTCGAGTTTCGAGGCGAACAACCCGCGATCGCGCTGGGTGAACGCCGACGGTCCGCCGGTGATCAATCCGATCGAGCGCAGGTGGGCGTTGATTTCGCGGCTCGTCAGCGCATCGCCGATGCGATTCGGGTTGTAGGAACCGCCCCGGAAATCGAGCGCTTCGACGCCTTTTTCTATCGCTCTCGCCGCGAGTGGGATATCGGCGGTGAGTACGAGATCGCCGGGGACAATCTGCTCGGCGATCCAGTCGTCCGCGGCATCCGGCGTATCCGGCACGGTCATTTGCCGCGCGCGCAAGCCCGGCAGGTCGGGAATCCGCAGGCGGCCGTTTGACACCACCACCAGCTCGACACCGTAGCGCGCCGCCACGCGATAGACCTGCTCCTTGACCGGGGAGGCATCCGCATCGAGATAAATCGTTCCTGGCACACTGTCCCCATTTCGAAGGTCGTCGTTCTCCGAGTATCCTGCAGCAAATCTTAGTCGGCAGCAGGAGGAGGTATCGATGGCGGTCACCGATTTCGAAATCATTGATGAGCGTTTCCGGCCGCTGGTCAAAACGTCAGCGAGGGTCGAGAAACTCTGGGAAGGGTGCCGCTGGGCGGAAGGACCGGCTTGGTTTCCGGCGCATCGCTCGCTCGTCTGGAGCGACATTCCCAACGATCGCATCCTTCGCTTCGACGAAACGACCGGGCAGGTCGGCGTTTTTCGCCAGCCGGCGGGAAACACCAACGGCCACACGGTCGATCGCCAGGGCCGGCTCGTCTCCTGCGAGCACGGCAATCGCCGTGTGACGCGAACCGAACACGACGGCGCTATCACCGTTATCGCGGATCGATACCAGGGCAAGCGCTTCAACAGTCCGAACGATGTGGTGGTGAAATCGGACGGCTCGATTTGGTTCAGCGATCCCTCGTATGGCATTGAATCTGACTACGAGGGAAACAAGGGCGTCAGTGAGATCGGGCGTAACAATCTCTACCGCGTCGATGGCAGCACCGGTGAGATCACTATCGTTGCGGACGATTTCGTGGCCCCGAACGGACTCGCTTTTTCGGTTGATGAGTCAATCCTCTATGTGAGCGACACCGGTTCCCCGAAGACCCGCCATATGCGCGCGTTCACAGTGAACGACGACGGCACTCTCGGCGGCGGTGACGTGTTCGCGGTTTGCACCAATGGTCTGTTCGATGGTTTCCGGCTCGACGATGCTGGGCGCATCTGGGCGAGCGCTGCAGATGGCGTGCACTGCTATCACCCCGATGGCACGCTGCTGGGCAAGGTGCTGGTTCCCGAGGTAGTGGCGAATGTCTGCTTTGGCGGTGCGAAACGGAACCGCCTCTTTATCTGCGGCACCACCTCGCTCTACGCGATCATGCTTCCGGTCACCGGGGCGAAAACCTTCTAGCGCACTGGGATTCCAGAGCTAACAGAAACGCCCCACTCGAATGAGTGGGGCGTTTCGATTGGACAAATGGATCTGCTACTTCAGCATTGTCTCCATGATGTACTCCTCGGCGCGGTCGGCATCCACGTGCAGGGCAACCTGGGCGGTGACCGGTCGGTCGGCTGTCGGTGCGCTCATCACGGTCATCGCCGAGGTGAGACGGCCCGTCAGCTCGACCGCCACATGCGCCGGTGTGAGCTGGACGAGCGACGGGTCGACGACGACGGCTGCGGCGAGCGGGTCGTGCAGGAAGGTGTGGCCTTGCTTGGCGAAGCGCGGGTAGCGCTTTAGCTGATCGCCGACCGCGCTGTGAAACGGTGTTCCCACCGAGTCGAACCGGCTGAGATCGCTCGTTTTGACTTTGGTTTTCAGCGTAACGTCGAGCGGAACTAGCGTGATCGGCGCGCCGGAGGCAAATACCACGTGCGCGGCCTCGGGGTCGCAGCGGATGTTGTGCTCGACGACCCAGTAATCGAGCGATTCGGGACCGCGCATTACCCCGCCCATGATGGTGAGATGTTGAAGGTTGGCGGCGAGCTTCGGCTCCTTGATCATCGCCAGCGCGACGTTGGTGAGCGGTCCGATTGCGAGCAGGTGGATTTGCCCGGGATTCTCCATCACCTTGCGGATGATGAAATCGGCCGCGTGCTCGGTGGGGAAGGGCTCACCGGAGTCGTGCTCGATCAGACCCTCACCCTCGTGTCCCTCCCAGTAGATATCACGCAGCCCGAGGAGGGGTTTGGACACGCCGAGGCGGATATCGACTGGAGCGCCCCCGCGCAGCTTGAGCAACTGCCGGATCATGCGCGCACGCAGCTCGACATCGCCGTAGACGGTGGTGATGCCCTCGAACTCGAACGCTCCCGAGCCGAGCATGAACGCAAGCGCAAGACAATCGTCGACATCGGTGCCGATATCGGTATCGAGAATGACCCGGGTTGACACGTGTGTTGAACCTTTCGCGAAGATCTAGCCTTTGATCCCGGAACTAACGATGCTGCTGACGTAATACTTCTGCAGCGGAATCACGAGAAGAAGCGGAACCAGCGCCGCGATTGTGGTGGCAGCAAAGAGCCGGTCCCAGTAACTGGTTTGTTGTTCGACGCCGAGAATATTCACCGCCACCTGGACGACACGGTACTTCGAATCGGGAGCGACCAGCATCGGCCAGAAATAGGAATTCCACTGTGCCAGGAAAATGATGATCGATGCGGTCACCAGCACGGGCCGGGTTAGCGGCAGCACGATCCCGACCAGCACGCGCATCCAGCCGCCGCCGTCGATGCGGGCGGCATCGAGAATTTCCTGCGGGATATCGGCGAAAAACTGCCGGAAGAGAAAGATGACCGTGCCGTTGGCGATCGCCGGGACGATCAGCGCCTGCCAGGAGTTGATCCAACCGAGATCGTTGACCAACGTGTAGGCCGGGATCACTGTCGCCTCGTACGGCACCATGAAACTGACCAGTGTGATGATCCAGAGCGCCCGTTTCCCACGGAACTCGAAGCGCGCGAACGCAAATCCCGCCAGGGCGCAGACAAAGATGCTGAGCACCACTGTCACCGCAGCGACCACGACGGTGTTGATCATCGTGCGGCCGAACCCGGCGTCGAAAATCTGCCGGTAGCCTTCGAGTGTGAAGGATGCCGGGAGCAACGCCCGCCACGAGAATGGCAGCACGTTTTTCCAGACCGTCTCGCGGGTGGTGAAGGATGATGCCACCACCCATTCCAGCGGCAGGAGGACGATGATCGCCGAAACGATCAGCAGCAGGTAGATGCCGATATTGCGCGCGGGTCGGGCGAGGCGAAGTCGCAAATCACTCATCGTCCACCTCAGTCCTTCGGCCGCAGCAGGATAAATTCGAATGCCAGCACGATGAAGAGAATGGCGAGCAGAATGACGATCATCGCTTCCGACGACCCGAGATCGCCGTAGACAAACCCGCGCTTCCAGGCGTCGTA
>JAESFN010000864.1_pt1 | contig 19364 bp, 15 predicted proteins | sample 9269411 | NCBI WGS metagenome assembly JAESFN01 (sample SAMN14505399, study PRJNA617100) | algae metagenome | isolation source: Iphinoe sp. HA4291-MV1 and co-occurring heterotrophs from trail next to... | place: USA: Maunawili Falls, Hawaii | collected 2009-07-25
GAATCTTCCGAATAATATTCTGGTTCCAAAGAAGGAAATTAATATCCGGAATCTTCCGAATAATATTCTGGTTCCAAAGAAGGAAATTAATATCCAGAATCTTCCGAATAATATTCTGGTTCCAAAGAAGGAAATTAATATCCAGAATCTTCCGAATAATATTCTGGTTCCAAAGAAGGAAATTAATATCCAGAATCTTCCGAATAATATTGAAATTCCGAATAATATTCGGTATCATTTCAATAAATAGGAGTAGCGGCAAAAAATAAGAAGGTTCAGAGGTACACGCAGCGTCATAGAATTATGACATATGACCAAAAGCAATCGAGTGAGAAGTTAGTATCCGCAAAGAACTTAAATTTCTTCTCAATCAACTCACCTACGAATTACTTGAGAACTTCCAAATAAAATTTCTCAAGAAGGAAAAGGGCTGGGGCGATCGCATCTTGGCAGATACAAAAAAGCTCTTAGAAAATCCTAAGATTAAGGAGATAACATCTCGCCCATCGCGCAGTCAGTAAATTTCTTGCACTCATTCGCTATTTTTGCGCACTTCTTTGCGCCTGGTGCGGGAGACAAAGAACTGATATCAAATAATGTTTAGTAAACAAGGAACAGTCTTCTATGAGAACAGTCCCAATCCAATTACCGGAGACTGTATTTTCTGCTCTCCGCAAAAATCCCGAAGAATTCGTCCAAGAAATGCGGATTGCGGCAGCCGTAAAATGGTATGAATTAGGCGAAATTTCTCAAGGTAAAGCGGCAGAAATTGCTGGACTCACTCGGGCAAAATTTATTCATGCTTTGTCTCGTTACCGAGTCGATTTTATGCAATATACTACTGAGGAATTAGCTGAGGAAATCGGGAATGTTGATTAATCGCGTCATCATTAATTCTTCACCTCTTATTGTGCAACATTTAAACTAAACAATTCCAATATTTCTACTTGAATCGATAGTTATGGCATCACCACTAAAGGTGAAGGCAGTTGCCTGCAAAGCTCCTCTTTAAAAGTCAGTAAGCAGAATTACTACCGCAATTGTTCGCCCAAATCTTAGTTCCAGAAGGTGTCTTTGAAGAAGTTACGATCGCAGGTGAAGATGATGCTGCATCAAGACAACTACCTAGTGTCTCTTGGATACAACGAGTAGAAGTTCCCACGATCACCCCTGAAGTTGCAGCTTGGGATTTAGGCAACGGAGAATCACAAGTGTTGAGTCTAGCTTTGAAAACTTCAGTCAACAGTGCAGCTATTGTTGACGATAGAGCAGCGCGGCGTTGCGGTCAAGTCTTGGGCATCACTACCATTGGTACCGGAGGTATACTCATAAGAGCGAAACGACGCGGACTGATTAAGAGTGTATCTTCAGGAATTGAAGCCTTACGCAATGCAGGTTTATGGTTATCTGATAATGTGGTGAATCTGCTCAAACAACAAGCCGGAGAGTAAGTCCTATATTCTTGAACTGTGCAACATCACGCGACTACCGCCTATGAAAAAGCGATCGCTCAAGATAGAAAATTATTAAGCTAATTCCGTAAGCAAAATGGCTGATTGCTTTCTCAAAATGCCTGTTTGCTTACTCAAATGAGTAGTTCACGCATTCATTTTGGTGTTTTCAGTAAGCAAAATGGCTAATTGCTTTCTCATTTAAGTAGTTCACGCATTCATTTTGGTGTTTTCCGTAAACAAAATGGCTGATTGCTTTCTCAAAATGCCTGTTTGCTTACTCAAATGAGTAGTTCACGCATTCATTTTGGTGTTTTGGGCAAGCAAAATGGCTGTGGAGCGATCGCTCTTACTAAAGTCCGCTCCAGGAAGTGCGATCGCCGTCTCATCTCGCAGTCAGTAAATTTCTTGGCACTCATTCGCTATTTTGGATTCATATCCCAGCATTAAAAATCTGTTGGGCAGTTAAGGTAAGTTCTGGGAATGTAGGAGATACAATATGGTCATCACCTCGAAACTTGGTAACTCGATACTCACCTTCATCCAATGAGCAAACCAAAATAGTAGGTTGTTTTGGATCTCCTATAAACTCTCTTCCGCCTAAAGCAGCATAATCTACAATCCAATACTCACTAATTCCCATTTCCTCGTAATCAGCATATTTTTTGAGATAATCATCACGCCAATTAGTACTAACAACTTCAATCACTAAAGATATTGATGCAGCTTGAGTGATGAATGATTCATCTTCCCATACCGGCTCATTTACAAGATTGTCGTTGTTTAGTATCAGTACACCTGGGGAGTATCCAGATTCATGAAGAGGTGGTTTGATGATTACAGTTTTTGGTATGAAGTACGGAAGCTTTAGCCGCAGGAATTCAGATGTTGTTTGGGAAGCTAAAAACCCAACAACTCTTTCATGTTTCCCTTTTGGCAAAGCCATTTCTACAATCACTCCATCATATAATTCATAACGACGTTCCGAATTTTCAGGATACCAAGCTACGAATTCTTCAAAGGTTACTAGCTTGGTTTTTGGTAAAGCTTGAGTCATGGTTATTACCTCAACTAAGGATGGCAAAAAGACTGATACAAATGGGCAAGGGGCAAGGGGCAATGGGCAATGGGCAATGGGCAATGGGCAATGGGCAATGGGCAATGTTCGATCCCTAGTTCCCAATTCCCAATTCCCAATTCCCATCTGTATCAAAATTAGATGCGCTTATCCTGAACTCTATTTGGACGGTGTGGACGCGCTTTCACGAATCTCGAACGAATTAATCATTGCTTGTGCAGCCTCTAAAAAAGTATCATATTGACTTTCTTCCGCTGTGTAAGTCACGATATATGCTTTTTTGTTATCTTTTACTGTCCAAACTGCCATCATTTTAACATTATATTGCTCTTGCTTCCCTGTATAAACAACTTTATGTGCTGGTAGATTTGCCAGTTTAGTCGAATGCGATTCATGAATTCTCGGACTTGTTAAAAACTGAGTGATTTCATTAACTCTTGAGTTCGTATAATCAGGTAATGAAATAGATTTTTTCAAATCGTGCATTTCTACAGACAATTCTGGTTGAAAAGATTTTGAATCATTATTTTGACGAGGAAAGAATTTAGCAACATCACCCGTAAATCCATCTTCTTTTCTGTCAATTACCCAACCTTTAGGATATTTCATCCTTATCATAAAAAAGTTAGAACTCTCATAAGTCAAGAATTCTGTCTGAGTTAACGATGAATCATTACGCGATGAGCCAAATTTTTGTAATGTTTCCGGACGAACCAACACGACTATACAAGGTACAATAGCAACCAACACCAAAACTAAGATAATTCTTCTATTTTGCCACCACTTAGATTTATTATTTGTGACTAAGCTTGAAAGCGCTTGTAAAACCTCATTCACTGACTGGTAACGCTGACGAAAATCATAACGTACCATTTTGTCTAAAATATCTGCTAGCTGAGGTTTAACTTCTTGTGCTAGATGTCGCCAAACAACTTCATGAGTGTCTGGACTTCTTGGGAGTTGCTCAGGCAAAATTCCTGTGAGGAATTGAATAGCAGTGATACCCAAAGCATAAATATCGCTGCTAAAGTGTGGATTACCAGTAGATTGTTCAATTGGCATATAGCCGCGAGTGCCAATAATTGTTTTCCCCTGAGAGCTAGCTCCCAAAGAACTGATTTCTTTAACGGCTCCAAAATCGATTAAAACTAGCTTTCTATCCGAGGCGCGTCTGATTAAATTTGCTGGTTTAATATCGCGATGAATAACGTTTTGCTGATGAACAAACTCTAACGTATTTAAAATGTCATGCAAAAAGGTAATAACTTCATCTGCACTCCACTGTCTACCTTGTGCAAATTCTCTACTGAGAACATCACCTTCTATATATTCTTGAACTAAATAAAATTCCCCATTTTCTTCAAAGTGAGCTAAAAGACGCGGAATTTGGTCATGATTGCCTAACCTGTAGAGGACTTGTGCTTCCCTATCAAATAAACGTGTTGCTGTCTGCAAAGCAAACGCACTGGTTAGCTGGGGTTTGAGTTGCTTGACAACGCAATGAGGTTTGCCGGGTAGATCCTTATCCTGAGCCAAAAAAGTCTCACCAAATCCTCCCTTTCCTAATTGTCTGATAATTTCGTAGCGCCCTCGAAGCATTTCATTCACCTAAAGGTGCATAAGTTTTTACTTACCTGATGGTTGATACAGATTGTGACACAGAATTTGATTTAGTAAAAGTATCTATACTATAGGGGTATGGGCAAAAATTGGTGTCCATTTAAGCCAAAACCTTGTAATTACATTACATCATGCTTTTATGCTTGCCCACGATTCTCGCATAACCCCACCCCGGTTTTGTCTTGCGCCAAAACCTCCCCTCCCCTTAGCAAGGGGTGGGGTTAAATCAACGTGGAATAAAGGTTTAAACGTGATTTAGCTTAGCTTCGTTCAATGCAATGCACGGTTCTTTTAACCTTATACATCTTTCATAGACTTTTTAGACATCCTCTTAGAGGTCATTTATAAAGTAAAAATAAAATTTTTGTAGGGTATGTTAGGCGCACCTTTTCGATGTGATTTGTCACGAAAAACGTGATGCAAGCGCCTAACGCACCATCTGAGATAGCGGTGTGTTACGGCTTTAGCCTAACACACCCTACCTAAGATTTACTTTATAAATGGTCTCTTATAATTGAAGTAACAATCTTGATTAATTTTAAATAAAATATGGTTCAAACTCGTGCAATATCAAAAACTATCAACACTCTAGTTGATTTAAAGGAGAGGTTTAATCTTGTTCCTACACAAGATGATGATTTTTTCTTGGAATGGACACAGGATTTACCCGAATTAACTGACCAAGAAATTAAGATTTTAGAACAAATACAAAGTCGATTTTATCGTCATCGAGAAAGAGGTTCTTTAGCAGAAGGGACTGTTAATCAGTTGTTGATTTCTCCGTTACTAACATTAGCGGGTTTGTATGATGAGCCTTTCTTTGTTACTACTGAGCCGGAAGTTGAAATAGTTTTACAAGACAAAGATGAGATATTACGTGGACGCATTGACACCTTAATTATTCAACAGCAATTTTGGGTGTTAGTCGTTGAATCTAAATCGACTATTGCTTTCACTATAGCCCTTCCCCAAGCTCTGACATATATGATGGCAAATCCTCATCCAGAACGTTTTGTTTATGGAATGATTACGAATGGGGATGAATTTCAATTTATCAAACTTGCAACTCAAAATCAGCCTCAGTACGATTTATCTAATATCTACTCTCTTCTCATCCCGCGTCGTGAACAAATACAAGATATTCTACGTGTGCTCAAAAATATAGGTCAAATTATGTACAAATTATCTCAGTAGTTAGACATCATTAAACTTATTGATGGGGTTCCCCCTACACCCTTACACCCCGCCCGAAGGGCGTTGACTCAAAGTATTTCGTCTAAATAGATACAATTACTAATTTTTGGATAGTTTAGAGTAGATGATTTTAGATTTTAGGGTTTAACTAGAATCTAATCCATAATTGCATCTAAAATCTAAGTCTAAAATCCACAATCAACAAAGCATGGCAGATCTGACTCCTAATTCTAGTTTTGGCTTGACACTCCGCTTGGAGATTCCTAACCGCATCGGAATGTTGGCTAGCGTAACCAAGGCGATCGCAACTAGTGGCGGTAATTTTGGTCAAATTGATTTAATTGAGCAAACAAGAGCTGTTTCCATTCGCGATATCACCGTTGATGCAGCCAGCACTGATCACGCTGAGATGATTGTGCAAGCGGTGAAAGCTGTGCCAAATATTAAGGTGCTCAATGTCTATGATCGCACTTTTAATTTACATCGTGGCGGGAAAATTAGCATTGCCAGCAGAATTCCCCTCAGAAGTGTATCTGACTTAGCAATGGCTTACACGCCAGGAGTTGGAAGAATCTGTAATGCGATCGCGCAAAATCCCGAAGAAGTTTACAACTTAACCATTAAACAAAACACTGTTGCTATTGTTACCGATGGCAGTGCTGTTTTGGGATTGGGAAATCTCGGTCCAGCAGCAGCCTTACCAGTTATGGAGGGCAAAGCTATGCTGTTTAAGGAATTTGCTGGGATTGATGCCTTTCCCATCTGCCTTGATACCCAAGATACTGATAAGATTATCGAAACAGTCAAAAATATTGCTCCGGTATTTGGGGGTGTGAATTTAGAGGATATCGCTGCTCCCCGCTGTTTTGAAATTGAAGCGAAACTACGACAGGAATTAGATATTCCCGTTTTTCACGATGATCAACATGGGACGGCAATTGTCACCTTAGCAGCGTTGTTTAACGCCCTCAAGCTAGTACACAAGTCAATGGCAGATATCCGCATCGTCATTAACGGTGCTGGAGCTGCTGGTGTGGCGGTTGCCCGATTGCTCAAAAAAGCAGGAGCAGAAAAAATTTGGATGTGCGACTCAAAAGGTATTCTTTCTAACAGCCGCACTGACTTGACAGAAGAAAAGCGCGAATTTGCAGTGAAGGCTCAAGGAACCTTGGCAGGTGCTTTGCAAGGTGCAGATGTCTTTATTGGTCTGAGTGTACCAGGGGTTTTAACACCAGAAATGGTGCGTTCTATGGTAAAAGATCCAATTGTGTTTGCAATGGCAAATCCTATTCCCGAGATTCAGCCAGAGTTGGTCAAAGACGATGTTGCAGTCATGGCGACAGGGCGCAGTGACTACCCAAATCAAATCAACAATGTCCTAGCTTTTCCTGGTGTGTTCCGTGGTGCATTGGATTGTCGGGCAGAAACAATTACTACCACAATGTATCTGGAAGCAGCTAGTGCGATCGCATCCTTAATTAAACCTTCAGACCTTGACAAACAACACATCGTTCCTTCTGTGTTTGATGAGCGAGTCGTGACTGCTGTTGCTGGTGCTGTACAACGCGCAGCGCGTCAGGAGGGTATTGCTCGTGGTTAGTTAGAAAAACAAGATCCCTGACTTCTCAAAGAAGTCGGGAATCTGTGTCTTTCAGATTGCTATATTATATTTTTTGCCTCTAAATCTTGTCCATTTTGGTGCAAAATGAAATGGGTCACTTGCCCTTGGTCAACTGGAGCAGATTACGTGTTCGGGGATTGTAAATTGGTCTTCTCATCAACGAGCCTCAATCTGCTTGACTGCTGTCAGCGCCGAGAAACTTACGCCAGCAGTCCCTTCGCCCGGATGGGTGGAGTCACCAACAAGCCACAGATTTTTGATGGGTGTACGATTGGCAAAACCAAAGGGACCGAAAGTTGATATCCTTTGACCAATACCACCAACAATACCCTGATCTCGTGCTGTGTATCGTGCAAAGGTACGGGGAGTGGCTGCTTCTACATGAACAATAGTTTCTGGTTTTAGATAAAAGAATTTTGCTAGACGGGAGATAGCATCTTCTGTATACTGTTGCTTTAACCCCTCATAATCCTCAGTCAGCCACCACTGTTGTGTATCTACAAAGGAAGAAGCAATAATTGTTGCTTTTCCATCTGGGGCGCGACCATCTCCTGAATGACTCACAGAAACAAACAGGGAATTATTCTCGCCAATTGGACCTTTGGTATCATACATAAATTGGAGATGGGGTGGACATCCAGAAGGAACGGCGCTTTCGTCTACACCCAGATACACAATGAAAGCACTTGAAGCGGGCGGTAGTTTTTCTACTCGTCGCTTATAACCATTAGGAGCTTTATTGCCTAATAACTGTACTAAATTCTGCACAGTGACATTAGCAACTACGTGGTCAGCTGATTCTGTCCAGACTTCGCCAGTTCTCTGGTTACAAATGACGACAGCAGTCACTTTGCCCTTTTCGACTTTGACATGTTCCACCGTGTGGCGCATGAGCAACTTACCACCTTTTTTTTCTAGGGCTTCTACCAGGCGATCGCTGAGGACTTGCATACTACCCTGGAGGTGATACAATCCCTGTGGCAACTGCGATACATTCAACGCTGTTGCTGCATAAAGTAAAGCTGTCTCTTCGGCATCTACCTGAGAGTAAAGTTTGAGTTGCAAATCCAAAAATTTTTTTAAACGGTGGTCGTTTCCTAGCTTATAAGCACGCAATGCATCTCCAACTGTAAACAAAGTGTAGGGTACGGTTATGAATGTACTAGGACGCACGGCTTTGGTAAGTTGCAGGAAATCCCACACGTTACGTGGCGGTAACACTGGGTTACGTCTTTGAAATTCCCAACTCGCTTTAAACAAAGCTTCCATCAACTGCCAAAAAGGTTCGCTAAGCGGAAACTGACGTTGTCGTTCCTCTTGCCATTTCTCTGGATCTCGCCAAACGTTGATTGGTCTCTCCTCTGTGGGCAAATATACTGCACAAGCTGGGTCACAAGGTGTTGCTTTCGGTAAGTCAATTTCTAATTCTGTGAAAATACGATGATGAATTCCCCCTGGTTCCAATCCTGCTACTTGAGTAGCTCCCACATCAAAGGTAAATCCTTTACGTTTAAAGGTAGAAGCACAGCCTCCTGGTACGAAGGCTTGATCCAGGATTAAGACACTGTAACCTCTATGTGCTAATAACGCACCAGCAGTCAGTCCGCCAATTCCGGCACCGATAACTATAATGCGGGATTTGCTTTTGCCATTATTATAATCATCTGGCATTGATCTTTATGACATGTTTCTTAATATTTCTAATTATGATTTTATAATATATGTAAATACTAAGGGGTTGAGCTTAGACTGTTGGCAAAATTAAAAAGTCGCGTAGTTGCTTGCCAATCGCTTCTAAGGAAAAGGACTGCTCAGCCCGATACCGAGCACGCTTACCGAGTTCACGCATCCAAGTTTCGTTATCTAAGATACGCCCGATGGCTGAAGCCAGCGCTGTTGAGTCACCGCGCGGCACTACAAGTCCCCCTGATATCTCGCCATCTTTAAATATATCAGGTACTCCGGGCGCGTCAGCTGCTACCACAGGCAAGCTACAGGACATGGCTTCGATGGGTGCTACGGGAAAGCCTTCGTGTCGAGAAGGGAGGGTATATACATCAGCCGCCGAGAGATAACGTTGAATAACAGAGCGATCGCGCACATATTCATCTCTCCATATCACCCCTGGCAGTTGCATCTGAACAAGACGTTGGTGCAACTTTTCTGCGTCACTCCCTGTTCCCATAAGCAGCAGCCGTAAGTCTTTTTCAGGACGTTCAGACACGACTTGTTTCCAAGCATCTAGCAAAATATCCAGTCCCTTACGATGTATTTCAATACGACCATGATAAACGACAACCTGAGCATGAAGTGGAATACCCAGCGCCGCTCTTGCCTCAGAGCGCTCCATTGCGCGCCAATTTACCACATCCATTGGGTTGAAAATTTGCGCTACCTTTGTAGATGGTATGCCGTAGCGAGACTGGACTCGCTGTGTCTCGCTTTGGGTTGCGATAATCAAACCAGCGCAAGCACCTATTGTAAGAGGGCGCAAAGGACGTTCCAAGCGGGACATCTGAAAGTCACCTCCTTGGAAAGTTGCAAACACTGGTAAGCGCATCAATTGCCCTAACAACACGCAAACATCAAAGCGAGCATACTCATATTCCTGACACAAAATAGCTTGGCAACCCTCACGTCGCAGTTCACGAGCAAGTAACCCTAAGGGTGTCGCTAAGTAAGGTGCGACATGCTTAAGCACAGCAAACAAGCGGCGACGAACTCCACGCACATCCCCAAATACATCCTTGACAGTCCATCCATGAGGGTTCAGCATCGGACGGCGAGCAACTTGATAAATCTTAGTAGTTGGCAAGACACAAATTGTTGCACCTGTCGGCGCGTGAGTGTAGCGCGTCGGTTCGTTGACACGGGCAGAAATACAGAACAATACCGTCCGCACTCCTGCCAACCGCAAAGCATCAACATAACCGAACAGCCAGCCACCTGTCATCTCTTTACAGTAAGCTTCAAAGGAAACCCCAATGGTGTCCAAAAAATCTTCAATTAACTCGCCCCAGTGTAGTAAGGCGATCGCTGGTCGTAACTGAGTGTTCATTATTTATTTTCCTATATCGTTCACTAAACTGTATTGGCTTACATTGCCTTTTGCCAAACTGACGCGGTTTCTGTACCCATTGCTTGTGGTTTATGAAGGTAATAACTCACCCATGTCAGCGGACTAAGCATCGTACACAAGAATTGACGCCGACGATGAGATAAGCGTGAAAATGCAATATCATGACCAAGAACCGTTAGGGGATTAATAAACGTGGCGTATCTCTGGTAGGGCAAATTTATCAAAGCCTTGAGTTCTGCTAAAGTGTAGCCACGTCGGACATGACCCCACTGTGCCATAACTTCTGTCTCATCGGGGCAGATAGATTTCATGAATTCGTAGTAGGGAAACCGCCAGTTTTCATTGGGAGTACTAATTAACAGAAAACCACCCGAACGCAACACTCGCAAAGCCTCTGATACTGCCTTTTTATCATCTGGTACATGTTCTAAAAGGTCGAACATTGTCACAGCATCAAAAGATTGATTTTTAAAGGGTAAATCAGTAGCATCTGCACAAACAAAGCGCACCCGTTTTTGTTGGTTACATGGAGCTTGAGTGTATTCAGGGTTTAAATCTATATTGGTAACTTTCGCCTCAGGAAATAACAGAGCAGTTAAACCACTTTGACCACCCCCAACTTCTAAAATATCTTGAAAGGGTTTGTCGGGAGTAATGCGGTGGATAGCACGCATCTTTTCCCGATAAAAAAATCCTTGAGTTAGGGGTTTTGGAAAAGGATTCTGGGACAGGAAATAAGTTAATGGCGTTTTATACATAAATGTGTGTTTAGCTAAGGATATAAGCAAGTTTAAAATGTATTTTTTTGATTTACATATACAGAAATCCTACTTTTAAATGGATGGACAAAATTAAATTAATGGTGGGCATTGCCTGATATGTTTCTGATATGTTTCACTTATTTATGTCCATCTACTTGTCAAGTTTATAATTCAAGTTTCTTTTTTGCCTGTAAATTGTGATATTGTAAGTAATATTGCACTCCTGAAAAACAGCCTAAGACTTCTGCTAACAGCATCATTTTGTTGAAAGATTTAAAGTCCTTTAAAAGTCCAGATAAAAACCGCCGAGTATAGTATTTCGGTAAGGCAACAAATAGACGATGCAGATTACCCCAGTGCTTATATCTAGCAAACTGAAGCAAAAGGGCTGCCACATGACCACGCATATACTGATACATTTGGTATTTTAAGCTATCTAAGTCACTGCGATGGTAGTGGTAAACTACAGCGATTGGTTCATAGCGACAAAACCAACCTTCAGCTAAGATTCTGTACCAAAATTCTGAATCTTCACTACATCCTGAAGCACCTGCGCCCAGCCGTTCGTCAAAGTACCCTACTAGCTCAAACACTTTGCGCCGGAAAGCCATATTAGCTCCAGCACCAATACGCCAAACAGGAACACCTCGGTACCTCATATCCTCAAAGAACTGAGAATCAAAAGTGAGAACACGGTATCCTTGGCTAAAGCCTCCAAAGCCTTTTTCAAAGGCTACTTGCGCTTCTGTTTCTAGTTCTCCTGGTAGAACTAGCCCGGTAACAGCCATCACCTTTGGGTTTTCAAAACCTTGTTGCAATCGTGCAATCCAGTTAGGATGAACCTCGACATCATCATCAGTGAAGGCAATTATGTCGCCGATACTGTGGCGAATGCCAGTATTACGAGCGATACTCAGCCCCGGACGAGATTCTAACACGTACTGAATATCGGGCATTTGAGCAACTAGTTGGCGTGTTGCGTCATCCGAAGGGGCATTATCAACAACTATAATCTGTAGTGGAGGTTGCGACAAATTTTGCAGCGATCGCAAACACCGCACCAACTGTTCTGGTCGATTTCGCGTACACACAACTACGGAAACTGAACCACTCACAGATTGCAAGCTGCATTCTTGCAGTTTTTTGAGGGGTTGCTGCAATCCCATGAGCGATTGAAAATCAACAGGTGTATCCCTTGAAGGGTTTTGAGAAATGACAGGCAAAGGTGCTTTAAAACCGTGGTTTAATAAGCGATCGCCTACTGCTGGTGTTATCTTTTGCACAGCCAAATTCGCTAGTTGCGTAGCAGACATTGGCAATTGTGCTGCGGAAATTTCTTCATGAGCAAGGGGAAGGTCACACCACCAAAAAACCGCATGGATACCTTGATACTTTGGTTCAGCCCTGAGTGCAGGGATGTCTTCATTCAATTTAATGTGTATAATTTTCCAGGGAGCAAAGCTATTCACAAAAATTGCCTCCGAATTTGCTCTGCACGTCGCAGTGAACGAGGGTATTCTCCGAAAATTCCCACAATACCACCCCAAAACTCTGCCAAGATCATCTCTAGAGGTAGGGGATGCTGATTCCTCAGACATTGCTTGACTTGACGCAACTCGTATTTCAACCACCAAAGAATCGTTTTGCTCAACGCAGAGCGTTTGGGAGGGTCGCTTATGTAGGATTTAACTATAAACGCCATAAATCCTAAACCCCAGGTCCAATATTGATGACGCAGTTTTTCGTATTCCCGACGATGTCTATGAAAAACCATATATTCAGGTTCATAAACGAGTGAGTAGCCCTCTCGGATAAGCCGATAAAAAATATCTAAATCGTCACCTCCTGGGCGAGGAGCGGCTAGGGCTTCGTCAAAACCACCCAGTCTAAGTAAAACGTCCCTGCGAAATGTCATATTGCATCCGGCTCCAAATATTCCTGCCCCACACGGATAATGACTATTACCTGGTAGAATTTGACCGTAGTGAATTGTCTCAAAGCCGCGACGAAAACCACCCCGTTGCTCAAACAAAATTTGCGCTTCTGTTGCGAGTTCATAAGGTAAAACCAGACCAGTAAAACCTGCTGCATCAGGATTTTCGGCAATAGCTGCGCTCAATCCGCGCCACCAGTAACGATCTACTACCACATCATCATCAATAAAAGCAATCATCTCACCAGTCGCTTCCTGGAGTGCTCGATTCCGAGCAAAGCCTAACCCTGCTTTCATTTCTCGAACGTAGCGCACCTCAGGTAATTCAGCGCACAGTTGTTGTGTCCGTTCATCACTTGGAGCATTATCAATCACGAGCACTTCAAAAACGCTGTCTGCATTCTGAAGCGCCAGTAAATGATTTAAGCAACGAGTCAAATCATCTGGTCGATCTTTAGTACAAATTGCCACTGTCACAGAGGGGAGTGGTTTAAAATCTGCTTTAGTAACTAATTCCTCTCGTATACTTTCCTCAAGAAGTTTAGTTCCGATTTCCTTGGCAATCAATTGAGCTAAATCATCCGGAGTCAGTACACTTTTTCCAGGTAGCGCTTGCATGAAAAAGCCAATGGGTTTTTCTTGGCGTCGCAAAATCAACGCAACACCTGTATCACTTTCTGAAAGTGAGAGAGTGGGTAAAGGCTGGGTAACTTCGATTTCAATGATACTGTAAGGCATACAACGCTAAAAGCAGCTTTTCAAGTGTGAGCATTGCGGTATTGCAAATAATAAAGTTGAGCGAACAATCCATCTCGTTCAAGTAACTGTTGGAGATTACCTTGTTCGATAACCCGCCCTTTATCGAGTACGATAATTTGATCAGCTTGTTCAATTGTAGATAGACGATGGGCGATCACAATCACTGTACGGTTTTGACTTAGAGTATTGAGGGCTTCTTGAATCAAGTGTTCAGAAATACTATCAAGAGCATTTGTCGCCTCATCGAGAATGAGAATCTGTGGATTGCGGACAATAGCACGAGCTAAAGCAATACGTTGTCTTTGTCCTCCTGAGAGTCGAACTCCGCGATCGCCTACTTTAGTATCATAACCTCCGGGCAATTGCATAATAAATTCATGAGCATTGGCAAGTTTTGCCGCTTCTATAATTTCCTGTTCCGTTGCATCTAAGCGACCATAAGCAATATTCTCCATGACACTTGTACTAAACATATACACATCCTGGCTGACAATCGCAATTTGATGACGCCAGTCAGTTAAATTCAATTCTCGTAAGGGGTATTCTCCTATATAAATTTCCCCTGATGTCACATCAAAAAAACGGCATATCAAGCCAATGAGTGTAGACTTTCCCGCACCCGAAGGACCAACAATAGCAGTCGTTTTTCCCTTGGGAATACAAATGGAAACGTCTTGAAGTGCGAGTTCTTCTTGAGAATTGTAGCGAAAGTTGACAGATTCAAAATAAATCCCTTGTTCTAAACTTTTCAAGGGAATCTGACCTGAATGAATATAAGGTTTATCAGATTTATCTAAAAAGTGCATGACATCCTGGATAGAACTTGTCAAACCTATCAGTGTCACCCGCGTACTATCCAATTGTTTTATCTGTGGTTGTAAGCGGTAAAGAATAAAAATAAAAGTTAGTAACGTTGGTAAGGAGCTTGGATCTTGCAGTAGAGCAAGTACCATAATAACCAGAAGTAGAAGAGATGATAAGACTTCGGATATTGGCTGTACTGTTCCAGAAAAGATGTCGAGTTTCAAAAAGGTATTCACAACCTTTTCTGATGCTGCATCAAAACGTTTTTGCTCATAAGCTTCACGTCCAAAGGACCGAATCACCTTCATTCCTGCTAAACCTTCCCACATCCGATTAGATAAATTTGAGTTCGCTTCTACTGCTTGTTCTCCTAAAGTTTTTACTCGGCGAGTCACAAACTGAATGAAAAGGGAAATCAGTACCATCAAGACAGTAAATATTAAAGTCAATTGCCAAGATATAAGCAGCAATAAAACTACATAAACAGTAACTGTGCAAATACTAATAATCAGAGTGACTAAAGTCGATAAAGCAGTCGTAGTTTGCCATGTTTCCCTTGCCAAAGTGTTTATCAATTTCCCAGAATCCTGACTTTCCAAAAAGGAAGAACTAACGCTCAGAAGTTGGTTGAAAATCCCTGAACGCAATCGATGTCCAATTCGTGAACTTAACCAAGAAAATAAAACCGTATTACTATAGGATAGACAGTTTTTCAAAAAAATACTGCCTAAGATGCATAAAGCAATAATAGTAATACGGTCACTACTTGAAATATTCACAAAAATTTTGTTCAGAATATTTACAAAAAAACTGTTACTTGCTGTTTGAGAAGTGTTTTGAACAAAACTTTGTAGAAGCGGAATAAATAAAATAATCCCAAACCCTTCAAAAAATGAGGACAAAACTCCTAGAACGACAATTGCAGGAATTGCCCAACTATAGAATTTCAATAGCGGTAATAAGGTTTTCATGACCTTTGCCTCTTTCATGCTGTTCCTTTATTTTGGCATGAAGGTTTTAGGAAATCATTAAAAACCTTTGAACACTTACCTAAAGAGATAATGAGCGACAAAGCTGCAAAACTTTCAACCATCTTTGCCACATAATCCTACCGTGTGGTTGCCACGGAAGTTTGTAAGGTTGGTACATTCGGCTTTGGATATCAGAAACTGTAGTCAATTGACTAACAGCAACGCTATTTTTTTGGAAATCTAATTTTTCCCGAAACTGCAACCAAGAATGATGATCTTGCCAAATCAAAGATGTAATAGGCTTAGCTGCAATTTTTAAAAGGCATTCAATTATACATTGATAGACTGGTCGAAGTAACAGCGGAGTATAGTCTAATTTGATGGCTTTATATAACCAAATTAGAGTACTCCAATAATCTCCGCTCGCTCTACTTTTCCATGCAAGATAGACGTAATAAGAGCTAGCAGACCAATGATATATGTGAGTAGGTATTTGTGGATATCTTCTCTGAAAATCTGCCATCATCAGATTATAAGACCTCTCCATTATCTGACATTTGTTAGACATACTTGCTTTGACCTGACGATACCCAATCAAAAACTCAGGTACAACTCGGAATTGATAATGTTCAGCAATACGCAAGTAAATATCCCAATCCTCACAACCTTGCGCATTCTGCTCTCTTAGTTTGTGGTTGTAACCACCAACTTTCTCAAAACAAACTCGACGAATCAGAGGGACACTTGCACTGCTTATAAAGTTTGTATATAGCAGAGCTGGGTAAACCTCTCCCTCTACGCTGAGAACATTCAAATAGTGATGAGGAGTGTACTGTCCTACAATTGCATCTTCTTCATCAATAAACACTGACCAGGCATAGACTAATCCTATCGATTGCCCTGCCTCTAACATACATTGCACTTGTTTTTCTAGTTTCTGGGGATACCAGATATCATCAGCATCAATCGGTGCAATGTATTCACCTCTAGAATTTTCAATTGCTAAATTACGAGCCGATGCTACTCCCGAATTTGATTGTTTCAAAAGAATGATGCGACTGTCTTTTTGAGCAAAAGATTCTACAATTTCAACTGTTTTATCTCGCGAACCATCATCGACTACTAAAATTTCTATATTTCCATAGGTTTGAGAGATAATTGATTGCAAAGTCCGACTGATGAAGGCTTCTGCGTTATACGCAGGAATGATAACTGAAACTAATGGCAATTCACCCTTCATTTTATTCACCATATTGTGGATGACGGATTAGCTAGCCAGAAAACAAAAGCAGATACGAATTTAGCAAATGTTGTCAAAAGAAAGGTGTTTTTACTTCAAAAATGCTCACTTTGCGAAATAACAACTACATTTTACACAACTAGTGTCAAATATAACTAGTGCTGAAAATCAACTTGAGATTTGTAAATACTTGATTAGAACAGCTTATTGACTGATGAGAGACGCAGGTAATGAAAATACTAGTATCCTAAAAAGGTTAGTCTGTAAGGGTTTGCTCATTAATATTAGTTATAAACTGAATAATTTTGGTACAAGGGTTTGCTCATTAATATTAGTTATAAACTGAATAATTTTGGTACAAATTTCAGTCCTAGGTAAGATAAAGAAGTGTAGGCTTACCCCACAAGTACAAATGACCTCAACACTGCTAAACTTTCCTCGTCTTAATTCCCCAAAGCTATATCAATTGCCTGATGGTTTGACTATAGTGGCAGAGCAGATGCCTGTTGAAGCAGTTAACCTAAGCTTATGGGTTAACGTTGGTTCAGCTATTGAGTCAGATACCATTAACGGTATGGCTCACTTTCTCGAACATATGGTTTTTAAGGGAACTGAGCGATTGGCAAGCGGCGAGTTTGAACGTCGAATTGAAGAACAGGGTGCTGTAACTAATGCCGCCACAAGTCAAGACTATACTCATTACTACATTACAACTGCTCCCAAGGATTTTGCAGAACTTGCCCCACTGCAAATTGATGTAGTACTTAATGCCAGTATACTTAATGAAGCCTTTGAACGCGAACGACTGGTCGTTCTGGAAGAAATTCGACGCTCGGAAGATAATCCTCGTCGCCGCACTTTTCAACGGGCGATGGAGATGGCTTTTGATAAGTTACCTTATCGACGTCCAGTTTTGGGACCAGAAACTGTCATTTCCCAATTGCAACCTCAGCATATGCGAGATTTTCATGCAACTTGGTATCAACCTCATTCAATAACTGCTGTGGCTGTAGGTAATTTACCCGTGGAAGAGTTAATTGAAATTGTCGCTTTATGTTTTGAACAAGCTGTTAACACTCAACACTCACCACTCACCACTCACCATTCACTAGCTCACCCTGAATCTCCGTTTACAGAAATTATCCGTAAAGAATTTGTTGATGAGAGCCTCCAGCAAGCAAGGCTAGTCATGGTTTGGCGAGTTCCTGGGTTGAACCAATTAGAGAAAACTTATGCATTGCATGTTTTAGCAGGAATTTTGGGACATGGATTAACATCAAGGCTAGTAAGGGATTTGCGGGAAGAGCAGGGACTGGTTTCCCATATTTCTGTCAGTAATATGACGCAGCAGTTGCAGGGAACATTTTACATCACAGCTTATTGTAAGGTAGAAAATTTGTCAGATGTAGAGGTTGGGATTGTGCAACATATCCGCAATCTACAAACAGAAATGGTGAAGGAGGCAGAAATTGCTCGTGTGAGGACAAAAGTGGCTAACAGATTTATTTTTGCCAATGAAACACCAAGCGATCGCGCCACTTTATACGGTTACTATCAATCAATGGTGGGAGATTTTGAACCAGCATTGAACTACCCAGCTCGCATTCAAACCCAAGATGCAACTCACTTAATGCAAGCAGCACAAGAATATCTTTCCCCAGATGCTTACGGTGTAGTCGTTCTCAAACCATATTAGGAAGTGAGCATTGCCCAATTCCCATTGCCCATTGCCCATTGCCCAATTCCCATGATGTGGACTGAAATTGATGCCGATATTAGCCAAGTGACTGGCGAAAAATTTCAATCATCACAACGACGTTCTGTTGGTGGTGGATGTATAAATCAAGGTTACAGCGTCTCGGATGGTCAGCGCACCTATTTCGTTAAGTGTAATCAAGCGTCGCAAGTCGCTATGTTCGAGGCTGAGGCGCTAGGCTTACAGCAAATGTACCAAACTGCGACTATCCGCGTTCCCAAACCTATTTGCTGGGGTACTGCTGGTCATTCTAGCTATTTGGTGTTGGAATGGCTAGAGATGGGTTCAGGACATACCAAATCTTGGGAAGAAATGGGACGTAAGTTAGCAGCGATGCACAAAGCTACCAGCAGCCAAGGTATGGGGTGGAACATAAACAATACTATCGGTTCCACGCCTCAGGTGAATACTTGGACAGCAGATTGGGCTGAGTTTTATACTAAACATCGGCTGGGTTATCAGTTCCAGTTGGGAAGGCGCAAGGGAGGTTATTTTCCCCAAGAGAAAGAGTTACTAGAGGCGATTCCTGAACTCTTGGCTAATCATAAACCGCAGTCCTCTTTGGTACATGGTGATTTATGGGGAGGAAATGCAGGGTGTACTGCGTCGGGGGAACCAGTGATTTTTGATCCAGCCACTTATTTTGGCGATCGCGAAGTCGATATCGCCATGACAGAACTATTCGGTGGTTTCTCGGCTGCGTTTTATCGGGGTTACAACGAAGTTTGGCAGTTAGATGAAGGGTATGAGCAAAGAAAAACTCTGTACAATCTGTATCACATCTTGAATCATTTCAATTTATTTGGCGGTGGTTATCTATCGCAAGCGAATCGAATGATTGCCCAGATTTTGGGATAAATTTCGCGCTCCAGACAAGAGAGGACGCTAAGTAGAAATGCGAAATTTGGCGTTTTTACTATTTTTGTGCCTTATCCATTAAAATAGCTCAATGATTGACCACGATCGCCTGTTTAACGTAATGCGAAAGTCCCTATCTTCAGCGAAGCAAGGTAGGGATGAATAGCAGGATACGACGATTGCATCTTTGACCAACAACAACCGTAGGTTGATAAGGGAAAAGATGTATGAGGAGTATC
>JAESFN010000865.1_pt1 | contig 19342 bp, 11 predicted proteins | sample 9269411 | NCBI WGS metagenome assembly JAESFN01 (sample SAMN14505399, study PRJNA617100) | algae metagenome | isolation source: Iphinoe sp. HA4291-MV1 and co-occurring heterotrophs from trail next to... | place: USA: Maunawili Falls, Hawaii | collected 2009-07-25
GGGCGGATGCCGAAGAGACGCTGCCGGAATGGTCAGGCGCGCCGCTCGATCCCAAGAACCGCGGCTGCCGGTTGCGCCCCGGCGACGTGTTGTGCCAAGTCGGCCCGGCCGATCGATTCGAAGCCGTATTGGCCGTCGACCAACACGTGGTCGACTTCGTGCGCCCCGGCGCGGCCGTCAGCGTGCGGCTCGACGCAGCCCCCGGCACGAATCTGCACGGCGAAATTGCGGAAGTCAGCCGAAGCGAACTGGAGTCGGCCTCCACGATCATGTCGGCCCGCCACGGCGGCGAAGTGCTCACCCACGCCAATGCCGACGGCCGCGAAACTCCTTGGCTCACCTACTTTCAAGCGTCTGCGCCGATCGACTCCGACGATCCGCTGCTCCGCCCGGGCCTGCGCGGGGCTGCCCGCGTTCGGGCCGGCTATCAAACGCTGGTGCAGCGCGTGATCCGCGCAGCGCAGCGCACGTTCCGCATCGGGTCCTGACCCCCTTGCGAGGCTGGCGGAATCGTCAGGTTCCGCTCCCGCTCGAGTTACGCCAAAACTGTCGCGTGCCCTGTTGCGCCTGCCTATAATCGCTGCACCTGCAACGATTCTGGGGATTGCCTGCAACTGAGGGTGACAACCGTGCTTCGTCGATTGCTCGCGGCGGTGTTGGCTAGCGGTGTGGCGTTTGTTGGCGTGAACTGCCTGCAGCTCTCGGCCGCCACGGTGAACGTGCGGGTCTATGGCTTCGACTTCAGCGCCAATCCCAAGGGGCAGCCGGTGCTCGATCCCGTGATCGATGTCGGCGACACGGTCCATTGGACCTGGGAGTCGGGCGGGCACAACGTGCAGTCGGTGAAGGGCTCGATCGAGACCTTCAAAACGGCGGTGCTGCCGTCCGGCTCGACCTACGACTACACGTTCAACAGCGCTGGGCAGATCGTTTACTTCTGCCTGCCGCACGGATCAGACCTGGGCAATGGCAAGGCCACGGGCATGGCCGGCACGATCACGGTCGCCTATCCGGGCGACGCCAACCTCGACTTCAAGGTCGATCTGAGCGACTTCGGCATCCTCAAAGAAAACTTCGGCACCGGCACGACGCGCAGCCAGGGAGACTTCAGCCACGACGGCAAAGTCGACCTGAGTGACTTTGGGTTGCTCAAAGACAACTTCGGCCGCGCCCCGGCCACCGTGCCGGAGCCAGCGAGCGGCTGGCTCTTGGCGCTGGGTGTCGCAGCTTGGCTGGTCTGCCGCGGCCAACCGCGCTGCGCGCGTTAGAAGGCCTATTTCAACTCTGTTCTCTACCGCCTCTTTCGCGACAACGATCCTTCTCCCCCCGGCGACTCGCCGGGGGCTAAATTACGGAGCGCCCCATCTCATTAGCCCCCCGTCATTTACGGGGGGGACTTCCACCGTGAACCCGCCGCTCACGGACCGAGGGGAAGTGTTAGTCACGTGCGCCGCCCCTCGCGTAGCCCCTTTAGGCCCCGCGCGGCGGCAGGTACAATTGTTGTGCGCCTGCGATTCCTTTCGGCTCGCCCCCTTCCCGCCTTGGCGAGCTCCCGCGCCTGCGAGAACCCGTGCATGTGTTCTACCCGTCTGCGTTCCTGGTTGGCCGGGCTTCTGTTAGCGGCGATCGGACCGCAGAGCGCGCTCGCAGTCGATTTCACGCGCGAGGTGCGGCCGATTCTTTCCGGCCGCTGCTTCAAGTGCCATGGGCCCGACGACGGCTCGCGCGAAGCGGGGCTGCGGCTCGACCAACGCGACGCCGCGCTGGCCGAGGCCGATTCGGGCCTCGCGGCGATCGTGCCAGGCAAGCCTGAGGAAAGCGAGCTCATTCGCCGCATTCTGGCGGAAGACGAGAGCGAACGGATGCCGCCGCCGAGCGCGCCGCATCCGCTTACCGAAGACGAAAAACAGATACTCACCCGCTGGGTGGCCGAGGGAGCTGAGTACCGCGAGCACTGGGCCTTTGTGCCGCCGGTGCAGGCGCCGCTGCCGACCGTGCAGCAGACCGACTGGCCGCGCAACCCGATCGATCACTTCGTGCTCGCCGGGCTCGAGGCCGCGGGGCTTGCGCCGGCTCCTGAAGCCGATCGGCACGCTTTGGTGCGGCGGCTGTACTTGGATCTCGTGGGCCTGGTGCCGACGCCCGAAGAAACGCGCTCGTTTGTCGACGACGCGTCGCCCGACGCGTACGAAAAGTTGGTGGAGCGGCTGCTTGCGTCGCCGCACTATGGCGAGCGCTGGGCCCGCCGCTGGCTCGATCTGGCCCGCTACGCCGACACCAATGGCTATGAAAAGGACCGTCCGCGTTCGATCTGGCTTTACCGCGATTGGGTGATCAAGGCGCTCAACCGCGACCTGCCGTTCAATCGCTTCACGCTCGAGCAGATCGCCGGCGACTTGCTGCCTAACGCTGGCGACGAGCAGCGGATTGCCACCGGCTTCCACCGCAACACGATGCTCAACGAAGAAGGGGGCATTGATCCGCTCGAGTTCCGCTTTCACGCCATGACCGATCGCGTGGCCACGACCGGCACGGTGTGGCTCGGTCTGACGATTGGCTGCGCCCAGTGCCACACTCATAAGTACGACCCGATCACGCATACCGAGTACTACCAGTTGATGGCGCTGCTGAACAACGCCGACGAACCGGTGTTCGAGGTCAAGCAGCCAGAGATCGAGTCGCAGCGGACCGCAGGCGAGCACGAGATCGCCGTAGCGGTCGCCGATTTGCCCAATCGTTTTCCGGCTGACGAGCCGGCTGCATTCGCTGCCCCGCGCGTCGTGGAGTTCAAGGCCGCCAGCGGCGCGGCGGGCGAAGTTCGCGAAGATCAATCGGTGCTCGTCTCGGGCGAGGCGCCGGAGACCGACGAATACACGCTCGTCGTCGAGTCGCAGCCTGGGCGCGCGACCGCTCTACAACTCGAGGCTTTGTCTGATTCCGCGCTCCCTTCGAAGGGCCCTGGGCGCACCGGACACGGGAACTTCGTAATCACGGAGTTGGTGGTGACGGCCGCGCCGCTCGACAAGCCGGACGCCGCTCAGCCGGTCGAGCTGACGAGCGCCGTGGCGAACTACTCGCAGGATGATTTTCCGCCGGACCGCGTCTTCGATGGCGATCCCAAAACCGGCTGGGCGATCGACGGCGGCGGCAAGGCCGGCGCTGATTATCATGCCACCTTCGAACTCAAGAATCCGATCGGCTTCGACGCAGGCACGCGCTGGACCGTTAAGGTCGCCCAGAGCTACGGCGGCAAGCACACGCTGGGCCGCTTGCGGATTCGCCTGCGCCCCGAAGTCGTCGATGCCCGCCCTGAATCCGAGCGCCGCCGCGAGCATTTGGAGCGAAAATTCGCCAAGTGGCTCGATGAGCAGTCGCAGCGCGCCGTCCGCTGGACCATGCTCACGCCGGCCAATGTAAAGGCGAACGGGGCGTTTCTCGAGACGCTGCCTGACAGATCGGTGCTGGCCAGCGGTGATTCGACCAAGCGCGATGTCTACGATGTGACGCTCGCCGCGCCGGCCGGCAAAGTCACGGCTCTGCGCCTCGAGGCGCTGCCGCATCCGAGCTTGCCGCAGCAGGGCCCAGGCCGCGTTTCCTATGAAGGGCCCTTCGGCGATTTCTTCTTGAGCGAACTAACGATCACCGCCGGCGGTAAGCCGGTGAAGATCGCTCATGCGTCACACAGCTACGCCAGCGGCGACGCCTCGGCGGAGCGGATCATCGACGGCGATCCGCAGACCGGCTGGTCGATCAACGGCGGCCAAGGCAAGCCGCACGCCGTGGTCCTCACGCTGGCTGAGCCGCTCGAGAACGCCGGCGAGCTGGCCGTGCAGATCATCTGCGAACGATACTACGCGGCCGCGCTCGGCCGCTTTCGGATTTCGGCCACCGACGCCGCGGGCAAGGTCGCCGCGAGCGCCCTGCCGGCCGAGGTCGACGAGTTGTTGCTCGTGCCGACCGCGGAGCGAACGCCGGCGCAGCACGACCAATTGCTCGCGCATTATTTGTCGGTCGCGCCTGAGTTGGCAGGCGAGCAGCAGCGGATCGATGCCATGCGTAAAAAGCTTCCGCCGTGGCCGACGACGCTTGTATTCAAGGAACGTCCCACAGGCTTCGATCGGCCGACGTTTCGTCATCATCGCGGCGAGTACCTGCAGCCCAAGGAACTTGTCGAGCCAGGCGTGCCGGCGGTGCTGCCGAAGTTGCCGGCCGATGCGCGCGGCGACCGCTTAGCGCTGGCCAGTTGGCTCGTCGACCCCGCCAATCCGCTGGTCGGCCGCGTGACGATGAACCGGCATTGGGCCTCGCTCTTCGGCGTGGGACTCGTGCGGACGCAGGAAGACTTCGGCCTGCAAGGCGAAGCGCCATCGCATCCCGAGTTGCTCGATTGGCTGGCTGTCGAGTTCATCAAGCAAGACTGGTCGGTCAAGCAGATGCACCGGCTGATCGTGACGAGCGCTGCCTATCGGCAATCGAGCGTGGCCACGCCTGACAAGCTCGAGCGCGATCCGCAGAATCGCTTGTTGAGTCGCGGCCCCCGGCAGCGGCTCGAGGGAGAACTCGTTCGCGACGCGTTGCTCTCGGCTTCAGGCTTGATCTCGCGCAAGATTGGCGGGCCGAGCGTGTTTCCCCCGCAGCCGGCTGGCGTGTCGAGCGAAGGCGCCTATGGCCCACTCGAATGGAAGGTCAGCCAAGGCGAGGACCGCTACCGCCGCGGGCTCTACACCTTCGCCAAACGCACAGCGCCGTACGCCATGTTCAATACGTTCGACGCTCCGAGCGGCGAAGCTTGTGTGGCACGCCGCGAGGTGTCGAACACGCCGCTGCAATCGCTCACGTTGCTCAACGATGCCGCGCTCGTTGAAGCGGCGCAAGCGTTGGGGCGCGAAGCCGCCAGCGGGGAGGGCACGTCCCAGGAGCGGGCCGCGGCTTTGTTCGCACGCTGTCTTACGCGGCCGCCGAGCGCCGATGAGCGGGCGCTGCTCGTCGCTTACTACGATGCACAAGCAAAGCGCCTGGCCGCCGGCGAGCTCGACTCCGCAGCGCTCGCTGGCTCCGGCGAGGGCGATGTGCGCGAGCACGCCGCCTGGACGCTCGTGGCGCGGGCTATTCTCAACCTCGACGAAATGATCACGAAGCAATGAGCCGCCGCGATCAGGAAGCTGCCATGAACTCAACGCCCACTCCTCAGGCTCAGACGACGCGCCGCCATTTCTTTCGCGAGTGCGGCGTCGGAGTCGGCAAGATCGCGCTCTCGTCGCTGCTCGCGCAGGCCTTCGCACGGACGAGCGGCGCGGCGACGATCGCCAATCCGCTCGCGGCCAAGCCGCCGCACTACGCGGCCAAGGCCAAGGCGGTGATTCACCTGTTCATGGCCGGCGCGCCGAGCCAGCTCGACTTGTTCGACCACAAGCCGAAGCTCGCCGCGCTCGAGGGCAAGCCGATCCCGCCCGAGGTCATCGGCGGGCAGCGGTATGCCTTCATCCGGCCGGACGCCGCGGTGCTCGGCCCGCAGTTCGAGTTCAGCCAACACGGCCAGAGCGGCGCGCGGCTCTCGTCGGCCTTGCCGCATCTCTCTAAAGTCGTCGACGACCTGTGCATCGTGCGGTCGTGCAAGACCGATCAGTTCAATCATGCACCAGCGCAGATCTTTTTGAACACCGGCTTCTCGCAGCCGGGGCGGCCGAGCTTGGGCTCGTGGACGCTGTATGGTTTGGGCGCGGAAACCTCGGAGTTGCCGGCCTTCGTCGTCATGTCGACCGGCGCCGGCATCAGCGGCGGCGCGGCCAACTGGTCGAGCGGCTTCTTGCCCACGGTCTACACCGGTGTTCGCTTCCGCAATCAAGGAGATCCGATCCTCAACCTCACGAGCCCGGCCGGCGTCGACGCTCGCCAGCAGCGCGACACGCTCGACCTCGTGGCGAGCTTGAACCGCGAGCGGCAACGGCAAACGCTCGACCCCGAGATCAGCACGCGGATCGCGTCGTATGAGATGGCGTTCCGTCTGCAAAGCTCGGCGCCCGAACTCACGGATCTGTCGAGCGAGACGGCCGAGACGCTCGCGCTCTATGGCGCCGATCCGGCCAAGCCGTCGTTCGCGCGGGCATGCTTGCTCGCGCGGCGGATGATCGAGCGCGGCGTGCGGTTCGTGAACATCTATCACGAGGGATGGGATGCTCACTCGGACGTCGTCGGCAATCTCAAGAAGAACTGCGGCGACACCGATCAGGCCTCGGCCGCGCTCGTGCAGGATCTCAAGCAACGCGGCTTGCTCGACGAAACGCTCGTCGTGTGGGGGGGCGAGTTCGGCCGCACGCCGATGGTCGAATCGAACGCCGCGCTCGGCCGCAGCCAAGGCCGCGACCATCACCCGCAGGCGTTCACCACCTGGCTAGCCGGCGGCGGCATCAAGCCCGGCATTAGCTACGGCGCCACCGACGAGCTCGGCTTCCACGTAGTGGAAGACCTGGTCCACGTTCACGACCTGCAGGCCACGATCCTGCACCTGCTCGGCCTCGACCACGAGCGACTGACCTACCGCTACGCGGGCCGCGACTTCCGACTGACCGACGTGCATGGGCACGTGGTGCGGGGGATTCTGGCGTAACTCGTGGCACAGGCTTCTAGCCTGTGTAAGCCGCCCCGGCCTGGGCCAAATTCGGGCGATCCACAACCCGTCGTTCGATTCGCTGGGCAAGCTCGTCGAAGCGTTGCTCGAGACCTTCCGGAGTGTATGCGATAGTCGCCAGTGCGAAGTTGCTGGACGCCCGCTTGCACATAGGGGACGAGCCGCTCACGGAGCCGGAGCAATTCGACGGCTTGGTCGAGCGCCTCGGTCCTTGTCGAGAACTGCCAGGCTTCGATTCCGGCAGTGATGAATTGTTCATTCTCGGGCGAAAGCTCGCTGGCCATTGGAACAACCCTGGATTCGCAAGACGCGTACCGCTTGAAGTGTAGTCCGACCGAACTCTCGAGTGAAGCCTGTCTCGTTCGTGAGTGCTGCCATGCCGGCCGCGACTTCAGGCCGACCGACGTGCCTGATCACGTGGTGCAAAGGATTTTGGCGTAGGGCCCGTGGCGGTGGTAGAATTCGGGCATGAGCACCACACCCTCATTCCAAGCCGTGTATGAAAACGGCGTGCTACGGCCGCTCGAGCCGCTAGCGCTGCCGGAGCATCAGGTCGTTTCGCTGACGATTCTGCCGGCGGGGACTGCCAATGATGTCGCCTCTGCCAATCCGTCACGGCAGGCTGATGTGCTCGAGGCTTGGCTCGATGAGGTGAGTCGATTGCCCCTCGAAGGGCCAGACGATGGCCTGAGCAATCGAGACCACGATCAAATTCTTTATGGGAAGCCGACGTGATCTTCGTCGACACCGGCGTCTGGTTCGCGGCTAACGTGTCGACGGATCGAGATCATTTGCGGGCAAGCGATCTTCTTCGGAGACGGAGCGCCTCCCTCGTTACGACCGACTATGTGCTTTGCGAGTTGTTCACGCTGCTCAAAGTGCGGGGGCAACGCCAGCGGCTCACGCTAGCCGGGAGGGCATTCTTCGAACAGCGGGTGTGCCGCATCGAATACATCTTGCCGGCCGATATTCTAACCGCGTGGAGCGTGTTCGAGCGCTTTCGCGACAAGGATTGGAGCTTCACCGATTGTACGAGCTATGTCGTCATGCAGCTGCTGGAAATACGGGAAGCCGCCGCGTTCGACGAGCATTTTCGGCAATTTGGTTTCGTCGGGGTGCTGCCGTAAGGCTACAACCGCTCCGTATTAAACGTATCCCCCTGCCGCAGGTCGCCCGTCTCGAGTCCCTTCTTGAACCAGCGCACGCGTTGCTCAGACGAGCCGTGCGTGAAGGCGTCGGGACGCACGTAGCCTTGGGCTTCCATCTGCAGGCGGTCGTCGCCGATCGCCGCCGCGGCCCGCAATCCTTCTTCGATGTCGCCTGAGTCCAGGATCTGCTTCATCCGCTGGGCGTGGTGTGCCCACACGCCGGCGTAGAAGTCGGCCTGCAGCTCCATGCGCACCGAGAGATCATTTGCTTCGGCTTCCGGCAGCCGCCGGCGGGCGGCGTCGACCTTCTGCGCCGTGCCGAGCAGATTCTGCACGTGGTGCCCAACTTCGTGAGCAATCACATAGGCTTGGGCGAAATCGCCCGGTCCTCCCATGCGCTCGAGTTCTTGGTAGAAGTCCAGGTCGATGTAGAGCTTCTCATCGGCAGGGCAATAGAACGGGCCCACCTGAGCGCCGGCCATGCCGCAGGCCGACTGCACCCGGTCCGTGAACAACACGAGCGTCGGTTCGCGATAGGGTACGCGGGCCTGCTCCGGCAGCAGCTTGTTCCACACATCCTCGGTGTCGGCCAGCACCGTGGCGACGAACTGCTTGAGCGGCTCCTGTGCGGGATCAACCGGGCCCTGCTGAACCGCGCCCCCCTGTTGCTGGGGCAATTGCTGGAGCAATGCCCGCGGATCGCCACCCAGGAACATCACGACCAGGATCAGGATCAGCGTACCCAGTCCGCCGCCGGCAATGGTCACGGGGCGCATGCCACGGCGGTCTTCGATATTGTCGCTTTGACGTCGGCCTTCCCAGCGCATGTGCGTGCGGCTCCAGAAGAGAAAGAGGGGCGGCGATCGATGGAGGAACCGCCGCCCGCATTATCGGTCCGCGCGTCATGAGCAACAAGCGGGCCAAAGTCTGCCGCGCCGGCATCGCTTTCGCTCTCGTGAGGCCTTGGTGTAGCCTAAGCCGTTGCCGTCGGTCGATGCGAAGTAGAAGTTCGTGGATGGGTTGCCAATGCTACATTCCAAGAATCTCGATCAAGTTCCTTGGTGGGCGATCGAGTCGCAGGCGGCGGCCGAGAAGCTCGGCGTCGACCTCGAACGCGGCCTCTCCGCTGATGAGGCCCGCCAGCGCCTGGAGCAGTTCGGCGCGAACGAGCTCGAGGCCAAGGCGGGCAAGAGCAAGCTCAAGCTGTTTCTCGGACAGTTCGCCGACTTCATGATCGGCCTGCTCGCCGTGGCCGCCGTCGTCAGCGGGCTGGTGGGCGAGTGGTCCGACTCGCTGCTGATCTTCGCCATCGTGCTGGCGAACGCCGTGATTGGCTTCTTGCAGGAATTGCGGGCCGAGCAGGCGGTCGCCGCGCTCAAAAAGCTCTCGCGACCTCATGCTCGCGTGCTGCGCGATGGGCGGCTGGCCGATGTTAGCGCTGCCGAGGTCGTGCCGGGCGACATCGTCGAACTGACGAGCGGCGATCTGTGCGCGGCGGATGGCCGCTTGGTGCAGTCGGCCGACCTGCAGACCGACGAAGCGCCGCTCACGGGCGAATCTCAATGGGTCGAAAAGCAACTCGACGCGCTGCCAGAGGATACCGCGCTGCCGGAACGCACGACTATGGTCTTTGCCGGCACGGCGGTGGGCCAGGGCCGCGGCCGCATGCTGGTGACCGCGACGGGCATGCGCACCGAACTGGGCAAGATCGCGGCGCTCTTGGAGACCGCCGAAAGCGGGCCGACGCCGCTGCAAGAACGGCTCTCGGCGCTCAGCAAGCGGCTGGCCGTAGCGGTGGTGATCGTCTGCGTAGTCGTGTTCGTGGTGGGTATTGCACGCCACGCTAGCCGCAATTGGAGCGAGATGCTGCTCACGGCGGTGAGCTTAGCCGTGGCGGCAATTCCTGAAGGCTTGCCCGCGGTGATCACCATCGCGCTCGCACTCGGTTCGCAGCGGATGGCGCGCCGCAAGGCGATCGTACGGCAACTGGCTGCCGTGGAAACGCTGGGCTCGGTCAACGTGATCTGCAGCGACAAGACCGGCACGCTGACGCAGAACAAGATGACCGTGCGCGAAAGGCTGCCGGCCTCCGACGGCGAAGCAGCCGCCGACGCCCTGTTGCGAGCCGCCGCCCTGTGCAACAACGCCGAGTGGTCGAAAGAGTCGGGGGCCGTCGGCAGCGCCACCGAAACCGCGCTCGTCCGAGCGGCGGCCGAACATGGGCACGACGTGGCGCAGCTTCGTAGCGAGTGGCGCCGCACGCGCGAGATTCCATTCAGCTCGGCCCGCAAGCGCATGACCACGCTGCATCAAACGCCTGAGGGAGACACGCTGGCGATCATGAAGGGCGCGGCCGAGTTCGTGCTCGAGGCCTGCAGTTTCGTGCAGCAAGAATCTCGGCCTGCGCCGCTCGATGACTCGCGTCGCCAGAAATTGCTCGATCAAGCGAACGATCTCGCCGGCCGCGGCCAGCGCGTGCTGGGTTTTGCGCAGCGCCGCCTTGCGGCCAACACGAGCAACGAACAAGAGATCGAGCGGGAGCTCGAGTTCCTCGGCTACCTGGCGATCGTCGATCCGCTGCGAGAGGAAGCGAAGCAGGCCGTCGAGCAGTGCCGCTCGGCCGGCATCACCGTCGTAATGATCACCGGCGATCATCAGGCTACGGCCGCCGCCATTGCCGGCGAACTCGGGCTCGAGGTCGGCGAAGGACGCATCCTCGGCGGGCCCGAGCTGGAACGCACCGACGACGAGCGGTTGCGCGAGCGGGTCGAAAGCGTCGCCGTGTATGCTCGCGTCTCGCCGGAACACAAGCTGCGGATCGTGCGCGCTCATCAGGCGCGGGGAAGCGTCGTCTCGATGACGGGCGACGGCGTGAACGACGCGCCGGCGCTCAAGCAGGCCGACATCGGCGTGGCGATGGGGATCGCCGGCACCGACGTCAGCAAGGAAGCCGCCAACATGGTGCTGGCCGATGACAACTTCGCCACGATCGTGGCCGCGGTCGAAGAAGGCCGCGTCGTGTACGACAACATCCGCAAGTTCGTCCGCTATCTGCTCACGAGCAATACGAGCGAAATCTTGGTCCTGCTGTTGGCGATCCTCATCGGACTGCCGCTGCCGCTACTGCCGATTCACTTGTTGTGGATCAATCTGGTTACCGACGGTCTGCCGGCCTTGGCGCTGGGCTATGAACCGGCCGAACCTGGCACGATGCGCCGCAAGCCCCGGCGGCGAGACGAGAGCATCTTCGCCGGCGGCATGGCCTGGGAGATTGTCGGACTTGGGCTCCTCATGGCGATCGCCACGCTCGTGCTCTACTGGTACGAACTCGCACCGGCCGCAACCCGCACCGAAGCCGACATCGACTACGCCCGCTCGGTCGCCTTCTTCACGCTCGCGATGTTTCAACTTTTCTACGTGCTCGGGTTGCGCTCCACGGAGCAAAACATTTGGCAGCGCGGGCTGTTCAGCAACTGGCGGCTCACCGCGGCCGTCGCTTTGGGCGCGGCGCTGCAGGTGGCCATTCTCTATATCCCACCGCTGCAGCGAATCTTTCATACCACGGCGCTCTCGTGGCAGGATTTGGCGCTCGGCGTTGTGGTGTCTACGCTATCGCTCTGCGCCGTCGAGATCATCAAGCTGGTGCGCCGCGGCGCCTCTTCCGCTTCCGAGACTCAACATGGCTAACGCTGTTCATCAACCAACGCTCCGCTGGGTTGCCGAAGGCCCGACCGGTTTGCCAGGCTACCTGGCGCTAATCGACCAAACGCTGCTGCCGGGGCAACTGCTCGAGATCGAGTGCCGCAACGTCGAAGTGGTGTGGGAGGCCATCCGCTCGCTGCGCGTGCGCGGGGCGCCCGCGATCGGCATCGCCGCGGCGTATGGAGTGTGCGTGGACTTGCAGAAGCATGTGGGGCAGGACCGCCGCAGCTTCGCTCGCCGCTTAGAAGAAGTGACGGCGTATCTTGCCGGCAGTCGGCCGACGGCCGTCAACCTGTTCTGGGCGCTCGATCGGCTCAAGGCCGTGGCGGCCAAGCACGCCGACGCAGCGCCACCAGAGTTGCTCGCCACGCTGTTGGCCGAGGCGAAGGCGATCGAAGAGGAGGATCGGCAGGCCTGCCGCGCCATCGGCCGCTTCGGCGCGGAATTGCTTGCGGCAGATCAAGGCGTGCTCACACACTGCAACGCCGGGGGCCTGGCGACCGCCGACTATGGCACCGCGTTGGCCGTCATTTTCCGTGCTCAAGAGGACGGCAAGCGGCCCAAGGTGTTCGTCGATGAAACTCGCCCGCTGCTGCAAGGAGCGCGGCTCACGGCCTGGGAGCTGGTGCAGCGCGGGATCGACGCCACGCTGATCTGCGACTCCATGGCCGCCCAGGTGATGCGCGAGGGGCGGATTCAGGCGGTCGTCACCGGGGCTGATCGGATTGCGGCCAACGGCGATACGGCCAACAAGATCGGCACCTATTCGGTGGCCGTGTTGGCCGCCGCGCACAACATTCCCTTCTATATCGCCGCGCCGACCAGCACCTTCGACCTGTCGCTCGACTCAGGCGACGCGATCCCGATCGAGCAGCGGGCGGCCGAAGAGATTACTGAATCGTTTGGCAAACGAACCGCCCCGGCTGGCGTGGCGGTTTACAACCCGGCGTTCGATGTCACCCCCGCCCGCTTGATCCGCGCGATCGTGTGCGAACGCGGCGTGATTCAACCCGTCGACCGCGACACAATCCGCGCCATGGTCACTGAGAAACGCTGATGCCGCCATTAGCCCCCCGTCAATGACGGGGGGGAGGAATTGCGCCACCACGCGCGAGCAACGCATAGACTGCGAAAGCGAGCCGATGAACAAATCACGCACGGTCTCACTCGTTTTCCTCGTCTTGATCGCGGCGAGCGCGACGAACGCCGCGCCGCCCAGCCCGTTCGCGCCCGGCAAGCATGGCCCGGCGAGCCTGGAGTTCGTCGCCGGCATGCCCGTACTCACCGTTTCCGGTTCGCCCGCCGAGATGGGCGAGCAGGCCGGCGCGCTGATCGGCTCCGCCCTGCGGCCGTTACTTGCGCGGCAGCAAGAGATCTTCGCAGGTTTTGGGCTCCGGCAACCTCCCGGTGTGCTGCTCGGCGTGGGCAAGGCCCTGCAAACTCGGTTTCCCGTGGAGCAGCGCGAGGAGTTGAAGGCCCTTTGCGCGGCGGCCGAGGTCGACTATGCCTGGCTGGCGTTCGGCAACGTGATGTACGACTGGGCCCAGCAGGGTTGCTCGGCGCTGTTGGTCGAGCCGAGCCGTTCGACTACCGGCGGCGTGCTCTTTGGCCGCAACCTTGACTTGCCGACGTTCGGTTTCCTGCATCGCTACAGTTTGGTCACCGTGTATCGCCCGACTGGCAAGCATGCCTTCGTCGGCGTGGCCATGCCGGGGCTGATCGGCTGCGTGTCCGGCATGAACGACGCCGGGCTCTGCGTCGCCGAGCTCGATGCCCGCTCAAATAAGGACGGCTCGACGACGTTCGACTTTGCCGGCGCTCCGCTGGCGATGTGCTTCCGCCGCGTGCTCGAGGAATGCTCGACCGTCGACGAGGCGGCCGCGCTACTACGTTCGCAACGTCGGACGACCGCCTGCAACCTATCCGTGTGCGATCTTCGCCAGGTAGGCGTGCTCGAGCTGACGCCGAAGAGCGTCGTGCTCCGCAAAGGCACTCATGGCTGGTGCGCCTGCACCAACCATTTCCGCTCGTCTGAGCTTTCGGTGACGAAAGCCTGCTGGCGCTATGACAAGCTGGCCGGCGATTTCGCCCCGCCGCGATTGGGCCTCAAAGAAATTGCCGCGGCGATGCAGGCGGTGAACCAAGGGGAACGCACGCTGCAGACGATGATCTTCGAGCCTGCTCAACTCCGGCTGCATCTGTCGCTGGGCGCCGGCCCGACTTCGGCGCGGCCACTTAAGCCTCTCGAGCTGGCAGCGCGGTTCAAGCCTGCGGAGGTTCAAGCGAACGCCGCCGCGGCGGCTGCCGTTGACCTGCCGTCGGCAAGCGAGTAACGTCCCGCCGCTTATCTTTGTAGGCAGGGCAAATTCGTCCAACGCCGGCTTCTGGGCCGGGGTAAGGGGTCTTGATGCGCGCGCTGCTAGCGTTGTTCGCCATCGGATTGCTCGGAACACCGAGCGCTGCCTTCGCACAGGCGATCATTGTGCCTCCACCCCCTGCGGTGCCTGCCGGCGCGGCGGGGTGCTTGGGCACGCTGATCGCGCTCGATGCCGCCCTCAAGGCGAAGATCTGCAACTCCCCGCTCGGCAAGCTGATGGGAGGCGCGATGGCGCCCGTCACCTGTCTTACAGGCGGCGTGATCTGCAACCCTTGCGACGCGTGTGCCCCGATGACGCCCGCCCAGGCGATCAAGAAAGACCAAGCGGCGATGAAAGCCCGGCGGGCGATGATTCGCTTCCTCGGCACCGTCGATTGCCACTACTATCCGGAAGCGCAAAAGGCGTTGCTCAGCGCGCTGCGCTGCGACCGCAGTCCGTGCGTGCGCTGGGAAGCGGCCCACTCGCTGGCCAACGGCTGCTGCTGCAGCCAGGCCACGGTCGAGGCGCTCACGATCTGCATCACCGCGAGCGAGAAGGACGGCAATCCTTCGGAAAACTGCCTCGCCGTGCGGGCGGAGGCCTATCGCGCGCTGCAGGTGTGCTTGAGCTGCAAGGTGCAGCCCGGCGGGCCGGCCGAACAAACCCGTCCTGAAATGCCGAACACGCTGCCGCCGGGAAGCGAGGCGGTGCAGCAAGCAGTTGCCACCACGGCGGCCGCCGCTTCCGCCGCGGGCGCGGAGCCGGGCCAGGTGGTGCTCACGTCGTATTATCGCGAAATCGGCCGGAAGGGCTTGCCGGCGTCGCTCGAAGACGCCCGCCGCATTCTCGATAGTCATCGCAGTTTGCCGGAGCGGGCAGCGCGAGACCAACCGCTCAGCGGCGACCGCGGCCTGACGCAGCTCTGGCGGCGCTCGGCGACCCCGGTGATGGCTCAAAGCCCTCAGCCAACGCTCGCCCGCGCATTGCAGTGAATAACGAACGCGCGACCGAAATACTGACTGGACGTGGAAGGCCTGACTCAGTCCGCCTCTATCGTTGCTTTCGCCGCAACGCTGATTGTCCCCCCGGCGACTCGCCGGGGGCTAACCACGGCAGATCCCATCTCATTAGCCCCCCGTCAATGACGGGGGGGATTTCCACGGCAACTCTGCCGAGCACGGACCGATCGGTTGCGTTGGACGCTCGTACTCGCTGAATCTATTCATCCTCGGCCAGATCGGCCTCGGTGATCATCGAGAAGCCCTTGTCGGCCAGCACTTCCATGCCGGTCTCGATGTTGTCGACCATCAAGGCTACAGCCGGCACGCCGTGCGGACGCACGAGCAGCGGATAAGCCTGCACAATGTTGACCTCGGCTTGCAGCAGCGCCGTGCAAACACGGAGGAAAGGCTGCGCACCTGTCGGCAGTTCGACGCCGATCAAATCGGTTTCGATCAGCGCCAGACCGGCCCGCTCCAGGATCTCTCGGCCCTGCTCGGGGTGGCTAAGCAGGAAGCGGACGAAGGCGCATTCGTTCGAGTCGACGATCGACAGTGCGACGATCTTGACCTTGCTCCCTTCGAAGCGGCGAACGACTTCGAGCAATTGTCCGACCCGGTTCTCCATGAACACGGTGAACTGGCGGATTGAGGGGTAGTTGCGTCCGCGCATGGTGGCAAAGCCCGTCCCGGCGCCCGCTCCTTCACCTTCACCAATGCTCATCGTTCGACTGCCTTTCGCTGAAACGCCCAAAGTGGGCTGCCGCCGACTAGCCCGCTGCATGCCTTGCAGCGGGAATCTGGCGAAACCACTGGCAATATAGGACGCTCTGGACGAAGGCGTCAAACGCGGAAGCGAGCCTTGCTACCCGAGTTGGCGCTGGCTGCACAGGCTGGAAGCCTGTGCCACGACGTAGGACAGGCTTGCAGCCTGTCTCTGTGCCACGTGGGACAGGCTTCTAGCCTGTCTATGTGCCTTCGTGGAACAGGCTTCTAGCCTGTCTCTGTCCTGGCCCCGCGTTCAGCCCGAACGTCGGGGCACGGACGAGTGGGTAGAAATAATAACAGTCCGGGTGTCCCTTGCGGGCCAGCACCGGACTGAATCCCCCCTGGGATAGCGCAGTCGCGAACCAAGAATCGATCCGCGAGAGTGTACGAAGATCAGTTCCGCTCGTTGCTCGCAGCCGAGAGTTCCGCGGCCAAGCGGGCCGCTGCGCGAAGCGACTTTCTGGCCGCTAGCTTTTCGGCCAGGGCCAGCGAGCCGGCTCGCTGGAGAATCGTTTTGGTCTCGGCGGGCTGTGCGACGGCCACCGTTTCGGGGCGGCTGGTTTCTTGCGGAAGCGAAAGAGACAAAGTCTAACCGTCCTTCATCGACAACTGGAGTGGCGACCCTGTCGTCGCCCAAAGCCGCGGGGCCTGGCTCCTGCGAAGGAGTCGATGTCGGCCGCGGCAGAAGGATTTATCGACCGACGGCGGCGACAACTTTGGCGATCTTTGCCGATCGGGCCAATCCTGCCGCTTGCGTCGAATGCTCTCCTGGAAATTGCCCATTCCGTTTATAAAGCTGGGTGGAATCTACCGATTCTAGGAACGGTAATGCCCGCTCGGGCCTGCGCCTCGAGCAAGTGGCCGCACGGAAGAGGCCAGCCGAAGAAGGGATGCTTCGCGATGGGTCTGCTCGTTCAACTTGGTACGGCGCTGCTGCGCACCCCGTTGCTCTGGGGGCCGCTAGCCGCATTTGGCTGCTATTCGCTCGTGCGCGCTAGCGGCTCGGATCAGCCGCTGGTCGCAACGTATATTCACGCCGCTTGGCCGCTCCACGCCGTGGTGTGTGCGTTCTTCGTCGGGGTCGCCGCGCTGCTGATGAAGGCGTTCGACATCGCCGGCCAAACTCAGCTTGCCGGGGCGCCGGTGCTGGGCGACGCCGTGGATGGCCAGCAGCCGGTGTCCGATGTGAAGCTCCTGCTGACCCGCATCGTCGAACTGCCGCAGGCTTGGCAGAACTCCTATTTGATTCGGCGCTTCCGCTCCGCGCTCGAGCTGATCGATCGCAAGCAGTCGATCGAAGGGCTCGACGCCGAGTTGCACCACCTGGCCGCGCGCGACGCCGCGGAGATGCGCGGCAGCTACGGCCTCGTGAATCTCGCGCTCGTCGCCCTGCCCATGGTAGCCATGCTGGGCGGCTTGCTGCCGGCGGCGGAACCGCATGAGACGGCCGCCAACACTCTGAATTGGGCTGCCTTGGGCAATGCGCTGGCGGCGGCAATGGGGCTTTGCTTGGCTCTGATGGTCGCCCGCTACATCGTCTTTCGCTTTGAAGCCAGCCTACTGCGGAAGGTCGACGACCAGGCCGCGAAGGAGCTGATCGGCCGCTTTCAAGCGGGCTCGTCGGCCGACCCGATCGCCGGAACCGTGCGTCGCATGGCGGAAACCGTGGTTCGTGCGACCGAACGGCTCGTCGTTCAACAAACCGAGCTGTGGAAGGCGACCGTCGACGCGGCGCATCTTCAATGGACGCAGGCAGCCAACACCACAGGCACGCAACTCGCCACGACTTTGGCCACGTCGCTCGATCACAGCCTGACCGCGCATGCCACCCGACTGGCCGCCCAAGAGAAGGCGACCGCCGAAGTGCAGAAGGCGCATTGGGAACACGTAATTCGGGCCCTTGTGCAGGCCGCCGAGGGCGTGGCCGGAGCGCAGCAAGCCCTGGCCAAGCAGACCGACTCGCTCGGTCGGGTGGTCGACGCCACGGCGCAGCTCGAGAAGCTCGACGCGGCGATCAACGGCAACCTCGGCACGCTCGCCGGCGCTCAGCACTTCGAAGAAACGGTGATGAGCCTGACGGCCGCCATTCACTTGATCACGGGCCGGCTGTCGCAAGACGGGGACGGACGGACGCTTGAACTGCCGGCGCGGAGGTCAGGCCAAGCCGCATGAGCCGACGCCGCGCAAGTGACAGCGAGGGGACGACCGTCACCCTCTTTCAGTTTCTCGACGTGCTGCTTTGCACGATGGGGGCCCTTATCCTCCTACTGGTCGTGATTGCGCATCGCGCCTCGAAGCAGGCGGCGGAGCTTGCTGCCGACCAGAGTGGCGAAGTGCAGAGCGTGGTCGACGAGCTGGAATGGCGCGCGAGCGTGCTCGAAGGCTCGCGCGAGCCTACGCGGGCCGCATTCGAACGAGCGCGCAATGAGCTAGCGCACCTGGAAGCGCGGATTCGCGAGCTGCAGACGCAGTTGGCCGACCGTCAAAAAGCCGCCGAGGAGCTGATGAGCTCGTCGGGCCGCACGCAACAGGAACAATCGCAGGTCGAGGCCGAGCTGGCTCGCCTGCAGATTGAACTCGATCAGGCGCGCAAGCGGCTGGATGAGGAACGCAAGGCGATGGCCGAAAAGCCGCGCTCGTTTGCGATCGTGCCGTTCGAAGGCAAGCACGGCACGCGGCGCCGCCCCATCTTTTTCGAGTGCGACGGCGAATCCGTGGTGCTGCAGCCCGAAGGGGTGCGGTTCGAGGCCGAGGACTTTCAGATCCTAGGGCCCGGCAACCCGCTGTCGTCGGCGATGCGGGCGACGCGGCAGTATGTCGTCACCCAGCAGGGCACCGCCGACGATCCTGGCTACGATCCCTACCCGTTGCTCTTGGTCCGGCCGAGCGGCATCGCCGCCTACTATGTGGCCCGCGCTTCGCTGGAATCCTATGGCGGCGACTTCGGCTACGAGCTGATCGACGAGGATTGGAAGCTCGCCTTCCCACCGGCCGATCCGCAGTTGGCCGACGCGCAGCGTTCGGCGGCAAACGAAGCTCGCCAGCGCTTCCGCGTGCTCGCACTCGCCGCCCCCCGGCTCTATGGTCGCGGTGGCGGATATGGGGGCGGCGGATTCGAAGACGCGGCGGGGCTCGACGATGCCCGCCGCCGTGTCGGCGAAGGCTTGGGCGGCAACTCCGCCTATCCCGGCGGCGGCTATGGATCGCGAGGCCGTGGCGGCAGTGAACGCGGCGAAGGCTTTGGTGGCAGCGGAGACTCTCCCAGTGGCCGGCCAGCAAATTGGGCGATGCGCGGGCAGGGGCGCGGGGCTGGAGGACGCGGCCAAGGCCAAGGACGGTTGTCGAGCCAAGACGAAGCCGACCTGCTAGGCGAAGCGGGCAGCTATGGCGAAGGCGCGTTCGGCCAGGCCCGCGGCGACGCCGCGAACACCGACGGCGAAGACGGCGGCTCAGGCGGCTACGGCGGATCAGCGAGCGCCGACGCGGCCAATCCGGCCGAGCTGGCCGAAGCAGCTAACTCGGGCGGCAGCTTTGATCCGCGCGGCCTGCCAGGCGGGGGCTCGGCGCAAGGAGACTCGAGCGAAGGGCCCGATCTGGGGGGGGGACTGGCTGGCCCGGCAGGCATGGAAGAAGGCTCGCCGTCAGGGGGCTATGAGCCTGGCCAAGGCACGAGCGGTACGCCTAGCGATGGCTCGAGCAGCGCTACCAGTGGAAGTTCCTCGAGCGCGATGTCGGCCGGCA
>JAESFN010000866.1_pt1 | contig 19278 bp, 21 predicted proteins | sample 9269411 | NCBI WGS metagenome assembly JAESFN01 (sample SAMN14505399, study PRJNA617100) | algae metagenome | isolation source: Iphinoe sp. HA4291-MV1 and co-occurring heterotrophs from trail next to... | place: USA: Maunawili Falls, Hawaii | collected 2009-07-25
TACGCCTCGTCACGCGTGCGCTTCAACACCATCGCCGACGACGTCGGAGCCGATCTGCTGACTCTGCCGACCACCTTCAAGGCCATCTGCGCGGTAATCGAGATCGACCGCCAGCGTGCCATTGCCGCCACCGAGCTCGACGATATCGAGCCGGCCATGCTCAAGCAGATGCGGCTGCGCAAGGCCGAGAACGATCTCTATGTCGGCCGCTTCGTCGCCGCGCTCGGCTACCGCTACGGTTCCTACAGCTACGCGCTCGACCACTTCCTCGTCGAAACCCCGCATGGCGAAGCCGTCGCGGTCGACGAGCGCCTGAGCCGCCTCGCCATCTGGGTCGACCGTGCCGAGGCATTGGATTTCTGCGGCGACAGCTGGAACGATGGCGACAGCCGCGACGGTGCCATCCCCGGCCGCGTGCTGATGGATGCGCCGAGCGAGGGTGAGTACCGGAAGTAGCTCAGGCTAGGTCAGGTGGCAATGGTGCCGCACTTGAGCCCGCTGAGCGCCTTCTCGTAGCGGGCGCGCATTTCCGGGTGCGGTGGGGCAAGGCGGACGACGACGAACAGGTCGTCTTCTCTGGCTTCGACGATCAGCAGGCCTTCTGCAATATCCAGCTTCTGCTCGGCGAGCAGGCGCGTCTGGCCCGGGTTGAAGATGCCGAGGTCGAGCGCCGTGCCGATGCCGTCCCGATTGGTGGTCGAATAGACCACCGTACCGGCGCGGTTGTAGACCGCCAGCGACCAGAAGGCCTGTGGCAGCGTGCCGGTAACCGAGGCCGGGCCGGTGCGCAGGTCGATGCGGCACACGGCATAGGCGAGCTCGGGGTCGAGCCGCAGCGGGTTGGGCTGGCCGGCTGTCGCGGCTGCGAGCACCGTGGGACCAGGGCCGGTGCCGCCGGCAGCAGCGACGTGATCCCAGGCCGAGGTGGCCGAGAGCGCCGGCAGGCTGAGGATCACCGCGATATGGATGATGCCGCCCAGCACGACGCCGGCAAGCAGCCAGAGCAGGGTGCGGATCATGCGCAGGCCTCGCGGATGATCGAGGGGAGCGCCGCAACATCGGCGCCGACACCCGACAGGCTCGAGGTATCGTACAAGGTCAGCACCAGGTCGAAGGCACCGTCACCGGTGATCTCGAGCCAGTTCTGCGGCGCCAGTGTCCTCGAGACATAGAGTTCGACCGAGCCGTCGCCGGCCCGGCTGAGCCGGGCGCTGTGGAAATCGGTGGGGCCATCTTCGCGGGTGATCGGGTGGCCGTCATCGGGGGCCACAGGAACGAGCGTCCAGAACCGCGCCGCCGGCGTGCTGCCGTCGATGCGGTAGCGGCAGGCGCGGTCGAGGCGGCGATTGTCGCTGTCGGTTGTGGCCACGAACTGGATGCCCTCGCTGGCGCCAAGCTCGAGCGCCCCCGAGCGCGCGATGAAAGCGCGGGTATAAGGATCGGGCGCCGGCATGCCGACATCGCGCCAGGCCGACCACGGACCGATCTCGATGGCGCCGAACAGCCGGCCGTCGCTCAGCGCATACCAGCTGAGGCCGAAGCCAACCACCAGTGCGACCAGCAGCATCGCGCCGAGATGAACGAGAAAGCGCAACGGTTACAGCGCCTTGGCCGGAGCAGGGGAGGTGATCGTCAGCGCCGCCTGGTTGCTGGCGCCACTCAGGGCGTTGCGCAGCCGGTCGGCCACTTCGAGCAGCTTGTCCGCCGCGCCGGGCTTCAGGCCGGGCGGGCGCTCGGCGGCAGGCGCCACCGGCTGGCCTTCCTCGGCGTTGGCGATGACGAACGGCGCCGGCGCGAAATCCACGCCCTCCACGGGTTTGATCTCAATGTTGGTGTGGGCATAGGCCATGAACTTCTGCCAGGCGACGGTTGGCAACGTGCCGCCGGTGAGTTCCTTGGTCTTTTCGTAGTTGTCGTTGCCGAACCAGACCGCCGCGACATAGTTGCCGGTAAAGCCGCAGAACCAGGCATCGCGGTAGGAAGACGTGGTGCCGGTCTTGCCCACCGAGGGGACCCCCTCGATCTGTGCGCGGCGGCCAGTGCCGGCCTCGACCACGCCGCGCATCATGCGGTTCATGTACTTGACGGTCTGGTCGGAAACCACGCGCTCACGCGGCGCATCCGGGTCGGCATCGAAAATCGGATCGCCCGTCAGGGTCGTGACGCGCGTGATGCCGAAGGCCGGCGTCTTGTAGCCGTGGTTGGCGAACACCGCGTAGGACGAGGCCATGTCGATGACGCTGACCTCGGCAGCGCCGAGCGCCAGCGAGCGGGTGACCGGGAAATCGTTGGTGAGCCCGATCTTGTGGGCGAAGTCGGCGATCGGCTGGCGGCCGGTCTTGATCGACAGGTTCACCGGCACGGTGTTGATCGATTGCTGGAAAGCCGAAATCAGGCTGATGCGGCCGACTGCGTTGCGTGAGTAGTTCTGCGGGCACCAGTTGCCGATGCACTGGGTGGCGCCGCTGACCACCGTATCGGGATCGTAGTCGGGGATCAGCTCGAACGCGGTGGCGTAGTCGAACAGCTTGAACGCCGAGCCGGGCTGCCGGTTGGGAACGATCGCGCGATTGAACTGGCTCTTGCCGTAGTCCATGCCGCCGACCATGGCGCGGATGGCGCCATTGGGCTCGAGCACCACCATGGCCGCCTGGCTGACGTTGTACTGCTCGCCCTGTTCGCGCACCACCGAGGTCACCGCATCCTCGGCATAGGACTGCAGTACCGGGTCGATCGTGGTGCGGACGACGAAGCTGTTGGAGCGGCTGTCGGAGGCCTCGATCAGCTTCTTGGCCTCCTCGAACGCATAGTCGAGGAAGTAGTTGGGCGAGTTGGCCTCGGCCGAGCGGTCGATCGGCACGGCCGGGTTGCGGCGCGCCGCGGTGACTTGGCCTTCGGTGAGAAAGCCCGCATCGACCAGGTTGGAGAGCACCAGGTTGGCGCGGCCGCGGGCCGCTGCGAGGTCGACATGCGGGGCATACTTGGTCGGCGCCTTGAACAGGCCGGCGAGCATCGCCGACTCGGCGAGGTTCACGTCGGTGACCTTCTTGCCGAAATAGAACTCCGATGCCGCCGCGACGCCGAAGGCGCCGCCGCCCATATAGGCGCGGTCGAAATAGAGCTTGAGGATCTCGTCCTTGGTGTAGTGCCACTCGAGCCACACCGACAGAAATGCTTCCTTGATCTTGCGCTCGAGTGTGCGCTCGGAGCTGAGGAATAGATTCTTGGCGAGCTGCTGGGTGATCGAGGAGCCGCCCTGAGTCGAGTTCTCGCCTTGGGCGTTCGAGACGAGGGCACGCAGCGTGCCGACCACGTCGATGCCCCAGTGCTCGTAGAAGCGCCGATCCTCGGTGGCGAGCGTAGCCTTCACCAGGTTGTCCGGCAGCTTGTCGAGCGGGTAGGAGTCGTCGGAGCGGATGCCGCGCCGGCCCACCTCGTTGCCGTAGCGATCGAGGAAGGTGACGGCATAGTCCTCGGCCTTGTTGAAACGCCCGGTGGCGGTGGCATCGAACGCCGAAAGCGCAAAGGCGGTGGTGATCACCATGCCGATGGCGAGGAAGCTGAAGCCGTCCGACAGGATTTCGACGAAGAAGCGCTTGAAGCCGGAAACGCGGAAGCGCGAGAAGAAATCCTCGACCCGGGTGTAGCCGCGCCCCAGCGACTGGCCGAATTCATAGAGCGCCGAGTCGAGCCAGGCGTCGGCCGCCAGCATCCGGGTTTTCTTGCGCCGCTTCTCTTTGTGGTAGAACGGATCCTGCACCGGACACTCCGCGGCGTGCGCGACAAAAATCGGAGACCAGAAGCGTTTCGACGTTTCATGGAAACGGTGAAAGGCCCTCGATACCCCAATGGTCTTGAATCTCCCCAATTTGGGGCGCATTGGCAAGGCAGTCGCTCGAATATGATCAGCGGACAGTTTGCGCAAGCGAAGTTGCGGGCGTGGCGGAATCGAAGCCAGGGTGTCCACGGCTTTTCCGCCGCTCCACTGCTGCGCCACACGGGAACCTGAATGGCCTTCTGGGAAGAAAAAACGCTCGAGGAAATGACTGACGTGGAGTGGGAATCGCTCTGCGACGGCTGCGGGCGCTGCTGCCTGATGAAGCTCGAGGACGAGGACACCGGCGACATCTACGTTTCGGACGTGCGCTGTCAGTTACTCGACGGCGAAAGCTGCAAGTGCTCGGACTATCCCAATCGGCTGAAGGTCGTTCCCGACTGCATCAAGCTGACGCCGGAGAACGTGCGCACCATCGAGTGGATCCCCAAAACCTGCGCCTATCGCCGCATTGCCGAAGGCAAGGGTCTCGCCTGGTGGCACCCGCTGGTCTCGGGCGACCCCGACACGGTGATGGCCGTCGGCGTCTCGGTCCGCGGCCGGACCGTGCCGGAGCAGTCGGTGAAGCCGGGCGAATGGGAAGATCACGTCGCCGATTGGCCGAACTGGGAGCCGCCGGAGGAGATCTAGAGCTGCCTGGTCAGCCAGAGCAGCAGGTCATCGTCGACAGGTGAAGCCGCTCCGGGCACGACTGGTTCGTGCCGATAAGTGATGCCGTTGCCATCCGGCATGTAGCCCAGCCGGACGTAGAGGCGCTGGGCCGGACCATAGTCGCGATAGAGGCCGACGCCGAGGCCCGTCCGCGTGTGTCCAGCTTGGCGCGCCAGCGCTTCAAGCGCGGCAATCAGGCTGGTCGCGATGCCCCGGCCGCGATGGTGCGTATCGGTCGCGAGATCATGCAGCTCGGGAATGCCGGCAGTGGCGAAGCCGGGGTAGCTCGAGCGCCAGAGCAGGCTGCCATAGCCTACGACGTGCCCCTCGTGCACGGCGACCAGGGTAACGCGCTGCTGCAGCTCGACTTGCCGGAGCAGGTCCGACCAGTGTCTTTCGTCCCGGTTCCAGCCGTTCCCGCCATCCTGGGCGATGATCGACGCCACGTGGGTCGGGGTGATCGGGACGATGCTCATGGTGTCGAAGCTAGCCCGCCAGCATGCCAAGCGGAAGCACCCCTCACCCCTCTCGGCACATCGCCTCGAACCGTGTGGCAGCCGCCGACAGGCGGCGTTCGCGGTGGCGGAGGATGGAGAACTGACGAGGCGGCAGATCGATGTCGAAAACCTGCAGCTCGCCGCTCTTGACGAACGGGGCAACGACCATTTCGGAGAGTGCGGCAGCGCACGTGCCGGAGCGTACGGCGCTGAGCACGGCCTCGTTGGTGGGCAGCACCAGGGCCACCCGCAGGGCGGCGGGGTCATAGCCGGCAGCGGCCATGGCAGCTTCGAACACGGCCCGGGTGCCCGAGCCGCGTTCGCGCATGACCCACCTGAGGTCGCTGATCTCGGTCCGCAAACTGGCAACCGCGACGACCACCAGCCGGTCACGGACCACCGGGGTGGTGGCGAGCACCGGCTCGTCGATGCCACCCTCGACGAGGCCGAGTTCCGCTTGGCCTTCGACCACCGCCCGCGCCACTGCATCGGTGTTGCCGGCCTCGAAGTTGATGGTGACACCGGGGAACTGCGCCTGAAAGCGCAGCAGGCGGGGCGGCAGCCAATAGTTGGCGACGGTCTGGCTGGCCCGCACATCGAGGATACCGGTCTTCAGGCTACCGAGTTCGCTGAGCACAGACTCGGTGTGACGGACCTGCGCCAGGGTGAGCCGGGCCTCAGCCAGCAGCAGCTGTCCCTCGCGCGTCAGTTCGATCCGCCGTCCGACGCGATCGAACAGGCGTACATGATAGTGAGCTTCCAACGCCTTGATGGCGGCGCTGGCCGCCGACGGAGAAACGCCGGCGGCAACCGCACCGCGTGTCAGGTGCTCGCGCTCGGCGACAGCGATGAAGACGGAGAGCTGATCGAGTGTCATTGTGCTGAAGATCAGAACGAAATGTGCTGATCTATGTCATTTTTTGGCATGATCGCAACTCCTATGCTCCATCAAGCTTGGTCTGGAGCATGATGTGCTGTCGCGGAGCCGTATCGTAGGTGTCGTTCCTGGGGTGGTGCTGGCCCTCTGCATAGTTGCCTTGGCATTGGCGGCGGAATGGCTTGAGGAGCGGATGCTCGGCGGGCGCTATGTCGATGCTCTCGTGCTCTCGATCCTCGCCGGCACGTTGACACACACGTTGTTTGGCCTTGCTCCGCGCTTCGTTGCTGGTGTGCAGTTTGCCGCCAAGACTGTGCTGGAGGTCGCCGTCGTGCTGTTGGGCGGCACGATCAGCGCGGCGGCGCTGGCACAGTCTGGCCTCGAGCTGGTTGTCGCCGTAGCGCTGGTGGTCTTGCTGGCGCTGATCGCCAGCTATCTGATCGCTCGATGGATGGGGCTCGATGAGCGGCTGGCGACGCTGGTTGCCTGCGGCAATTCGATCTGCGGCAACTCGGCCATCATGGCGACGGCGCCGGTAATCGACGCCCCGGCCGAGGATGTTGCCGCGTCCATCGCCTTCACCGCGGCGCTGGGCATCGTGGTGGTGCTGCTGCTGCCGCTGGCGTTCGGCGCGTTCGGGCTCACCCAGTGGCAATATGGTGTGGTGGCAGGCCTCAGCGTCTATGCCGTGCCGCAGGTCCTCGCGGCGACCGGACCGGTGGGGATGATGAGCACCCAGGTCGGCACCCTGGTCAAGCTCATGCGAGTGCTGATGCTGGGCCCGGTGGTGCTGTTCGTCGGGTTGCGCCACGGGCGGAAGGGAGCGGTACGGCCATCGTTCTCGCTGCTGGTGCCCTGGTTCATCGTCGGCTTTCTGGTGATGATGGCGGCCCGCTCGCTCGGGGTGCTGCCGGATACGACCTTGCAGCCATTGCAGGTTACGGCATCGCAATTGACGCTGCTGTCCATGGCGGCTCTCGGCCTGTCGGTCGATTTGCGTACCGTGCTGTCGTCGGGCGGCCGGGTGCTCGCCGCCGGCTCGATCTCGATCCTCGTGCTCGTGGCACTCGCGCTGACGACTGCCTGGACGTTGCAGGCGGCCTAGCGCCGTTTGGCGAAGCCGGCTGCGGCGGCCTGTCAATCGGCGTGGCTCAACCCTTTGGTGTGTCGTTTCATTGCCGTCAGTATCGATATCATGTACTGGCAACGCGCCAGACGAAGGTCGTTGGTTGCTGGCGTAGGCAAATCAAATGGCAAGATCCAGGGCCTCGAACAACAATATCTATCTTGCCCCGCACCATGACGATATTGCCTTCTCGCTCGGTGCCCGCGTTGCGGCTGAGCCCGGCGGACGACTGATCAATGTTTTCACGCGCAGCGGCTACGTCGCCGGTGCTCCGCCCAACCGTCCGGATGCTGCGACGATCGAGCGGATTACCGCGTTGCGCGCTGCCGAGGACATGGCGTTTGCGGCGCGCTACCGGCTGGAGCGAGTGGACCTGGGGCTCGAGGATGCACCGGTGCGCGGACGCACTGCGTCGGACCTTGGTGGGCTCGCAGACGACATAGCGCAGTTGCGTGGACCACTGACGGCGCTGCTCCACGAGGTCGAGGGGGCGCGGGTCTTCTGCCCGGCTGCGATTGGCGGACATGTCAATCACCTGGCAGTGCGTGCGGTAGTGATCGAACTGTTGCCGGAGCTGGAGCGGCACGGCGAGGTGCTGTTCTATGAGGACCTGCCCTATGCCAGCTCGAGCCGGACACGGCGAGACTGGCTGCCCAATCTGAGGGCGGCAGTGGGCGGACGGCGACTGCGGCGCCAGGTCTTGCGAGCGGGAACGCAGAAGCTGATGGCGGTCAACCTTTACCCCAGCCAGCATGCCGCTGAAATCACCTCACTGCGCCGGTTTTCTCCGCGCACACTGTGGCCGTTCGGGCCGCATGAGGCGGTCTGGCAGTTGCTCACGACTTCGTGATCGGAACTTTATCCCGGCCCTGCCGTTGCGCGAGGGCGAGATTGTGGCAGCGCGACTGCTCGTAGACTCCTGACGCATAAAGCAAGTCAGCATCGCTGCCATTTCAGGGCCGTACTTCGCCGCAAACATGAACGGCAGATGAACGATGCCTTTACTCAAGATTCAGCCAAATTTCCTAGTTATCCGGCCAACCAACCACATCGACCCGAAATTATCTAAGGACGCATGACCATGCACCTCGCGACCAAACTCGCCGCCGCCGTGCTCGCCACGATGTGCGCCGCGGCTCCCGTCTACGCCATCGCTGCCGACCCGACTGGCACCTGGCAGGCCGATGACGGCAAGAGCCGTTACAAAATCACCTCGTGCGGTAGTGGCGCCCTCTGTGCGCGCCTGATCTGGCTGCGCGACAAGGATGACGTGAACCGCCAGTACCTGAACCAGGTCATCGTGCAGGGCACCCAGGACTCCGACAACAAGTGGATCGGCACGGTCAAGCATGCCGGCGACGTCTTCAAAGGCACCATGACGATGACCGGCGACGACAGCCTGAAGGTCAACGGTTGCCAGGGCGTCTTCTGCCAGACCGTCAAACTTAGCCGCGTTTGAGGCGCTGCTTGAAATAGGCAGCCCACAAGAACTGCCGTACTTGGAACCCGCGCCTCCGCCGGCGCGGGTTTTTTGCTTTTTGCTGGCCGGCTCATTCGGCTGGCCGTTATGCGGAGCTAAAGCTTGCCCCGGATCCCGGCCGTGACCCCGAGGCTGTAGCTGTCGCCCAGGTGGTTGAGGCTGGTGCCGAGATTGGCTTCGCCATACAGCGACAGCTGGTCGCCGGCCCAGTTCACCGAGCCGCCAATGCCGATGCCAGCCCAGAGCGGGTCGGCCTTGCTGCTCAGTGTGTCGCCTCCGATGCTGGTCGCCGTGCCCTCTAGGAACTCATAGGTGAGGTTGGCGATGCCGTAGAGCCGAGTATTGCCGGTGCCGCCGGCCGGGTCCTGCCACTGGGTTTCGTGGTCGATCGAGAGACCGAGGCGGCCTAGCAGGCTGTCGCCGTCGGCCAGCACCACGGTTGAGCCGTAGGAGGTGAACGCGTCGAAATCCACCGCCGAATAGGCCAACTGCGCTTGCGGCGTCACCGACCAGTTATCGCCCAGCCCCACCTCTTGCCCCGCCTCGAGGCTGAGGGCGTAACCGAAGCCGGCATTATCCGAGACGATGGTGGTGCCGAGCGTTTCGGAATCGAGCGTGCTGTCGAACCAGGTGAGCTTGCCTTGCGCGTCGAGATAGAACCCCTCGCTGCCGTACCAGGTCAGCGTGGCGCCGAGGCCATAACCATTGCTGGCCACGCTGCCGACGCCCGAGGCCGAGCTGATATCGGCGGAGATGATGCCGAACTGCGCGTTGAGGCCGCCAACCAGCGTGCCGGCTTCGGATTGGTTCAGCACCCCGTCGAGCCCGGCCTGCAACTGCCAGGTGGTGACGTCGTAGCCGGCGCCGGTGGTCGAGTCCGGCGCGATCGAGACGTGGCCGGCTTCGATGCGGCCCCAGAGCCCGTTATCGTCGGACATGGTGCGGTTGCCGATCCGCTGCGCCAGGCTTTCGGTGGTGTTGAAGGCCTGCAAAGCTGCCCCGACATAGGCTTCGATCACCGGGGCGCCCGGCTGGAATACCGGCTCGTCATCGATGATGTTGCGCAAGTACCAGTCGCCGTCGCCAGCCTCCTTGTAGAGGCCATAGAGATAGGCTCCGCCGATCACCGCCTGTTCGCCGTTGTGCACGGTGTCGCCCAGCAGGTTGAAGGTGCCGGCGGAACTACCGCCGACATCGATGATCTTGATGCCGGTCGCCGTCACTCCACCAACGCCGCCGGCGTTGATCACCGAGACGCTGGCGGGGCCGCCGCTGGTGTTGCCGGTGATCCTGAGAAGGCCGGTGGCGGAGGTGTCGTCACCCAGTACGGTTTCGATCTGCAGGACCTTGCCGGTCGCGTCATAATCGTCGGCGATTTCGAGCGTACTGCCGACGCCGATCCGGGTTGCACCGGCATAGCTGCTAGCGCCGCCGAGAGTGAGTGTGCCACCCCCGATGACATTCAGGCCGCCTGTGCCGCTGAAGCCCACGACACCGATGCCGAAGCCGCGGGTGTCGACGGTCAGGCCGCCGGCCGCGATGGTGAGCTGATTGACTGTGAACCCGTCAGCGAAGTCGACTTTGCTTCCCAGCGCACGGAGCGTCCCATTGTCAAAATTGACTTGAGCGTTTCCCGAAGCTTTGACCAGCCCTGTTGTCTCGAGGATGCCTCCGCTTCTGAGGTTCACCGTTCCCGAAACGCTGCCTCCGACTCGCAGCGTACCCGTAGCGCGGACGAGGCCGTCGTTTTCGATGTTGAGCGTGCCCGTGCCGCTACCGCCGACGTTCAGTTGGGCCCCGGTGACAACCCAACGGGATCCAGCCCCCGTCACTGTGAGGGTGGCGTTGGCGCTGGCGCCGGTGCCGATGGTCGTGTTGCCTGTGACCGTAAGGCTGCTGCCATTCTTGATAATGAGCGAACCGTTTGATCCTCCCAGCAGGTACTGCTGAATCGTAGTGTTTGCCGGAGAAGTCACTCCCAGTTCCGCCGGTCTGGAGTTCGTCATAACAACGTTCCCGGACGGAACGGTGCCACTCCAGTTCGACCCGTCCATCCAATCCGTACTCGTTCCGCCGTTCCAGAACTGAGCCGTCGCCGGTCCAGAAAGGATAATGCCGGCGGCAAAGGTCGCGGCAGCTACGAGCCGCCGACCTTCCAACGCCGTACCCACGCTGCCCCCGCGACGGCGCACGGCGTCAATGGCTCGCCCGTGGGGAGCGCTCACATCAATGGTCATATTATCTCTCTAGTTGGCGAGTGGCCTCGCCGGTGGTCCGCCTATCGCATCGGCAAGATCAGATGCGATCCAATCGCTCAATCCAGACAATGACTTATTCGCAACATCGGCGACGTTAGCTGACCGAACATGTCTTGGAAATGACACTATTGATCACAATTTAGTCGACTTTCGGCTAAGCTTGCCGAAGCTGGATTAGAGGACCTCCCGTGACAGAAACCAGCATAGTCCCGTTCACCGCTCTCACCCCGGCCCAGCGGGAGACGGCAGCCGAAATCCTGGTTGCGGCGCTGGCGCATGTGCCGGCCGCCTGGAAGACGATGGATGAGGCGCGCGCCGAGATCGAGAAGCTCACTGCCGATCCGGAATGGACCGGCGTTGCCGCGCTGGACGGCGACACCGTCTGCGGCTGGGGTGGACTGATCGAGAGCTACTCGCATGCCTGGGAGTTGCACCCGCTGGTGGTGGCGCCGGCCCGGCAAGGACAGGGTATCGGTAGCCTGCTCGTTGCCGCGATCGAAGACCGGGCCCGTGCTGGGGGAGCGCTGACGCTCTACCTCGGCAGTGACGACGATTTCGGCGGGACAACGGCGTTCGGGGCGAATCTGTATGCCGACACTGCCTCGGCGCTGCGTGAGCTGGCCATACTGTCGGGCAGCAAGCACCCGCTCGAATTCTACAGGAGATGCGGTTTCCGGGTGATCGGCTTCATCCCGGACGCCAATGGCGAGGGCAAGCCCGATATCTGGCTCGGCAAGCGGCTGTAGCAGGGAAGAAGGGGCGGCCGGAATGCCCGGCCGCCTGATCCGTCAGTGGTGGTGCTCGGGCATCGCCTTGAGCGAGTCCTTCGTCCACAACGTCACCGCATGGACGTCCCCGCTCTCGTCACGCATGAACTCGAGCTGGCTGGCCGGAACGGCAACAGGCTTGGCGCCGATGCCAAGAAAGCCGCCGACATCGACGATGATCTCGCTGCTGACGCCGGCACCATGGACATGCGAGACGGTGCCGACCTTCTCATCATCGGCGCCATAGACGGTGGCACCTTCGAGCACGGCCGGCGTCAATTCGGCATTGCCGAGACCGATGTGACTGGAATGGTCCATTTTCAACTCCTCTGCTTGGGGGCACCGGGTTAACCCCCGTGAGCCACCACCGTTCCCCTGCCGATTGGCAATCGCCTGCGCGCTGCTGCCGCAGGCGCAGGTGAGGTTTCGTTAAGCACGATCTCGCTAGACCGGGCGCGCGCCTTACTTGCGGCAGAAGCCGAGGGGCGCCGACTAGGGGGCCTCGACGTGACGAACTCGGACATCAACTCCATTCCGCTGCGCGAGCGGCTCGATTTCGTGCGGCTGGATGATGCCGCTTTGAGCCACCTAGCGGCGTTGCAGCCGATGGTGGACCGGCACCTGCCGGCGGCGCTGGCGGCGTTCTACGAGCGGTTGGCCGACGTTCCGGAAATGGCGAGCTTTTTTGCCGGCCAGCCGCAGATGGACCGTGCCATGTCGAAGCAGGTGGTGCACTGGCAGGCGATCGCCAGCGGGCGGTTCGATGGCGATTACCTCGAATCGAGCCGGCGCATCGGCGAACGGCATGCCAAGATCGGGCTCGAGCCGCGCTGGTACCTGGGCGGTTATGCGCTGATCCTCGAGCAACTGTTGACCGCGGTGCTCACCGAGACGCTGGCGGCGCCGGAAAAGCCGCGCCGGTTGTTCGGGAAAGCACCCGAGGCGATAGACGCCGCAGATTTGTCTCGAAAACTCTCTGCGCTGGTGAAGGCCGTATTGGTCGACATGGACCTGGCGGTGACGGTGTATTTCGACCGGTTGACCGAGGCGGCGGCAGAGCGTGATCGGCTGGCTTCGGAGCGGATCCGGCGGGCAGTGTCGCTGGCCGGCGACACGCTGAAGAGCCTTGCTGACGGCGATCTCACGGCGCGCATCGTCGCCGAGTTCGACACCGAATTTGAGGCGATCAAGGACGACACCAACGCGGTGGCCGACCGGCTCGAGGCCATCGTGCGCCAGCTGCGCAACACTTCCGGCTCGCTGAAGACGGCGACGGGCGAAATCCTTGCCGGCGCCAACGACCTCTCCGACCGCACCACCAAGCAGGCGGCGACCATCGAGGAGACCTCCGCCGCGATGGAGCAACTGATGGGGACGGTGGCGGCCAATGTCGCCAGCGCCAAGGCGGCGACCGACAGCGCCCGCGCCGTATCCGACGCAGCCGACGCCGGCACGGTGGTGATGGCCGAGGCCAATGGCGCGATGGAGCGGATCACCGGCTCATCGGAAAAGATCGCCAAGATCATCGGGCTGATCGACGACATCGCGTTCCAGACCAACCTGTTGGCGCTCAACGCCTCGGTGGAGGCGGCGCGGGCAGGGGAGGCCGGCAAGGGTTTTGCGGTGGTGGCGGTGGAAGTGCGGCGCCTGGCGCAGAGTGCCGCGGCAGCGTCGGCCGACATCAAGGCGCTGATCGAGCAGAGCGGCGCCGATGTGCGCGATGGCACCGCGCTGGTGGCGGCCGCAACGGCGAAGCTCGCCGCGATCCACGCCTCGGTGCGCGACAACCAGACCTTGATGGAAGGCATCGCCTCAGCCAGCGCTGCGCAGGCGGAAGGCATCGGCGAGATCACCGTGGCAGTGCGCCAGATGGACGAGATGACCCAGCACAACGCCGCACTGGTCGAGGAGATCAATGGCGCCATCGAGCAGACCGAGCAGCAGGCCGCCGAACTCGATATGGTGGTGGATCAGTTCACCGTGTCGGATGAGGACGAGGTGGTGCGGCGAGTGGCTTAGAGGGGGGCGCTCCAAGCCACGCACCGGCCGGAACCCCACCGGCGTCATTCCCCCTTCGTATGGATGACGCCGGTGGAGTAGGGAATTGCCGAGCGGCTTACTCCGCTGCCTGCGGTACAGCGCTGGGTACGCGGCTGGTTGCCGACCGCGGCCCAACCGCGGCGATCAGCGTGGTGACCACGGCCAGCGCTGCGACGAACGCGCCGCCGGCGATGTACGGCTCCCAGCTGAAGCCCGGCGCCGCCGTGAAGATGGCGGAGACCGCCGCCAAGACGATACCGCCGCCGATCTGGAACGAGGCAAACAGCAGCCCTGAGGCGAGGCCGGACTTGTCGTCTTCGACGTCGGCGAGGGCCGCGACCTGTACCGAGGGGTAGGTGGCGGCGTAGCCGAGGCCGAGGAAGAGCTGGGTGATGATCACCAGCGCGATCGGATCGAACCGGCCGATGGCCAGCACCCAGAACACGTAGCCGATGGCCTGCAGCAGGACGCCGATGGCCATCACCCTGGTGGTGCCGTTGCGCTGCGCCACGCCCGCAAGGCGCGGTGCGAGGAACATCACGCAGGCGCCGCCGAGCGCAAAGCTGAAGCCGGTGGCGAAGGCCGACCAGCCATAGACATGCTGGTAGTAGAGCGTCGCGAGGAACTGGAAGCCGACATAGACGCCCTGGAACAGTGCGGCGACGATATTGGCGTGGCTGAGCTTACGCCGCCGGAAGATCGACAGCGGCACCATCGGATCGCGATGGCGGGCTTCGACCACGAGGAAGATGACGATCAGCGCTAGGGCGGCGGCCAGCGGCCCCCAGGTGAGCGGAGCGGCAAAGCCGGCAGCAGAGGCGTTGGTGACGCCGAAGACGAACAGCAACAGGCCCGGCGTGATGGTGATGGCGCCGGCCCAGTCGAACGAGGCGCGCTGCTTGCCGCTATCGGCGTCGGGCGGCAAGACGAACGGCGCGATGAGGAGGACGAGGATGGCAACCGGCGCCGCCATCACCAGCGTCGCTCGCCAGGTGAAGACGGTGACTGCGCCCCCCAGCACCATGCCGAGAACGAACCCGGCGGCGCCGGTGGAGGCAAACAGGCCAAGTGCCTTGGCGCGGGCCTGGCCCTCACCGAACACGTTGAGCAGCAGAGCGAGCGCCGCCGGCGCGGTGAAGGCTGCGGCAATGCCCTTGATCAGCCGGGCGGCAATCAGCGTCGGGCCGGAATCGACGAAGGCGCCGGCAATCGAGGCGGCGGCAAAGATGCCAAGCGCCCAGAGGAACACCCGGCGATGGCCGAAGATATCGGCGACGCGGCCGCCCAGCAGCAGGAAGCCGCCATAGCCGAGCACATAGGCGCTCACCGCCCACTGCAGCACGTTGGGCTCGAGCCCGAGTTCGGCCTGGATGGCCGGCAGCGCAACACCGATGGTCGAGACGTCCATGGCGTCGAGGAAGTTTGCGGCGCAGAGCAGGAACAGAGCCAGCCCGGCGACGCCTCCGATCTTGGTAGAGGTCATCGAAATTATCCCTTTCGCAATGCCGCCGTCGCGTGAGGGAGGAGCGCCGGCCGGCAGAGGGAGCGGAACCTGACGACCTGCAATCTATATTGCAAATCGATAGTCGGCATGCGAGGTATCGCTGGCAATGATGAATGACACCGCCCTCCGCAAGATCGACCTGAACCTGCTGCTGGCCTTCTCCGTGCTGATGCAGGAGCGCAACGTCAGCCGTGCCGCCGAGCGGCTGCTGCTCGGCCAGCCCGGCCTTTCGGCGGCGCTGAAGCGGCTGCGCGAAGCGCTCGACGACGAGCTGTTTGTGCGTGTGGGTCGCGGCCTGCAGCCGACGCCGCGCGCGCTCGACATCGCGCCGGCGATCGAGGATGCGCTGGGCAATATCGAACGGGCGATCCGCATGCCTGACGCCTTCGATCCGCAGAGCTATGAGGGCACCTTCCGCATCGGCATGTGCGACAACCTGGAGACGGCGTTCTTCGGGCCGCTGGCGGCGCGGATCCGGCGCGAGGCCCCGGGGGCGAAGCTGATTTCGGTGGCCTCGCACACCCACCATCCTGGCCAGCAGCTCGACGATGGCGATTTCGATCTATCCGTCTCGGTGCATCCGGAGCCGGCCTCGTGGCACGTGCGCCAACCGTTGTTCCACCAGAGTTCGGTTTCCATCTACGACCCCTACCAGTTGCCGCTGACGGCGCCGCTGAGCCTCGAGGATTTCACTCGCGAGGCCCATATCGCGGTGTCGTTCGAGGGCGATATGGCCGGCGATGTCGATGCGGCGCTGAAGAAGGTCGGCCGCAGCCGCTCGGTGGTGGCGACGGTGCCACGCTTTTCGGCACTGCCGACGGCGCTGAGCGCCATGCCGGCCATCGCCACCATCCCGGAGTCGATTGCCCGCTGCATGGCGTCGCTGCACGGGTTGGCGATATCGACACCCCCGGTGGAGCTCGAGGCTTCACCGGTCTCGCTGCTCTATCGTCGGGTCGACCGGGCGGACGGGCGAGCCCAATGGTTCCGCCGGGTGTTCGTCGAAGTGGCGCGCGAAGCGCTGAAATCCAGCGGCTGCAGTTGCGACATCGCGGTGGCGGCTTGAGGGGGACTGTGGGGAGCCTGATGAGCCGGTGCGGGCTGACCCCCACCCTTGATCCCTCCCCGCAAGGGGGAGGGAGACGCAAACTGTGATGTCAGTGTAGGGGTCTCCCTCCCCCTTGCGGGGAGGGGACAGGGGTGGGGGTCAGCCCGCACCGGACGTAATGGAGACAACAGCCATGACCAACACCGTGCGCGAATTGCGCCTTGTCATCACCGTCGAGGATTTCGAGCAGGCGGTGGCGTTCTGGCGCGATACGATGGGTTTGAAGGAGCAGATCTCGGTCGGCGATGATGACGGCCATGTCGCCATCCTCGGAGCCGGGATTGCGACGCTCGAGATCAGCGACAGGAAGCACGCCGAGTTCATCGACAAGATCGAGGTGGGGCATCCGGTGGGTGGGCAGTTCCGTGTGGCGCTGCGCTTCGATGACGTGCCGGCGGCGACGACTATGCTCGAGGCGGCGGGGGCCAAGGTGCTGGGAACGCCCCGACCGACGCCGTTCCGTTCCACCAATTCGCGGCTCGAGGCGCCCGATGGCGTGCAACTGACTTTGTTCGATGCGGAGTGAAGCGTGAGCGACTACCAACTGATTGAGCGAACCCCGACGATCGAGGAGTATCGCGAACTGCGCCGGCTATCGGGGCTGAGCGACAAATCCCTGGAGGCGGCAGCGCGTGGCCTGCCCAACACCATCCACGCTGTGGTGGTCGAACACGCCGGCGAGGCGATCGGCATGGGTCGGGTGATCGGCGACGGCGGCACCGCCTACCAGGTCACCGATATCGCGGTGCTCGAGGCGCATCGTGGCAGGGGGCTCGGCAAGCTGATCGTCGCGGCGCTGGTCGATTGGCTCAAGGCCAACGCCCCGCCGACCGCCTATGTGAGCCTCATTGCCGACGGGCCGGCCAAGGCGCTCTACGCCCAATACGGCTTCGCCGAAACGGCGCCCAAGTCGGTGGGCATGTACCTGTGGCTGAAGTAGGCCGCGGCCGGGTTCAGTGGCGTGTGGAGCCAAGCCGCTGGCGCGGCTCTTCCCGATCCGATTGCGTGAATTGATAGCTGTCGCGGATATGGGCATTGAAGTAGCGCCCCTTGGACGGCGAGTGCCGGAGCGCGTCATATGCAATGGCCGGCACCTCGAGATAGTCGTAGCGGCGGCCCGATGGGCGAAACCACACCGAGAGCGTCTGGGTCTCCGGGTCATATGCCATATCGGCAATCACGGTGGATGGCATGTCGGATACCTCCGCTCCCTGAACGCGGCGAGCGAAGGTCCGTTGCGATAGACCGAGGGTTTACTCGAGCTCCGCCACCGAAACATCGACGTCGAGGTCCGGCCAGCGCAGGCCCGTCCCGCCATCGGTGAACCGCCAGTTGAGGCGGGCGGCCGGAGGGCCATCGCGGAGCCGGGGGTAGCGGGTGAGCGGCGCGATCAGCTCGCGACCGTCCTCGAGTTTGACTTCAAGCGTTGCGGTGCCGAACCGCACGTCGATGGCCCGCGAGCCGGTATTGGTCGTCACGCTCATTGGTCCTCCTCCTCAGAGCATCCGGAGCGCTTTCCAGCGGGGTTGCAGGTTTCCCGCCTCGAAGGCGCTAGAGATCACGGCGAGCCTAGCCGCGTTCCGGCGGTGCGAGAAGGTGGGAAACGTCTGATCACACCGACGGTTGCCTGCGCCCCCGACCCGTGCAGCAACCGGGTCTCCGGGGGCAGGCCGCATCGCGGCCCGGCTCCCGTTCATCCCACATTCAGCCATTCCCCCGCATAACCCTCCGATGACACAGAAACTGACATTGGTGGCGGCCTGCGTGTTGACGCTCGGGCTGGCGTTCGGCGTTGCTGCTCCTGCGGTGGCGCAGGAATGCCTGTCGAAGCGCGAGATCCAGCAGATGATCGACAATGGCGAGCTGGTGCAGCTGTCGCAGGCGATTGCGCAGTCGGGCGTCGATGGCAAGATCATCAGCTCGCAGGCGCGTGTCTGCATGGTGGGCGGCCAGTGGGAATGGCAGGTCAACGTCATGGATGAAACTGGCGAAAGCAAACCTGTGAGCTTGCCGGCTCAGTGAAGCCTCACATAAAATCAACGTCGGACATCTCCAGCGCGTAGGGCCGGCTCATGCCGGGCGCGGGAGTTGTCGTGGCGGCAATAGGGGACGTTTCGATGCGTATTCTCGTCGTGGAAGACGACACCAATCTCAACCGGCAACTGAAGGATGCGCTCACCGAAGGCGGCTACGTCGTCGATGTGGCGTTCGACGGCGAGGAAGGCCATTTCCTCGGCGACACCGAACCTTATGATGCGGTGGTGCTCGATATCGGCCTGCCTCAGATGGATGGGCTCTCGGTGCTCGAGGAATGGCGCCGGGCCGGCAAGAAGATGCCGGTGCTGCTGCTGACTGCCCGCGATCGCTGGAGTGACAAGGTGCAGGGCATCGATGCTGGCGCCGACGATTACGTGGCCAAGCCCTTCCACATGGAAGAAGTGCTGGCCCGCGTTCGCGCCCTGGTCCGCCGCGCGGCCGGGCAGGCCTCCAACGAGATCAGCGCCGGTTCGGTGCGGCTCGACGTGAAGGCCGGCAAGGTCACCGTCGATGGGCACTCGGTGAAGCTCACCAGCCACGAGCTGCGGCTCCTGAGCTACCTGATGCACCACAAGGGCAAGGTGATCTCGCGCACGGAGCTGACCGAGCACCTCTACGACCAGGATTTTGACCGCGATTCCAACACCATCGAAGTGTTCGTCGGCCGGCTGCGGAAGAAATTGCCGGACGATTGCATCCAGACGGTGCGCGGGCTCGGCTACCAGATCGCCGAGGACTGAGGGGCGGGCTATTCCTATCGACCTGGCCATTGCCGGGCTGACCGGCTATCTGCCTTCTCCAGGGCCGAGCGAGCGGGGCGCCCATGACTGACGCGCCGGTTGCCGGTAACAGCATGAAGAAGGGGTCGATCGCGGCCTCGCTGTTCCTGCTGTCGGCCGGCTGGCTGATCGTGGCGCTGGTGGCGACGGCGTTTCTGCTCACCGAGCTCTATTCGCGTGCGCTCGACAACAGCCTGGTCGAGACGTTGGAGTTCCATGTCGAGACGCTGACCGACCTGAGCCTGCTCTCCGATACGCCGAAATCGGAGCAGATCAAGGTTGCCGATCCGCGCTTCGACCGCACCGGCTCCGGCTGGTA
>JAESFN010000867.1_pt1 | contig 19275 bp, 19 predicted proteins | sample 9269411 | NCBI WGS metagenome assembly JAESFN01 (sample SAMN14505399, study PRJNA617100) | algae metagenome | isolation source: Iphinoe sp. HA4291-MV1 and co-occurring heterotrophs from trail next to... | place: USA: Maunawili Falls, Hawaii | collected 2009-07-25
GGCCCGAACGTCGCACCCGGTACACCCTGTGCGTCGTCCCGCACGGGGTGCGACGCTTCGGGTAGGGGTGCGACGGGCTCAGGGCTGGGCGTTGAGGGTGGCGGCTATGCGGGAGACCTCGGCGATCACCGTCGACTCGGCGGCCTCTCGGGTCACGCCGGACTCGGTGAGTGGCCCGCCTTCAGCGTCCTCCCGCTCCAGCAGGGCGAGCAGGATGTGCTCGGTGCCGACGTAGTTGTGGCCCAGGCGCAGGGCCTGGTGGAAGGTGCCCTCCAGCACCGCGCGGCTGGCGGCCGAGAACGGGATCAGCGCGGGCAGCTCGTCGGTCGGCGCCGGCAACCGGGAGCGGGCCGCCGCGCGCACGTCCTCCAGGGCCACGCCGAGCTCGGCCAGCGCCACCGAGGACAGCGAGTGCGGGTCGGCGAACAGGGCGATGACCAGGTGCCCGGTGTGGATCTCCGGGCTCCCGCCGGCCCGGGCCTGCTCCTGGGCGCCGACCACCACGTTGCGCGCCCGGAGGGTGTACCGGGAGAAGCCGTCCTGCGCGTCGAGGGTGTCCTTGCGGACGAACCGCTTCTGCGCGGCCTGCCGGGTGACGCCCATGCTGCGGCCGATGTCGGTCCAGGACGCGCCGGACCGTCGGGCCTGGTCGACGAAGTGCCCGATGAGGTGGTCGGCCAGCTCGCCGAGGTGGTCGGCGGCCAGCACGGCGCTGCTGAGCTGCTCCAAAGCGTCGGCGTGTACGCGCTTGATCACCTCGATCAGGTCGTCGAGGCGTACCGGGCTGGTCATCCGTACGGGCTCCGTCATGCTGTCAACCGTAGGTTGACAAGGGTCAAAGCTGTCAACCGCCGGTTGACAATCAAAGAACCTCTAGAACGTGTTACAGTTCTGACGTGATCTTGGATCGGTTCCGGCTCACCGACCAGGTCGCCGTGGTCACCGGGGGCGGGCGCGGGATCGGCGCGGCGACGGCGGTGGCGCTCGCCGAGGCCGGCGCCGACGTGGTGATCGCCGCCCGCACCCGGGCCCAGCTCGATGAGGTGGCGGCCCTCGTCACCGCCCGAGGCCGGCGGGCGCACGTGGTGGCCACCGACATGAGCGACCCGGCCGCCGCCGCCGACCTGGCCCGGGTCGCGGCGACGGAGTTCGGCCGGGTGGACCTGGTGGTCAACAACGTCGGCGGCACCTACCCCTGCCCGCTGCTGGACACCACGGCCGGGTTCCTCGAGGAGGCCTTCCGGTTCAACGTCTCCACCGCGCACGCGCTGACCGTCGCGGCGGCGCCGTTCCTGCTGGAGCGGCGCGGGTCGGTGGTCAACATCTCCTCCACCATGGGCCGGGTGAGCGGCCGGGGCTTCGCCGCCTACGGGACCGCGAAGGCCGCGCTCGCCCACTACACCCGGCTCGCGGCGGCCGACCTGGCGCCGAAGGTCCGGGTGAACGCGATCTCGGTGGGTTCGGTGGCCACCTCCGCGCTCGAGGTGGTGGTGCGGAACGACGAGCTGCGCGGCCGGATGGAGGCCGCCACCCCGCTGCACCGGATCGGCGAGCCGGAGGACGTCGCCGCCACGGTGGTGTTCCTGGCCTCGCGGGCCGGCCAGTACGTCACCGGAAAGATCATCGAGGTGGACGGCGGGCTGCAGGGCCCGAACCTGGAACTGGGCCTGCCCGACCTGTGACGAGGTGAAGAGCATGCGGGTGGTGCAGTGGAGTACCGGGAACGTCGGCCGGCACGCCCTGGCCGGGATCGACGCCCGACCCGACCTCGAGCTGGCCGGGGTCTGGGTGTCCAGCGCGGCCAAGGCCGGGGTGGACGCCGGGGAGCTGGCCGGGCTCGGCCGCCGGCTCGGGGTCGCGGCCGGCACCGACGCCGACGAGCTGATCGCGTTGCGGCCGGACTGCGTGGTCTACACCGCGATGGCCGACGACCGGCTCCCCGAGGCCGTCGAGGACCTCAAGCGGTTCCTCCGCGCCGGGATCAACGTGGTGTCCAGCGGCCCGGTGTTCCTGCAGTACCCCGACGGGGTCGTCCCGCCGGAGCTGATCGAGCCCATCCGGGCGGCGGCCCGGGAGGGCGGGGCGTCGCTGTGGGTCAACGGGGTCGACCCGGGATTCGCCAACGACTGGCTGCCGCTGGTGCTCACCGGCGTGTGCGAACGGATCGACCAGGTGCGCTGCCTGGAGATCCTGGACTACGCCACCTACGACAACGCCACCGTGCTGTTCGACATCATGGGCTTCGGCCGGGAGCTGGACGACCTGCCGCTGCTGCTGCAACCCGGGGTGCTCTCGATGGCCTGGGGCAGCGTGGTGCGCCAGCTCGCGGCCGGGCTGGACGTCGCGCTCGACGCCGTCGAGGAGACCTACCAGCGGTTGCCGGCGCCGGAGACGTTCGAGATCGCCTCCGGGACGATCGCGGCGGGTACGGCGGCGGCGCTGCGGTTCGAGGTGCGTGGCCTGCGCGGTGGCCGGCCGGTCTGCGTGCTGGAGCACGTCACCCGGCTGCGCGGGGACCTCGGGCCGGACTGGCCGCAGCCGTCCGGGGCCGGCTGCTACCGGGTCGAGGTGACCGGGGAGCCGGAGTACGTGCTGGACCTGCGGCTGCTCGGGTCCGACGGCGACCACAACACCGCCGGGCTGAAGGCGACCGCTATGCGGTTGGTGAACGCCGTCCCGGCGGTCGTCGCGGCCCCGCCCGGGCTGCTCACCGCGCTGGACCTGCCGCTGGTCACCGGACGCGGCCTGGTCGCCCGCTGAGGACGGACGGCTCGATGACCGCAGGTCAACGACGTATTGACACGCAAGATCACCGCCGGGTTGGCCCCGACCGCGATACCCTCACAAGGATGAACCCCGCCGACTTCCGGTTGATCTGTGAGATCGAGCCGCCGACCAGGCCGGACCTGAGGCACGCCCGGCACCAGATCGGCGTGCTGGCTCCGGTCGCGGACGGCTTCCTGATCCCGGACAACCACATCGGCCGGGCGACCGTGTCCAGCATCGCGGTGGCGCACGAGGTGGCCGCGATGGGCGGGCGGTCGATCGCCTGCGTGAACTCCCGGGACCGCAACCTGCTCGGCTTCCGCCGCGACCTGCTCACCGCCGCCGCCTACGGCGTCGAGGAGTTCCTGTTCGTGCACGGCGACAAGCCGACGGTCGGCGACCGGGCCGGCGGGTTGACCGTCCGGGCGATGATCGAGGAAGCCCGGGGCGCGGCCGACCTCGGGGCGTTCACCGTCGGGCTGGCCGCCTCGCTGGCCCGCCCGCTGCCCGCCTGGAAACAGCAGGCCGACTTCGTGTTCGCGCAGGTCAGCTACTCGGTCGAGGCGCTGCTGCGGTGGCGGGAGCAGAACCCGGTCGACCGGCCGGTGTACGTCGGGGTGATGGTGCTGGCCAGCGCCGGCATGGCCCGCCGGCTGGCGGCCAGCATCCCGGACATCGACATCCCGGACGCGCTGGTCGAGGCGGTCGCCGCCGACCCGGCGGCCGGGGTGGACGCGGCGTGCGAGCAGGTTCTCGCGCTGCGTGAGACGGGGGCATTCGCAGGTGTGCACCTGGTACCGGTGAGCCGGTTCCGCCAGGTGGCCGCCCGCCTGGAGAAGGTCCTGAAGGGTGATCCGAATGGGTAGCGCCGATGACGCGGCGTACGGTAACGGAGTGATAGAACAGGCCGCCGAGTCGGTCGGTGTGCACCCGGAGTGGGTGCCGTCGGCCCCGGGGTCCTACATGACCCTCGACGAGCAGCTGTGCTTCGGGCTCTACACGGCGTCCCGGGCGATGACCGCCTGCTACCGCCCGGGCCTCGACGCGCTGGGCCTGACCTACCCGCAGTACCTGGTCATGCTGGTGCTGTGGCAGCACGAGTCGGTGTCGGTCAGCGAGCTGTCCGAGCGCCTGCAGCTGTCCACCGGCACGCTGTCCCCGCTGCTCAAGCGGCTGGAGTCGGCCGGGTGGCTGACCCGGCGCCGGCGCACCGACGACGAGCGGCTGGTCCAGCTGGACATCACCGAGCGCGGCCGGGGCAAGCGGGAGGCGGTCATCGAGGCCACCCGGGAGGCGCTACGGCCGGTGATCGGGATGAGCCTCGACGAGATCAACGAGCTGCGCGCGCAGCTGACCGCGCTGGCCGCCCGGCTGCGCCCGGCCGCCCCGGAGTAGCGGGGGGCAGTCGACTCAGCCGGCTCAGCCGGTGGGCCGGAGGTCGGCGGTGCTCATCAGCAACCGCTGCACGGCGTCGGCGGCGGCGTCCCCGAGCTCGTCGAGCGCGGTGTCCGAGACGTTGGCCAGGGTGTCGCAGGCCCGGTGGTAGCAGCGGTCCAGGGGTTCGCCCTCGGTGCCGCCGTAGCGCACCGCCTCGTTGCGCGACTTGAGCTGCTCGGCCCCGCTGAACAGCCCGCCCACCGGCACCCCGATCCGGGCGAACGGGGCGTAGTCGCTGCGGCCGCTCAGCTCGGTCGGCTCGAAGGGCAGGTCGCGGGCGGTCAGGTAGTCGGTGAACAGCCGCTCCACGGCGGCCGACCCGGGCGGCCCGGGGTTGCCCACCGAGGAGCCGTCGCCGTCGTAGACGTAGCGGACGTAGTTCGGGGAGCCCAGCATGTCGAAGTTCAGGTACGCGGCCAGCTCGCCGCGCTGCCGGGCGTCGAGCCCGTCGACGTAGTGTTCCGAGCCCAGCATGCCCAGCTCCTCGGCGCCGAAGAAGCCGAACCGGATCCGGTTGCGCGACTCCACCGGCTGCCGGGCCAGCTGGTCGGCCAGCTCCAGCAGCACCGCGACGCCGCTGCCGTCGTCGTTGATCCCCGGCCCCTCGGGCACCGAGTCCAGGTGCGCGCCGGCCATCACCACCCGGTCGGAACGGCCGCCCACCCCGTCGGCGATCACGTTCACCGTCTCCCGGTAGTCGGACTCGACGTCGGTGACCACCCGCACCGGGGTGTCCGGCACCTTGGCCAGGTCGGCCCCGGCGGCGTAGCTCAGCCCCAGCACGGGGATGTCCAGGCCGGGCTTCTCCACGCTGCCGCTGATCAGCTCGCGGCGGTCCGGCTGGCCCTCGTTCATGATCAGGACGGCGGTGGCGCCGGCGTCCTTGGCGTTGGTCGCCTTGACCGCGAACGGGCAGCCGCCGCGCTGCAGCAGGGCCACCGCGCCCCGGGAGAAGCCGCCGAAGTCGGCCGGGTCGCAGCCGCTGGTGGAGCTGGGAGTCGGGCTGGGCGGCAGCACCAGGCCGACCGGTTGCACGGCGCCGTACACCTTGCCCGAGCCGGAGTAGGTCATCGTGCGGAACTCCGACTCGGCCTTGAACGCCCGCCCGGCCCGCAGCACCGGTGGCTGGTCCTCGGCGAAGTGCGGCACCTGGAACGGCTGCAGCGTCACCTGGTAGCCGGCCGCGGTCAGCCGGTCCCGGACGTAGTCCACGGACGCCTGGTAGCCCGGGGTGCCGACGGCCCGGTTGCCGCCTCCTGCCCGGGCGATCCGGTCCAGCTCGGTGAGGTGGTCGCGGATCCGGGCGACGGTCAGCGCGTCGCGCAGCGCGGTGGTGTCGACGTGTTCCTCGGGCAGCACCGGTGCGGCGGCGGACAGCCCGAGCAGTGACCCGGCCAGCACGAGCACCGAAGCCACCAGGCGGTACAGCACGAGCGTCACCCCTACACCTCACCACTCCGGTGCTGAGGACCGTCCACCGGTCGGGACAAGCACGACACGCCCTGAACGGCACCGGTTTCGGGGAACCGGGCGTTCAGGGCGCGTCGTCGGGGAGCGCGATACCGAGTCCAGCGGCAGCGCCGTCCAGTTGTCGCTCAGTCGAGCAGCGGGATCTTCAGGCCGGTGATCCCGGGGGTGTCCAGGCCGGTGTTGAAGGTGCCGGCCCCGTTCAGCAGGTTGTTGTCCTCGGTGACCTGGTCGAGCCCGGCCAGGCTGACGATGGGCAGCGAGCGCTCGTTGCCGTCGGCCGAGGAGCGGTGGCTGATCGGCATCTGGAAGCTGTCCAGGCCGACCATCCCGGTGGCGCCACCGGTGGCACCGCCGGCGGTGTCGTCGACGCCGGGCATGCCGGCCATGTTGGTCACCGAGTCGGCCGCGCTGAGCGGGCCGCTGCTCTGCGACTGGTCGTAGTAGCCGTTGTCGTAGTACCCGTTCTCGTTGAACCCGGACTGGCCGGTCTGGCCGGAGTCGGAGTTCTTCTCCTGGCCGCCGAGGACGCCGCCGGGCAGCTCGTCGGCGGACGCGGCGCCGGCGAAGGCCAGGCCCATCGCCGCGACGCCCACCCCGGTGAAGGAGATTCGCAGGGCTCGGCCGGTGCTCTTGCGCATGTGCTGGGTCCTCCCGGAACGCGGTGGTCGCGGGCCGTCCGTGCGGAAGCGCCCGCTCTCAAGAAAATCAACGACCCGTTCGGCGTAACGATGTGGAGACGTTGCTCCATTCGGCGTAGTTCACCCGTACCGGTGGCGGGGCGGGTTCTCTGCGATGCTGGACGGGTGACCGAGGAGGCCATGCCGATGGCTGCCACTGTCCCCGCTGTCCCGTCTCCCGGAGCCCGGCGCCGGTCGCCGTGGGCCCGGCCGGCCGGGCTGGGTTCGCTCCCGGTGGCCGGCGCGATCGCCGGCGTCGGCTGGCACTTCTCCACCGTGCTGCTGCGCCCGGACCGCACGGTGTACTACCCGGAGCGGCTGGTCCGGTTCGACGCCGGTCCCTCCGGCGCGGAGAGCGGGCCGGTCCGGGCCTGGTTCGTCCGCACCCGGTTCACCGAGCAGCCCGGCCGGTGGGCGGTGCGCTGGGTGGGCGGGAAGGCGCTGCTCGGGCCGCCGACCGTGGCCGGCGACCTGGTCGCCCGGGACTGGACCGGGCCCCGGCCGGAGGTGCCGCCCGGTGGCCTGGCGGTCGGCGTCGACTGTGTGCTCAACGACCTCGACCCGGGTTCACTCGGCCTGGACTTCGCCGAGGTGGCGGTGCCCGGGCCGCTCGGTGACTACACCGCCTGGTTCGTGCCCGCCACCCCGGCCGAGGACACCTGGGTGATCGCCGTGCACGGGCGCGGCATGGACCGCCGGGAGTGCCTGCGGGTGCTGCCCACCCTGCACCGGGCCGGGCTGCCGGTGCTGGCCGTCGGCTACCGCAACGACCCGGGCGCGCCGCCCAGCCCGGACGGCTGGTACCACCTGGGCGACACCGAGTGGGCGGACGTGGAGGCGGCGGTCCGGTACGCCCTGGACGCCGGGGCCAAGCGGATCGTGCTCTACGGCTGGTCGATGGGGGCGGCGATCAGCGGGGCGTTCCTGAGCCGGTCGGAGCTGGCCGGCGCGGTGGTCGGGGTGGTCTGGGACTGCCCGGTGGTCGACTGGTGGGCCACCCTGCGCCGGCAGGCGGCGGCCCGGCGGCTGCCCCCGGTGCTGATCCGGGTGGTGGGCGCGATCACCCGGGCCCGGGCCGGGATCGACCTCAACCGGTTCGCCCTGCACCGCCGCCCGCCCGCGCACCGGCCGCCCACGCTGGCCTTCCACGGCGCCCTGGACACCGCCACCCCGGCCGCGGCCACCCGGGCGCTGGCGGCGGCCGCGCCGGCCCTGGACTGGTCGATGCGCTACGTCGAGGTGCCCGGGGCCGAGCACACCGCCACCTGGAACGCCGACCCGGAGCGGTACGAGGCGATCGTCACCGAGTTCCTGGCCGGGCTGAACACGGTCCCCACCAGGGCAGTGGCACGATGGAGCACGTGACTGAACCAGGCAAGGACTCGAAGACCGCCATCCTGCACACGTCCGAGGGCGCGATCCGGATCAACCTCTTCGGCACCCACGCGCCGAAGACGGTGGCCAACTTCGCGGGTCTCGCGGCCGGCACCAAGGACTACTCCCGGCCCAACGCCAGCGGCGGCGACTCGGGCCCCTTCTACGACAACTCGATCTTCCACCGGGTGATCTCCGGCTTCATGGTCCAGGGCGGGGACCCGACCGGCACCGGTCGCGGCGGCCCGGGCTACCAGTTCGCCGACGAGTTCCACCCCGACCTGCGGTTCGACCGGCCGTACCTGCTGGCCATGGCCAACGCCGGCCCGGGCACCAACGGCTCGCAGTTCTTCATCACCGTCGGCCCGACCCCGCACCTCAACCGCCGGCACACCATCTTCGGTGAGGTCGCGGACGCGGAGTCCCGTGCGGTGGTCGACGCCATCGCCACCACCAGCACCGGCCCCGGCGACCGCCCGCTGACCGACGTGGTCATCCAGAAGATCGAGATCGACTGAGTTGAGCAGCCCCGGAGAGCCGCCGCCGTCCCCCGGGTTCGATCCCGCCACCCAGCCGGCCTGCGTCCGTCACCCGGACCGGCCGACCGGGCTGGCCTGCGCGCGCTGCGAGAAGCCCAGCTGCCCGGAGTGCCTGCGTGAGGCCTCGGTCGGCTACCAGTGCGTGGACTGCGTGAACGAGGGCGTGGCGGCCGGGCGGGCGGCGGCCCGGCAGAGCGGCGGCCGGGCGGTGATCGGCGCCCGGGCGTCCTCGCCGCTGGTGGTGCCGCTGCTGATCGCGGTGAACGTCGGGATCTTCCTGTACACCGTGCTGCTCGCCGGCAGCGTGATGGACAACTACCAGGCGGGGCTGTTCGAGGCGTGGTCGCTGCGGCCGATCGCGGTGGCCCAGGGCGAGTGGTGGCGGCTGATCACCACCGGGTTCCTGCACTTCGGGCCGATCCACCTGGCCTTCAATATGTGGGCGCTGTGGGTGATCGGCCGCGACGTCGAGCTGGTGCTCGGCCGGGGCCGGTTCCTGCTGCTCTACTTCCTGTCGCTGCTCGGCGGGGCGACCGCGTCGCTCTGGTTCTCCCAGGTGCAGGCGGAGACCGCCGGGGCGTCCGGGGCGGTGTTCGGGCTGATGGCGGCGCTCGGGGTACTGGTCAACCGGCTCGGCCGCTCACCCCGCCCGGTGATCATGCTGCTGTCCATCAACATCGCGCTGAGCATCCTGATCCCCGGGGTGTCGCTGTCCGGGCACATCGGCGGGCTGGTGGTCGGCGCGGTGGTCGCGGCGATCCTGGTGTACGCCCCGCGCGGGCGGGAGCGGGCGGTCCAGCTCGGCGGGATCGCCGCGCTGGTCGCCGTGCTGCTCGTGCTCATGGTCGTCCGCGCCCAGCTGCTGAACACCTTCCTCACCAGCTGACGGCCGCTGCCCGCCGCCGGGGAGGCTAGCCGCGGCGGGCGGCGGTGAGGGCGTCGGCGACGTCGCGGGGGTCGGCGCCCAGCTCCAGGCGGCTGAACACGTGCAGCCGCGCCGGTTCGGTCTCGATCTCCAGGGTGGGCACGTCCCGGCCGAACCGGCGGGTGTGCACCACCTCCAGCCGGTGCACCGCCGACCAGCCGTGACGCGACGGCCCGCGCAGGCCGCCGATCACGATGCCGTCCGGGTCGGCGGCCAGCCGGGGGCGCGCCCGCACCCCGTAGACGGCCGCGAACGCCAGCGCCAGGCCGGTCAGCCCGATCAGCACCCGGCCGGCCGGGTCCGGGGTGAACACGCACCAGGCCAGCGCCCCGGCCGCGCCGAGTGCGGCCACCACGACCAGCGGCGGCCGCACACTCCAGGAGTTATCCACAGGGTTTGTCCCCAATGGGGATGACTTACACGCGTGTGATTCGGAGGCCGGGAAGGCTCAGCGCCACCGCATGGTCATCAGCAGCCCGACCACGATCAGGCCGAACCCGACGGCGAAGTTCCAGTCCATGCCGCCGCCGGAGGCCAGCGCCGTCATGAACGGGATCTTGTCGCCGGCCAGGTAGTTGACCACCAGCCAGGTCAGGCCGAGCACCATCAGCCCGAGCATCACCCCGACGTAGGCGGGGTGCGACGGGCCGGCCGCCTTGACCTGGGCGGCGGTCGGCTTGCTGGGCGGCGCGGTGTAGGGGGTCTTCTTGCGGACCTTGGACTTCGGCATCGTCGACCTCGTCTGGGTGGCTGAAACGGCCACTCCACGGTACCGGGCCGTGATTACGCCGTGAGCAGGGCCGCGACCTCGGCGGTCAGCTCGGCCACCACCGGCTCCGGCACCGGGTGCCCGGCGGCGGCCAGCCAGTTCGCCAGCATCCGGTGCCCGCCCTGGGTGAGCACCGACTCCGGGTGGAACTGCACGCCCTCGACCGGCAGCTCACGGTGCCGCACCGCCATGATCACGCCGCTCTCGGTGCGGCCGGTGACCTCGAGGCAGTCCGGGACGGTCGACGGGTTGATGGTCAGCGAGTGGTAGCGGGTGGCGGTGAACGGGTCGGGCAGGCCGGCCAGCACGCCGGCGCCGTCGTGGTGGACCAGCGACGTCTTGCCGTGCAGCAGCTCCGGGGCGCGCTCGATCACCCCGCCCCACACCGCGCCGATCGCCTGGTGGCCCAGGCACACACCCAACACCGGCAGCTCGCGTTCCGCCGCCGAGGCGATCACCGCCATCGACCGGCCGGCCCGCTCCGGGGTACCCGGACCGGGGCTGACCAGCACCGCGTCGTAGTCGTCGAGCTCGTCGAGCTCCACCACGTCGTTGCGGCGCACGGTGACCGCGGCGCCGAGCTGGGCCAGGTACTGCACGAGGTTGTAGACGAAGCTGTCGTAGTTGTCCACGACGAGAACCCGGGGAGTCACCTCCCCAGCATCGCCGGAAGGGACGGCGGCTGTCACCTCAGTTGTACTCGCCGATCACGATGGTGACCTGGCTGCCCTCTTTGACGTCGCTACCCGGACTCGGGGACTGGTCGATCACCCGGCCGTCCTTGTTCGGGTCGTCGGTGGTGGCCCGGTTGGTCTTGATGTCGGACCCCTTCACCCCGGCGTCGCGCAGCTCCTTCTTGGCGTCGCTCTCGGTGAACTCGCGCAGGTCGGGCATGCCGGACTGGTTGCCCTTGGTGATCTGCAGCGTCACCGTGCCGTTGACCGCGACCGGCTTGCCCGGGCCCGGGCTGGTGTTCGACACCGTGCCCTGCTCGCCCTGGCCGTCGACCTGCTGGGTGTTGACCTTCAGGCCGAGGTCCTCCAGCCGGTTGGCGGCGTCGTCCTCCTTCATCCCGATGATGTCCGTCGGCACGGTCACGCTGGCCTGCGCCTGGCCGATCGTGATGGTGACCGGGGACGACCCCGGGACCGAGGAGTTCGCCTTGGGGCTCTGGTCGATGACCTTGTCCGCCTGGTTGGCGTTCAGGGTGGGGGCGTAGGTCGGGTTCGGGGCCAGGGTCAGGTTGGCCAGCAACAACGCCTGCTGCGCCTCGGCCTGGCTCTTGCCGGCCAGGTTGGGCACCGTCACCTGGGCCGGGCCCTTGCTGATGTAGAGGTCGATCTGGCTGCCCTTGGACACCCCGCTGCCGGCGGCCGGCTCGGTGCGGATGGCCTGGCCGGCCGGGATCTGCGGGGAGTCCGGCGAGGGCACGCTCTTGATGTTGGGTTTGAGCCCCTGGTTGATCAGCTGCTCGCGGGCGGCCTCCTGGACCTGGTTGGCCACGTCGAGCACGGTGACCTGCTCCGGGGCGCCGGGGCCGCCGAACAGCCGGGTGGCCACGAACACGATCAGCGCCAGCACGGCGGCCGCGCCCAGGCCCATGAACACCTTGCGCCGGTTGTCCCGCCCGGCGCCCGGCTGGCCGTTCCAGGCCGGCGGGGCGGCGTGCCGGTTGGCCGTCCCCCCGGTCAGCCGCCGGGTGGTGGCGCCGGCCACCCCGGGCATGGTGCCGGTGCCGGTGAGCATCGCGGTGCGCTCGTCCTCGCTCATCACCTGCGGGGCCAGCGGCCGTTGCCCGCGCAGCACCCGGACCAGGTCCGCACGCATCTCGGCGGCCGACTGGTAGCGGTTGGCCGGGTTCTTGCTCATCGCCTTGAGCACGATCGAGTCCAGCTCGTCGCCGACCTCGGCGTTGACCTCCGACGGCCGGCGCGGGTCCTCCCGCACGTGCTGGTAGGCCACCGCCACCGGCGAGTCACCCTGGAACGGCGGCTCCCCGGTGAGCAGCTCGAACAGCACGCAGCCGGCCGCGTACACGTCGCTGCGGGCGTCGACCGCCTCGCCTCGGGCCTGCTCCGGGGACAGGTACTGCGCCGTCCCGATCACGGCCGCGGTCTGGGTCATGTTCTGACCCTCACCCAGCGCCCGGGCGATGCCGAAGTCCATCACCTTCACCGCGCCACCGTTGGTGATCATCACGTTGGCCGGCTTGACGTCCCGGTGGATGATCCCGTGCCGGTGGGAGAAGTCCAGGGCCGCGCAGACGTCGGCCATCACCTCGATCACCCGCTGCTGGGTCAGCGGGCCGGTGCCCTTGACGATCTCCCGCAGCGTCTGCCCGTCGACGAACTCCATCACGATGTAGGGCAGCGTGCCGAACTCGCCGTCGGTCTCCCCGGTGTCGTACACCGCCACGATGGCCGGATGGTTGAGCGCCGCCGCGTTCTGCGCTTCCCGGCGGAACCGCAGCTGGAACTGCGGGTCCCGGGCCAGGTCCGCGCGCAGCACCTTCACCGCCACGTCCCGGGACAACCGCACGTCACGACCGCGGTGCACCTCGGACATGCCGCCGTAGCCGAGCGTGTCGCCCAGCTCGTATCGTTCGGACAGCAGACGCGGGGTGGTCATGGTTGGTGGTTCCCTGTTGATGGGCCGGGCCGGTGCTTCGCTGGACGACGGGGTGAGTCTGGGTTCATCATGCCCGCTGGCCGGCGACGCGACGATACTGCGTGGGACCACACCGTGCTCCGAGCGCCCACCAGTCCCGTCCCGGCGCCGGACGACGGATCCCCCGGCGGGGTCGGCGTGACCGGGGATGTCCGGCCCCACCAGGGCTCCCTCGGGGCGCCGGACCGACCGCCCACCGCGCTGACGTCGCTCATGTGACGAACACCTGGGGCCTCCGGGCGGGCAGCGTGAGATGGATCACCGGCTCCGAGGGTCCGAGGCCGGCCGGCGTGGGACCCTGGACGGCCCGGCGCACGACCAGCACCCCGACCACCACGGCGGCGATGGTGAGCAGGATGAACGCCCAGGTCAGCAGGGAGGTGCCGCCCCGGCGGGCGACCGAGGTCCTCGGCTGGACCGGGGCGCCGCCGCCCGGGGTGGAACCCCAGCCGCCCGGTGCGGCGGTGCCCCACCCGTCCGGCGCGGGGCTGCCCCACCCGCTCGGCGGGGCGCTGCCCCAGGCGCCCGGTGGGGCGAACGGCGGGGTCGGCGGGTACTGCGGGTTCGGTACCCCGACCGGCACCGGCACCGGCAGCCCGCCCGGCGGCGGCGTCACCGGCCCGGAACCGGGGTTGACCGGTGCATACCCGGGCGTGACCGGCCCGGAACCGGGCGAGACCGGCCCGAACCCGGGTGCGACCGACCCGTACCCGGGCGTACTCGGGCCGGGGAGGGCCGGGGCGGCGCCCGGGGCGGCGGTCGGCCGGGGCGGGCGGGCCGGTCCGGACCGGGTCCGCGCCCGCGGCGCCCGGGCCTTCTCCCCCCGGCGCAGCGCGGTCACCGCCTCGGCGAACTCCGCGCCGTCCCGGTAACGCTGCTTCGGGTCCTTGACCAGGGCGTACTGCACCAGGGTGCGGAACTCGGCCGGCACCTCGGTGGGCAGCGGCGGCACCGGGTCGTTCAGGTGCTTGGTGGCCACCGCGACCGGGTCGTTGCCGCGGAACGGGCGGTAGCCGGCCAGGCACTCCCAGGCCACCACGCCCAGCGAGTACACGTCCGAGGCCGGCCCGGCGTCCTCGCCCCGGGCCTGCTCCGGGGCGATGTAGTGCGCGGTGCCCAGCACCAGGCCGGACTCGGTGAGCCCGGGCGAGTTCACCGGTTTGGCGATGCCGAAGTCGGTCAGCTTCACCACGCCGTCCGAGGCCAGCAGGATGTTCGCCGGCTTGATGTCCCGGTGCACGAACCGGTGCTCGTGCGCGGCCTGCAGACCTCGGGCGGCCTGCTCGATCAGGTCCAGCGTCTCGTCCGGGGTGAGCGCGCCGCCGGTGTCCAGCTTGGTGGACAGTGGCTGCCCGTCGACCAGCTCCATCACCAGGTAGAGCTGCGGCTCGGCCTCGGTGCCGGCCTCGCCGAAGTCGAACACGGCGGCGATGTTGCGGTGGTTCATCGACGCCGCGGTGCGGGCCTCGTCGCGGAAGCGGTCGAGGAACTCCCGGTCGGCGCCCAGCTCGGGCCGCAGCAGCTTGATCGCCACCGTGCGGCCGAGCTTGTGGTCGCGGGCCTCCCAGACCTCGCCCATCCCGCCCACGGCGATCTGCTCGCCCAACTGGTAGCGGTCACCGATCCGGTCGCCGACCGCGTGCTCGGTCACCGGGCTCACTGCGTTCCCCCCATCACCGCTGTCCCCCCATCACTGCGCACTCCCCACCGCGGCGTTGATCACCGCGCGGCCGACCGGGGCGGCCACCGAGCCGCCGGTGGCCTCCAGCGCCCGGTCACCGCCGTTCTCCACCAGCACCGCCACCGCGACCTTGGGGTTGTCCGCCGGGGCGAACGCCACGTACCAGGCGTGCGGTGGGGTGTTCTTCGGGTCGGTGCCGTGCTCGGCCGTGCCGGTCTTGGACGCGATGACCAGCGACGGGTTCTTGCCGCCCCCCTGGGTCCGGGCCTCGGCGCCGATCATCAGGTCGGTCAGCGTGCGGGCGGTGTCCGAGGGCATGGCCCGGCCCACCCGTTCCGCCTCGGTGGTGTCCAGCGCGGTGAGGTCGGACGCCTGGATCTCCTTGACCAGGTGCGGGGCCATCCGGATGCCGCCGTTGGCGATGGTGGCCACCACCGAGGCGTTCTGCAGCGGGGTCAGCCGGACGTCACGCTGGCCGATCCCGGACTGCTGCAGCGCGGCGGCGTCCGGGATGTCCCCGATGGACGACGGGGCCACCAGCATCGGCACCGCCAGGTCGGCCTCCCCGATGCCCAGCTGCTCGGCCTGGTTGCGCAACCGGCTCTCCCCGAGCTGGCCGGTCAACTCGGCGAACGCGGTGTTGCAGGAGCGGGCCAGGGCCTCGCGCAGGGTGGTGTTCGGGCCGGTGCCGCAGGGGGTGCCGGCGAAGTTCTCCAGCGGGGTGCGGGTGTTGGCCAGGGTGATGGTGGACGCCGAGGTCAGCGGGCTGTCCGGGGTGTACCCGGCCTGCAGCGCGGCGGCCGTGTCGACCAGCTTGAACGTCGAGCCGGGCGGGTAGGTCTCGGAGATCGCCCGGTTGATCAGCACCGGCGGGTCGGCCTGGGTGAACCGGGTCCACGCCTTCTTCTGGGTCTCGGCGTTCTGGTCGGCCAGCGGGGACGGGTCGTAGCTGGGGGTGGACACCATGGCCAGGATCTCCCCGGTGGCCGGCCGGATCGCCACCACGGCGCCCGCGTACCCCTTGCTGTTCATCGCGTCGTAGGCGGCCTTCTGGACCTGCGGATCGAGGGTCAGCACGACGTTGCCGCCCTCGGGGTTGCGGTCGCGCAGCAGGTCGGACAGCCGGCGGACGAACAGCCGGTCGTCGGAGCCGTTGAGCACCTCGTCCTGGGCCCGCTCCAGGCCGGACGAGCTGTAGATCACCGAGTAGAACCCGGTGACCGAGGCGAACGCCGGCCCCTGCGGGTAGAGCCGCTGGTAGCGCAGCCGCCCGGGGCTCTCCACGCTGCGCGCCAGCACCTGGCCGCCGGCGCTGATCTGGCCGCGCTTGCGGGCGTACTCGGAGAGCAGCACCCGCTGGTTGCGCGGGTCGTTGCGGTAGTCCGACGCCTTGAACACCTGCACGTAGGTGAGGTTGGCCAGCAGCAGCAAAATCATCGCCATGACCGCGACCGCGACCCGCCGGACGGGCGTGTTCACAACAGCACCGTGTTCACTTCTCCACCAGCACCGTGCCGGCCTGGGCGAGCGGGGTGCGGGCGGCCGGGGCCTTGCCGGAGACGGGCGACCGGGCCGCGTTGGAGATCCGCAGCAGCAGCGCCACGATCACGTAGTTGGCCACCAGCGACGACCCGCCGGCGGACAGGAACGGCACGGTCAGCCCGGTCAGCGGGATCAGCTTGGTGACCCCGCCGATCACCACGAACACCTGCAGGGCCAGCGAGAACGACAGCCCGGTGGCCAGCAGCTTGCCGAAGCTGTCCCGCACGGCCAGCGCGCTGCGCAGCCCCCGGGTGGACAGCAGCAGGTAGATCACCAGCACGGCGGCCAGCCCGATCAGCCCGAGCTCCTCACCGATGGAGGAGATCATGAAGTCGCTCCAGGCGAACGGCACCAGCTCCGGACGGCCGGCGCCCAGGCCGGTGCCGCCGACCCCGCCGGTGCCCAGCCCGAACAGCGCCTGCCCGAGCTGGTAGCCGCCGCCGTCGAAGTGCTCCGGGGACAGCGGGTCCAGCCACACCTCGAACCGGGCCCGCACGTGCCCGAACAGGTTGTAGGCCACCACCGCGCCGCCGGTGAAGAAGGTCAGCCCGATGAGCAGCCAGGACACCCGCTCGGTGGCGGTGTACAGCAGCACCAGCATGATCCCGAAGTACAGCAGCGAGCTGCCCAGGTCCTTCTCCAGCACCAGCACGCCGACCGAGAGCATCCAGGCGGCGATCAGCGGGGCCAGGTCACGTGGACGGGGCAGCTCCATGCCCCACACGGTCCGCCCGGCGGTCTGGAACAGCTCCCGCTTGGAGATCAGCAGCGCCGAGAAGAAGATCATCACCAGCACCTTGGCGAACTCGCCGGGCTGGATGGAGAAGATGGACAGCCGCAGCCAGATCTTCGAGCCGTTGACCTCGGAGATGCTCGACGGCAGCAACCCGGGCAGGGCCAGCGCGACCAGCCCGACGAACCCCAGGGTGTAGCCGTAGCGGGCCAGGATCCGGTGGTCGCGGATGAAGAACAGCACCGCGATGAACAGCACCAGGGCGATCGCGGTCCAGGCCACCTGGCGGTAGGCGAACTCCAGCGGCGGCTTGTTGCCCAGCTGCGCGGCCCGCTCCACCCGGGCCAGGTCGATGCGGTGGATCATCACCAGGCCCAGGCCGTTGAGCAGCGCGGCGCAGGGCAGGATCAGCGGGTCGGCGTACGGCGCCAGCCTGCGCACGGCCAGGTGGGCCACGGTGAGCAGCGCCAGGTAGGCCAGGCCCAGGTAGAGCAGGGTGCGGAAGTCCTCGGTGTCCTGGTTGGCCTCCACCAGGACCAGGGCGATCGTGGTCAGCGCGGAGGCGAACGCCAGCAGGGCCAGTTCGATGGACCGGCCGGTGGGCACACTCGTGGGGCTGGCCGGCGACACTAACCAACCTTACGGCAGGGGCTGTTCGATTCGGGTTGTGTCGACTCGTCCGGGGCGGGTGTGCCGCCGGTCGCATCGGCCGGGACCGGCTGGCCGGTGACCGGGTCCACCGCGGCCGGGCCGGGCTTCGGGCACTCCGGCAGCAGCATGGTGCGCAGCCGGTCGACGGTGTCGTGGGCGTCCTGCAGGTCCGTGGCGCGGATCCCTTCCTGCACCTTGACCCGCTCGGCCTCCTGCAGGTCGTCCACCTTGAGGCCGGTGTGCTCGAGCGGCTCGTTCAGCTGGATGCCCAGCACGCCGCCCTGGATGCCCTGGTAGATCGTCACCTCGCCGGCCTGGTCGGCCACGTAGTACTGCTGCTTGACCAGCCAGAAGATCAGCCCCGCCGCGGCCGCGAGCAGCACCACCGCCACGGCCGCCCCGATCCAGACCCGGCCGCGGCGGGGCGGTGCGACCGGGTCGGCCCGGGGTTCGATCCGGTGCGGTGCCACCCGGGGCAGCGTGCTCACCGAGGCCCGGGCGGCGGCCGAGTCGGGGGGTGGCTGGTCGGACTCGGACCCGTCCCCGGCCGCGCCGCCGACGATCGGGGCGTCCTCGCCGAAGTCGATGTCCACCACGTCGGCCACGATGCAGGTGATGTTGTCCGGGCCGCCGCCGCGCAGCGCCAGCTCGATCATCTTGTTGGCGCACACCTGCGGGTCGGGGATCCCGCCGAGGGTCTCCTCCAGCGTCTGGTCGCTGACCACGCCGGACAGCCCGTCGGAGCACAGCAGGTAGCGGTCGCCGGCCCGGGCCTCCCGGATGGTGAGGGAGGGCTCCAGGTCGTGCCCGGTCATCGCCCGCAGCAGCAGCGACCGCTGCGGGTGGGTGTGCGCCTCCTCCTCGCTGATCCGGCCCTCGTCGATCAGCGACTGGACGAACGTGTCGTCCTTGGTGATCTGGGCGAGGTGGCCGTCGCGCAGCAGGTAGGCCCGGGAGTCACCGACGTGCACCATGCCCAGCCGGTTGCCGGCGAACAGGATCGCGGTGAGCGTGGTGCCCATGCCCTCGAGGTCGGGCTGCTCGGCGATCAGGTCGGTGATCGCGGCGTTGCCCTCGTGGGTGGCCGCCCGGAGCTGGGCGATCAGGTCGTCGCCGGGCTCGTCGTCGTCCAGCGGCACCAGCGCGGAGATGGCCAGCTTGGAGGCGACCTCACCGGCGGCGTGACCGCCCATCCCGTCGGCCAGGGCCAACAGGCGCGGGCCCGCGTACACGGAGTCCTGGTTGTTCTGCCGAACCAGGCCCCGGTCACTGCGGGCGGAGTATCGAAGCACCAGGGTCATGAACGCAGCTCGATCACCGTCTTGCCGATGCGGATCGGGACGCCCAGCGGCACCCGAGTTGGTCCGCTGACCTTAGCCCTGTCCAGATAGGTTCCGTTGGTCGACCCGAGATCCTCTACATACCACTCCTCGCCCTGCAGCGACAGGCGCGCGTGGCGGGTGGAGGCGTAGTCGTCGTCGAGCACCAACGTGGAGTCGTCGGCCCGGCCCATGGTGATCGGCTTGGCGTCCAGGGACACCCGGGTGCCGGCCAGGGCGCCGTGCGTGACGATCAGCTGGCGCGGCGTCCGGGCCCGTCCACCGCTGAGCGGGGACCGCCGTCCGGGCACCAGCGTGCGCAGGCCCGAGGCGGCGTAGAGATCGGAGCGGACCACGCGCAGCGCGGCGAGCACGAACAACCACAGCAAGGCGAGGAACCCCGCCCTGGTCAGCTGTAGCACCAGCTCCGGCACACACCGCTCCCTGCTGAACACCCCGCGCCCGGTGCACGGGGTGACATCAGGCTATCCGGCGTCCCGGTAGATCAGCGTGGAGTGTCCGACGCGGATCACGTCACCATCGGTGAGCTGCCAGGTCTGCACCGGGTTGCCGTTGACCGTGGTGCCGTTGGTGGAGCCCAGATCGGTCAGCGTGGCCTGCTGGCCGTTCCAGCTGATCTCCAGGTGGCGGCGGGAGACGCCGGTGTCCGGCAGCCGGAAGTCGGAGTCCTGGCCGCGGCCGATCACGGTGGTGCCGCTGTGCAG
>JAESFN010000868.1_pt1 | contig 19262 bp, 19 predicted proteins | sample 9269411 | NCBI WGS metagenome assembly JAESFN01 (sample SAMN14505399, study PRJNA617100) | algae metagenome | isolation source: Iphinoe sp. HA4291-MV1 and co-occurring heterotrophs from trail next to... | place: USA: Maunawili Falls, Hawaii | collected 2009-07-25
CCGAAATCGCCGACCTGATTGCCGCTCAGCGCGCCTACGAGATGAACGCCCGCGTCATCTCCGGCGCCGACGAGATGATGCAGTCGGCCAGCCAGCTGCGCTGATCGGGAGAAGCTAGATGCACAAGCTCATCCTCCCTGCCCTGTTCTCCCTCCTCGCTGGTTCCACCGCCTTTGCGGCACCCGCGCTCAAGGCCGAGGTGTCGGTCAACCATCCGGTCATCACTGTCGGCGACATGTTCGCAGATGCCGGCCTCCTGGCCGAGCGCGCGCTGTTCCGCGCCCCCGAGCCCGGCACCACCGGCATCGTCAGCCTCGAGGCGGTGCGATCCGCGGCGGCCAAGGCCGGGCTCACCGACTACACCCAGGATGGCCTGCTCAGCGTCCGCGTCGAGCGCCGCGCCACCGTCGTCGACACCACTACGCTCTCGAACCTCATCTCTGCCGACCTCGCCTCGCGCGGCCTGCTGCCGGCCGGCGCCGAGCTCCACACCCGCTTCAGCGACCCGGCGCTCAGCTACAATGCCGAGGCCATCGAGACCCCGGTCACACTGCTGGCGCTGCGCTACCAGCCGGGTGCGGCCAGCTTTTCTGCCCGCTTCCAGGTCGCCGGCATGGAACTACCCGTCGATGTCTCCGGCAGCATCGACCTCCTGGTCGAAGTCCCACACCTTGCCGCCTCCCTGAAGGCCGGCGCGGTGCTGACCCCGGCCGACATCGAAATGAAGCGGGTCTCGCTCGCTTTCGCCGACCAGTCCGGCGTCGAGAACCTCGACGACCTGGTTGGCAAGCAACTCCGCCGCAACTCGCGAGCCGGCGTCATGTTGAAGTCGACCGACGTGACCGAGCCGCTGGCGGTGCGCCGTAACACCGAGGTCACCGTGCTGCTGCGTACCGGCCCGATGACCCTCACGGTGATCGGCCAGTCGCTCGGCGACGCCGTCGCCGGCCAGTCGGTGCAGGTGATGAACACCGTAACGCGAAAAATCCTCAACGGCGTCGCGACCGCCAACGGCGCGGTGGAGATCACCACCGCCGCCACCAAGCTTCAGGTCGCCGGGCTGTGATGGGCGAAAGGAAAACCAAGATGAACCCGATGAAACTCTTCGCCGTCCTCGCGCTCACCGCCCTCCTCGCCGGGTGCTCGACCATGGACCAACTGGCCTCAGTCGGCCAGCAGCCGCGGCTCACCGCGATTGCCGATCCCACGGCGCAGGCCGGCTACCGCCCGGTGCAGATGCCGATGCCCGAGCCGGTGGTCGCCTCTTATCAGCCCAACTCGCTGTTCTCGAACGAAGCCCGCGGCTTCTTCAAGGATCAGCGCGCCCACAAGATCGGCGACATCCTGACGGTGATGGTTACCATCGACGACAGCGCCAAGATCTCGAACTCCACCGATCGCGAGCGCACCTCGTCGTCGGAAGGCAGTGTCGGCGGCGTGCTCGGTTCGATCTTCGGCGGCAAGGTGCCGCTGGCCGACGTGCAGGCCTCGGGCAAGATCACCACTTCGGGCGACATGTCCGATGGTGGTTCGGGCTCGGTGAACCGCAAGGAAAGCCTTGCCACGCAGGTGGCGGCTGTCGTGGTGCAGGTGCTGCCCAACGGCAACCTGGTGATCGAGGGCCGCCAGGAAGTGCGGGTCAACTTCGAAGTGCGCGAGCTGATCGTCGCCGGCATCGTCCGTCCCGAGGACATCCACGCCGACAACACCATTCCTTCGTCCAAGATCGCCGAAGCCCGCATCTCCTACGGCGGCCGCGGCCAGATCACCCAGGTCCAGCAACCCCGCTACGGCCAGCAGATCGCCGACGCGATCCTCCCCTTCTGATCCCCCGGAGAAGGCCCGCCTTCTCCGTCCCCCCATCGCTGACGGCACAATCCCCCATTGGTGCCGTCAGCCTCGGCAGGTTCCAGAACAGAACCCGCCCCAGAGGGCGCAGTCTCCCCGGCTGCGCCCTTTCCCCATTCGAGAACAACAGCTTGGCCAGGTGAACGGCGAATTCAGTGACGGTTTAGGCGAGGCAGCGCAGCCTTTCGACAACTCGTTTCACTGATCGAAAGTAACCACCATGAACGTCACTACACTCACCCGCCGCCTGGCGCTGCTTCCGGCCGTACTGGCCGTTGCAGCGCCCCTGGCTGCGATCTCCCCGGCGCAGGCCGGCAGCAACATGGCCAAGGTCGACATCGTCGCCGAAGGCATCGACATGGCGCCGATCTATGTCGACGCCCGCTCCTCGGGTTACACCGGCTCCGAAGACAAGGCCCATAAGTACATGGTCCGGGTCTTCGCCAAGGCGGCCGGCCAGAACCGCGTCTGGAAGGTCGAGATCTTCGGCATCGGCAAGAGCAACAGCCTGTTCAGGAAGGATGTCGGCCGCTCCGAAGGCTGGGATGTCTACGGCAAGAGCCTCGAGGTTCATGCCAAGCCCGGCAGCCTCTCCTGGCAGACCACGCCGAAGACCGCCTGCGACAACCTGATGAAGCAGAAGATCGCCGGCGGCATGACCAAGGCAGAGGTGTTGTCGAATGACCGCAAGACCACCGCTCTCGCCTTTGTCGGTTTCGCCGCCTGGGCCGACAGCAAGGCCAACAACAAGAAGGGTAAGCACGACTCGGCCCAGGGCCGTGATAACCACCTCGATAACACTGCCTACCAGGTGCAGGTCGTCTGCCGCGCAGCACTCTGAACCTGCCGGTGCTAGACAGGGGCGCAGCCTTCCGGGTTGCGCCCTTTTGCCCATTCTTAGCGAGTGGCGAATGGTGAGTAGCGAATAGGGTTTCGCCGTCCTTCCCTATTCGCTACTCACTATTCGCCACTCGCTTATTGGAGTCCCCGATGCCCTCTCCCAATTCCGCCTTCTCCAAACTCGACGCGCTGAGCCGCAAGCTCGAAGCCATCGAGCATGCGCAATCGATGCTGGGCGTCGACGAAGCGGTGATGATGCCGGTCGGGGGCGGCGAGAAGCGTGCCGAAACCATGTCGATGCTGGCCGGCATGTACCACGAGATGGCCACCGCGCCGGAAGTCGGTGACTGGCTCGGCGATGCCGAGGCCGAACCGCTCGATGAGATGCAGCGCCTCGCCATCCGCGAGTTCCGCCGCGTCCACACCAACATGACCTGCCTCTCCGCCGATTTCGTGCGCAAGCAGGTGAACGCCCGCATCCGCGCCGAGCAGCTGTGGCGCGAGCTCCGCCCGACCGGCGACTGGGCCGGGTTCCTGCCGGCCTTCGAGGGCCTCGTGGCGACGGCGCGCGAGGAAGCGCAACTGCGCGCCGACGTGCTGGGTCTTTCGCCTTACGACGCACTGATGGAGCAATATGACCCCGGCAACCGCGTCGCCGAGGTGGCGCCGGTGCTCAACGACCTCAAGACCTTCCTCAAGGACTTCGTTCCGGCCGCCCTCGCCCACCAGGAGGAAAAGCTGGCGAGGCGCCCGCTGAAGCCGCTCAACGCGCCCTTCGCCATCGACCGGCAGAAGGCGCTGGGTCTGGTGATGATGGAAGCCGTCGGCTTCGATTTCGCGCACGGCCGCCTCGACGTCTCGCACCACCCGTTCTGCGGCGGTGTGCCCACCGATATCCGCATGACCACCCGCTACACCGAAGGCGAGTTCCTCACCTCGCTGATGGGCATCCTGCACGAGACCGGGCACGGCCTCTACGAGCAGGGCCTGCCCAAGGAGTGGACGCACTGGCCGGTGGGCCGGGCCCGCGGCATGGCCATGCATGAAAGCCAGAGCCTGTTCGTCGAAAAGCAGATCGCCCGCTCGCCCGAGTTCTGGGAATGGGCCATGCCGCATGTGCGCGAGAAGCTCGGCGAAGACGCCATTGCCGGTTGGGATCTCGAGGACGTGCTGGCGCATGTGCACTTCATCGAGCGCGGCCTGATCCGCGTCGACGCGGACGAGGCCACCTACCCACTGCATGTCATCCTGCGTTTCGAGATCGAGCAGGACCTGATCAGCGGCAAGCTGGTGCCGAAGGACGTACCGGCCGCCTGGGACGCCAAGATGCGCGAGTATCTGGGGCTCTCGACCATCGACAACATGAAGGATGGCCCGATGCAGGATGTGCATTGGCCGTCAGGCGCTATCGGCTATTTCCCGAGCTACACGCTCGGCGCCATCATCGCAGCGCAACTGTGGAGCGCCATCGAGCGCGACCAGCCCAATGCCCGCGAGGATATGCGCAACGGCCGCTTCGTCGGCATCAACGACTGGCGGCGCGAGAACATCTGGAGCCAGGCGAGCAAGTACTCGACGCCCGAGCTGCTGCAGCGCGCCACCGGCGAGAAGCTGAACTCCAGGCACTTCCAGGAGCACCTGACGCGCCGCTACCTGAGCTGATCGGGGGGTAATCTATGGCCAAGGATCGACCATCGGTCCTGCAGCCGCTGCAGCACGGAACGTTCCGCAACATCTGGGTGGCGAACCTCGTCTCGAGCTTCGGCGCCCTGATCCAGGGCGTCGGCGCGGCCTGGATGATGACGGCCCTGACCAACTCGGTCGACCTCGTGGCGCTGGTCCAGGCCTCCACCTCGCTGCCGATCATGCTGTTCTCGTTGCTCGGCGGCGCCATCGCCGACAATTTTCCGCGTCGCCGGGTCATGCTGGTGGCGCAGTTTTTCATGCTGGCAGTGTCGGCACTGCTGACCCTCAGCGCTTTGCTCGGCCTGATCACGCCCTGGCTGCTGCTGACTTTCACCTTCCTCATCGGCTGCGGCACGGCGCTCAACAACCCGTCCTGGCAGGCCTCGGTGGGCGATCTGGTGCCGCGCTCCAGCGTCGGCTCGGCAGTGGCGCTCAACTCCATCGGCTTCAATCTGTCGCGTAGCCTCGGGCCCGCGGTGGGCGGCATCATCGTCGCCGTGGCCGGCGCGGCCGCAGCATTCGCCGTCAACCTCGTGAGCTATCTCGGGCTGCTGTTCGTGCTGCTGCGCTGGAAGCCGGCGCCCGCCCCCGCCGGGCTGCCGCGCGAGGCGGTGGGGGCCGCAATGTTTGCCGGCATCCGCTACATGGCGCTGTCGCCGCAACTGGGCAAAGTACTGGTCCGCAGCTTCCTCTTCGGCCTCAGCGCCAGCTCGGTGCTGGCGCTGCTGCCGGTGGTGGCGAGCCAGATTCCTGGCGGCGGACCGCTGGTCTATGGCCTGCTGCTCGGCGCCTTCGGGCTCGGTGCGGTCGGCGGTGCGCTGATCAGCGCGCGGCTGGCCGAACAGTTCTCCAGCGAAGCCATCGTTCGCCTCGCCTTCCTCGGCTTCGCCATCTGCGCCGCGGTCACCGGGCTCAGTCCCTCGCCCTGGCTCACCGGCGTCGCCCTGCTGCTGGGCGGCGCCTGCTGGGTGCTGGCGCTGACGCTGTTCAACGTCACCGTGCAGCTTTCGACCCCGCGCTGGGTGGTGGGCCGTTCGCTGTCGCTCTACCAGACCGCCACCTTTGCCGGCCTCGCTGCCGGCAGCTGGCTCTGGGGTGTCGCCGGCGAGCAGTTCGGCGTCGGCAACGCGCTGCTCGCCTCGGCCGTTGCCCTTGTCATCGGCGCGGGCGTCGGGCTGCTGTTGTCGATCCCGCCGCGTGTCATGCTCGATCTCGATCCGGCCAACCGCTGGCAGGAGCCGCAGATCGCGCTACCGATCGAACCGCGTTCGGGGCCGATCGTTATCAGCATCGAGTACAGGATCCGCCCGCAGGACGTGCGCGAGTTCCTCCGCGTCATGGCCGACAGGAAGCGGGTGCGGATGCGCGACGGGGCCCGCGAATGGGTGCTGCGCCGCGATCTCAGTGAGACCGATGTCTGGGTCGAAAGCTACAAGAGCCCGACCTGGACCGAATATGCCCGGCACAACCAGCGGCTCACCCATGCCGACGAGGTGATCGGCGAGCAACTGCGCAAACTGCACCAGGGCCCGGAACGTCCGGTGGTGCGCCGGATGATCGAGCGCCCGCCCAACTGGTTCGCTGCGATTGCTGCCAACCGCACGATTGATCCGCCGTGAGGCTTGAGACCGCCGAACTTGCAGTCGGCGCCCCTCTCCCCTGAGGGGAGAGGGTAGTGCAGCTAGGGCCGAAGGTCCGTAGCGGAACTAGGGTGAGGGGTTCAGCCTCTCAGCGAGCGTTCGCTGCACCGCCTCACCCCTCAACCGGCGCTACGCGCCACCTTCTCCCCTGAGGGGAGAAGGGACAGAAGCGCCGGTGTCGAAGGAGAGATGAACCGGACAGCAAAAGGTTGACATCTCGGCGATCCTCCCTATTTTCCGCCCATCCGCAGCACTAACCGGCAGGTCCCAATGGATATCCGCATGGCCGATCAACACACCCTGATCCGTCACCCGGAGTCCAACTATGCCCGGTTCTATTTCGCTCAAAGCGGTGAGCTACAAGACGCCTGATGGCGTCGCCCTCTTCTCAGATCTCGATCTTTCCTTTGGGCCCGTTCGTACCGGCCTGATCGGTCGCAACGGCACGGGCAAGACCACGCTGCTGAAACTGCTGCTCGGCGAACTCACGCCCAGCAGCGGTGAAATCGTCGTGTCCGGTACGCTCGGCGTGCTGCGGCAGACGGTGCAACGCTCCGATGCTACTGTCGCCGATGCCCTCGGATGTACCGAGCAGCTGGCGCGGCTCGATCGCCTGGAGCTCGGTACCGGATCAGTCGAAGATGCGGAAGAAGCCGACTGGCTGCTGCCCGGACGGATCGAAACCGCTCTCTCCGATGTCGGATTGCCCCCACTGGCGCTCGATCGTCCCACCGCCACGCTGAGCGGCGGGCAGCGCACCCGGCTGTCGCTGGCCGCGCTGCTGATCGAACAGCCCGACGTGCTGCTGCTCGACGAGCCCACCAACAACCTCGATCGCGATGGCCGCACCGCGGTGACCGAGTTGCTGAAGCGCTGGCGCGGCAGCGCCATCGTCGTCAGCCACGATCGCGCCCTGCTGCGTGAGATGGACGCCATTGTCGAGCTCACCACGCTCGGCGCCCGCAGCTATGGCGGCAACTGGGATCTCTACCAGGAGCGCAAGGCCATTGAACTCGCCGCCGCCGAACAGGGGCTGGCGACGGCCGAACGCACCCTTGGCGAACTCGATCGCAAGGCGCAGCAGATGCGCGAGCGCAAGGCCAAGAAAGACGGCGCCGGCGCCCGCAAGGCCGCCAAGGGCGATATCCCGCGCATCATGCTGGGTGGGATGAAGATGAACGCCGAAAACACCAGCGGTGAGCAGGCCAAACTCAGCGAACGCCGCCGCGCCACTGCCAGCACCGCCCTCGCCGCGGCCAAGGCGGAGATCGAGGTACTGCAACCGATGGCGGTGCGCCTCGAGCCGAGCGGGCTATCGAACGGCACCACGGTGCTGCAGCTCGATCGGCTCACTGGCGGCCCGGTGCCAGACGCCCCAGTGATCAAGAACCTGAGCTTTGCCATCACCGGCCCGGAGCGGGTGGCGATCACCGGGCCGAACGGCTCGGGCAAGACCACCCTGCTCCGCCTGATCACCGGCACCCTCGCCCCCCTGAGCGGTGCCGTGCGCATCGCGCGACGCCATGCTTTGCTGGACCAGGAAGTGAGTCTGCTCGACCCCTCGGAGACCATCCGCGAGAACTACCTGCGGCTGAACCCGGATGACGGCGAGACCACGGCGCGCTCCGCCCTTGCCCGTTTCATGTTCCGCGCCGATGCGGCACTGAAGCCGGTCGGGCAGCTGAGCGGCGGCGAGATGCTGCGGGCCGGCCTCGCCTGCACCATCGGTAGCGGCAGGCCACCTGAGCTGCTGATCCTCGACGAGCCGACCAACCATCTCGACATTCACGCCATCGAGGCGGTCGAGGCTGGCTTGAGCGCCTATGACGGCGCGCTGCTGGTGGTCAGCCACGACCGCGACTTCCTCGAGGCGATCGGCATCGAGCGAGAAATCGTGTTGAACTAGCGCGGCTTGAATATATCCGGCCAGTTTACAAATGCGGTTGCGCAGGCCTATCGTTGTTGATCCGGCGGCGGAGATCAAAGGAGCCGTCGGATCATAACAATGAGGGGAGGTTTCGATGCGCAATGCGTCGACGATGACTGCTGCCCTGCTGGGCACGCTATTACTCTCTACTGCCACCGTTTCGGCCGCCGACATCAAGATCGGTTTCCTGCCGGGCGTGGTCGATCCGTTCTACCAGGTCATGCAACTGGGCGTCGAAGCCGCTGCCAAGGACCTCGGCGTCGAGGTGGTGACGCAGGTGCCGCCGACCTGGGGTGTAGAAGCGCAGACCCCGATCCTCGACGCGATGGTGGCGCGCGGCGACCTCAACTACATCATCACCGCTCCCACCGATAAGGACCAGATGGTGGCGCCGCTGCAGGCAGCGCTCGATGCCGGCATCAAGGTCATCACCGTCGATACCTTCCTCGGCGATGGCGACTATGCCAACGGCCCGGTCAAGTTCCCGATCAGCTATATTGGCTCGGACAACGTCGAAGGTGGCCGCATCTCGGCCCGCGGCCTAGCCAAGGCGATCGGCGGCAAAGGCACCGTCTACATCAACTCCACCAATCCCAACGTTTCCTCGGTCGAAGGCCGCGAACAGGGTTTTGCCGAGGTGATGAAGAACGAGTTCCCCGACATCAAGGTACTCGGCCCTGACTACAACCTCGATGACCAGAACAAGGCAGCGCAGCAGACCGCTGCGGTGATCGAACAGAACCCCGACCTCGCCGGCGTGTTCGGCACCAACGTGTTCAGCGCCGGCGGCGCCGGTAACGCGGTGGTCAATGCCGGCCTCGGCGGGCACGTGCAGGTCGTCGCCTATGACGCCACTGCCGAGGCCATCGAGCTGATGGGCAAGGGCGTGGTGTCGCTGGTGCTGGCGCAGAAGCCGTTCGACATGGGCTATATGGCGGTGCAGTTCGCCGTCGCCGACCATGCCGGCGTCACCAGCCTGCCCCGCCGCGTCGAGACCGGCTTTGCCATCATCGACAAGGACAACGTCGCCGATCCGAACTACTCGCGCTTCATCTACAAGGTCGGCAATTAGCCCCGCGCTCCGAACCCGGCCGGGGCTGATGCCCCGGCCGCTTCCGTCACTCCACCACCGGGGCGCCCGTGACCGACAGCAGCACATTACCCGTGGCGAAGCCCCGGCTTCCGCCTGACAAGCGATTCATCCTCATGGCCAGCCGGCTGTGGGCCTGGGCCTTTCTCGGCCTGATGATCGTCTTCTTCATCGTCGCCGTGCCGCTCGCCGGCGGCGCCACCTTCCTGACGCTGCGCAACGCGATGAACATTCTCGTCGCCATCACCCCGGTGCTGCTGCTCGGGCTGGGGCAGACCTTCGTCATCATCTCGGCGGGCATCGACCTCAGCGTCGGCTGGGTGATGAGCCTTGCCTCGGTGGTTTCGGCTCACGCCATCCGCGCCTCGTTCAACGCCGGCGCGCCGCTGTTGCTCGCCGCGACGCTCGGCTTCCTCGCGGCGGTCGCCGCCTCAGCCGGGGTCGGCCTCGTCAACGGCCTGATCATCGCCAAACTCAAGGTGCCGGCCTTCATCGTCACGCTCGGCTCGTCCTTCATCGTGCGCGGCATGGCGCTGCTGTTCTCCGAGAACACCACCGTCATCGGCCTGCCGGCCGAAATCCGCGACTACGGCAATGAATCGCTGTTCTACGTCGTCAACGGCGAGGGCGGCGGCTTCTATGCGTTCTTCCGCCCCGACGTGACCGGCGCCATGCTGCGCCAGATGGACCGCATCTTCACCTGGCCGGTGGTGATCACCGCCATCGTGGTGCTGATCTGCATGTTCATTTTGAACCGCACGCAGTTCGGTCGGCACACCTACGCCATCGGCGGCAACATGCAGGCAGCTTTGCGGACCGGCATCCCGGTCGATCGCCACATCGTCAAGCTCTACATGCTGAGCTCGGTAACGGCAGGCATCGCCGGCTTCCTTTCGACACTGCGCTTCACCGCCGGCTCCGCGGTGATCGGCGACCCGCTGCTGCTGAGCTCCATCGCAGCGGTGATCATTGGCGGCGTCAGCCTGTTCGGCGGCGCCGGCTCGATTGTCGGCACGGTGATCGGCGCGCTGATCATCGCGGTGCTGACCACCGGGCTGGTGATGATGAACGTCCAGGCCTTCTGGCAGTTCATCGTCGTCGGCGCCGTGGTGATCATCGCGGTGCTGATCGACCAGTCGCGCGACCTGATCCTCGGGCGCCGTGGGAGGGGATCATGAGCGAACCCGTGCTGACGATCCGCAACCTGGTGAAACGCTTCGGCGGCCTCACCGCCGTCAACGATGTCAGTCTCGACATCCACCCCGGCGAGGTCGTGGCCCTGCTCGGCGACAACGGCGCCGGCAAGTCGACGCTGATCAAATGCGTCTCCGGCGTCCATCTGCCCGACGAAGGCGAGATCCGCTTCGAGGGGAAGCCCGTGAGCTTCCCCAAGCCGATCGATGCGCGCAGCGCAGGGATTGAGACGATCTACCAGGACTTGGCGCTGGCCAACAATCTCGACGTGCCCGCCAATATCTTCCTCGGACGCGAAGTGAAGCACCGCTATCTCGGCGGGCTGATCAACACGCTGAACGACAAGCTGATGCTGGCCGAAGCCGAACAGAGCCTCGCCACGCTCGATATTCAGTTTCCCAGCCTCACCCAGCCGATCGAAAGCCTCTCGGGCGGCCAGCGTCAGGCGGTCGCCATCGCCCGCGCCATCTACTGGAAGGCGCGGCTGATGATCATGGACGAGCCCACCAACAATCTCGGCGTGCCCGAGCAGCAGAAGGTGCTGGAGCTGATCCGGCGCCTGCGCGACCAGGGTGTGCCGGTGATCCTCATCACCCACACCATGCCTGACGTCTTCGCCGTTGCCGACCGCATCGTGGTGATGCATCGCGGCCGCAAGGTCACCGAGAAGCGCACAGGCGACACCAATGCCACCGAGTTGGTGCAGTACATGGTCGGTGCGTTGGACGACAGCAGGGGTGAGGCGGCGGCCTAGCGCGTATCGCGCTCGAAGCATGGAGACTGCCCCTCACCCTAACCCTCTCCCCAGCGGGGAGAGGGGACGACAGGGGCACTGCCAGTGCCACAACGCCCCCTCTCTCCGCTGGGGAGAGGGTCGGGGTGAGGGGCCGCACAAGTCAGCGTGACTCCTATGGCGACACCACCTCTGCCGCCTCCTCCTCCACTCCCGGCTCCACCCGCTCGATCCGGAATCCGCTGAACCCCAGCAGCATGGTGACGAGCGGGCTCGCGATGTTGAACAGGCAGAACGGCAGGTAAATCAGCGTCGGCACGCCGAGCACCGCCGCCATATAGGCGCCGCACGAGTTCCACGGGATCAGCGGCGAGGTGACGCTGCCGCCATCCGCCACCGCCCGCGACAGGTTGGTGGCAGCCAGGCCGCGCTTCTTGAACTCGGCCCGGAAAATCCGCGCCGGCAGCACCACGGCGACATACTGGTCGCCCGCTACGATGTTGAGCCCAAACGCTGTTCCGACCACTGTAGCCACCAGCGAACCGGTGCTGCGGGCCCGCATCAGTACCGGCGTCACCAGCTTCAGCAGCAGCCCGAACTCATCGAGCAACGTGCCGTAGACCAGCGCACCGAGGATCAGCCAGATGGTCAGCAGCATGCTCGCCATGCCGCCGCGCGACAGCAGGCTGTCGACCACCTCGATACCGGATTTGGCTTCAAACCCGGACGACATCGCCTGCCAGCCGGCCTTCACGAAGGCCAGCGGCTCGGCAAGATCGGGCGCGTCGACGAACCGCAGCACCGCCTCGGCTTGCAGGAACGGCGCGAGCAAAGCCGCCGACAGCGCCGAACCGATAATGGCCAGCGAAGGCGGCACCTTGAGGATGGAGAGCACCACCAGCAGCACCAGCGGCAGCAGCGTCAGCGGCGTAATGTTGAACAGTTTTGACAGCGCCAGCAGCTCCGAGGCGATCACGCTGTCGCTGGCGCCGCTCGAATTGTCGGCCCACCCAAAAATCCAGAACCCGATCGCCGCGACGACCAGTGCCGGCACCGAGCTCCAGACCTGCGCCCGCAAGTGTTCGTAGATGGTGGTGCCGGTGAGCTGCGCAGCAAGGATTGCCGTCTCTGACAGCGGCGAGAGTTTTTCGCCCACATAGGCACCCGAAATCACCGCGCCAGCGGTGATGGCCGGCGAGACGCCGGCGAGGAACGACAGGCCTACCAGCCCGACCCCGATCGTCCCGGCGGTGGTCCACGAACTGCCGATCCCCATGGCGATGGCAGCGCAGACCAGCAACGAGGCGAGGTAGAACCAGTCGGGGTTGATCACCTGGATGCCGTAGTAAACCAGCGTCGGGATGGTCCCCGCCATGTTCCAGGTGCCGATCAGCGCGCCGACCGCGAACAGGATGAAGATGGCGCCGACCACCGACGAAACGCCCTTCCGCCCGGCTTCGGCCACCTCTTCCCAGCTGTGGCCGTTCTTCAACACGATGAACGAGGTGAACATCGCGGCGAGGATAATCGCCACCTGCAGCGGCCCATCGGTCGCCTCGAGCCCGAACAGCATCACCGCGCCGGCAATCAGCACAGCCAGCACCACCAGTGGAGCCAAGGCGTCGAAGTAGGAGGGCTCGCGGATCTGGCGCGGCCTGGCAGGTTTAGTGCTCAACGCCGTCCCCTCACCTCATGAGGCAAGCGGCGCAACAACCTGATGCGAGCCATGGCGGCTCTCCCGCGTCAACAATGCACCAGCAAACGCAGCTATTGCCTAAGCTTCTGCTCGCGACCTATGCGCAATGTCACATCAAATACGTAGAAACTATTTGTCGTGGAGATTCAGCGCCCCTGAACTGAAGGTGGCAGTCTTGACACCCTCGCCCTACCGGAATGCTAATACACGACGCAGTAACGGCGGTCACTCTGACGCCATCTCTGTACGGGAGCGTACAATGCATCGGATCAGCGCGTTTCTACTCACTCTCTGCTTGCTCGTCAGCGTCAGCTCGTTGTCAGCACTGGCGCAGGAGACCTTCGTCATCGTCCCCGACAATCCCGGCGGCGGCAGCGGCGCGGGCAATGCCGTGGCGACCTCGAACGTCAATGTCCGTCGCGGGCCAGGCACAAGTTACGCCGTTGTCGACGTGCTGCGTTCTGGCCAGAGCGTCCGGATCAGCAACTGCAATGGCGGCTGGTGCTGGGTCAACCATGGCGGCCCGAGCGGTTGGGTCTCGCAGAACTTTCTCACCCGCACCGGCGGCGGCGGTGGCGACAACGCCCGGAGGCGCGCCTGCTTCTACGACGATATCCGTTTCCGGGGCCGCAGCTTCTGCGTCGGCGTCGGCGACAGCAACCGCGATCTCGGCTCCTGGAACAATCGCATCGCCTCGATCAGCATCAGTGGCTCGATGACCGTGGAGGTGTGCGAGGATCGCGGCTTCCGCAACTGCGAGGACTTCAATCGCGATGTCGCCATCCTGCCTTGGTGGCTGGACGGCAACATCTCGTCGTTCCGGACGTTCCGCTGATCACCGATAGGAAGCTCCCCGCTCGCGCGGGGATCTTCCTGTTCAATGGCTGCCCAGCACCATCCGGTTGCCCTCGCTGTCGCGGAACTCCGCGACGATCCGGCCCGGCTGCCAGGGCGCTTCCCCGGGCTCGGTGATGATCTCGACGCCTCTGCTGCGGAGCCGCTCGACCGTTCCCACCACGTCGGGATCGACCAGTACCAGCACCGGCTCGGCCGATGGCTGGTCGTCCGGGCGGCGCAGGAAGTGCAGCGCGGTGCGGGCGCCCGGGAACTTCACCTCGATCCAGCGCCACCCATCCTCGCCCATCGGTGCGTCGGCGGCGACCTTGCAACCGAGATTGTCGACATAGAACGTGATGGCCCGCTCCTGATCGAACACCGGCAGTTCGGCGAACTGAATGTGCATGCCCTTCCCCTCAGTTGGCGAACGAAGTGTGCAGCGCTTCGGCAAACTCTGCCGCTTGCGGCCCGAACCCCATGTGGTTGCCGGGGAACGGCGTTGGCGCGATGCCGAGCTTGCTGGTCAGCGCCAGGCTCATCTCTTCGATCGGTTGGCCGGCCGACGCTTCGCCGATGGCGACGACGATCCGCGGCTTGCCCGCTTTCAGTGTCGCAACGTCGGGCGTGTAGAGCGACAGCGGCAGCATGCCGTGCGCCAGCCAATACTCGAAGTTGCCGCTGACCCGCGCGAAGGTCTCGGCTTCTTCTGGCGGCATCTCGAACTCGGGCGGCGCTTCGGCCGCGTCGCCGGCCTCCTCGAGCCCGTTCATCGAGAAGAACATCCCCATCGCCGCATCGACGCCCTCCTTCACGTAGGTGTCGTACAGCGCCTGGTCGGCCGCCACCGCTTCGCTCGGATCGTCCATCAGCATCATCGATGGCGGCTCGTGTGCCACCAGCGCCTGCACCAGCTGGGGGTGCCGGGCAGCGAGGTTGAGCCCGATCTGCGCCCCGCCGCTGGTGCCGAATACATAGGCCGGACCGTTGCCCAGTGCTTCGATCAGCGCGGCGGCGTCATCGGCCTGCTGGTCCATCAGCAGTGGCTTGGTCTCACCGTCGAAGCTGGAGCGGGAGTTACCGCGCGGGTCATAGGCAATGACGGTGTAGCGGTCGGCCAATCGCTGCGACAGTTCGGCGAACACCCCGGCATCCTGTGGACCGCCCGGGATGATCAGCAGCGTCGGCCCCTGTCCCCGCACCTCGTAGTAGAGCGTCGCGCCGGGGACCTTGAGGCTGGCGGATCTGGTTGCATTGGTCATCGAAACGTCTCCTGGCGTGTGATTTTCGGGATGCGGCTTGGTTGCGGTCTCGGCCAGCGCCAGCGAGATCGGCAGCGCAAGCGCCCCAACCACTGCGGCAGCCAGCACGAAGCTTCGGTTCGTCATTCAAACTCTCCCTGCTTCTCATGACGGCCTATGTTCAGTCGCCGATCGGAACTGGACCGTCCAGTTCCAATCTATTGTCAGAAACTAGACTGTCCAGTACTGTCGTGTCAATGAGGGCTGTGGAAGTTCTGGAGAGAGGCAGGTCGATGGTGTCGGAAGTGAACGAGCACCCGGAGGTGGAAGGCGACGGCCGTTCGGCCCGCAAGCGCCGGGCGATCCTCGACGCGGCGACTGAGGTGTTCCTGAAAAGCGGCTATCTCGGCACCAATATGGATGAGATTGCCGCCCTCTCATCGGTCTCCAAGCAGACCGTCTACAAGCACTTCTCATCGAAGGAGGCGCTGTTCATCGAGATCGTCGGCGGCATGACCACCGGCGCCGGCGATATCGTGCACAACGACGTGGCGCAGTTGGGCCCAGACGAGAGCCTGCCCGACTATCTGGTCGAGTATGCGCTGCGGCAGCTCACAGTCGTACTGACACCGCGCATCATGCAGTTGCGACGCCTGGTGATCGGCGAGGTGACCCGTTTCCCCGAACTGGCCCGGGTGCTCTATGAGCGCGGTCCGGCGCGCGCCATGAAGATGCTGGCCGCGGTTTTCGCCGACCTGGGCAAGCGTGGCCTGCTGCAGGTCGATGACCCCGCCACTGCCGCAGAGCACTTCAACTGGCTGATCATGTCTGCCCCGCTGAACCAGGCCATGCTGCTCGGTGACGACGCCATCCCGTCCCAGGCCGAGCTGCGCCGCAACGCCGAAGCTGGCGTAAGGGTGTTCCTTGCGGCCTACGGCACGCAGCGATGACGGCACACCACATCGCGCGCTGCGCCTGCGGAGAAGTCGAGGTCGAACTGATCGGCGCGCCGGTGATCAGCGTCGTCTGCCACTGCGACGATTGCCAGGCGGGCTCGGCAATGATCGAGGCCCTGCCCGGCGCCTGCAGGGTTCTGGATGCCGGCCTTGGCACCCCCTATGCGCTCTATCGCAACGACCGGGTGAATTGCACTAGGGGCGCCGACCGGCTCGAAGGCTTCAAACTGAAACCAGAATCGACCACCAGCCGAATGGTTGCCAACTGCTGCAACTCGGCCATGCTGGTTCGCCTCGATCCGGTCCTGCACTGGACCCCGGTCTATCGCGACCGCATCGCTGTCCCACCGCCGCTCGAGCTGCGTATCAACACCAGGTTCGTGCCGGAGGGCACGCCCCTGCCCGCTGACCTGCCGGTTCGACCGGGTGTACCGCTGCGCTTCTTCACCCGGCTCATCGGCGCCCGCATCGCGATGACGCTACGTCTCTAGCGCCATCGCTGATAATGCAGCTCAGGTCGACGGCCGGATATTCTGGTTGATGTGGAACAGGTTGGTCGGGTCGTACTTGGCCTTGAGGCTCACGAGGCGAGGATAGTTGTCGCCGTAGGTTGCCCGGACACGGGCCTCACCTTCCTCCATCATGAAGTTCGGGTAAGCGCCGCTGAGATCGTACGGGTGGACCGCGTTCCAGTAGCCGTTGGCCCATTCCTTCAACGCCCCGGCATTGGCCGGATCCGAATCCACCCCAACGATCACCATCGACCAGCGCGCATTGCGGCAGTTCCATGCCGTATCGCTACCAGCCTTGTTGTGTACCGCTCCATCGATTGGGTACAGATGCATGGCTGAGATCGGGGTCGGTACCGTCGCCGCATGCTTCAGGTGCGCGGCAATTGCCTCGTCGGACAGGGTCTCGACGAAATCCCCCTTCCAGTACCACTGCAGCCCTGTCGGATAGAGCGCATCGAACATGCTCTGCAGCGCCGGGTAGGCAATCGGACCGGCCCAGTCGATGATCGGCGTTGGCAGCTCGCTGCGCACCCGGTTCACCGCCGCCTCGGCGTTCTCGCCGTTGTGGGCAACCAGAAGCACGCACATTTTCTTGCCCCAGTGCTCCCGCGGGAATGGATCGCCCGGCGGCACCGATTGCAGCCCGAGCCAGATGTAGAAGTCCTGTGGGGCGCCTTCCTGGAAGGCGCGATACCACCGCATGACCTTTTCGGCATGCTCGAGTTCGAAGATGATCGGGCCGCCATACAGCATCTTGGCAGGATGGGTCCGGAACAGAAAACTCGTCACCACGCCGAAGTTGCCGCCCCCACCGCGCAGGGCCCACATCAGATCGCTGTTCTCGGTCTCGCTGGCGGTCACGAAACTGCCGTCGGCAAGCACCACGTCCGCCTCGATGAGACTATCGATGGCAAGACCGTACTGCCGACTGAGGTAGCCGTGCCCGCCCGAGAGCGTGAGCCCACCTACTCCCGTGGTGGAGATGATGCCAAACGGCACCGCCTGGCCGAAGGCGTGTGTCGCGTGGTCGACATCGCCGGTCGTGCAGCCCGGCCCTACCCTTACTGTGCCCGCCTTCGGGTCGACCCGCACGCCCTTCATCATCTGGAGGTCAATGACCAGGCCGTTATCGACGCTGGCAAATCCCGGCCCATTGTGCCCACCGCCCCGGATCGCGATAGCGAGCCCATGCTCGCGGCCAAAGTTCACCGCGGTAATGACATCGCCGGTGTCGACGCACTGCGCGATCAGCGTCGGCCGGCGGTCGATCATCCCGTTGTAGAGCTTGCGGGCGCCGTCATAGGCGCTGTCTGTTGCGCGGATGAGCGTTCCCCGCAGATTGGCGGCGAAGGCGTTGATATCCTCGTCGTGCATGCTGTCCTCCCTGCTCGCGATCAGCTCGTGGAGGTTAGCGATCGCCGCCCGCGGCACGAATGTCCGATCGTCCCGTTTCGTTGCTCAAGCGTCTTGCGTCCAGCTCAAAGTCCGTCAGGCTAGCTGTCCTTGCCTCGACCAATCATATCGGTGATAGTCGAGGCATATCCAGAAAGACATATTGCCCCGCGTCGCGGCAATTCCAGCCGCCCGGAGTGCCGGAGATGGATGTACTTTCGGACGTGCTTGCAGCCGTACGCTTGACGGGCGCGATATTCTTCGACAGCACTTTCCAGGAGCCGTGGGTCGCTGAAGCGCCGCGAGCCTCGGTGATCGCCGCCAAGGTGATGCCGAACTCACAGTACGTCTTCTTCTTCCACACCCTGATCGAGGGCTCCTGCTGGGTCGAGATGACCGACGGCTCAGCCGAACCGCTGCGGCTCGAAGCCGGCGACATCGTTGCTTTCCCGATGGATGATGCCCATGCCCTCTGCTCGGCGATCGGCATGCGGGCCAAACCCGACCTCGCACTCTACCACCACCCGATCGACCGCCAACTGCCTTACGTGGTCAATGAAGGCTCCGGCGCCGGCACCTGCCGGTTCGTTTGCGGCTACCTCGGCTGCGACATCAGGCCATACAATCCATTCATCAAGTCATTGCCACGAGTGCTGCACGGTCGGGGCACCGCCAGCGAGGGCTGGCTGGTCCATCTGGTGCACCATGCCGTTTCGGAAACCGAGAGAGGTCATCCCGGCGGTGAAACCGTGCTGGCCAAGCTCGCTGAACTGATGTTCGTCCAGGTTATCCGGGAGTACGCCGAAGCATTGCCGAACGACGCTCGCGGCTGGCTGTCTGGCCTCAAGGATCCGCACATCGGCCAGGCGCTGCGCCTGATCCACGGTCAGCCGGCGGCAAACTGGACACTCGAGGGGCTGGCGCGGGAAGTCGGACTGTCCCGGTCGGTCTTCGCCAACCGTTTCACCCACTACGCCTGCGATCCCCCCATGCAGTACCTCGCCCGCTGGCGCATGCAGTTGGCGGCGCGGCTGCTGGAAAACCCCGGCATCAGCGTAGCCCAGGCCGGCGCACAGGTCGGCTACGACTCCGAGGCCGCCTTCAACCGCGCCTTCAAGAAGGTCGTCGGCCTTCCGCCCGGCACATGGCGAAAAGGCCAGGCATCCGGAGCTCGTCAAACCGCAAACTGACCTAAGCCAGAAAGCAACAAGGCCCGCATCGCTGCGGGCCTCGTTGTCATTCGTCGCGGTACACCTTCTCGCGCCGCTCGTGCATTTCCTGGGCTTCCAGGGAGAGCGTGGCGATCGGCCGGGCATCGAGCCGGGCGATCCCGATCGGATCACCAGTCTCTTCGCAGTAGCCGTAGGTGCCGTCCTCGATCCGCTTGAGCGCCGCATCGATCTTCGAAATCAGCTTGCGCTGCCGATCGCGGGTACGGAGTTCAAGTGCCCGATCGCTCTCCGAGGAGGCGCGGTCGGCCATGTCCGGATGGTTCTGGCTTTCTTCCTGCAGGTTCTCGAGCGTTTCGCGGCTCTCAGCGAGAATTTCGCTCTTCCACCGCTCCAGCTTCTGCCGGAAGTACTCCCGCTGCCGCGGGTTCATAAACGGTTCGTCCTGAGTAGGTCGGTATTCAAGAACTTCAGTCGACATTCTGACTCGATTCCAAAACGCCC